>Ga0080008_143454_pt1 | contig 12630 bp, 19 predicted proteins | sample ConCONMetagenome_FD_69211 | JGI IMG/M metagenome (GOLD analysis project Ga0080008, IMG submission 69211) | Hot spring microbial streamer communities from Conch Spring, Yellowstone National Park, USA - CON_C (SPADES assembly) (version 2) | ecosystem: Environmental > Aquatic > Thermal springs > Hot...
AGAGCTATTGGTGGTCTTAAAAACGCTTCCTAGCCGCCTATGGGTACTCTGTGAGTGAACTCTGTGTAGCCTCCTAGTGATATGCACTGCGACGAGGGAGCTGCTGGTGGGTCTACTCAAATGGGAGCTCTATGGTGTTTGGGCTCGACTAGGACCTGTGGGGCTCGGGTGGGGTTGGTAAACAGCGTTAACTGGAGTGACGCTCTAGCACCCTAACGTCTAGGCTATGGTAGACCCTGTGACCTCCTCCCCGCATCCCTGGGAGGCTCTAAGGCCTCCCCCGAGCGGTTTGTCGGATTTCCGCTCGGACGCACGCACATCATCTTTCAGCATCTCCATTCTTGGGGCATCACCTTTTCAGGGCCGGGGGGCCTCGGCCCCGGTGGGACCATCGGATCTCCTCCCCACGCTAGGCGGCTCAACCATGGTTGAGTTGACCGAGCCTTTAATCTTCCTGCTCGTAAAATTTATCGAGTGTAGGTTTCGTACAGTCGTCTGGCTAGCGAGCCTACTTTATCGTGGTTCTCTATTGCTCTCGCTAAAGATTCGCCCATTAGCTCTGTCAACTTAATCAAGTGTTCTTTTGTTAAATCACCCGCCTTAGACGGTATGTGAGCTAGCTCGTGACCGTAGGCTTTGACGTTTTAGGATGGGTTCTAGCGATTGGTTAACATATAACTAGGGGGTTCTCGCCATCTGCGACCTGGTTGTCTGGGTTGCAGTTGAGGATGTGTGCTTTGGGGGATGATGGGTGGTTTAGGGGGATTAGGTAGTAGACCCTCCTATCGGATATGTTTACGTAGGCTACGCCATCCACCCTCGATGCATGTGCTCTCCAGAGTATCCTTGACGCTTTAACCCTATCATATCTGAGGGCGAGCTCCCTGATAGCTATTACGTCCTCCACACTCCTACTCTCAACGGGTTTCAGAAGCTCCTCGGGTATCGATAAGCTCATGTGGCTCGGGGTGGCTACTACGAATAGGTCTGTGTAGAAGCTATAGGCTAAAGCCTTGAAGGCAATCTTAGCCTCCAGGAACCCCTCAAGCTCGTACATCCTATCAGGGGGCACGTAGCCGGTCTCAACCTCAACTATAACCCTCCCCGTGGGGCCCTCAGCATACACGTCAGCCTTAAACCCTCCGTCTACGGGCTCCTCAACATTAACATCAAACCCCCTCCTATGCAGGTCAAGTGCTACGAGGAACTGTAGCATAGCATGATACCTAGCAATACCACCCCTCGAAACCTCAAGCTCCAGGACATCCAGGACCCTCGATAGGCCGTTAAGGCCGTCAACCGTAAACCCTAGCATCCTCTCAAGCTCAGACCTGAAACTACGCAAACTAAAGCCCGTGTAGGAGAGGCTAGACTGGGATTAAAATACAAACCCCATATAGACTATAGAGAGGGAACCCCATGAGCACGCCATGAAAGGAAATACCCATTGGACCTGGGGGCTAGACACTCCTAGCAAACGAATCCCTCAAACTCCTAACCCAGCCTTGGAACTCCTCGGATTTAAGCATGCTGATGAGCTTATCCCTCCTCACCTTCCTAGAAAACCCCTCCTTTAAAAGCTCGTACTGCCACTCCTCAACAGGCTTGAAACCCCTCACAGGCACACTCCTCCCATCAGCACCCAGGCTTACGAAGGTGAAGTAGCTTGTAGCAGCATGTCTAGCCTCCCATGTTAGGGGGTTCCTGACAAGAACCTTAGCTAGTACCTCAACACTCCTAACCCCCACGTAGCTTATACCAGCTCTAACCTCTACAACCTCCCCAACCCTTATCGGTGAGTAGAAGTCTGTAGCGTTCACGGAACCCGTGACCACAACATTACCCGTGTACCTTGAGGCCACAATAGCCGCCACCTCATCAAGAACCCTAAGTAGTTTTCCAGCGTGGAGAACATTGTAACCTATGGAGCTCTCCGGGTTTACGATGAAATAACTCGTTATAGAGTACTCCTCGCTAAGAAACCTGGGGGGAGAGGTGTCGTTGACAGCCTCCCTCCTCCTCTCAATCCTAGGCCTCCTAGCCTCCCTCCTCTCCAAAGCTCTAGCGTACAACTCCCTCTCAAGCTCTAACCTAGGCTCCACGCACACGTCCAAGGGTTTAGGCTTTAGGTTCTCGTCAACAGACACCATTGTCAGCGAGGAGTACGTAGTCAACACCCTCTCCCCCCTCATGGGGTTCTCGGTCTCCACTATAAGTGATAGCTCCATGCTACTCCTCCCAGTGTACTCAACCCAAGTGGTTATAGTGACCGTGTCTCCTACTCTAACTGGTGAGATGAAGACCATATCCTCCATGCAGGCTAGCAACGTGTAGGATCTAGCCACCCTCATGGCCGTTATGGTGGCTGCATCGATAATCCATTCTAGCATGTAACCTCCATGGAGTACGCCTAGAGGGTTGGCGTGAGGAGGGTTGACCTGCCTTACCATCTGGAATGCTGTTTCTAGTGGTGTTAGCGTCCTCCTACAAGTCACTGTTATATCCTCAGCTTTGGGCTTTCGTTAGTATGATGACCTTTCCTCCAGCCTCCTCTATCTTCTTTACAGCTGTTTCGCTCGCCTCGCTTACAATGACTTTAACTGGCACCCTTATCTCCCCCTCTCCTAGGAGCTTCTCCACTCCCATGTCCGCTAGGTTCACCTCTACCATTCCATCTTCTATCCTGGCCTCACCTGTTGCTTTAAGCTTCTCGACCACCTCAGCTAGATCCCCCACATTCATTACGGTCTTATGGTAACCTGCCTTGGATCTTCTCGGTAGGAACCCCCTCTTACCAAACCAGTCCGGTGCATACTTTATAGTCCACGTCCACTCATGCTTGCCCAGCCCTGCAGCACCCTTACCACCCCTAGAACCGGCTTTCCTATGCTGCCCCACGCTACCCCAACCCATTGTCCTACTTCTCCCCCTCAACTTCCTAGACTTCCTCTCCCTCCTTACAACCATCCCACACCACCTAGATCATCCTAGCTAGGAGCTTGTTTATATCACTACCCCAGTACCCCAGGACTCCTCCATCACCGTACCTCCTCTTTATGCTACCCTTAAACCCCCCCTTGGGGGGGTGTAGTCTGAAGAATGGCTTGATACCGTACTCCTTCAACCTGTTCAGGTAGAGCTCCCCGGCTAGGAGTTTTTCCGCTAGCTCATCCAGACCGTTTAAGCCTAGCTTCTCCTTAACCCAACTATCTGTTAAGGGTTTATCCCCTACTATCCTACCCCTCTTTCTTAGGAGCTCTACGAGTGTAACCTTATCAATCTCACCCCATGCTATCCAGTCCTCTGCTAGCTTGAGCATACCAGTTATGCCCGGTTGGGAGCTGTGGTATAGGGATGCCGTGTACTTCCTCCTAAGCCTGAGCATGTACAGGGTCTGGCTCACCTCAGGTCTTACATCAACTGTACCCCTAATCCTTATGGCAACGTATAGGGGCAACCCCGTCACCTAACCCAGTCTAGTGGCGTTACAAACCTATAGGTGTTCCTGAGAGCCTCGTAGGTGGCTCTAGCGAAGTTATAGGATGTCCTGGTCTCACCTCTAGTGAAGCTCCACACGTCAGATATGCCGGCTAGCCTGAGCACCACCTTCGCTACATCCCCTGCAACTAACCCCGTCCCCTTGGGTGACGGCTTCAATACAATCTCAACACTACCACTCTTACCCCTAACTATGAAGGGGACGCTATGAGGTTCCCCGCAGGTGCACTCCCAGCTCCCACAGCCTCTACGCACAGGCGTTATGTTGAGTTTAGCGTTGGTTATAGCCTTCTCGACAGCGAACCTGAACTGCCTAGCCTTACCCTTACCCACACCAACATACCCATCCTCGTTACCCACAACTACAACAGCCCTATACCTGGTAATCCTACCAGCATCGGTCATCTTCTGGACTATGCTAACATCTATAACCTCGTGTTTCAGGTTGGGGAGTAGCAGGTCTATTATCTCAGGCTCTAGTATTGAGAGGTTCCTCCTGAAGATCTCGTCAATGCTCGTTATCCTACCCTCCTTAACCAGCCTACCAACCCTAGTCCTCGGAACCCAAGTCTCTATGCTGGCCTCCTCAGCCAACCCCCGACACCTCCGCCATCATACTAGCAATCTTAGCCTCATAATCGGCTTTAATCCTAGCCAGTACTTCCTCGAAATGAGCTGGCAAATCCCTAGGATCAAGACCTCTAGCTATGTACCTTGAGAACTGCCTCTTGTAGAACTCTGGGTTGGATTCAACCAGCTCCCTAGCCCACGATGCTATATGCTCACATTTAATCCTATCGTCTGATGGTAGTATCTCCGGTGAGTGCGGCACCTTAAGCCCGGCGTCCAGGGCCCCCTTGAGTACAGCGAAGACCCTGGACCCCCTGCTTGGCCTAGCTAAACCTATGTCGAGCACGGCCTCCCTAACACCCTTGAGGAGGGCCCTGTAGCCTACTAGAAGCCCTGTTAGGTAGGCTGCACACGTATTCTTACCCCCACCCTTCCAGCCGTACAATTTAAACAACTCCCTGCTATGGGCTGCAGCTATAACCCTATCACCTTCAATCCTAGCCTCGACGACCTGGGCTATGATGTAGTTTAACGTCCTCCTAACAACAAGCCTAGGCTTACCGGATTTAAGTAGCTTAACCCTCTTGTAGTAATTAGTCTTACCCTCCCTACGCCTCCTCCAAGGCACCCTATACGTAGGCCCCCTTGCCACCTCAACCACCCTTCAAGACCCCGATTTCCACCAGGTATCTTCTCAGATCCGAGGAGCTCTTGAAAGCACCACCCTTAGCCTTCCTGTAAAGCTCCCTGTACAACCTCCTATCTATAACCCCCTTATCTCTGAGCCATCTTAGGGTTCTTCTAATCTTCCTAATGGTGTTCATCCACTTCTCCTTGGAGTCAACCCTAGCATCCATAGCCCCCTTCCTCCTACTATGCCCTCTCCTCTTACCCTCACTCCTAGCCCTCCTCCTCTCAAGCCATCTCGTGTGGGAGTTCCCCTTCACAGGCTTAACCTTGATAAGGCCTTTAACTATAAGTCTCCTAACGTCATTTCTCGTTACAGCCTGGCTTATCTCCTCCTCGTGCTCTGGGTTAGGGTCTATCCAGATCCTATCCTCTCCAACACCTAGGATCTCTGCAGCCAGCCTTCTCTGAAGACTGTAGTCCGCCATGCTACCCCACCACTCTGAAGCCCTTATCCAGGGCTAGCTTAACTAAATCCAGCCTCTTCCTTAGACCTACCGTGGATGAAATGTATACCATGTGCTCTCTTGGATCCAAGCCCTCTAGATCCTTAGGGTTGCTTACAACTACTGGTTTCAAACCACTAGGGTGTAAGCCCCTAATATCAGCCTGGTTTCTGTAGCCTATCTTAACCCCAGGTGGGTAGCCTTTAACCTCCAACCTCATCTTGTTATCCTTACCCTTAGGCTTCCTCCAACTATCCCTCCTCTCAAACTTCCAAAACTCCCAGGACAGGTACCTCTTGAACTCTACATCCCTCTTCCTACTTATAGCCCTACGCTTCCCCCTCCTAACCTTAACAACCTCGGGGATCTCCATGTTACATCACCTCACTTGCGTAAATGTATATCCCGTCCATGAACTTCCTCCTATCCTTATCCTTAACCCTAGTAACCTCCTCTATCCTAGCGGCCACGTGGGAGATAAGCTCCTTATCTATACCCTCGATTATCACATCCTGGCCTGAGACTGTAACCTTAACGCCCGGAGGTATCTCCACAACCCTCACCTGCTTCTCCCCCAGGAAGTTTGATATGATAACTCTGTTCTTCTCAACCTTAACACTTATAGGGTAGTGGACGTATACCACCTTAAGCTTGTACCTAAACCCCCTCGTAACACCTAGTATCATGTTCCTAATGTGAGCAGCTATGCTCCCCACCAGGGCTAACTGTCTAGCCTTGGGGAAGAAGCTCTCAACAATAACCTTTCTATCCTCAACCCTCACTATAACACCGCGGGCATGACTGAAATCCCTCTCAAGGGTACCCTTAGGCCCTCTAACGACTACACTCGAACCCCTAACCTCGACGCTCACACCCTCAGGTATCTCAACCTCCCTAACAGCGTGAACCTCCCTAGTCATCCTTAGATTTCACACCTAACCACAACTTCTACCTCTCAACCTTATAACTTTTTAACACGGTTCTCCGGTGGATAGCGATCCCCGGCTGCAACTGGAAACTCGGCATTCAAGGAGGGGGCTGTCGGCTAAGACCTGCACCATCAGGCTCCTCAACAGCTAGAGGGCTTTGATCACCTTACGAGATCCTATCTGAATCGGTCTTGCTAATAGTGCTCGGTGGCACAGTGTATGCAGTTAGGTACTCTTAGCGGGAGGGTGCCGGTGGTCTAGGAGGTCTCTTATGGATCTTACTGTACACTCTCTAACCTCGGGTAGCTCTCTCTTCCACCGTGATTTCAGCTCTTTACACATCATATCAGCTAGTCTAGTAGGCTCTGGTAGTCGCGATCCAGGTTTTAGCATTGATTTGACGAGCTGTAGGGCTGTTCTAACGCTTACCCTATGCCCTGGGCTTACGTAGAGCTTGCCTTGGCCTGTTGTAAGGGTTACTCCTACCACCCTTCCACCTAGTACAATGTAGGTCTCGTCTCCCACCTGCTCCTCCCTTCCAGCTAGTAGGTTTTTAGCAACGCCTATTGATGGCTTGTTGAATGCTAGTCCTAGGTGGCTGGCTATACCGAAGCCCCTTGGGTGGGCTATTCCATGGCCGTCCACCACCAGTAGGTCTACATTCTCTTCGTGGAGTGTGTATGCCAGGACTGGTGCTAGAACCTCCATCTCCCTGAATGCTAGGAGTCCTGGTATGTATGGTATGCACACTCTCCTAACAGTGTAGAGGCACCTGCGTGGTTTGAGCTCGGGGTAGTCTAGGAGTACTACGACTCCAACACCCAGCTCTAGCTCACCTATTTTAACGTAGGAGACATCCACCCCAGCAACTCTCCTAATGTCACCTACGCTGTCCTCAGTGGATACAAGCTTTGATAGCATGGTTTGGGCTCTCACAGCTCTAGCAGCGTTAAACCTTTGTCTGACAATGTTACAGTTTGTGCTCAACTCTCGACAATCCTAAGTGTTATACTCCTCTCCCTAGCACCGTTCCTCGTTATACTCACAACGTCTATCCCATCACCACTACCGATATCCCTTCCTATGGCTGTTCTCACAGCAGATATTGCCACCTTCTCTGCATCATCAACAGTCATATCGGGCCTGTAGTTGTTCTCTAGGAAGCCGAAGGCCACTGTAGCACCGCTACCGACAGCCGCGTACTCCTCCTCTAGGATAGAGCCTAGGGGGTCTAGGACGTAGAGCCTCGGTGTACCATCGCTCTCAACCCCGCCTACAAGGGTTTCCACGAAGAAGGGGAACCACTTGTAGGAGTACATTAGGATCGAGAGCCTCTTAGCTATAGACCTTATGGTGACAGGAGCGTTAGCTATAAGCTTGTAAGCGGATACATCGGCTTGGAGGAGCCTGATGAGACCACTAACATCACCGTAGAGGCCTGCGAATGCAACAGCAGCCCTCTCATCCACAACGAATATCTTCCTAGCAGCCCTACTCAATACTATGTTACCATAGCTAAGCCTCCTATCAGTGGCCATTACAACCCCATCTCTAACCTTCAAGCCGACAACAGTAGCTCTGAAGACCTCCTCGTATCCCAAACTGAACCCCGTTTTAGCGTAGTTCGGTGATGCTTATAAATGGAATTGTGGGGTCACATGAGGTTCACGTAGATTAGAGCATCGGGGCTAGGCTCTGAGAACCTCATTGACACAATGTTATGGTATCCCTCCATGTCTATCACGTTCCTCCCGGGGCTTACAGTGTACTTATCAACCGATAGTAGGCTTGCGGGTAGCCCTACGTCGTACTCGTACACTGTTAGTGTGTTCGACCTCTCCGTCCTGACTACAAGCTTCCTACTCTTATACCCTGCTAGCGGTATGCCCCCGAACGTCGATGTACCCACATTCGACCCCCTAATCCTGAAGGTTACAGGTGGGCTCGGCCTGTTAATCAATGTATCCTCGTCTACCGCCACCAGGCCCCTGTAGCCTACATCTATAGGGGATGCATCTCTACCACCTAGGTTTGGTGCAGTGTTATATGCTATGACGACCTTAGACCCCATCTTGGCCATCGATGTTATCCTTGCACCGTAGGCCCCAACTATCCTAGCTTGTGGTGGTGTTATGTAGAGTAGCACACTCGGCCCCCTAACCTCGTTTATGGACCTCACCGTATCCCTGGGTATATCAGCGTGGAGTAGCCCGTGTGTAAGGGCATTGAATGGTGCTAGTATGCCACCACCGATTGTGAGAGCGTTAGACCTCTGAGGGGATGGCTGGGAGTAGACGTGGGAGCCGAAGTCGAAGAGCCTTACGTAGCTAAAGCTATCCACCTCCGGTTCAACAGGGTTACCTGCTATGAAGCCTCCTCTGAAGAAGTGGAAGTACCTAGTGTAGGCGCTCACAGCGTAACCACTACCTCTGAACGATACACCGTCACCGTCAACGGATATCCTAGACCAGTCCTCTACACTAAACCTATACCACCTACCCGATACCAGGTCCACGCACTGAACCCCATCAATACCCCTAACCCAGTCGCTCTGCATATCGAAGCAGGCGTAGTCGAGGAATAGAGCTCCCTTAAGAGCTGGTATGGAGCTAGCCCTCTCAACCCTACCCGTAGAAGGGTCTAGGGTGAAGACACCTAGGTTCTCGTGGCCATCACCTCTAGCTATTATAAGCCTTGAGTTGAGCGGATCGTAGACTATCTCTGAAACCTCGCCAGCCCACCTAGACTCATCCCTTATACTCTCACTCCACAGGAGTTTCACCCTATCCTCTCTAACATCGTAGACGTGAACGTGGCTAAACTTATTCCTGAAATCGATCCCACCCTCAAACCCCCTCTTACCCTTGTAGACTACAGGGTTGTGAACCCAACCTCCAAAGAATATCCTCTCATCGGCACAGGCTACAGCGTTATACGTATCACCACCAGATACAGGCCCGGGCCCCAGCTCCTCAAACCTATAAACCCTCCTACCGCCATCCCATACAAAGTTAGCCTCGGCTTCGAAAGCTAGCATGTAGTATAGAACTCCACTACAGTATGTTAAACCGAATATACCACCGGAACCCCATTCAGGAGCATACCTAGGCGGAATTATTTCTAGTAGGTGCTCGAAGCTAGCCCTCCCCCTCAACCCCTCCACCTTCCTTCCTCTTCCCCCTAGCCTTCTTCCCCTCTTTAGCCTCCTTCTTAGCCTTCTTCTCCTTCTTTACCTCAGTTTTAGCCTTCTTTTTCTTCTCAGTTTTCCTCTCAGCCCTCCTAGCTTTAGCCTTCTTTTTAACCACAACTCCTCCTGCAACAAGCTTCCTGATCCTAGCTACTACCTCCCTCTCGTAAAGCCTCCTAGCCTCACCTAAGCTTATTTGACCTAGTGATGCTTGGGTTAGTATGTCTGATGCTATAATCATTGTTTCTAGGAGCTCCGGTTTAGTCACATCATATAGTATCCTCGGCTCCTCCTCGACAGCCCCCTCCTCGGGGGCTTCCACTAGACTCTCCTCCCCAACCCCCTCTCTTCTCAGGAGCTCTACCTCTTCCTCCTCCCCTCCCCTCTCCTCAAAGTGCTCTGATGACATTGCTACCACCGTGTGTTAGGCTAGGGGAGCTCTAAACGCTTCACCTCTACATCGTAGCCTAGCCTCCTCAGAGCCTCAACTATGACCTCCTCCTTGACCCTCCTATCGAACGTAATAACCACCTTGCGGACCTCACCTTCCTTAACCAGCTTAAGCCTATCAACTATCACAGTCCCTCTAATCATGTCGTTTAAGCTCTTCGAGGGGACTATGTAGTCTTTATACTTCTTCCTAGCCATATCGTAGAATGCATCGAAATTCCTTATAACCCTGTAGGCCTCCTCCAAATCCTGGGATTCGTAGCCTAGCTGTTTTGATACAGCTGAGAGGAGCTTATCCGCCTCCTCTAAGGCTAACTCTACGCTCTTATACCTACTCATATCCACTTCTACAACCTTCCTAGGGCTACCAGGCAAACCTTAAACCCCCCATCCACCCTGAGAGGTGGGGTTTAAAAGGCTTAACTGGTTTTTAAGCAAACCTTTAACCCCTCTCGCAGAGGGCTCTCACTATATCACTGGACCCTCTTAGGCTGCCTGAAAACGCAATCTTCTCCTTGAACCTAACCACCACGGGCTTGTAGCCAAGCCTTCTCTCAACCTCACCTGCTACCGCGTCCTCCTCGAAGGGCTGGTCGGGGCCTAGTACTATGATGTGTGGTTTAACCTTCTCCACGGACTTGAACACATCACTCTCATCCCCTAGGAAGGCTTCGTAAACGTACCTTATGGATGATACGATTTTAAGCCGTGAAAGCTCGTCTAGAACAGGCCTCCTCCCCTTAACCCTAACAACGTTAACATCCCTTGCAATAGCTACGTAGAGTTTACCGAAGCTAGAGGCGTACCTTAACAGCTCCACGTGCCCCGGGTGTATTATGTCGAAGGTGCCACCGAGGAAGACCTTAACCTCCCTCAAGGGGGCCTCAGGCCACCTAGGCTCGCTTAAACCAAGGTACTTAAGGGAGTCGAGGAGGCCCTCGGCGTAGGATGCAGCTGCAATAGCGGTCTCATAGTCACCCTTACTAGCGTAGTACTCAGCATCCCCCAGGTACCTCTCAACAGCATCACGTAAACCCCTTAAATCCAAGCCTGGATACCTCCTGGAGAGCTCCTCGAAGTCCATGGATTTGAGAGCCTCCCTAACGTTGAAGATATACCTTAAAGCTCTAGCCTCAGACACCAGGGGAACCCTAGAAGCACTAAGGTTGATCCTAGACCTAAAAACAGGGGTTCAAAGATCTAGTACATCCTCAGGCCTAACCTCCACACTCCCCCTCTCACTCATAAGCTTCAACACGTGGTAGTACGCTGGGATCTGGTATGCATAGTACCTACCCACCCACTCCTCCCTAGGTATATCTGAGAGGTATGCGTAGACTCCACCAGTGTAGATTAGCACGTTGTGCTTCAACAGAACTGTTTTCAACCTAAAGCTAGCCTTATCAACGTTGTTGATAACTTCAGTAATCTCACTCCACACATCGCCCCCCCGTTCACCCCTTAAACCCTCAACCACCCTAGCTAGAACATCTATGACATCAGCTCTAAGCCAGAGCTCCAACCCCCTCGACCTCATGTTTATTAGGGCTCTGGGGTTACCTCCCGTTAGCCTCAAAACCATTTGATGGGAATTCCAGCTCTACTATATGGATGTGATGATCATGGACGTATCCTCGCCTATGCTCTCCAGGAAGTCTACGAGAGCTTTATCCAGTGTAAGGAATAGCAGGTTGTTATCCTTTGCTGTTAGGTAGAGTAGCAGGTCGACCATGTCGTCGAAACCTTTCCTCCTAAGCTCAAGCGCTCTCAGTACTAGTGGAGCTCTAGTCTCCACCTTAACAATGCTCCTTTCAATGCTCCTAAGCCCTATTTCGACTATGGAAGGGTCGTAGTTCAACCTACTCAACTTCCACGCTATCTCAAGCATGTTGAGGGTCGTGTAGTAGAGCTTAACCCCCCTACTCTTATGGAGGTTCCAAAGCCTGTGTAGGGTGCTCTCCACCTCTCTAACCCTTACTCCAACTATGGGTAGCAGGAACGAGGTGTCAAGGAGTATCCTCATCAGCTAGCCCCCTCTGCATCTCCTCACTAACCTTCTCAACATCCTCTACCGAGATCTCGGCAAACTTAGGCCCGTGTAGGGCTAGCCATAGGGGGTCTGGGATCGGGGTTAGGATGATCCTACCACCTTCAACCGTAATCTCGACTAGAACACCCTCCCTAATACCAACCCTCTCAGCGACATCCTTTGGGATGTAAATAGTGTTCTTCCTACTAACCCTAACAACTCTACCACTCACCAACCACACCCCAACCACAAATACTTAAAACTGGGACTATATTAAGGTTCCCAGACCATTCTAGCCCTCTGAGATTGGGAAGCCGATCTCTACCATAGGCTATAATGCCGTGTACACACGTCGCTATCCTGTAACCATTGGAATCCAGCTCTCGTCCTCCTAGCTATGAGGCTTCAACGTGGGGGTTACTTAGGTGTTAAGGTGATAGCTTGTTGTTAAACTACATGGGTCTCCTGGGTGGTGTTCTAAGTGTATAAGTAACCCCTCCATGTCCGTCGTGGAGCTCCTTATAGAATGTGGGGGTCTCTGAGTTCACGTTGTTAGCTAGGCTGTTACGGAGCTGACGGTAGATCTGAATAGCTGTAGATAGCTGTAGATACTTGGTGTAATGGTGTTGGGTGAGCTGTCGAAGACCGTGTGGGAGGTTGCCACAGTTCTACAGCTAAACAATAAGTATTTAAGCTTCGGGGGAGGGGTTAACGGGTACAGCCCCCTGGTGATCCGCACTGCGGTGAGGGGGGCTGTGGTTGCCGAGCATAGATGGGAGCCCAGTGGCGTTAGGGCTCGACGGGGGCCCATGAGGTGTGGGTGAAGCAGGTGAA
>Ga0080008_136881_pt1 | contig 12573 bp, 15 predicted proteins | sample ConCONMetagenome_FD_69211 | JGI IMG/M metagenome (GOLD analysis project Ga0080008, IMG submission 69211) | Hot spring microbial streamer communities from Conch Spring, Yellowstone National Park, USA - CON_C (SPADES assembly) (version 2) | ecosystem: Environmental > Aquatic > Thermal springs > Hot...
CCTTAGCCTTTCTATGCTGGAAAGGTGGGCGGGCAAAAGGTACAACTCTCCAGCCCTCATAGCGGACTCCTATCACACCCTAACGGATGCCTTTGGCTCCTCTTTGGTGCTTTTGAGCTTTATAAGTGCTAAGCTTGGGTACCAGTTGGACAGATACTTTGCGATAGCTGTGAGCCTTTTGATCCTTTGGACCGCCATAAGCATACTCAAGAGGGAGTTTGCGGTGCTTTTGGATGTTTCTGCCGACGAAAAGACTTTAGAGAAAATAAGGCAGATCATACTGGATTTTGAAAACATAAAGGAAATAAAACATCTTTATGTTAGATCCTCCGGCGGAAGACTCTTTGCGGATATTACGGTAGCGGTAGAGGGTTGGAACTTCCACCACATCCATCAAACGGTGGATGATTTAGAAGAAAGGCTAAAGAGGGAGATTCCTGGGTTGGAGATGGTCTTTATCCATTACGAACCGGTGGGAGAGATAAAACCAAGGGTAGGCGTGCTTTTGGACGAGGAGCAAAAGGTTTCTTCCCACTTTGAAAATACCAAATACTTGGCCATATTCTCTGACGGAAAGAGGGAGCTTTTAAAGGAGATCTCCGGCGGTGAGAGGGAGATATCTCAGATATTGGCAGAAAGTGGAGTGAATATTGTAGTATGTGGGTGGCATCCTGAAGACCAAACCGCCAGGCTTAACCTGAGCAGGGCGGGTATATTTGTGTGGGAAACGGAGGAAAAAAACCCATACATAGCCCTTTCTCAAATAGCCAAATGCATAAAGGAGTGTAAGGATGGATGAGATCTTTTTGAAGGACGAACAAGAGACTATAAACTTCGGAAAAGAGTTTGCCAAAAGGCTAAAGGGGGATGAAGTAATATGCCTACTTGGAGATTTGGGGTCGGGCAAAACTACCTTTGTAAAAGGGCTAGCAGAAGGTTTAGGAATAAGGGAGGGCTATCAGGTTAGAAGTCCCACCTTTACCATCGTCAATGAGTATCCCACCCAAAAGGGAAGGCTAATACACATAGACCTGTACAGGGTGGAGGATTTTGATGTGGAACAGTTTGTGGGAGAAGGCATAGTAGTGGTAGAGTGGGCAAGGAACTTAGAGCTTTGCGATTGTATTATTGAGTTTCTGTTTGAAGGAGATGGAAGAAGGGTAGTGTTAAAATTTAACAAAGAGGAGGTGCGCTATGGACTTTCTGGGTAGAGACCAATCACCCCTTACGCAGGAAGAGTGGTCCGCCTTAGAGGAAGCGGTTATAAGGGTAGCAAAAAATACATTAGTTTGCAGAAGGTTTATGCCTGTGGTTGGTCCTATAGGTGCAGGGCATCAGGTTATATCTTACGATGTTTTTCTTGGGGTGGAGCCTGGTAGCTGTGAAGTAAGACCCGGAGAGGAAGCCCAAACCTGCGAGCCGATTAGGGTAGGCAAAAGAATACACATAGTTCTTCCCACCATCTACAAACCTTTTTCCATAAGCTGGAGGGACCTTGAATACTGGAGGCAGTTTAACCTACCCATAGATACATCCACCGCGTCCGCCGCAGCCTTTGCCACCGCAGTGGCAGAAGACACCCTTATAATACATGGCAACAAAAAGTTAGGCATAGAAGGACTTTTGACGGTGGAGGGAAGGCAAAGTATCTCAATGAGCGATTGGGATGTGATGGGAAATGCCTTTAACGATGTGTCTTTGGGTGTGGCAAAGCTCACCGAAAGCGGATTTTTTGGTCCATACCATCTCCTTTTGAACCCAAAGGATTACTTCAAGCTAAACCGCGTCTATCACAACACAGGGCTTCTTGAGATAGAGCAGATAAAAAAAATAGTTAGTGAAGTTCACACTTCCCCCATAGTGCCAGAGGGAAAGGCTATACTGGTCTCCGCCGGTCCTCAGAACATGGACATAGTGGTAGCCCTTGATATGTCCCTTGCCTACGTGGAGACCACCAACATGGTCCATCAATTCAGGGTAATGGAGATTTTGGCACCAAGGATAAAACGGCCAGGTGCTATCCTCGTTATTGGTAAGTGATTGCCCTCCAGAGAACTTCTGCCAACTCCTCCTCCAAGCCCGCCTCCCTTTCTATTATTCCACCCTCCACTAAAAGGAATGTCCTTTCCAAAGTGCCCACCACCATGGCTAAAGCCAGTTCCCTCCTGACCTTGATAATTCCCCTCTTGAAACCTTCATCCACAAACTTCATCAGGGCGTCTTTGGGGAGGTTTTGAAAGTTCTTTACTTCTTTCCTAGAACAGTTTGAGGGCGGATTCTAAAATTTTTTCTTTGGTGTTTTGATGGCGTGGCATGTTTATCTCCTTTTTCTCCTTACAAACTCTTTTACTTCCTCCACAGTTCTCGTGTTTAAAATGTCCTCTTTCTTTGCCCATCCCCTTCTTGCCAAACCTAAACCAATCTTTAAATACCTTAGGTGGCTCGGTGCGTGGGCGTCGGTCACAATGGCAACGAGCGCGCCCTTTTCAACACACTTTCTAACCATTTCTGGAGATAGGTCTGCCCTGAATGTGTTTAACTCCAACGCGGTTCCTGTCTCCTTTGCCAAGTTTATTATCTGTTCCATGTTGAGAGGGTAGCCTTCCCTGCTTCCGTATGCCTTTCCAGTAGGATGTCCTATTAAATTCACATAGGGATTTTCTATTGCTCGTAAAATTCTATAGGTGTTATCCTGTCCAAAGCGTGTATGTATGGAAGCCACCACAAAATCAAACTCCTCTAAAAATTCATTGGGAAGGTCCAAACTGCCATCGGGAAGTATATCCACCTCGCACCCCCTAAGTATATAAAAGCCCTTCTTGTTATAGTAGCTGTTTAACCTCTCTATTACCTTCCACTGTTCCCTGTATCTCTGTATATCTAAACCCTTCGCCACCCTTGCGGAGGGGGAATGGTCTCCTATGACGATGTACTGCAATCCTAGCATGTAGGCGGTCTCCGCCATTTCCTCAATACTACCAAGCCCATCGCTCCAGTTGGTATGCATATGAAAATCACCCTTTATGTCTTCCCATTCCACAAGCCTTGGTAGCTTCCTCTCTAAGGCAAGCTCTACCTCCCCCACATTTTCCCTTAGCTCGGGTGGAGGACAATCCATACCAAGAAGTTCATAGACCTCTTCTTCCGTTCTTCCACCCAACCACTCTTCCGTATCCGCCCTAAAGACGCCGTATTCGTTCAACTTTAACCCCTTAGCTTTTGCTATATCCCTTATCCTAACATTGTGCTCCTTTGAACCTGTGAAGTACTGGAGGGCGGAGCCCCATTGATGGGGTTCAACGGTCCTAAAATCTGCCTGCTTTCCGTTTTTTAAAATCACACTGGACTTTGTTTCTCCCTTAAGTAGAACATCCTGAACTTCATCAAACTTAGTAAAGTGCTCATGCAGTGCGGGCCAAAACCTTTTATCCGCAGAAACCAAAAGGTCTATGTCTCCAACGGTTTCCTTTCTTCTTCTTAGACTTCCTGCCAGTTCTATGTTTTGGTAAAGCTCCCCAACCTTTTTCATATGTTCCAAAAGCCTTTCGCCCAATTGATAAGCTTCTATAAGGGACATACGCTCTTTACTCTTTTCATACAGTTCAAGCCCTCTCATTATGTTCTGCAGTTTTTTCTCCCTTATGCCGGGCAAGGTGGCAAGCATACCACTTCTGACTGCTCTCAAAAAGTCATCCTTAGTTCTGACATGTAGCTTTTCGTAGGCTAACCTTAGGGTTTTCGGACCAATGCCGGGTACATCAAGGAGTTCAAGCAGATCCTCCGGCACCTGCCTTTTCAGCTCCTCGTATTTAGATATTTTCCCAGTTCTTAGATACTCCAATATTTTGCTTACAGAAGATTCTCCTATTCCGGGTATTTGGTATATCTTACCAGTTTTAACCAACTCCTCCACATCCACCCCCAACTCAGAAAGGACCTCCGCCACCCTTCTGTAAGCGTTTATCCTGTAAGGATTCTCCCCCAAGAATTCCATAATGTCTGCCATCTTAGAGAATATTTCTGCGATCTCTTTATTCTTGGACATCTTGTATTATCTTAAAAGCTTTTTTGTTCTTTGAATGGCCTAACACTCCCAAGAACTTTTTTATCCCCTTCACATAGATCTCCACTGGTTCCCTTGTAGGCTTGTCCAAGGTTATTGTATCCCCTACTTTAAGGTTGTACAGTTCTCCTAAGGTGATTTTGGTATAGCCAAGTTTTACGCTTATATGCAAAGGCACTCCGAGTATAGCCTTTAGTAGCTTTTCATAATCCTCGGTGCTCCTTTCAAGGACACCCTTTAGCATTTCCTTATAGGGTTCTATTCCTTCCTGAGGTATGGCAAGCAAAACGTAGCCATCGCCCCCTTCCAGACTAACCGTAAGTCTTAAAACTATGTATTTTTCCCTAGGTCTTGCGAACATAAGTATGGCTGGGTTTGTTTCTATGCCTATGGGAATCAATTGCACATTCATAACAGTTCGCCAGGCTTCTTCCAGCTCCGCATACATAACCTTCAGCATTCTTTCTATTATTCTCATCTCTACCTTTGTGAATTCCTTCCCCTCAATCTTGTATGGTTTGGCAGAACCACCAAAGACGTTGCTTACGACCATGTATATTAGCTTTGGGTCAAGGATAATCATAAAATTTCCCTTGAAGGGATGGAGGTTGAAATAACCCACCGCCGAGGGAAAGGGGAGCTTTGAAATAAGTTCACTGAACTTTAAAGAACTTACGCCTTCTTTCACTATCGTTGGCACACCCGCTATTACTGAAACAAGACCCCTTTTTATACCGCTTGTCCATCTTTCAAAAACAAACTCCAAGCTTGGCAATCTTCCTGCGTATATATGCTCTAAAGCTGATACATCAAAGGGTTGAACCTCTTTGTCAGTTTTTATCTCTTTTTTCTCCTCCTTTCCGAGGCTCTTTAGTAGTAGGTTTATCTCTTCTTGGGACAAAAGCTGTTCATCCATGATCAGCCTTTACTCTTTAACCAGGCTTTTATGATCTTGGCTACCTTTTGGGGTTCTTCCTTTGCCAACTTGGAGATAGCTTCTATACTTGCAACTTCTTTTGCTTTTATCCTTATCTCTTCAACTCCTGCCAATTCCTCAAGCCCAGAGGGAACTGATGTAGGAACGGGTGGCATGTAAGCGGTGGGAACGGGCTTTTTCTTTAGTCTCTTCAAGGCAATGAAAAGGACTATAAAGGATACCAAGCTAAACACAAGCAATGCAACCCACTTTACATACTCTGCGTAAGAAATGGGTGGCTTTTCCGCCTCGGGTTTCTTGAAAGGAACAGAAACCACGCTCAGCACGTCCCCCCTGTTTGGGTCTATGCCTGCGGAAGCCTAAACAATCTGTCTTATCTTTTCTAAATCTACATCCTTAAGGTTGCTGTCTATCATCACACCCACGTTTAACCTTCTAACCTTTATCAGAGGGTCTTGAGTATATATCTCTTTCTTGCTAACTTCGTAGTTGGTTATGGTTTCGCTCTTTTCTGAGGTTAAAGGGCCTCCGGTACCCTGCAATGCACCCACACCCGGTGGAACGTTGGCGCCCGTACCAGGCACTCCTCCAACAATCGCCCCAAAGGTCCTCTCCTTTTTCTTCTGCTGACTTACTATGGCCGTCATATCCGGATCGTAGATCTCTTCTTTTTGTTCCCTCCTGGTGAAGTCTATGTCTGCGGATACCTTTACCTTAACGGCGCCCACGCCTAAGGCTTCCTCCAAGGTCCTTTGGATCTTCCTCTCAAGGTTCTTCTCAAACTCTGCCTTTAGCTTAAGCTCTTTATCCTTTAAAATCTCATCCTCTTCAATCAATGCGGTAAGGTCTCGCCCTTTGTCATCCACCACAACCACATTCTTTGGGCTCAGTCTTGGGACGCTCAGGGCAACCAAGTTCCTTATTGCCTTTACTTGCTCGGGCGACAGTTCATGTCCGGGTTTTAACCTTATTAGAACGCTGGCAGTGGGCTCATCCTCCTCCCTTAAGAATATAGACTTTTCTGGCATGCCAATGTTTACCTTTGCGTAATCCACCCCTTCAATTCTCATTATGGTTTTTGCCAACTCTCCCTCCACCGCCCGCTTGAAATTCACCTGATTTTGAAAGTCCGAGACACCAAAACTTCCCTTATCAAAGACTTCATAGCCTACTATGCCTTTGCTTGGAATTCCTTTGGCAGCAAGTTTTAGCCTCAGGTCCCTTGCCTTGTCCTCTGGCACAAAGATGGTGGAACCATCTGGGCTCAGCTTGTATTTAATGCCCTCTTTATCCAGCTCAAAAAGAACTGCGTTCAGATCCTCACCGCTTAATCCTCCGTAGAGGACCACATAGTTGGGCCTTCCCGCATAGAAAAGGATCAAAAGAAGTAGGGTCAAAACCGCAAGGAGCACGCCAATAACGAGAGCCTTCTGAGGAGTGCTAAGGGAGAGGAACTTCTCCTTAAACTGGTTCAAGGTGTCCTGCCAAGCCATAGCTTAAACCTGCATCCTGTTTAACTCTTGGAAGGCTTCCACCAGCTTGTTCCTGACCTGAATAAGCAGGTTCAGGGCAATGCCCGCCTTTTCAAACTCAATTACCATTTGATGCAGGGAGATGTCCGCACCTTTTAGCACCGCATCCTTTATGGCTTCAGCCTTCTGCCGTTCCTGATTTACCCAGTGAATGAACTTGGAAAGTTCGTTCAGAAAGCTGGGGGAGCTTGCCTTTGCCTTTTCTCTCTCTAAACTGATGGTAAGGTTTATAGGCTTTATCTCCATAGCTCTAAGGTCCTCTGGGCTATTTCCTTGGTGGCGGAAAAGGCGTTTAGGTTTGCCTCATAACTTCTAACTGCAGTTATCATGTCCACCATTTCCTTTACGAGCTCCACGTTGGGCTTTTGTACATAGCCTTCCTGGTTTGCCCTCGGGTTTGTGGGATCGTAGACCAATCTAAAGGGCTCGTTAGATTGCCGGATTTCCACTACCCTTACGGGCACCTCTCCCTTGGATAGATTTTTTGGGTCCTCAAGGGCTTGAAAAACAACCTCCAGCTTTCTGAAGGGTTCCCCGTTTGCCCTGTAAGATTCGTAGTTTGCCAAGTTGGACACGTTCATCCTCACCCTCTGGGCATACATACCGCTGGCGGATATGTTAAAGGCGCGGAAAATATCGTTCATTGCCTACCCTCCTTTATTATGTTGTTTAGCCTATCCACACTGCTCCTTATCATCCTCATGTATGCTTCGTAAGCGATCCTGTTTTGGGTGAGCTTTGCCATCTCCTCCTCAATGCTAACATTGTTAAAATCGTTACCCACCAGCCTCCTTTGAATCTCTATTACCCTAAAGCCCTCTTTACTTTTGGGGCTTATATGTTTTTCCCTCGTGATTTTTAGCTTGCCTACGCTTTCCTTCTCCATGACCACGTCCTTTGCCCTGTAGTTGGGTGTGTCTGCGTTGGCTATGTTGCTCAGGATCACCTTGTGCCTTTTCCATGCAAAGTTTAGGTGTGGCAGGACCTTGTCAATACCCCTAAAAAATATCCATATCATCCTCCCAGAGGCTAACTATAAGCCTACCTAATATATTATCTGTTTTTTCAGCTTTTTTGACAACCCACCGGAGGGTTTCCTCATCCTTGGTTAAACCGCTCAGCCTTGCCAGCCTAAGGGCGGTAAGCCAATAGAGGTTATCTTCCTCCTCCGATCTCTCCAAATAGCCTTTGTAAAATTCCTTAGCCTTTGTAAAGTTTCCCAGCGAGTAGTAATAATCTCCAAGCTCAAGAAGGGCAGTGGGTATGTATCCCTTCAATCTCTGGGATTTTTCTAAGTTTTTAGTTTGTAGGGCTGTCTCAAGAATCTTTTTGTTATCGGAGAAAAAGCCCAGGAGAAAGAGTGCCTCAGTGTGATCCTCTCCAGTAAGCTGGTCTTTGACCTTACTCAAGAGCTCCACCCCTTCCTTTTCTTTGCCTGTTAGCAAAAATTCCTGCGCCCTTAGAAAGCTCTTTGTGGGTTCTTCAACAACATCCAAAAGCCCCACATAATCCAGCTTGCCCCTGTAAAGGGAACCCCTCAGCAGTAAGGAAGCGTCAAAGAGGGTTAGGAAGTTCCTGTCATTGACCTTGTACAGGGCTTCAATAAACTCAAAATCCTTATCTTCATAAGGGTTTAGCCTCTTGTATTGAGCCTCCAAGCTTTTATAAAAAGGTTCCATGTTTATTTTTATATCTTCCACCGTTAAATAGTTCTCCCTTGAGACCTTTGCCCTTTTCAAAAGCTCCACATCCATAAGCTTTTTGTCCTTTACAGAGTAATAATAGACACCTAGTACAGAAGGTAGTCCGTAGTTTTTGATGTAATCAATCCAGGCTATTTTCGAGAGCAACGGTTTGTACCAACTGAGTTTGTACTTATTAATGAAATCCTCATAAAACCAGAGCTGTGATAGTGCAAACCTTAGGGTCAGGTCAGTTAGGGGGTCCCTATCTTTCATAAGCTCTTGCAATCTCTCCATAGCCTCCGGGTAGTTTTTGTTATCCAGGTTTATAAAGAGCAAGAAATAGTTACTTTTGTCTGCATACCTCCTGTATAAGTCCTTCCTTCGCAGTAGCTCAAAGTAAAAGAGGCTGTTTCTCCAGTCTTGAAGTATGTAATAGGACAAGGCTAACCTGTATAAAAAATGGGGATCCTCCTCTAAGCTTCTGTTCTGTGCCCTTGCCTGTGTCAGCTCATGGATGGCTTCCTTAAACTTACCCTGATTGTAAAAGTAATACCCCCTTATGAGGGAAAGCACGGACTGGTCCACACCCTCTTCCAATATTCCAAGGCTCTCTAAAAGCTCTATGTTTTTTGTACCTCCTTCCAAGGCGTCCGCATACAAAAACTTCACCAAATACTTTTTCTGATTGCTGTTTTTGTATAGACTAAGGTAGAGTTCCTTGGCTTTGGAGTACTCTTCCAAAAGTAGATATATGTCTCCCAGAAATTCTCTTTGAAGGTCACCATAGTTTACTTTTTTAAAGTAATAGGGATACATGTTCAAAAAGGCTATGGCGGAGAGAAGACCCCTTTTGTCAGCCTTTGAGTAGGCAAGAAGGGCGTATGCCCTTCCGAGCCAAAGATAAGCAAGTTCTCCATAATAACCGTTTCTATCCAAGTTAAAGGCACTGGTTAGGTCTCTTATCGCATCTTCATAATTGCGATTTTCCAAGTTTATGGAGCCACTGTAAAACTTTCTTTGGGCTAAGGTAGTGTTTTCGGAAAGCCTTTCTTGGGAAAAGGAAAGCAGTAGGCTAAAAATGACCAGTAGCAGTTTAGCCCACAGCCACCGATAACCTTTCCAGCCAACCCTTTTTGTAGCTGTCAAAGTTGCCCTCCTCTATTGCCCTTCTTGCACCCTCCATAAGCCTGTGGTAGAAATAGAGATTGTGGATAGTGTTTAAAATGTAGGCTGAGATCTCTTCCGCGTGGAAGAGGTGCCTCAGGTAAGCCCGGGAGAAGTTCTGGCAGGTATAACAGTCGCACTCTGGGTCTGGAGGAGAAAAGTCCTTTTTGTAAATTTCCTTTCTTATGTTCAGCTTTCCTTGGGAGGTGAATAGGGTCCCCGTGCGTGCCATACGGGTGGGTGCCACGCAGTCAAACATATCAACGCCTACCCCTACTGCCATCAAAAGGTCCTCGGGCATACCTACTCCCATTAAGTAGCGTGGCTTCTCCCAAGGGAGCTCCTCGCAAACCAGCTGTGCCATCTCCACCATAATTTCTTTTGGCTCTCCCACCGACAGACCTCCTATGGCATACCCAAAAAGGTCCCTCTCCATAGTCCTCAAGGCGGACTCTCTTCTTAGGTCCTCAAAGAAGGCTCCTTGAACTATACCAAAAAGCACCTGATCCTCCCTCGTCTTTGTCTTTATGGACCTGTCAAGCCACCTGAGCGTCCTCTCTAAGGCGGACTTGGCGTAGGCGTAGGTGGTAGGATACTCCACGCACTCATCCAAGGGCATGATTATGTCTGAACCAAATATTTCCTGAGCCTTTATCACAAACTCGGGCGTGAAAAAGTGGGTGTCCCCTGCCAGATGGTCTTTAAAGTACACACCATCCTCTTCTACCCTCACCTTGGACCTTCCGTCCTTTAGCCGATCCCTAGCGAGAGAAAAGACCTGAAAGCCTCCACTGTCTGTGAGTATGGGCTTTTTCCAGCCTATGAAGTTGTGTAGTCCTCCTGCGCTCTCTATCACTTCAAGTCCGGGGCGGAGGTAAAGGTGGTAGGTGTTTCCCAAGATTATCTGGGTGCCAATATCTTCCAAAAGCTTGTGGATCATAGCCTTCACGGTTCCCTGAGTACCCACGGGCATAAACACGGGCGTTTCTATAACTCCATGTGGTGTATAGAGCCTTCCCCTCCTTGCCTTTCCGTCTGCCTTTAAAACCTCAAACTTAAACATTAGAACATTCCGCCGTTTATGTGTATGACCTCCCCCGTTATGTAATCTGCCATAGGAGAGCACAAGAAGGCTACCACACCCGCCACATCCTCCGGCTTTCCAAACCTCTGCAAGGGTATGTTTTTAAGATACTCTTTTTTTATATCCTCCGAGAGCACTGCGGTCATGTCCGTCTCTATGAACCCAGGTGCGATGGCGTTGACCGTTATGTTTCTGCTTGCCAGCTCTTTTGCCAAGCTTTTGGTAAAGCCCAAAAGGGCAGACTTGGTAGCAGAGTAATTGACCTGACCCACATTACCCATAAATCCCACCACGGAGGAGATGTTTATGATCCGCCCCCAGCGTTTTTTCAACATGCCCTTTACCACCAGGGAGGTTAGCAAAAAGGTCCCCGTAAGGTTTACCTTAATCACCTCCTCCCAGTCCTCCAAGGACATCCTTATAAAGAGCTTGTCCTTTGTAATGCCTGCGTTGTTGATGAGGATATCCACAGGACCCACTTCCTTTTCAATCCTCTCGTAGACGGATTTTATGGAATTGGGGTCCGAAAGGTCCATGGCAACGCCTATGGCTTTATCTGAGATAGATTTGGCAACCTGCTGAGCCCTCTCCTCATCCCTACCGGTAATCACCACAAAGGCACCCGCCTTAGCCAAATACTCCGCTATAGCCCTTCCTATGCCTCGGGTGGAGCCGGTAATGAGGGCTTTTTTGTCCGATAGGTCTATGCAGAGCATGAAAAAATTATAATTCCTTGAGCTCCTCCCGGGTGATGTATTTTTGAACCCTTTCTATGCGCAAGCATTTGCCCGAGCTTTCGTCTATCTCAGCCAGAATGCCGTTGAAAACCACATCTTCTTTTTCTTCCACCTCAAACCTCTGGGGCAGTCCTGTAAGGAATTTCCTTATCACATCCTCCGACTTCATGCCTATGGCGGAATACCAGCATCCAGACATGCCCACGTCGCTAACATAGCCTGTGCCCTTTTTTAGTATGACCTGATCTGCGGTGGGCACATGGGTGTGAGTTCCATAAACCAAGCTCGCCCTTCCGTCTACGTATATGCCAAAGGCGGTCTTTTCGGAGGTTGCCTCTGCGTGAAAATCCACCAGAATTATAGGCGTTTGTTCTCTGATTTCCTCGTATATCCTGTCAAAGGTTGAAAAGGGATTTTCCAAGTTTGGGTCCATAAAGACCCTTCCCATAAGGTTTATCACCGCAAACTTTACACCCTTCTTTTCGTAAATGCCATAACCTCTTCCTGGTGCTCCCTCTGGATAGTTCGCAGGTCTCAAAAGGTCCGGTGTGTTTATAAACTCCAAAACTTCCTTCTTGTCCCATATGTGGTTGCCAGAGGTCATCACATCCACGCCAATGGCTTTTAACTCCTCATAGACCTTTCTGTTTATGCCAAAGCCTCCTGCGGAGTTCTCCACATTAACAACCAGCACATCAAAGGTGTCGGGATGGGATATGGCATAGTATTTGAGGACTTTTCTTCCGGGTTTTCCTATTATGTCTCCTACGATCAAGAATTTCATGAAGGCTATTATAATGCGGGTGGAGGGAGTTGAACCCTCACGGGCGTAAGCCCACGGGATCCTGAGTCCCGCGCGTCTGCCAATTCCGCCACACCCGCTCTACTTTGTATTATATTTTATATTAAGCAGGAGGCGAAAATGATTCCAGTTGAAAAGAACGGCAACGTGCAGGACGAGTTTATTGAAGAACTAAAGAGAAAGAACGCCACCGTAACGGTCTTTCTAACAAGGGGAAACAGAATAACCGGCAAGATTATCAACCACGACAAGTACACGGTGCTTTTGGAAGTGGAAGGAGAGCCAAACTTGATTTACAAACACGCCATAAGCACCATAGTAGTTGGTGGGTGAATGAAAGCAATACTGGTATTTCTTCTTTCCTCGGAGACAAAAGAGGAGTTTAGGGAATATTTAGAGGAACTAAAGGAACTGGTAAGGGCTGTAGGTGGTAAAGTTCTGGGTTACATCTATCAAAGAAGGCACTCTCCGGACCCAAGGTATTACATAGGTGCAGGAAAGGCTCAGGAGCTGAAGGAAATTATCAGTGGAACCGGTGCGGACTGCGTGGTCTTTGACAGCTTCCTGTC
>Ga0080008_146166_pt1 | contig 12561 bp, 11 predicted proteins | sample ConCONMetagenome_FD_69211 | JGI IMG/M metagenome (GOLD analysis project Ga0080008, IMG submission 69211) | Hot spring microbial streamer communities from Conch Spring, Yellowstone National Park, USA - CON_C (SPADES assembly) (version 2) | ecosystem: Environmental > Aquatic > Thermal springs > Hot...
AAGCCCGCGCGGGTTCAAATCCCGCCCCCGGCGCTCACCCCTTCAAACACCCAGATAAGTTCCACTAAGCTATCTCTCAGGGCTCCAGCCTTCGTGGAAAAGGCGTGAACTACTACGTGATCTACTGGGCGAAGTCACACCCACCAGCACCTGGTGCAATAAGGTCAATTTCAGCGGTCTCGGGGACGATGCTAGCAGGCTCATCCTCGAGAGGGTTAAGCGTAACTCGGGTTTATTAAGACGCTTGAAGTACTCGGTATTGATAGGGTTTCACTCCACAACTACCTCCACGGGTTTAAGAGAGTGTCCAAAATAGTCTACAGGGCTCTACAGTACCTAGAGGAGGAAGAGTTCAACGAGATAGTCAAGGCGTTGATAGACTAAGAGCCATTGGCATTATACGCGGGGACAACTCAATAGACTATTCTTTAATACTACAGGCTATAGCACTAGCAAATCGAGACGAGTACCTCAAGCAGGCCCTCTTGAAATTCACGGTAGAGAACTTCAGGGAGGACTTGGGGAGATGCTTGGCTCGAGCCTAGCCCACGTGGCATTCAAGTGGGAGCCTGGATTTGAGGAGTTCCTAAGGGAGAGGAAGAAGAGGCGTAAAATAGCAAGCGAGGAGACGATGTCGTATTATAGAAGCCTCTTCAAGCGGTTCCTCGAGGGCAAGACGCTGAGCGAGGAGCTGGTGGATTACTTGGTGAACCACGAGAACAAGTGGCTTAGAAACATATTCAGGCACTATGTTCAATACCTCTACTACTTGAGGAGGATACCGCCTGAGACGTATGGCTGGTTAATGGAGGTAGTGCCCTCGAGGAGCTATAGGCTAGACGTGAGAAGCTACCCTATAAGCTTCGAAGACCTCGCTAAAACCATGAACACGCTTAGAGAGAGTCACGAGCTATACTACCTAGTCTAAAGGCTAATGCTTGAGGGTGTATTAAGACTACCACACGTTACATACATAGTCTAGAACTATAACCCGGGAGAGGTAGTGGAGATAAACGGGCTCGGAGTAGACGCGCCTAGACTCGTGTGCCTCTACGATAAGGGCTTTTGCAGGTACTATGTGGGTGTAAGGGAGACAGCTAAACCATGCGAGTGGGCCCACTTCTCAACCGAGACACTAAGGTTGCTTGAAAAATACGTGGGTTCAACCCTAGGTAGAGAGCCCCTCCAGAAATACGTTAAGAGGAGGGGCCTCCTACTACCAAAATACGTGAGGAAAGCGCTTGGAGGCTAATGATAAAGGCAATCCCAAGGGAGGTAGCAAGGTTCATACAGAGCCGTTTCGAGGAGCTAAAGATCTCTGAGGCTAGGTATGAAGACCTACTAGGCGAGGCGGATGAACATTATTCAAAGTACCTAGATTACTTGCAAAAAGTTTTATATACATGGAGATCATAGTTGTCTATTTTCCTTATTTTAAGGCTTAAAGCAAGGAAATTAATAATTAAACTGAGGGGGTAAATATATGAGTATTTCTGTTCCACTAGTTGTGAAAATAGTGTCCATGGATGTGTCGAGGGCTTATGAAGAGTTGAAGAAGCTTCTACGTGAGACCAAATGTAGAATTGTTGAGGAGGAGCCCCCTAATAAGATAGTGGTTGAGCATGGCTCAATATTAGCATTCTCGCCTACAAATGTAGAGAAAGTGGTAACATTTACCTTGACTCCCGTAGATTCAACGACGAGAATAGTTGCTACAACTTCGTTAACCTCAGACTATAAAAATATTGTGATATTCATCTTTGTGGCCGCTGCCATTATTTCTTTTTTCTTTTGGATATTAGGGTTCTTGCTTGTATTGGGATTAAATACTACATTAGATTTAATTGAAAGGCTTTTACAAGATGCATTAGAAAATCTTCCACCATACACTCCAGCATCAATAAGAAAACAGTTGGAAACAATGCCAGCACGTTTAAGGGCAGACATAGAGTTTATTAACGCTGTTTTTAACGCCGGTCTATTCTTTGTTATTATTATGATGGTAGTAGATGCTGTGTTGGAAATCTATATATACTGGAAAAGAAATTCATTCGCAGAAAAAATCCTAAAGTTAATGCCGTAGAGCATACAACTAGATTAATATTAATCTATTTTATTCTGAAACCGCGATGTTTTTACGCCTCCTTTTTCCTCCAGCTTTGACTACTAGTACTATGCCGCACTCATCATCACCAATCCTACTAATGAAGCTATCCACAAGAGTCGCGTCACCATCAGCGATGTTGCTATTGTGCAGTAAGCTCTTCACTAGCCCCCAAACCTCTCATATAGCTTAGTTTTCAGGGTCTTGCCGGTTATTAGGGAATACCAAGAGAATTCTGAGACTCAAGGATAAATAGAGTATTGAGTTTTTTATATTCCCTTAACTTCTCAGCTACTATCGCTAGAGTTGTATAAGTCTTACCTTAAACCTCTCAGAGGCTGGCCCAAACTATGGAGGATTCGCGGTAAACCCAGACTACACGGGAACCTACAACTTCACAGATAGAGATATGAGCCTCAGGCCATACAACTACAGCTACACATACTACAAGGGAATACTAGTCGAGAGGAGAGGGGCTTCGCAATATACGGGTGGACTGGAGTAGTAAACATCACGTTAATAGACACGTCAATACGCGAGCTCAAGTCAAAAATAGGCCTGGGAGAAGCCTGGACAGGAACCCAGCAAACCCTAGGACAGCCAAGCACACCGGCATATTTCATATACTGGATAATATTCTTTATAGCGATACCCGTGGTCTCCGGTGTAGCCGCCTACATGGTAGCCAAGAGGAGAAGACAGAGGTAGGCCCCAGCAACGCAAGCCATTAAACCCTGGCAACTTTATCCATGCCTTTCCCACGTGTTCTGAGAAATTGTCAAGACTTTCGCCGGGGTTTCTTATTTAAGCATCTCATACTCTCTCGGAGGGGTGTTACCTTGGGGTGTTATTGTTGATTTGCACCAAGGCCTTGTCTATCTTTATTGTATCCTAGATGAACGAAAGCACGGGTTGTCTCAAAGAGGCCTCGAAAAGGTGCATTACATGTTATCATACATACCTGCTGGATACTTTAACCCAATTGATGGAGCACGTGACTACTCGGATTCACGGCATATGTGTTAATACCGATAGAAGGAGATCACTTATAACATTATTAAGACCTTCTATTAAGCGATGATCCTGCAAAAAATATTGAAATAGTTTATAAGAAGGCTACTTTCTTTCTCGCCTTATTGTATACAGTGTAAATGCAAAAATACTTGCAACAATTATTACAAGTACTAAGATGCCTGTTACCACCGGTGAAGTAGTCTGAGGCGTTGTTATTGTTATCTCATTTAGTATTGGTTTTAGATCCCCCGTCAACTGGAGATTATATGCTTTTTGCTCGTTGGATGATATCTGATTAGTCACGGATACTGTCCCTATGGTTTTTCCATCTTTGCGGATTTCAACCCTTAGTGTGTAGATTTCTACTGGTTGTTTTGCTTCTGAGGCGTCAACGATGATTTTATCGATCTTTACATCGAGAGGAATGTTTACCTTTATTGCGTTTCCAAAGTCAACATAATACGAACCTGGTATTCCGGCTTCTATTGTGCCTGTTGCTTTATTGAATCCTAAGATTCTTCCTTTCTCGTCATATATCGTCAAGTAAAGTTTGTGTTGTTGCTCGGGCTCTATAAGGGTAATATCCACACTGTTCGCGGTCTCCCTGAGATACGTATTTCTAAAATTAAGACTAGCAGACTGGCACACTACTTTCCTTAACTCGTACTCGTCGTGCACTGCTACAATGTTATGTATGAATTCGTATACTCCGGGGATGTTAAAACCATTCTTCAAGTTTTCATAGAAACTATATATGTCACCAATAGACCCCAAGGCTTCTAGAAGAGCACTCTTATAGGCCCTTAAGTTGATTTTAACACCCATAATCTCCAACTGGTCTTTAGCATAGTAGGCTGACATGAAACGCATACCTGCTAAACCCTTTGTCTCCCCATTTTTAACGAGTTCGTAGAACTCCAGTGCCTCACTAACATTTACATTCATGGATGGAGGATTAGATAGTACTATATTAGTCAGCAAACCATTGGCCCTCTCTAAATCAGTGGCCCCCGAGTTCATAAACATTATTGAGAGCCATATGGGGGCAGTTTCGATTCCACCCCCAACTTCATTGGCTTTTTGTACTGCTTTTAGACTAATACTATAGAGATCCAGTTTCTTGAAGATCTCGATTGTTCTATCAACACTCATTCCTACATCATATAGTTCGCTAGGAGACTCTATACCTGATAATACCGAGGAGGCCCATGTACTCGCTGCTTGCAAGCTTATTACTCCAGCTAGTTTGCCTAGGAACCCAGCGAGGAAATTGAGTGCTTCTGCCTGTGAAGCGAGTTGACTTAGAATTCTAAAATAGCTTGAGCGTGTGAGAAGATTGTTTTTGTTCCACATAGTAACCCGTAGATAAGCTATTTCAGATGCAAACGCGAGTGTTTTATATAGCTCATCATCCATTACTGGTTTGAAGTTTCCATTTGTAGCCTCGAATATGAGCCAGTTCCGTTGTGAATAAGCCCATCTGAGCACATCCTCTATTCTTCCCGATTCAGGTGGTGAAACGTATGTAGCATTGTAGGCATAGAGGGCGAAGTATCGTTTACCCTGGTAGTTTAGAGTGACTATGAAACTTGGATCTATTAGTATTGAGGAGGAGCCAACATTACTGCTTACTCTGACTTTGAAGCTGAACTCCCTCTTATAGGCTACTCTATTACCTTCCTCTGGATATTCTACTTGCACAGTCAATCTAAAGCCTCTGATCCCCTCGGTCCCTAGATCGGCAAAACTCGAATTAATAGTTAGGCTATAGATCCTCAATCCCTCGCCCTTAATTATATCTGTGACAAGTTCTTTCTTTCCATTATCCTCATTTGTAAGTATAAGTGTGAAGACCGTGTCCGTGGAGAATGAGTAGAACACGGGTACTCCTATTTTAAAAGTACTTCCTTTTTTCACTACGCCGGGTGAGGTGAAACTCGGCACTTCTATGAGCTCAGGCTTCAAGTTCAAAAATTGCTCTTTTTGATCCACGAGTCTGTCTCCTATATAAAACCTAAAGCGGGCGACATCTCCGCTTCTTGGAATACCGTAAACCCGGCCTTGAAGGAGAGCTTGGATTCCTCTCCTGGATTAAGTGTCAAGGATTTTACTTCATCTCCATACACAGAGCCCGCCTGGAAACCGGTTCGTTCTTCTAGGACAACCTTCACTGTAATCGCTGAGCTTCTGGGGTTCCTAACCCGCACACTAATAGTGAAAAGCCTGTCAAAGGGTACAGTATCTCCTACAATTATAGTTGACTCTATCGGCGTAGTTCTTAGAGCTAGTAAAGCTGATGCTAGGTGATAACCTATTCCACTCGCACCTTGATAAAAGATAGGGTTTAGCTCTTGTAGTTTTTCCTCCACATAATCCTCTATGTAGTTTAAGAGGCTTGTTGCTAAGTCGAGGTATTTCCGATCCCTATTAATGCTGTACAGATTTACAAGGAAGTCAAATATTATGGCGTTCACCCATGGGCTATAGCCTCCCTCGCCTTCTATATAGGGTATTGCCCTCGAAATTCTCGTGTAAGATCCCATGCTAGTCCTACTCGTTTCAACCGATATACTCGCGAGCCAGTTCGCAAACATCTCGGCAACAGCTAACCGGGACTTGTTTCCAGTTGCTTTATATGATTTAATAAATATCTCTCCAGGCGTTCTAATGCTCAGTATCCTGTCCCAATCCCCCCATACTATACTCCTAAACTTACCATCCCCTGATGGAAACTTTAAAGAGTTTGATGAAACCTTAATCCCCATTGATTCAACCCAGTTTACCATTTTGTCCGCTACATCTCTATACTGTATGTTACCAGTCACAGAGTAAAAATCGTAGAGATAGTCCGCTAGGACTCCAACTCCTTCTACTGTATAATAGTTTCTATACCCTCTGTCATCAAGCCACTTACAATAGTCTCCATAGCATTCACTAGTTGCAAGTATCCAGTTTCCTATTTTCTTAGCGTAGTCTAAGTAGGCCTGCTCCCTAGATATACTGTATAGAGCGATCAGCAATGTCCCAACATCTCTTTGTGGGAAACTATAAACTCCGAAGAGTGCCTGACGATAGGGATTATACTCTACGAAGCAAAGGTCTCCTTGGCACTTAACTCCGGTACTTATAATCCATGTCGCCGCTTGTTCGGCGTATCTTAAGTACAGACTATTTCCTGTTACTTTGTACATTTCTAGGAGGAACTTTGCTACACCTGCGACGCTCTTATCCGGGGTGAGATACCAGCCGACTCCTCGATAAGAAGCTTCGCAATCCCAATGCGGCCATGTTAGTCCTCCATCTCTGAACTCAGCATTAGCGATAATCCAGGCTGCCGCGCCATTTGCGTAGTCTAAATAAGTAGGGTCATTAGTAATATTGTATGAGAGTAAAAGGAAAAGCCCTACGCCTGCAACCCCGTCCTGGAGTATTGGATTATAGATTATCCGGGGACTCCCCCAGCAATTGTAAGTTACTGCCCACTTGTATCCACGATCATACTCCGCCTTAGAAAGAACGTAGTTGGCTAAACTCATCACATCAACATAAACAGTCCCGGTGGTGAGTGTACTAGGCAGAGGGGTTGCTTCTACAGATCCAGGACTATTGGCCACGGTGTTCCTGGTTACTTCATAGATTCCAGTGTAGTTTTCCACCACATAGCTAATTAACCCGTTGAAGTATGACGCAGGTGAAAAATCACCTTGCACCAACATCGGCCAAGTCTGTTCGGTTTTTCCTTGTATTTGCTGGAGATTTATTGTGTTAGTGGACTGTCCAAGCAATAGCATTAAAAGGAGGATCGTTGTGACTAGTCCTCTTAGAAGGTGATTAGACGTCACCCATCACCGCTCACTATATTTGAATAAAAAGTATATAAGGGTTCCTTCATGTGAAATTCCATGTATAAATGTGGAGGCTTTCTTGGCTTTGACTAGTCATCACCAATAGTCATTAAACTCGAGTAGTTTTATTCCCGCCTTACCTGTGGGCAACTATCTTAACTGCCTAGTGATGAGGATGCGTGTTGCTGAATTAACTAAAGAAGCAGAAGACATGGCCGCGTAACCATTTCTGGATCGCTGGCAAACCCCTTAGTGCTGGAGCTGGAGTAAGCAGGGGCAAGAGTTGGTGTTGAGGAGCCTTAAGTACGACCCGCTATATACCTCTACGACATAACAATATTGTCTACTCAAGCACTATTTTCGCCTTTTTAATCGCACGCAGTTTTCGACGGCACTACTAACACATGCAAGGGCCTCAGAGCAGATTGGGTCATATCTTGAAGAAGTGCTCGCACTAGTTGAGTAAATGAAAAAGCCCATCCTAGGACCAGTAATACTCCTCTGGCAGGAGAACCAATGCAAATCAAAGCCCACCATGTGGCCATAGAACACCGGTTACAAGTTCGAGATGCATACACCATACAGACTCCACGTAATTCGGGCACTAGAGTTCAGTAATCCGAAGAGACACCCTTAGGAGATCCTTTTGGCAAACCAGAGCATGCATTGGGATAAAGCCTTTTTGAATGCATGAAAGATTTTGGTGGAAAATATTTATATATGTGACTCGACTAGTCGTACATGAAAGGTGTATAACAACGAGTTTAGGGCCATCTCATAGGCGTCTTATTATAGTAACTATGCTATTCGCGATAATGACAACTCTAATCCCACTAATCCCCGTCAACGCGGAGGTTACGAGTACCAAGCCGAGCTGGGCAAGACCAGGGGCAACACTAGTATATGGATGGGAAGACTTTGAATATATACCGTTGACAGAATTAGACTCTTTTGTAAAGAGATATGATAACAGTCCTTATATGTATCCCAGCGAGGTTGCATTTACCTTTACTTTATTTTCAGTTAATGAGACACACGGTGTATTTCAAGTCATACTCCCAAGGGTTAATCAGACCGGGGAATTGATCTGTAAATGGGATGGAAGCCCGTGCCTTATAGGACCCGCTGGCAACGCTAGTTATGAATTCTTAGCATTCTATAAACCTCCTCAAACACTGAAGGACTACCCACTAGTAGTTGTTGGTCAGCTCAAAGCGTTCAGAGTGGAGGAAAACATTACAAAGCCAGGAGATTATCCAAGGAGAATTATAAGCTATTATCATAAAGACACCGGGATTCTTGTACTCCATATTATAGTATCAGCTTATAGTGAATCCAAAGCCGGTGTCGTCGCATTTAAGCTCCTCTCCACAAATGCCATTAGTGCAAAACCCTATTGGGCTTCCCCCGGAGTCAAACTCGCATATTCAGTGTATAAGATGTATGCACCAGCTACTAATATAAGTGAAGTTCTTGCGGAGATAGAGAAGAACTTCACTTACTACGCGTCGCTAGAGCCTAATTTCTTCGTTGAAATTTTGGATACTAATGAGTCCATCGCAACCATACATTCATACCGTCTAGATCTCAATCAATCCTGGGTATTTAATTATTCTTGGGCAACGGGCGTGGAACTTTTATCTTCTCCTGATTCACCCGGTTCGCGGGGATATTACTGGGGGATGTACATTCCACCCGACACACTGAGTGATTATCCATTGATAGTGCTAGGTAGTTATCAGGCTCGTAAGGTGGAATACTACGACGAGAGTGGTAGTGAAATAGATGTTTCTTATTATCACAAAGACTTGGGCGTCAGGGTTTTCAGCGTAAGTGCTTTCCTCCTAATAAATAAAACGTATCGCATAGCCATCTCAGCTCTTGTTTCAGCGAATGTTGTTTTTCCAAGGGTTTACACGGGGGAGGTTGTGGTTGATGGGAAAAGATTTGCGGTTGAGACAGTGTCTAATTCCACTATTAGCGGGTTTAACTACAGCGTGGATGAAATTAACTTTAATGTAAGCGTCGTTCCGGGCTCCCTGGGCTTTTGCAACGTGAGTATTCCGAAGGCCCTCGTCAAGCCTGGTTACACGATCAAGGTGTACGTTGACGGCAACCCAGTTAACTACAGTCTCTCAGAGAACTCTACACACTATTTTGTATACTTCACCTACAAACAAGGCACTCACACAGTAAGCATAAGGTTTGAACAGGGAGAAGAGATCACGCCGCAACAGCAAGACTATACTTGGCCTATCACAGTAGCAGTAGTATCCGTGGCAGTAATAGTAGCAGTATTCGTACTACAGAAAAGAAGAAAACACCCTCTCCGCTGAACAATATTTTACACTGGCCTCCATATCCCGGATAATAATCTTTTTTCCTTGAGAAATACGTTTCAACTCAACACTGCTCTCAGGGTTATTGTTAACCATGGGAGAGTATACCTTGGGCTTTCACGGTTTATATAAGTGGTGGCTAGATGCGTGTAGGTTGTTTGTTTTGCGCACTAGTGTACCCGTTAACGTGGAGTATGATCTCTTCAAGGCCTAGACTAGTATAGCTGGTTTGTCCGGATTTAACCCTCACGGCTGTGGTGTGGCCTGGTTCGATCGATGGGAGTAGGAGTTTATTTAAGGAGCCCAGCCGTAACATGAGTCTAGGAGAGCACGCTGTTTTGCTAGGAGTGCTCGTGGGTTGATAGTTGTTTACCATGTAAGACTCGCTGTCCAAGGCGGAAGGAGTGTAGAGAACATTCACCCATGGCTCAATAAAGAGGTGTATTCTAAACCCACGCCTAAACCAGGACAGAGATCCAAGTGAAGGAGGGTACTAGGTATATCGTACAGGTGTCTATCACCCCTAGGGCAAAATCTCGCGTAGGCTCTGCGATAGCACTTAGAATGCAATTACGTGATGCCCTTGGTAGCAAGACACACATAGTGGTCTTTCAAGGAGAAAACCACGCCATACGGAGGTGGTGATCGGCGAGACTAGACGCGTCTTTGACATTACTCACACAACTAATAAAGAGTCGATCGTCGCGGAAAAGTATTTCGACTATTTAAATACACATAACCGTAATATAGCTTCAAACATTGAGAGCTTCATAGAATACGAGACGGGGGAAGACATTAGCATTGAACACGGATTCCCTGGATAATGAGAATCAGCAGTAAAACCACTAGTAATTAAACACGGGAGGAATAAGCAAGGGAGACAAACACCACTATTCATGCGATTAGACATGGAGACAGAGTATGCACTACAAGCCCATGGCTCCTTTACCTCGGTCCATAGAGACCTTTCTCACCATATGGCCGTAAGGTAAAAACACTGCTACTGCTCGTCGCCTGGTTTAAAACTTATCTTTCTTGATATATGGCGAGAGTGGTCTCTATGGGCTGGGATAGGGGAGTGGACTACGAGTACGCATACAGCAAGATACTGAGGCATATGGTCAAGTCCAGGCACCCCGCTAGGTGCTATGACGCAGTACTCCTAGTTCAACTGAGAAACGGTGCTAGGATATCCGAGGCCGTGAAGGCCTTCAAGCACTTCCTAACGAGTAAAAGCATCGAGTTCGAGGTCGAAGTGAGCAAGAAGAAGCGTGTAGAGCACCGCAAAATAGTGGTTCCAAGGGAATTGCTGAGCGTGGAGCTCGGGCCCTGCATGGAGCTACTCAGCGTTGAAGACAAGAGACAAGTGTCAAGGCTAAAAGTCTACTCTAGATACACCTACGGCTTCAACACGCATTCATTGAGATACGCATTCATAACTTATCTACTGCGGCAAGGAGTAAGTCCGAGCATAATAGCCAAGATAACCAAGCACTCACGTGTAGACCACATATTAACCTATACACAGGAGAAGACAGCCGAGGAAATATTGAGAAAAATAGAGTAACAGCTTCTCAACAATCACGATCACATTCTTTCAACGATAGTCTAGCTTGGTTAAAACATCTAGTATTAGTGATAGTAGGTTACATTAGAAATTTTACATCGACCACGAAAGGATCTAGTAAAACTAGAACGACCATGAAATGATTAATATGGTTGAAGGATCCCCTTGCAGATAAATGTGCAAAGAAAATTTTCATATAAAAGTAATTAGAAGTATTTATTGGGGAAATAGTATATGAGCACTCAGAATTGGCTAAGATTCCTTGCACCCATAACTCTCCTCGCAATTATTACGGGTTTTCTAGCAGGATATGCAGGATGTAATTATTTATTAAGCCAACAAGTTAATACTCTGCGAAGTGAAAACTCAGCCTTGAAGGAAGAAAATACCAGATTGAAGGATGAGAAAGATCAGCTGTATTCGTGGTTGCAGGGAAATAAGACATACTATCAATCGCAAATATCGAGCCTGCAGAGCCAATTGGCAATGATCAATTCGAGTTTCCAAGAGTATGTCAACGCCTATAACTATCTGAGAGATCGTGTTAATATGAGGTGGGATCAAAGCAATGTTAAAGCATTCATTACCCCTAATGATCCACTAGTAGCTTCAACCGTGCACTCGATCACTGGGGGTTGGAGTAACCCCTTAGACTGGAACGAGTATTGGAGAGATGTGAAAGCCCTCTACAACTGGATTGTCAATAACATAAAATATAGGTATGATGGATTATACCCAGTACTTCCAGACAAACCCTTCGGAAGCTTAGAATTCCGGGATGCTATGTGGCAGTTCCCCAACGAGACACTTAAACTCGGCATGGGAGACTGTGAAGACATGGCTATACTACTCGCCTCTATGATCAGGAATTACAATGGTATGAAGTACCGCGTCGAAGTAGTAATTATCTCAGGTGCGGAGGGAGCACACGCAGCCGTCCAAATGCCAGTTAGTGGAGGCAAAATAGTTATACTTGATCCAGCGGGGAGATACTATACTCGCGACTACTGGGGCAACATCATAGCTAGGGACATAGATACCGAGATAAATAACTGGCTAAACTACTGGAAACAATATCTTGGAAGCGATGTCCGAGTAGTCCGCGTATTCTCAGACTACATAGATATGAAGTTCAACAATATGAGCGAATACCTCACGTGGATGTATAGTAGAACAAGTTCTTAAGCCTACTTTTACTTAAATTCAATCTTTTTCCCTAAGCTCTAAATAATTGACTAGCTCTCGATATAAGAGTATAAAAGAAAGAATGCTCGTAATAGATCCGACAACTCCTGTAAACACAACAATCTATGGTTCACTAGAACAAACTCATTTTTACTTTGCTTATAGATCTCGGATATCGCATCACCATGTGATCTTTGAGGTTTCACTCGGATCCCAGTTATTTAAGTAATGGATTTATTCTAGGGGGTAGGTGTGTCTTTTGAGCCACGCTACCATAGATTCGTGTATATTAGCGATGCGAGCGTCTTGAACGAGCGTGCCCGGAGCTTCCCGAGGGTTAAGCGCATGCTCTACTTGTTCCTACCGGTCGTATTCCTTTGGCGTGGCTACAGTACCGGTAGTCACGCAATGCTCGGCATAGGTGCTGTGGCAGGGAGCCCTCGCACTGTTGTCAGCATTGTTCTCGAGGGCTCCATGAGCTTCTAGGCAAGACTACTAGCATTAATA
>Ga0080008_140946_pt1 | contig 12551 bp, 11 predicted proteins | sample ConCONMetagenome_FD_69211 | JGI IMG/M metagenome (GOLD analysis project Ga0080008, IMG submission 69211) | Hot spring microbial streamer communities from Conch Spring, Yellowstone National Park, USA - CON_C (SPADES assembly) (version 2) | ecosystem: Environmental > Aquatic > Thermal springs > Hot...
TACAATGGGAAACAGGTTGCTGTGCTTGTTCCGACAACCATCCTTGCGGAACAGCATTATCAAACCTTTAAAGAAAGGCTAAGCCCCTTCGGCATTGAAGTTGGCGTTCTTTCTCGGCTAAGGAGCCCAAAGGAAATTAAGGAAACCTTGGAGGGTTTAGCTAAGGGTAAGGTTCAGGTGGTCATCGGCACACACAGACTTTTATCTTCAGATGTCCAATTTAAGGACCTTGGGTTGCTCATAATCGATGAGGAGCACCGCTTCGGAGTAAAGCAAAAGGAAAAGCTAAAGCAGTTAAAGAAGTCAACGAAAGTGCTCATCCTTTCGGCAACACCCATACCAAGAAGCTTACAGCTAAGCCTTCTTGGCATCTTTGACCTCTCAGTGATCGAGACCCCTCCCCAGGGTCGAAAGACCATTATTACCTATATTGCAAGGTTTGACAGAGAGGTTATAAAATCGGCGATAGAGGCAGAGCTTAGCAGAGGGGGACAGGTCTACTTTGTTCATCCAAGGATCAAGGGGTTAGCCTCCCTTGCCCATTTTATAAAAGAGCTTGTTCGTTCGGCTCGCGTTGAAGTTATCCATGGACAGATGCCTGAAGAGGTTTTAGAAAAAAATCTTTATAAATTTTTAAAAAAGGAGGTAGATGTCCTTGTTTGCACGCCCATCATTGGAAGCGGGGTTGACATTCCAACCGCAAACACCATCATCATCAACCGGGCTGACATGTTCGGGCTTGCCGACCTTTATCAGCTAAGGGGAAGGGTAGGAAGGGCTGATGTCCAGGCCTATGCCTATCTTCTTGTTCCTGACCTAAATAGCCTAACCGAGGAGGCAAGAAAGAGGCTTCGAGCCCTCATGCAGCATACAGAGCTTGGCTCAGGTTTTAAGCTTGCGATGAGCGACCTAAAGATTCGTGGAGCAGGTGAGCTCCTTGGGCTTAACCAGTCAGGACATATAAACGCGGTAGGCTATGAGCTCTACCTTGAGCTCCTTGAAAATACAATAAGAGCCTTGAAAGGTGAAAAGATCGAAGACTGGGAACCTGAGGTAAACCTTAAAGTGCAAGCCTACATCCCTCAGAGTTATGTCCCAGACCCAGAGGAAAGGCTTAGCCTCTATCGAGAGCTCGTCTTGTGCAAAACCGAGGAAGACCTTTTTGAATTCAAAAGTCTGCTTGAAGATAAGTATGGAAGGGTGCCAAAAGAGGCAGAAACTCTTCTCAAAATCTATCATCTTAAACTTCTCATGAGAAGGCATGGAATCCTTCAGGTAGAGGAGAAGGGTTCAAACCTCCTCTTGATTTTTAAGAATGCGGAGCTTGTTCCTCGGCTTCGGTCTGCTCTAAAAAATGTAGAGGGCATTAAGGTTGGTAGGGTTGAAGCTCAGAAGGGTTTGATCAAGATGCAACTAACCTTCAAAAAGGAACCTCTTGATTTAGCCTTGAGCTTGATAAGTTGCCTTTAACTCTTTCTCGATAAGAGCCCAGGCCTCGGGCTTGAGACTAGTTAAAAAGTTAAAGTGTAGGTTGGTGTTGTCTTCCTGATAGCTAATATTTCTTAAGAGACTAAAAGAGGCAAACTTCATAAGTCTTTCCTTAGTTGGCACTTCGAAGCGAAGATAAAAGACTAAAGTATCTTCCGCGATGTTAATCCGTCCTTTAGTCATAACACAAGCTCCTGAACGAGAAAGGTTCTTCAAAATTCCAGTTAGGAAGACCCTCTGCACATGCTTTTTAAACTCCTCATCGATCCTCGACTTTTCATCGAGCACCAAATCGTAAATATAAATCTCTTTCTTGGATATAAAATCTACTTCCGTAGTAAAGTTTATCTCCCTCATCAAGTAGTAATGCTCATTTTGTAAAAGTTTATTTACATAAGCAGGTGGTATAAAAGAGAGGAAAGTAGGAATAGGTTTTGGAATTGAGATCCTTGGTTCGCTCCGAGGGTCAAGAATAGAGGCTATGTAGTTTTGACCTTCTTCTTTGCTGAGCCTTGCTTGAAAAATGTAGCGAACATCTCCTTGGGGGATAACGAGCAAAAACACCTCAAAGGGTTGAAGGCTTGGTAAGCCTTCCTTTTTTAGAGCGAAGGTATGGTCGTCGAGGATTAAAATTTGCACTGGATAGATGTTCTTTTGGTAAACCAAAAGAGGTTTTAGTTTCCCTGATTTCAGCAAATCTAAAATGTTCGCTGGCTCGGGTTACGGCAACATAAAACAAACGCCTTTCCTCCTCGAGCTCCTCCGGGTTTAGAAGACTGTAGGAAGAGGGGAACCTTCCCTCGATGACCGAGAGGACAAAGACGGTATGCCATTCAAGACCTTTAGCTGAATGGATGGTTGAAAGCGTGAGAATTTCTTCTTTTCTTTCTCCTTCAACCTCGCTTGAATAGATGGGCTCAAGCACAAGGTCGGTTAAAAACTCCTCAAGGGTTTCGTATTTTTCGGAGAGGGCTATCAAGCTTTCAAGGTCTCGCTCTCTACGGTGAGAATCCTCGTAGTAAGTTCTTTCAAAGATGGGTTCATAGAAGGAAAGCACCTGAGAGAGGGTTTCAAAAGGGGGCAACCTCTTTCCCATTAACTCTTGAAAAAGATGGAGAAGCTTTTGAAGTTCAGGCTGAGAAAACTGTCTTTTTATGTTAAAGATTGCACTTTTAAGGTCAGAGGTTTTTAGAAGGTTTACGATCCTTTCAGCAGACCTTGGACCCACCCCTTCAAGAAGCAATAGGACCCGGTTCCAGGAAAGAAAATCATAAGGGTTGACCAATATACGTAAGATGGATACTACATCTTTAATATGGGCAGATTCAAGGAGCTTTAACCCACCATACTTTACAAAAGGGATACCCCTTTTCGTTAACTCAAGCTCAAGGTCGTAAGAATGAAAGGCTGCCCTCATGAGGACCGCTATCTGAGATAGAGGTATGCCTTCCTCGTTCGTGAGCCTTAAGATCTCATCCGCCACAAACTCGCTTCCGGCATGGTCATCTTTTGCTCGAAATAGGATAGGCTTTGGTCCTTCTTTTTTATTAGAGAAAAGGACCTTAGTATACTTAATCTTTGAGCGTTCTATAATAGCGTTTGCGAGGTCTAAGATTGGCTGGGTGCTTCGGTAGTTCTGCTCAAGCTTGATAATTCGAGCTTCTGGAAAATACTTAGGAAAATCAAAAATGTTCCTGTAGTTTGCTCCGCGGAAGCCATAGATGCTTTGAGAATCATCCCCAACAGCCATAACATTCCGATGAGAAGAAGCCATGTAAACCACGATCTCTCCCTGAAGAAGGTTTGTATCCTGATACTCATCAACCATGATGTAGTTATACCTTCTCCCAACCTCTTCCCTCACCTGAGGATACTCCTTGAGGATGGTAAGCCAGTTTATCAAAAGGTCATCATAGTCCATCAGTTGATGTTCTCTCTTGTAAAGCTCGTATTCTTTAAAAAGCCTCTCAATCTGAGGAATAAGGTCCACGAAGTTTGGATACTCGGTAGTGATAATTTCTTCTAAGGTTTTGCCTTGATTTTTAATCTTGCTTAAGATGGTTGCTAAGGTTTCCTTCTTTGGGGCATGCCTTTTTGCCCCAGGAAAGCCTAAACTATTCTTTAAAAGGTTTAGAAGGTCTTCGGAATCTCCTCGGTCAAGGACAGTAAAGTTTGGACTGAATCCAAGGAGATAACCATACTGCCTTAGCATGTAATGGCACAAAGAATGAAAAGTTCCACCCTGAACCTTACCGCAGGAATTTCCAACCAAGGCTTCAGCACGGGAAATCATTTCTCGAGCCGCCTTTCGAGTAAAGGTCAAAAGAAGAATCTTTTCAGCAGGAATGCCTAGGCTCACAAGATAGGCAAGCCTTGTTGTCAAAGTTCTTGTTTTGCCTGAGCCAGCACCAGCTATGACAAGAACAGGACCTTCTATGCTTTCAACCGCTTCCCTTTGAGCTGGATTAAGCTTTTCTAAGATTTCTTTGATGTTTGGCATGTTAAGAGAAGCGCCCCTGGCAGGACTCGAACCTGCGACCTTGAGATTAGGAATCTCACGCTCTATCCTACTGAGCTACAGGGGCACATGTAAAATTTTATACAGCTATCCGTGTTTGACAAGAGCCTTACTTCCTAAGCCCAAGCTTGTTTATCAAGCTCTGGTAGCGAAGGAAATCCGTCCTTTTTAAATAATTTAGGAGCGCCCTTCTCTGCCCTATAAGCTTCATAAGGCCCCGGCGGGAATGAAAATCTTTCCGATGAACCTTGAGATGCTCCTCAATCTGTTTTATCCTTGCCGTCAAAAGAGCAATCTGCACTTCAGGTGAACCCGTATCCGTAGGATGCCTTCTAAATTCCTCAATGATCTTCTTTTTAATCTCAGGGTCTAAAGGCATAGCCTAAAAAACCTCCTTTCTTTTATTCTTAAGCTCCAGATGAAATTACCAGCACCCAGAGCAAGCTTTTCTAAAGATAACATCCTTCACAAATTCTTCAAGCCCAGGGACATCAACCTCAAAGTCAAGGACAAAGATGTTGGGCAAAGGTCTAAGCTTGACAAAATCCTTAAGCGTCGTTAGATAAAACTCATCTTCCTTCGGGGTAAATCCCTTATAATCCCAATGGTCTGGGAAGCTTAGCCTTCCCTTAAGCTTTATCCCAAGGCCTTCAAGGGTGGTAAAAAATTGCTCGTTATCTCCAAGGGCTGAAAAGGCGATAAACTCTATGGTGTTATGAGGCTCAAAGGGTCTCTCACGAGAAATACAAGAAAGATGATGCCTCCGATAAAGGCACTTAGATATTGGCTTAAGCTCCTCCAAAGGATGATAAAAAGCCCAAGATACTCTTCGGGAAGATATTGAGAAAACACAGGGATTGCTCCAAACTCTCCTACCCCGCTTCCACCAGGGGTTGGGCTTATAAAAATGGCATAAAGAAGCGGTAGCTGATGAATAAAGACCTCGAGGATAGAAACTGAAGGGTTAAAGGCTTTTAGCAGAACAGCTCCTATGGCCAAAAAGGAAAGATAAAGGGCGATGCTCAAAAGCACTGCAAGTAAGAAAACCACCTTATTCTCCCGATAGAACCTTCGGCAAGTAGCCACATAACGTTTAAAAGTCCTTTTAAAGGAGGAAATAAGTTCCTTTTCTCTCTTAATTATCCCTCGGCGTTCTTTCAAAAAAAGATAGGCAAAGTAAAGAATTAAGCTTAGAAAGAGTATGGCTAAAACAATGGCTAAAAGCTCCTTAGCAAGCTTAGGAGATGAGAAAAGAGCTTTTAAGGTAAAGGGAAGAAAGAGCAAATAAAAAAGCAATCCTGAGAGCCCTTTTAGAGTCACCACAGTGGCAATTTTGTAAAGCTCGCCTCCTTTTCTGGCAAGGGTGTAGAATGGTAAGAACTCTCCCCCAAGATGGGCAGGAGTTATGGTAGCTCCAAAGGTGCTAACCAACGAGACAAGATATCCATAGTAGATAGGATAGTAAAGACCTATAGAGCGGGCGATAACGATCACCCGAAGCATATCAAAGGTGTGATAAAGAAGCAGAAAAAAGAAGGCTAAAAAAAGGGATTTTCTGTCAAGGACAAGGAGAAACTCCCAAACATCCTTAGGAAAGTAATGATAGGCAAGATAAAGAAAGGATAAAAGAATGATAGAAGCGGTTATCAGAAGTCCTTGGAGTATCCTTTTAACAATCATTCAATCTATTATAGCATTTCACACTAAGCTTTGCCAAAATAAACTTCGAACTTTGAGGCTTTTTAAAAAATTGTTTCCTCTTGAACCTCTTAAAGAAGTGAAGTAAATTTTTTAGTCTAAATTTCTAACGTTTAATGTTTAATATTGAACAACTGTTGAACCAGAGGCAGTTCGTCTAATATAAATTGAATATATAAGCACAAAAGGGAGTAAAGTTGCCAGAGTGTAAGCCCATCTGTGGTCTTTACTACGACTTAAAAAAGGTTCCGCCAGAAAAAGTCGTTGCTCCTCAGTATGACATCGTCTCCCAAGAAGAAATCTCCTACTACAAAAGCCTTAGCCCCTACAATGCCTTTCATTTAGAACTTGCCGAAAACCCAGAGAAGGCAAAGCTTTTGCTTGATGAATGGAAAAAAACAGGTGTCCTCATCAAGGACGCAAAACCAGCTCTCTACTACTATGAGCTTGAGTTTAAGTTTTCCGAAAAACTCTTAAAGAGAAGAGGGTTTATCCTGCTTGTTAAGCTCCATTCCTTTGAAGACAGACAAATTCTTCCCCATGAGAGAACCTACGGGGTCCTTTGCCTACTGTGCTGAATGTGCAAGGCAGGGAGTTGTTTGCTGTGGCGAGGGCTTAGAATGGAAGCTTAGCAAGGAAGAGTTTTTCTTAAATCTTGCCCTGCTTGAGAGGCAAAGGAAAAGCCTTGACTTAGAAAATTTTTTGCCTAAAAGATGCCTCTTCTTAGGGAAGCAAGGCTGTAAACTACCTATGCCTCCTCTTTTTTGTAGAAACTTCTTTTGCACAAACCTGCAAGACTTTCTTGGGCAGGCAAGGCTTATTTTTATCCAAAACGCCATGGGACCGTCAGTTTATCTTAGCTTTCAGCTTTGCGAAAAATTAAAACAATGGAGACCATAATGACCTATTTAGTCACTGGGTGCGCCGGGTTTATTGGCTGGAGGGTTGCTGAGTTCTTGCTTAAAGAAAACCATGCTGTCGTTGGAGTTGATGAACTAAATGATGCCTATGATCCATTGCTCAAAAAATGGAGGCTTAACCGTCTTAAGGCTTACTCAAACTTCAAATTCTATCAGGTTGACCTTTCTAACTTAGAAGCCTTAAGACAACTCTTCGAAAGCTTTACCTTTTTAGCTGTTATCCATCTTGCCGCAAGGGCAGGAGTGAGGGCAAGCGTTGAAAATCCTTGGGTGTATGTTTCGGCAAACATAAACGGCACCTTAAACCTACTTCATCTCATGAAGGATTTTGGGATAAAGAAGATGGTTTTAGCAAGCACCTCATCGGTTTACGCCGGGCAAACCCCTCCCTATCACGAAGAGCAAAAGGTTGATAAGCCTCTTTCACCCTATGCGGCAACCAAAAGGGCAAGCGAGCTCCTTGCCTACACCTACCATCATCTATACGACCTTGATATCACCGTTTTACGCTACTTCACGGTCTATGGTCCTGCAGGAAGACCGGACATGAGCATATTCCGCTTCATCAAGTGGATGCTTGAAGACAAGCCCATTGAAATCTACGGTGACGGGACCCAAGCCAGAGATTTTACCTACATCGACGACATAGCATATGGGACGATCCTTGGGTTAAAACCCTTAGGCTATGAGATTATAAACCTTGGCGGAGGGAAAAATCCCATCTCCATAAACGAAGTCTTGGACATCCTTGAAGAATACCTTGGAAAGAAAGCAAAGCGGGTTTATCTTCCCTTTCATAAGGCTGACATGAAGGTGACTTGGGCTGAGGTCGGCAAGGCAAAGAAGCTTCTTGGCTGGGAGCCAAAGGTTGACCTTAGGGAAGGCTTAAAAAGAACCGTGGAATGGGCTTTAGAAAACATAGACTTGGTCAAACAGGTGAGGGTGTAGAGCTATGAAAAGGGCTTTTAGGGATGCAAGGGAAGAAATATGTTTCTTTAGCAACCTCCTTTGCACCTACCGCTTAAACGCAGGACCGGAGGGAAATCTCTCCATCCGGCATGAACTGGGCTTCTACATAAGCCCTAAAGGAGGGCTTAAGGCTCTTTTGACAAAAAAGGATATTGCCTTCATAGATTGGAAGGGAAATGTTCTTGCAGGAAACCCCTCTTCTGAATGGGGGCTCCACTACAAAGCCTACTTGAAGAACCCAAACTTAAAGGCTATCGCCCATGCTCATCCTCCCTATCTTCTTACTTTAGATGCTTTGCGTTTTGATTTTAGAAGCTTTTCTCATCCTGAGGCTAAGCCTCTCTCGAGTAAGCTTTCGGTCCTATCCTACTTTGAGCCCGGTTCTGAAAGCCTTTGGGAGTTTGCCGGAAACCTTCTCATGAACTATCAAATCGTAGTTCTAAGAAACCACGGAGTTGTTGCCGGAGGAAGCTCTTTAGAGGAGGCTGTAAATCTTATTCTTGTTCTTGAAAAGTTGTGCCAGCTCGAATATCTTAAGCTAAAAGCTAAACCTTAGCCCATAAAAAGGAGGACCCCATGATAAAGTCAAAGCTCTATTATGAGATGGCAATAAAGCTTATGCCAGGTGGGGTAAACAGCCCAGTCAGGGCTTGTAAAGCGGTAAAAGCAACTCCCATCTTTTTTGAAAGGGGAGAAGGTCCATACCTTATTTCTTCTGACGGAGATAGATACATCGATTATGTTTGCAGCTGGGGGGCAATCATCCTAGGGCATGCCCACCCTGAGGTCATAGCGAATGTTTACTTTGCAAGCAAGCGAGGGACAAGCTTTGGAGCTCCAACCTGGCTTGAGGTGGAGATGGCAGAGTTCATCACAAGGGTTGTGCCAACTGTAGAGGTTGTTCGGCTTGTGACCTCGGGGACAGAGGCAACGATGAGCGCCGTCCGGCTTGCGCGTGCCTACACAGGAAGGAAAAAGATCGTCAAATTTGACGGATGCTACCATGGGCATGCGGATAGTTTTCTTGTTAGGGCTGGCTCTGGTCTTGCTACCTTTGGTATCCCAGCGAGCCCAGGTGTTCCCGAAGAGCTTGCAAGCTTAACCATAAGCCTGCCTTTCAACGATTTTCAAGCCGTGGAAGAAGTTTTCAAGAAAGAAGGAGAAGAGATCGCCTGCGTTATCGTTGAGCCAGTTCCTGCCAACATGGGAGTTATCTACCCAAAGCCAGGCTTTCTTGAATTTTTAAGGGAAATTACTAAAAAGTATGGGACTCTTCTCATCTTTGACGAGGTGATAACCGGGTTTAGGCTATCCTTAGGGGGAGCTCAAGCCTATTTCAATGTAGAGCCCGACCTTACCACCCTTGGCAAGATAATCGGTGGTGGGTTGCCCATAGGTGCTTATGGCGGAAAGCGAGAAATCATGAAGCTTATCGCCCCTGATGGTCCGGTCTATCAAGCTGGAACCCTTGCCGGAAACCCTATAGCGGTAGCCGCTGGTCTTGCGGTGTTAAAAGAGCTCTCTAAACCCGGAACTTATGAGCTTTTAGAGGAGCTTTCAAGCTATCTTGAAAAGGGGCTAAGAGAAGTCCTTGAAAGGTTAGCTTTACCTTACAGACTTCATCGCCTTGGCTCGATGTTCACTCTCTTCTTCACTGATAAAGAGGTGGTAGACTTTGCCTCAGCTCAAACCTCAGACATGCACTCTTTGTATAGGGCGGGCTGAGTTTGGTCTGGCACTAAGACCATGATTAGGTCAGCCTTTGCGCAGGCTTCTCTTGGGAGCATTGGCTCAAAGCCGTCAGCCTTTGCCCTTTCCCAGCTTGGACTACCCGGTCTCAAACCAACGACAACATTTAGACCAGAATCTCTAAGGTTAAGGGCATGGGCATGCCCCTGGCTACCGTATCCTAATACCGCTATCACCTTGTCCTTAAGTATCGTCAAGTCTGCGTCCTGGTCGTAATAGACCTTCATACTTTACCCCCTTAAAAAGTTTATTTTTGAAAACTTTAACACCAATTGCCTAAATGAAAAGCTTTTTTTGTTTTTTGAAATGATTTGGAAACTAAAAATAAAAAAATGCCGCCCGGAGGTTTAGACCGGGACGGCAAAGATTATTTGTTATGCCTTTATTATACAAGCTTTATAACATCTTTCACAGAAATAACTCCTACAACCCTTGAGTCTCTTACCACTGGTAGGTGCCTAATCTTGTGGTCGATAAACTTTTCGAGGGCTTCTTTAAGCGTAGACTCTGACGTTATGGTGATGACATTTTTAGTCATGAACTCAGAAACTGGCTTTTCGGCATTCTGGGGTTCACAACAAAGCACAGCCATGAGGTCCTTCTCAGATATGACTCCTACAAGCTTTCCAGTTTCTGCGCTGATAACCGGTAAGAACCCGATGTTATTTTCAACCATCGTCTTTAATGCATCCGCCACTTTAGTTGTATCGGTAACCGTAATTGGGCTGTGCATGAACTCTTCTACTCTAACCCTTTCGGCATACCCCTTCTTAAGCCCTGCGGTCAAGAGGGCAACCTCGTTGAAAACATACCTTGGGTCGATCACACCTATCACATTGCCCTCCTCAGTGGCAACCGCAATGCCCTTGAGCCCATAATCCTGAAGGAGCGCCACAGCATCGATGATCCTTGCCGAAGGAAGAACAGCGTCTACTTGAGCCATGACCTCTTTCACCGGAGTGGTGATGCTCTTTCCGTTTGCTAAGGCTTTAAGGATGATCCTTTCCTCAATCATACCTCTGTATTTACCGTGTTCTGCGACAACAGCCATCCTCTGGCCCTCAACCTGCATCCTCTTCATCACTTCACCAAGTGGCTCATTAGAGGAGACAATCATAGCCTTCTGGGCGAACTTTCCAGCAGAAAGCTCCTCCCAAATCCTTTCACCCTTTGTTTCCCATCCTTTTAGGAGGAAAAGCAAACCCATGAGCATTGGGACGCAGGTAGACCAAATTATAATGGCTGTGTAAACATCTCCGGTGTACTTCTGGATGAGCGTAATCATAAATGGGGTTAAGCCTCCGGTAACTCCGTAGCCCATGTTGTAGGTGAAACTTATTGCGGTTGTGCGGATCCTTGCAGGAAAGAGCTCGAGCACGAAGGCTGACATGGCACCGCTATATCCAACAGCGTTAAAGCAGGTTAAGGTTGCGGTCAAGAAAAGAAGCATAGAAAAATCAGGGGGGTTAAAATAGTCCTTCATTACATGAAAAACGATGGGAAACATCAGGGCATTACCAAAGATACCAATAAGAAGGATGGGTCTTCTTCCAACCTTATCTGAAACCCACCCAAAGAAGGGGTATAGCCATATGGCTATATAAGTAGCATAGGCGAGGATCTTGCTTGCATCTCCGGCTGAGACTCCAAAGTGTTGCATATAGAAAGACACATAAAGCTGGTTGGTATACCAAATTGGACCGTGGGCGCCGATAACGCCGATCCAGGCAAGGATAAATAACCAAACGTAGTGTTTGTTAGTAAAAAGGTCTTTAATTGGAGAGCTTGTAACTCTACGGATCTGTTTTAGGGTAGTAAAGATGGGTGTTTCTTTGTAAAACAGGTGAATCACAATAGCAAACACTAAATCCATAAGGGCAACTATGACGAACGTCCATCTCCAACCATAAGCCTCAAACGCTTCTTTACCGAAGTACCCTTGAAGCCAAGATACGATGTTTCCAGTTAAAGCCATACCGAGGGGTGCTGTCGTGAACAGAAATCCAGTTATGAAACCTCTTCTATGGTCGGGGGTGAACTCACCGAGGTAGGTAATGGCAGCACCAAATCCTCCTCCCAGAGCTAAACCCTGCAAGATCCTGCAGATAAAGAGAAGAATTGAGGCTAAGACACCCCAAGCGGCATAACCCGGTAAAATAGCTATAGCCAAGGTGGCAACCATCATCATGGTGACTGCCGAGAAGAAAGCGACCTTACGACCAAACTGGTCTCCGATCTTACCAAACATCAAAGCTCCAAGAGGACGGAAGAGAAAGCCGACTGCCAAGGCGGCAAAGGCAGCAAGTAAGCTCGCTAAAGGGTCATCGCTTGGAAAATAAGTCTTAGCTAATAATTTAGCGAGAATAGCATAGGCATAAAAATCCATCCACTCAAGAAGAGCACCCGACCAAGCAACGATGGCAACGGGTAGGACCTGTGTAAACTCTGCTCGCTGCTCCTTCATGCTTCACCTCCATCATTTTTTGTTTGAAACAAGTTTCCGCCATCTTACAGGTAAGTAAAAGTTTTTAAAACTTAATGTGAAAAATTGAGCAATATTGAATTTTTTGAAGAGCATTTCTACAGAAAAATTCTTCAAAGTGAAGATTTTCTCCTCAAATAACTGACTGGATTTTCATTCTTACTGAAGCTATCCCTATTCTTTCCTTGCAGGAAGTAAGGGATATTTCCTCATCCGTAAGATGAAACATATCTTTGTAAACCTTTGTCCTCTCTTTAAGCTCCTTTTTTTCAAGAAGGTCGATTTTGTTCAACACGATGTGATAAGGCTTTTTCAAAAACCTTACAAATTCTATAAGGGATAGGTCAAGCTCGTCAGGCGTTCTTCTTATGTCAAATATGAGTATTAGAAGACGAAAGTCTCTTACACTTCTTAGGTATCCCTCTACAAGCTCTTTCCATTTAAACCTCATCTCCTTAGAAACCTTGGCAAACCCATAGCCTGGAAGGTCAACAAGGTAGAATTTCCTGTCCACAAGAAAAAAGTTGAGAGCCTTGGTAAAACCTGGGGTTGAAGATACTTTAGCCAAATTTCGTTGGTTGAAAAGGGCGTTAATTAAGGAAGATTTACCAACATTAGACCTCCCCAAAATGGCAACCTCAGGATACTTCGGGGGAGGAAGGTCAGAAAGGTTAAAAACGCTTTTTACAAATTCTGCTCTCTTAAACATTCCGGTTTGCGAGAAACA
>Ga0080008_141077_pt1 | contig 12481 bp, 15 predicted proteins | sample ConCONMetagenome_FD_69211 | JGI IMG/M metagenome (GOLD analysis project Ga0080008, IMG submission 69211) | Hot spring microbial streamer communities from Conch Spring, Yellowstone National Park, USA - CON_C (SPADES assembly) (version 2) | ecosystem: Environmental > Aquatic > Thermal springs > Hot...
GAGACACGCTGGCGAGTGCTTTATCGTGGTTTAGTGACCCACTAGTAGGCGCAGTTACATGTCTCAAAATCCCAGCTGGGAGGGGCTTTGTCGGTGTTGAGAAGGGTTATAGAGACCTCTACAACGTTGTTAGGCTCTGTGAGAGCAAGAAGTATTCAACACCAGTTTTCCACGGAGAGTTAGCAGCATTCAGAAGAGATTTGCTGGTGCAGTTAGGCGGCTTCCCAACAGATATAGGCGCTGACGACAGCCACACAGCAACGCTAATAGCATTGAAGGGCTACAAAGCGATAACGGTTGACAACGCTACCTGTAGAGAGCTAGTCCCTGGAAAAGAGTACCACGTGTGGAGGATCAGGAGAGCACAGCACCTAATACAGCACTTCACCAAGGCAATGAAGTTACTGCCGAAAGCACCGAGAGAGTTCAAGCCAATACTACTTGCCGAGACATGGCTACACCTATTCAACCCATGGCTACTACTAGTAGCCACAGTAATCCTGCTATACAAAGCATTGACTGGTACAGCAATAGCAACAATAGTATTAGTAGCAGGGATAGCACTATTCTTATTCAAGCCGTATAGAACATGGATAGTAACACAGATATACCTAATCACAGGAACCATAAGAAATCTATGGACAAAGGAGATAGCCTGGAAAAAGCAGGAGAAGAGCTGATCAATAATCAGATGAGGGGGTAACAAAATGAGGATACTGTTTATAGCACCATCCTAACACCCACACATAGGCAACGTAGAGTGTGCATCAAATTAATTGTAGAAAAACTTTGCGTAATTAAGTGCAATATAGAGTGAGACCCTATCGTGGTGAAATATTTTGCCCATAATTTCGAAGATTTTTGTTGGTATTCCATCGTATAATAGGGGCAGGATATTTTACTACTGCGTAAAGTCTTTTGTCAAGAGCAAGCTGATCAAGGGCTTTATTCCTGTTATTGACGTTTCTTCGGATATTGAGAAGGAGTTCTATGTTCAGGCTTTGAAGGAGCTGGTTGATAAAGGTTTTGAGGTTATATATGATGTTAATGTTGGTAGAAGAGGGTCTACGAGAGCACGTAACCTGGTCTTGGATATTGCTGAGAAGAATCTGGGTTCTAAGGATATCATCCTTCTCTACGATGATGACTATATCTATGCTGGTGATAAATCGGTTATTCCAGTTCTTTACTGGCTTAAGAATGGAGAGGTAGGGGTTGTAGGGGGAAGAGTGATAAATCTAAGAAAGAGAAAGGTAGACCCTGATTTCGCTCTTAACATACCTTACCTGGCCGATGCACTAACAAGGTTAACAGGGTTCATACTCTTGAACACAAAGCATGGGTCTAGATACGTTGACTACACCACGCCATTAATGGCATTACGAACTGAGATCCTCAGCAAGGGTGTAAGATACGATGAGAGATATGGTGGTATTGGGTATAGAGAGGAGAGTGACTTGCAGAAGCAGATAAAGAAGCTTGGGTACGAAATAGTCTTTGAGCCAATGTTTCACACATACCATTTAGCTATTGAAAGTGGTGGGAATAGATACTCAGATCTCGAAGATAGGATGTACTGGAAATGGAAGAACCACACATACTTCATGAATAAGTGGCGCTACCCACTACGCAAAAAGATTCTCAGCTACGTGATTCTGATACTCTATGCCTTATTAAATGGCGCGCCAGCAGTAAAAGGGATAGTGAAGGCTACGAGGGCAAGGCAATGAAAATAGCTCACGTATTTCACAACTACTATCCTGTTGTAGGAGGGTTGGAGAGAGCTGTTCAAAGCCTCGCAGAAGAGCTTGCTAAGATGGGTCACGAAGTACATGTAATCACGAGTAGGTTCGGTGCTGAGAAAAGGCCAAAGGAAGAGGTTATAAATGGGGTCTATGTTCATAGGGTAAAGGCTTTGTGGCTTCGCTTCCCAGACCTAACATACCCCTTGGAATTTGCGGAGAAGGTTCTTAGAGATGCTGATATTGTTCATGGTCACAGCCAAAACAGTTTATTCACAGTTAAACTTATTGAAAAAGCTAAGAAGCTGGGGATCAAGACAGTCATGTACTTTATGGCGATTGACGCTTTCAACGACCATCCAGATTCTTTGGTTAGATTAATAGGACCTTATTATGCTAGATACGTGATTAAGGGTGCTATTGCATTATCTGATATTAAGCTCGTCAGGAGTTTGAGAGATCAAGAAATATTGAGCAAGAAGTACGGTGTTGAAGCAATACTTATTCCTGATGGGGTTCCAGAGTGGTTCCTATCTCATAGATATTGTGGGGATGAGTTTAGGAGGCGTTATGGCATCGACCGTGATTATGCTCTCTATGTTGGTAGGTTGCATCCTCTCAAAGGTGTTGATATACTAATAAAAGCTTTATACCATATTGTCAAGACCTCCATTGATTTGAAGCTTGTGATTTTAGGTCCTGGAGATGCGGGTCCACATAGAGAGCTTGCTCAAAAACTTAATGTAGATAAGAATGTTTTCTTCCTGGGGTTTGTAGATGAAGAGATTAAGATTTGTGCTATAGATGGTTCACTAGCTGTTGTTGTGCCAAGCGTTTGTGACTATGTTGAAGTGTACCCGATGATAATATCTGAGGCTTGGGCTCGAAGCAAACCTATCATAGTAACAAGAGTTGGAGGTATACCATATAGAGTTAAGCACATGGTAAACGGATTGCTAGTTCCACCCAAGGACCCTAAAGCATTAGCTGAAGCAATGATAGCGCTGCTGCAAAACAAGGAACTTGTTACTAGGTTAGGTGCTGAAGGCAGGAAGGAGATTATAACGTGGAGTGAGGTTGCAACCAAAATGTTAAGCATATATAAAGGCTACGCTTAGCTATTGATTGAGGGAAGAATGCTATGCGTATACTAGTCACGGGTGGGGCAGGGTTCATAGGCAGTCACCTCGTTGACAGGCTTGTTAGGGATGGGTATAGGGTAAGGGTAGTGGATAATCTAAGTAGTGGCAGGGTAGAGAACGTTAAGCATCACTTAGAGTCAAACAGTGTTGAGCTGATCGTAGGCGATTTGAAGGATCCGCAGATAGCTTTGAGGGCTGTTGAGGGGGTTGATACAGTTTTCCACTTTGCCGCTAATCCAGAGGTTAGGGTAAGTACAACAAATCCCGATATTCACTTCAACGAGAACATAGTCGCAACGTTTAATCTGCTGGAGGCTATGAGGAGGAAGGGTGTGAAGGAGCTTGTGTTTGCATCATCAAGCTCAGTCTATGGAGAGCCGGAGGAGACACCAGTAGATGAAAACGCGCCGATAAGACCCATATCCGTCTACGGAGCGAGCAAAGTAGCTTGTGAAGCCCTTATCCACGCTTACTCAAGGCTCTACGGAGTAAAAGCAGTTGTTCTACGCTACGCAAACGTTATTGGACCAAGACTTAGGCACGGGGTGGTGTGGGACTTCATAAACAAGTTGCTTGAGAACCCAACAGAACTGGAGATCCTGGGGGACGGTAAGCAGGTTAGGAGCTATATATACATAGACGACGCAGTAGAAGCAACAACAACTGCTTGGAGAAGGACGGAGGCAAGCTACGAAGTGTACAACATAGCTTCCGAAGACTGGATAAAAGTAGACGAGGTAGCAGACGAAGCAGTCAGAGCGTTGGGCTTAAGCAACGTGAAAAAAGTATACAAACCAGTGCTCCACGGAGTTGGGTGGCCGGGAGACGTAAAGAAAATAGCTCTAAAAACAGGCAAGATAAACAAGTTAGGGTTTAAACCAGTAATGAACTCGAGAGAGGCAGTAAGAACAACGGTAAGAATGCTTCTTGAGGAAGTAGACGGAATTCATTGTTGAGCTTTTATGAAGATGGCCTTGATTAGGAGAGAGAACATAACACAATTAGATGGCGTCAGCAGATTTACTGCTCCCTTGGCAGAAGGCTTGAAGAGACTTGGTAATGAGATAAAGAACTTTACGGTGCAGGTATTGGAGAGGTGGGGATGAAGGCTTCTATTGTTGTTCCAAGCAAGGGATGCAAAGATATTAGATACTTACTTAGGGGTTTAAGGAGCCAATCATGCCGATCCCTTGAGGTTATTCTAGTTCTCAAGGATTGTGATCTCAGGGTTGTGGAGAGTTTGTGCCAGAGTTACTCTCTCAATTGTGTTATTATTGAACAGAAGGAGGGGAATGTCACCCAGGCCCTCAATATGGGTAAGAAAGAGGCTAAGGGAGACATAGCAATATTTACTGATGATGATGCAATACCTTTGCAAGGATGGGTAGAGAGGTACGTTAAGATGCATTATAAGTTCAAAGATGTTGCTGGTATATCTAGTCGAGATATACATATTGATCTAAGCAGTTTACAAATCCAGCCAATACCTGATGATAATCCAGAGGTGAGGCTCTACAGACTATTTATCGTGTCATGGCTTGAACAGCCGTATCCCCTACTAAAGAAATATAGATTAGGCGTGTACTTGACAAAGAAACTCAATATAAGACATGGATTCTGTATACCTAATCACATATGTTATTCATTAGCATTTAGAGGTGTTAACATGAGTTTCAAGACCAATTATACATATGGTGTGAATTTTCCTGAACATAGATCACTAAAGAGAGCGATAGGTTTCGAACAACACTTCTCATTACAATTGGTTCTTAAGGGATCCGATCTCATATATGTTCCAAATAACCCAGTTTTTCATATCGCAAGAAGCGAAAGCTTATCGAGAACCTTGTATAAAGAAGAACTGGAGAAGGAATTCGAAATCATGAAGAACCTCTATAAAGAGCTTCTTCAGAGGTACGGTGTAAGGGCTTGAGGGTAGCACTAGAATCTTCATGTCTTACGCCTCTACCCTAGTTAAGGGGTGCTGTAGAGGATTATGTATATCAGCTCTCAAGACATTTAAGAAGGGTTGGAGTTGATGCTGAGGTTATAGATGCTAACTATGATAATGATAAGCTTGTTTACGAGGAGATTAATGGTGCTTAGATCGTAAAGGTACCGTCGGCTAAACCATTTGTAAGCTTCAAGGAGAGGTCATTAAGGAACTTTTATTTGGAAATGCTGTCATAAGGTACATTAGTAGGGAGGGTTTTGACATTGTTCACGATAATACTGCTTGGGCTGGTTTCGCATTAGCACTACATAAAAGTATTGGGAGAATCAGATATAGAGGCTTTGTGCACTATGGTAAGATCTCTTTACAACGGGCAAAACCCACTAATAAACTTATTTCTACACCATCACGAAGATTTATAATGCGAGCAAAGGAGGTAAGACAGTGTTGAAGAAGGCTAAATACAGCATTGGTGATGAGAAGACATGTATTATAGCTATTGTAATAGTTATTGCTTATATTGCTTATGCTGTATCGCTTTTTACATGGGGTAGAGGGTATTATACATATGAGGATATATTTGGTCCTTTATCAAAGCATGTTGCTATAGTTATAAGCCTAGCTCTATTTTTATTGGCTTCATTTCTATATTTCTTCTCCAGTAACCGTGGTGATGGAGGAAGAGGTTTTATATTACCAATAATTGTTCTAGTGCTGTCAATTACAAGTATTCGCTTTCTTCCAGATGTGGCCGATTCTTATTACGATCAGAATTTCTATGATGCTGGTGGGCACATAACTGGTGGGCACATGACTCGAGGCGCCTTTGTAACTCTCACTGGCCACTCCAATCCTAATGTTGATGATTATTTTGATTTGCAGCCAGCTTTCTTCTGGTTCACAGCAATGTTCATAAACATTGCTTACGGCACTCCACTGACCCCTAATGATCCTATCTTCAGCTTTTTTGTTAAATGGTTTCATGTAGTGGCAGTAATTATTTATATACCGATATTATTCGAATTCCTAAGAAAGTATGGCTTAAACTATGGAGAAACGTTTTTAGCACTATTCATATTCTTCGTCCTCAGCTCTAGCAGGTTTCATTATGCCGCTCAGACGTACGCCAATACACTCTTCTGGCTTTTAATAGCGTTACTCCTCGATATAATCACATATAGAGATACGAAGAAGATTTTCATGTTAATGCTGGTCTTTACTTCAACAATATTTGTTCATGAAGGGGTTACATTATTCATGGTTGTAACACTCATATCAGCAACTATTGCTTTATTCTTCTCAAAGCATACAAAAAAATCCCTTCCAACAATCTTAATGCTGTCAACATATTTCCTCATAGCATGGTCTCTTTACCTGCTTTACTTATCAAAATTCAGTCTATCGAACTTTGCTAGCACAGTCATATCTGTGATAAAGAGGTATTTATTTGAGGGTGTTACAGGTGTAGTATCGCGGGGAGTATTTAGAGCGTGGACGCCATGGAGAGATGTTGTCATATTCAAGGCCGTGCACATGGGGGCGCTCATAATCAGCGGAACCGTCTTAACAGCATGGATGTATAGAACATCAAAACGCACTGCTTATCTAACCAGAGCATTTATAATTCTCGGAATTTCTATAGTCATAGGGGCTGTTGCAGTAGGACTCGGAGGAGCAGGATACATAGAAAGAGTTCTCGAATTACTACTCCCTCTATTTTTACTAGCATTCGTTGAGACACATAAACAATCCAACAAGTGCAAGTATTGCAATGCCCTAAAGAAAACTCTCACCACATTGATGATTTTTTTCATAGCAACGGCTCCTTTTGTATACTTTAGCGGAAGAAATTTCCAATCCGTTTTAACGAGTGAGGATAGCGCAAGGAATTTTCTGAGGATGCATACACAAACTATTGCAGGACTCTATATAACCACAACGGTAAGATCCGCATATGCCCCATTATTAACGAACTCTACATTTACCTCAAATACCTTGTACTGGTTGCAAATCGACATACAAACTTTTTATTATCTTATTGGAGATTTGCAAGTAATGTATCAACACGCTGATTACGCGCGTATAATATGTAGCGTGATATACTTTAATCCATCGGTTCAATTATTGTACTGTTGAATGAAATTATTTCAATACTATGACCGATACAGCAATGTAAAGACTGTATGAAGATCTCTCTTGTGGCTCCAAGTAATAAATGTGAATATCTTGAATATCTCTTGTCAAATATTAGAGGCCAAACTATAAAATCTCTCGAACTTTATTTTTGTTATTAAGACCGCGACTTTAAAGCTATAAACCATCTTTGCCGCAGATACTCACTAAAATGTATTGTTATCGAACGCTGGAGGAGTATAATCCGGGTTTTTATGCATGATCGATGTTGCTAGATTAGCGAGCCCGTATCTGAAGAAGTTTAGATCGATTGCGAGTTTAAGAAACAAATCCCTGTAGGAATGAATAACATCGACGACACGGGCTTCCAAGGGGGCTCCTCATCTCTATATTCGAATAATACTCTAGCATCCTCCTCGTTGTATCAACCCTTATTACTCTATCACTTTTCGGAGGCGTTAGCGCATACTTATTAACCAGCTCAATGAGTTTGGGATTGAATTTTCTAGGGATTATGTTATCTAGCACTTCATCACTACAGAGGATCGTACACACTAGTTTAAAAGAATTAGGCAAGACGAACCTCCTCTTTCGCTTCAATAATATTCTATTTTATGTATGAAGGACATTAATTTTTTCTAATTAATGGCACTATAAAGGCTTGTAAAATCCCTCCTAAAACACCGAGGAAACCACCCGGCCCGAATGATAGTTTCAAATACTGCCTCGGATCGAAATTGTACGGGTTACTCAAAGAGCCCGGTACTAGGGTATTCTCTATACGTGAGATAAGTAATTGTAGTTCACTATTTAATTGACTATATGCTGTAACAAGCCCTAAAAGAAGCGTTGTCCCCGTTGCTATACTAATGGCTCTCGCGTTCTTCAACCCTAGAAGAACTGCAATCCCCACTATTAATCCAGTGATGTAAACTACAGGGCCAAGCGATTCCCCTGCCTCGATAAAATTCGATGCGTATATTGAATCGATAATTGAAATAGGTAAGAAAGGAGAGGGAATACGTGTTTCTACATAAAACCAGGGGAGCGCAAATCCTACTATAGCCATAATCCAGGAGACAAAGTAAACTATTCGAGGCACTAATCCGAGCCCCGGGCTTGGAGCTTCCCGTTCTAAATGCACCGGGGGAGAAGTATACTCCTCCGCGGGCTCTGCCCATAGTTCGTATACAAGCTGAGACCTCTCTCGTTCCTCCTGCTTAATTTGAAATGTTGGCGGACGCGTTATTTCTAATTTTTACTCGTTGATTGCAGTGTCTCTAGTGTCGCTGTTAGTAAGTTTATGTATCTTTTCACGGGTCTATGTCTAGGATCTGTTAAAGAAAGGTTTTAACTTCTTCAATGTACTCAACTAGTGGCCTGAGCGAGTCTCTTACTCGCTACACATTAATGTTTTTCCGAATACCTCATTGGCTTAATTGCCGAATGTTTCTTCTACACTAACGATTAATGTGTCCAGCTTCACTAAGTAGCTGTCAACACTCTTACATGTAGAGGCGTCGTTAACGAATAATCGTATGGAATCTGAAGCCTTGAATAAGTCAGGATCTGCGTTAAAATCGATATTTAAGCACTTCATCAGTACACCTTGTAATAACTAAAACATTAATTTTGCATATAGATCTTTATCATATAGATATTCATCGATAACTTAGACATGGTGATTACTGAGTCTCGTGAAATAACGTTTTTGCTGTTAAAACCCGGCTCATTTATCTAGGCTAGGTGCACGAAAACGTCATCACCCAGCACTTCTACCCAGATATATTTGTATCTAAATGATTCGACCAATGGGGAGATCTCTGAGACATAGTATTTAACCCACCACTCATTAAACACCGGTGTATAAAGTCTCGTTATGGGATACGACTTATTGGTTTCACGAGATATTAGGCCAGGGTGAAGGTTGAGCTTCATCATCCAGGCATTCTTAGCGTACTCTGAGACGTGTAGCCCTCTCTCCACTACAATAGTCTTATTCCTGGAAGCAAGGTCTAGGATGCTCCTCTCCGGGGACCTCCCTTATATCATCCCGCCTGATCCTTGCAATCCCCTTAAGCTCAAAGGGTTGGAAAACAGGTTTAAGGGGAGCATTCAGGACTGAGCCCTTTTCAACACCCATGTGTTCTAGTCCACTTAACTCTAGTCATGCTCCACGCTAAAAAAGCCGGGGCTTTCAATTATAAGTAACCGTCCCCCTCCGCAGTCTTATGGGCACTGTTCCCCCTTGAAGTTTTAAAGCCGAGACTGCGAATACTAAAGGGGATAAGGGTGTTGAGGTGAACTGGTGTTAGGGTGTTTTCTGAAAACGAATTATTAATCATCGTAGCGAAAATTCAAAAGCCGCGTGAACAAATTTATTTTATTGGTATGGAGAGGCATCGGGTCCGGGGTGGTCGCTAGTTGTGCAGGTTGTTCGGATTACACGCTAACATACCCGTGGACGTTGAATTCAGCTTCTACCACGCAAGGAACAGTATGGTTCGGCTCTCCCGCTTCAATACCAGCGGCTGGGGTATTGCGTGGTTTAATGGAGTGGGGTGGGAGCTGGTCAAGGAGCCTTTTGCGCTCTACGGGTCGGAGAGGGCTCGTTCAACCGCTAGGATGGTTAGAGGCCTGATCATAATCTCGCATGTCAGACTGGCCACCATGGGAGGAAAAACACTGGGGAATACCCATCCATGGCTGTACAAGGGCTTCGTCTTCGCCCACAATGGCACAGTGAATCGACCGGGCCTGCTCAGATTGGTTAGACGAGAATACGGGGACTTCGAGGGGGAGACAGACTCCGAGGTCCTGTTCCACCTCATAGTTCAAGAAGCACTGGATGCGGGAAGCTTCCCGGAGGGGGTTAGAAGAGCGCTGGAGAGGATCAGCGAGGAGGGGGTTGGATACAGCTCTCTCAACTTCCTAGCCAGCGATGGGCAACAGCTCTACGCGCTGCGGTACGCAAACCACAGCCTAGACTACTACACACTATACTACCTCAAAAGGCCCCAGGGCCCACTATCCCTGAACAAGCTCTCAAAGACCACGCTACAGTTGGTAAAGGCTAAGCTAGCACACGGCGAGAAAGCAGTACTAGTGGCCTCGGAGCCCCTGACCGAGGAGGACTGGCTGGAAATACCGAACAAGCACATGCTAATAGTGGGCAAAGACCTCTCAGCCAAGCTCATAGAGATGCCGTAAGAAAGCTCTACGCTAAGAAGCCCCCGCACCACCCTAGTGGTGTTGCAACCCTCGAAGGATTCAATGATTCCGGCTTGGAACTAGAACCCGTGGCAGAACCACGGACCCTCTCCCACCCTCTAGCCCTCCATACCCCACTATTACTGCAGGTATAGTTGCATGGGCGGTCCCGGTGAGGGCTGAGACTCGAGGACTTTTCTCCACGTGCAGAGAAATTCTGTGCACCCCCAGCAACCCTTGATATCATCCACTATGTAAGATGTGTAGTCACAAAGACTCAGATGTAAGCCGACTTTCTATCTTCATACTATTGAACTCTTTGTATGGTCGTTTCAACGGCTTATCAGAAATGGTCCCTTTTAGAGCTCATTCACAACGCTTAACACCCTGTCTCTCAAATCCCTATGTAGTGATCTAAGCGCTTTATCAAAACAACTTCTCACGTTAACTGTGTGCTTATACTCACTACTTAATGCCAAATACCCTTCTCAGTTCTTATTGTGTTCTCGCAGTAGCAACTACATCTTTTTTTCCTACGGGTCTCTCCAGTGTTAGCATGAAGGTAAGTGTGTAGGTCGGATACCGTACTCAGTACTTCCCCTAAAGACTTGAGTTTAGATACGCCTTCGGTCTCGTGGGTGACATGTATTACTAGTATAATTGATACTAATGTGACTACGTAGTTGTATGCGTCGTCGGGGTGGTTCACTATGAAGTTTAGGTATACCGATATAAACCTACCGAAGTCACCCCCTATTTGGCGTAGTTTCCACAAGTCGAGCTCATATATGGTCTCTAATGCATCCCTAACATCTTCCTCTGCATTCTTAGACCTCACGCTTAGATCTCTGTGAACGCTCTCTAAATCCCCCTACGAAACCCCTGTAAGTGGAACCTGAGATACTGATATGAGTAGACTCAGCGCTCTCTCATCCTCTAGTAATCTCTCAGCAACGCTCTTCTAGAACGCTCTCTATGTTGGGCCTTAAATATTCGACTAACCGCCTACACTCACTACATTCAGCTGGAATAACACTAGAAGTCTGTCTAGGTGAGAAAGTAGAGAGAACTAGTTGTGAGTACCTGCTCAACAAAATACACCCACTAGCGTCTATCAAGATAAAACCTGAATATATCTTTATGATCTCAATTCTATATGACGACTTACATTTAATTGCCAGGTAACTAAAGGACCGATACACGCTACTTTACAACCTCAAATATCATTTTATTTCACACTCCAATAGTAATCAGCAATCCATAATTACGTATCCTTCACATCTCTGAGTAAAGTAAATTTATTTGGAGAGTGTGTAATTGTTTTTCCTTAGCTCACAGTTCTAAGATCTTCATACTCGCCCCACCAGGACTAATACAACTGAAATTTTAGAACATCGATCTAAAGTTTACTCAAAGCCTCGGAGTTGGTTCTAATGCTCTGGCATCCCTGAAGTCGATTCTAAAACAAAGAGGCTTACTGTACTCCTTTATCTCCTGTAAAATTGCGTTGAAGTATTCCCGCGTATCCCCGATCACATCCAAGAGCGGGTCTCTCACTTCAATTCAGGTTTATTTTACTCTTGAATTCATAGTATACAACGAGCGTTTCGTGGTCATAAAACCCTGTCTCCCTTGGTGGAAGAAATGCCCAGCCAGGCATTTTTAACACTCGATCCTTCTAGCCAGGTCCTTCGGTGATGAGGAGAGCATAGTTCTTCAAGACATGTACATTAAAGTTTTATTTGCTGATCACCAGATATGTGCAGGCTTCGTGGAAGTAAGTTGTGGGGCATACTCTGGTATTTGCGAGTTTGTCTTCGAGAATCTTATTATTTAATGTTACCTACTCTCCATTTCGAATTCGAGTTCCATCTCCTAGTTATGCTATTGAATATCAATCTGCTTTACACAACGATATATCAGTAAATACTATCAAATGGTTATGTTAATGGAATTACATTTATATTATATCTTGGGTATAAATTATATTGGGGATGGCGAATTTGGTCACTCACTCGATTCTACTGGCTAGTGAGGATTGGTGTAAACAAGCTGTCTCTGGTAAAGTAAAAATCTATGATTTCTATGTTGGAAGAAAGAAAGGTATTAGGTCTTTAAGCCCCGGCTCTGTTTGTGTTGTTCTAACAAAGGTATCTAATATATTCTACGGTGAGTTTACGGTCACGAAGGTTAAGCTCGTTGATGCGAGGGAATACCAGGAGTTAGCTAGTAAGGGATATATACATGAGCCTCAACAACTTAAACCCAGTGATAAAGTCTGGGTCTTATTTTTCGATGAA
>Ga0080008_137860_pt1 | contig 12467 bp, 11 predicted proteins | sample ConCONMetagenome_FD_69211 | JGI IMG/M metagenome (GOLD analysis project Ga0080008, IMG submission 69211) | Hot spring microbial streamer communities from Conch Spring, Yellowstone National Park, USA - CON_C (SPADES assembly) (version 2) | ecosystem: Environmental > Aquatic > Thermal springs > Hot...
CCAGAATCAGGGAATATAACAACGATCAATCCTTCATCTATCTCCTCAGCAAGCTTTAGAGCACCCGCTAAAGCACAGCCTGAGCTCATGCCAACAAAGATCCCTTCTTTCTTGGCAAGCCATCTTGCCATCTCGTAGGCTTCCTCATCAGAAACATTGATGATCCTATCAAGGAAAGTTCGGTCAAATATACCCGGAGGAAAGGATTCTTTCATGTTCTTAAGTCCTTGAATTTTGTGCCCCGGATAAGGCTCAATGCCAACCACCTTTAAAGGCAAGCCAAAGTCCTTAGCATACCGGGCAATGCCCATTGCCGTCCCAGTTGTGCCAAGACCACAGACTACATACCGAACTTTACCCTCAGTTTGAGCCCAGATCTCTGGAGCAGTTCCACGGTAGTGGGCTTGCCAGTTTGCTGGATTGTTGAACTGGTCAGGACAAAAGTATTTATCAGGGTTTTCCCGAACAAGGTCGTAAACAAATTCAATGGCTCCGTCTGTGCCTTTTTTAGCAGGGGTCAAAATTATCTCTGCCCCAAAGGCTTGCATTATTTTTCTTCTCTCAATGGATGCAGACTCAGGCATGGCGATCATACATTTGTAGCCCTTTACCGCACAAACTAAGGAAAGACCAATGCCAGTGTTTCCGCTCGAAGCTTCTACCACTATTTTATCCTTTGTAAGGATCCCTTTAGCCTCAGCATCCTCTATCATCGAGAGGGCTATGCGGTCTTTAACCGAGCCTCCGGGATTCACAGATTCAATCTTCCCCCAAATTTCAACCGTAGGCTTGACCTTAAGCTTGTTTAGCCTTACAATAGGAGTGTTTCCAATCCTATGAAGAACGCTCTCAAATCGTATATAGGTTTGCATAAAGATTTTTCCTTTTTAAAAATCCTTCTTTGGATTTTGCTAGTATTTTACCCTTTAGGAGCCCCTTGCCAAGGCAGTGATGGGGTTATACTTTCGGCAAATTTTAGCACCGACCGAGCCGTCTACTTTCAGAATAAGGAATATATTATTAAAGAGAAGGACACTCTTGTTGACCTTGCGGTAGCCTTTAAGGTTGGCTATCAACACTTGGTTAGCGCAAACCTTGGGATTGATCCTTGGGTCCCCCCACCTGGACAAAAGATCCTCATTCCTTATCAGGTTATCATACCTCAAGACTTTCTTCTTCCCGAGAGGACTTATATCCTAATAAACCTTCCAGAGATGAGGCTTTATTTTTTTGACGCAGAGAAGCTCTATGTCTTCCCCGTTGGTATAGCTGACGAGGGTAAGATTTCTCCGGAAGGAACCTACACAATTGTGAGAAAGAAAGAAAAGCCTACCTGGTATCCGCCACCCTCAATCTTAGCTGAAGACCCGAGCTTGCCAAAGGTTGTCCCACCAGGACCTGATAATCCCCTCGGGGATTATGCCCTATACTTAGACCGAGGCAACTACCTTATTCACGGGACAAACAAAGAGGAAAGCGTAGGTAGGAGAACAACCCATGGTTGCTTTCGCCTCTACAAAGAACACATAGCTTTTCTTTATCATAATGTTCCCCTAAAAACTAAGGTTTTCATCGTCTACCAACCCATTAAGGTTGCCATTGAGGGAAAAAAGATATTCCTACAAGTCTTTCCAGACTTTGAAAAGCGTGTACCCAATCCCTTCTATTATGTTTTAAGAAAACTTTCAGCCCTTGCTGAGCTGAGAGGGGAAGACTTTAGGTTAAACCTTCTAAAGCTTGAAGAGGCGCTCGAAAGAGCAGACGGTTTAGTCTATGAAGTAGGAAGGCTTACTAAGCCCTCCTCGCAAACCTTTTCTTCACGAGAAAAAAGGTAAGGGAAGAAACTTCAACCTCCTCAACAAGCCCTGAGGTCCACAAGGTCTTTAGGGCTTCCACATGTAGCTTATGGGAGGAAAGCTCCGCGTAAACCTCGGCAACTAATGGTCTGCCAAGGACAAAAAGGTCTCCTACAAGGTCGAGCACTTTATGCCGGACAAACTCATCCTCAGTTCTTAAGCCTTCTGGGTTTAAGACCCTTTCTTCATCAAGGACGATGGCGTTTGTTAAATCTCCACCCTTAAGGATTCCTTTTTTCCTTCTTTCTTCAAGAAGGCTTTTAAACCCAAAGGTCCGGGCAAAGCATACCTCTTTGAGGTAGTTCGTTGGTGTTAGGGTAAGGCTAAAAGACTGTTCTCCGATCAAAGGATGAGGAAAGCTTATCTTGACGGAGATGGTCGTAGCTGGTGAGCGGCGGAACCGAATAAAGCCGTTTCCGTTTTGCATCTCAAAATCTTTACGAAGGTAGAACCTTTTCTTTAGCCTTGGAAGTATAGTATAGCCAGCATGTCTCAGAGCCTGGACATAGGGGAGGGCAGAGCCGTCAAAAAGGGGTATCTCTTCTCCATAAACTTTTATGTAGGCAGCATCAATTCCAAGCCCGTGTAAAGCCGAAAGTAAATGCTCGATCAATAAGATGGTGTGCTCTCCGTCTGTTATGGCAGTTGCCCCGTCAAGCCCGATAACATTTTCTACTTTAAGGGGAATTACAACCTTTGGGCTTAGGTCTGCCCTCTCAAAGAGGATCCCATCCCCATCATACCTTGGATGGATTTCAACCCTAACATCTTTACCACTAAAAACTCCAACCCCCTCAAGCACCACCTCTCTCCTTACTGTTCTCATGTATTCCATGCTTTGCTCCCTTTTTGCCCAATAAAAAAGCTGGCCCTTTTCTCTTTAAACTTAAAATTTTACTTACAAAAAATATGCCATACTTAAAAGACCTGTGTCCTTATTGATTTTTAATTTTTAGGCATGACAGAACAAGGAGTACCCGTAGGAGTCTTAAATTGTCCGAAAACAGACAAAGAAGTCAAGTTAAATCGACCTGTGTTGTTTCTTTCACACCTGTGTCAAAAACTACACAGGGTTAAAATTCGTAGACTTTATCTTTTAGGATGACCTTTTTTACTCTTCCTTTGAGGGTTTTGCCAAGGAAGGGGGTATTTTTGCTTTTACTCTGGATGAAATCTTCAGTAACTAAGTATTCTTCTTCGGGGTCAAAGAGGACAATTTCGGCTTTTTCTCCCCTTCTAAGGGTTGGTGGCTCAATACAGGAAGGGGGTATTTTTGCTTTTACTCTGGATGAAATCTTCAGTAACTAAGTATTCTTCTTCGGGGTCAAAGAGGACAATTTCGGCTTTTTCTCCCCTTCTAAGGGTTGGTGGCTCAATACCTATAACCTTAGCAGGATTGGTGATTAGAAGCTCAAGTAGTTTCAACGGAGAGATAAGTCCTTCTCGCACTAAGCTTGAGCTCAAGGGTAGAAGGAATTCAAGCCCTATCATACCTGGGCTTGCAAGTTCAAACTCTACATCCTTTTCAAGGGGGCTATGTGGTGCATGGTCGCTTGCTATAACCTCAATCAGTCCCTCTTTGATGGCTTGTTTTATAGCAAGGACATCATCCTCTGTGCGAAGGGGTGGGTTGACCTTAGCTAAGGTGTTGTAGCCATCGCACTCCCATTCGGTTAGATGAAAGTAGTGAGGGCAAGTTTCAGCGGTGAAGTTTATGCCCTCTTCCTTTGCCCAGCGAAGAAAGGGGAGGTTTTCTTTTACAGAGAGATGGGCTAAGTGAAGTTTGCCTTTTGTTTCTTTAGCTAAAAGGAGGTCTCGAACCACGGCAACGGTTTCCGCGGAAAATGGAACCCCCTTCAAACCAAGCTTTGCTGAAAGCTTACCTAAGTTTACCTGTCCTCCAAAGCTTAAAGTCGGGTCCTCAGGGTGGGAAATTATGGTGAGGTCAAAGGATTTAGCGTAAAGCAAAGCCTTTCTCATAACTTCAGAATTCTGAACCCATTTGCCATTATCAGAGAGGGCAACTGCTCCTGCAAGCTTTAGTCTCCCAAACTCGGTAAGTTCCTTTCCAGCCTGACCTTTGGTAATGCAAGCTATAGGATAGACAGGAACATATCCTTTTTCTTTAGCCTTGGCTATGATTGCTGAACAGACCTCAGGATTATCAACAGGGGGCTTTGTGTTTGGCATGCAAGCAACCCGAAGAACACCTCCGTGAAGGGCTGCTCTGGTTCCGGATTCGATGTCTTCCTTCCATTCCTCTCCCGGCTCCCTTAAATGAACATGAATATCCACAAGACCAGGCAATACCCAAAGTCCCTGAGCATCGATAATCCTATCAACAGAGGCTGAAATATTTTTTTCAACGCCTTCTATCTTTCCGTCAACTATATAAACATCGGCTATTAAATCTAAGCCAAGCGTTGGGTCAAGGACCCTTCCGTTCTTTATAAGCAACCTCATAGCTTTAAGCTCCTGCTAAAAGGGTTAGAAGGACAGCCATCCTAACAGCAACTCCGTTTTCTACCTGGTCAAGGATCACTTGAAAAGGATACTTTTCAAGCTCAGGATGAAGCTCAACTCCCCAGTTAATTGGACCAGGATGCATAAGCAAAGCTCCATCCTTTATTAAATCGAGATGCTTGGGCGTTAAACCAAAGGTAAGATGATACTCATTGTAGCTTGGAATAAGAGGGGTATCGTGCCTTTCTTTCTGAACTCGAAGAGCAATGACTACATCCGCAGATTCTATTGCTGTGGCAAGATCATAGCAAACCCTGAAGGACTTAGGTTTTAAGCAAAAAAACTCCTCTTCAGCAGGTGTTGGTAGAAGGTGGGCTGGACCTGAAACATAAACAGTGCTTCCCATCTTTTGAAAGGCTAGAATGTCCGAGTGAGCTACTCGGCTGTGTTTGATATCTCCGATTATGGCTACTTTTAGGTCAGAAAGGGTGCCAAGCTTTTGCCGAACTGTAAGAAGGTCAAGAAGGGCTTGGGTTGGGTGTTCGTGCGTGCCATCCCCCGCGTTAACAACAGGCACAGATAAATTTTTGGCTAAAAAATGTGGGGTTCCAGAAAGATTATGCCTAATCACAATCAGATTGACCCCAAGGGTTTTTAGGTTTTTTACAGTGTCAAGCAGAGTTTCTCCCTTTTCTATGCTACTGCCTTTGGTTTGAAAACTCATCACTTCAGCGGATAAAATCTTGCAAGCCCTTTCAAAGGAAAACTTTGTTCTCGTAGATGGTTCATAGAAAAGAAGTAGGACGAGCTTTCCGCGAAGAGTTGGCACTTTGGGTATGGGACGATAAAGGATCTCCTTAAGATTATCTGCAAGGTTTAGGTAGTGTTCTATGTCCTCTTTGCTTAAGCTTTCAATGTCCAGAAGATGCTTCATGTTAAAGCCAAAGTTTTTCTTTTATGTAGTTTACTATTTCCTCTGGTTCATCAAGGACTTTAAATATTTCAAGGTCTTGCGGTGAAATTTTGTCTTCTGGAATAAGGGTTTTGGTAAACCAGTTGATCAAAGGTTTCCAGAATTGTTTATCCACAAGAACTATGGGAACAGGACGGATTTTTCTTGTCTGAACAAGGGTTAAGATTTCAAACATCTCATCCATGGTGCCAAAGCCACCGGGGAAAAACACAAAGGCAACAGAGTATTTAGCAAACATTACCTTCCTCACGAAAAAGTAGCGAAAGTCAAGCTTGATATTGGCATAGGGATTTGGTTCCTGTTCCATAGGGAGGCGGATGTTTAGCCCGACGGAGTAGCCTCCAGCATTTCTTGCCCCTTTGTTTGCTGCTTCCATTATCCCCGGTCCACCCCCGGTAATTACAGAAAAACCCGCTCTAACAAGAAGTTCCGCAAGCTTTTCAGCCTTTTGATAATCAGGATCATCAGGCTTTGTGCGAGAGGAACCAAAGATGGTTACTCCAGGATACACTCTCGGTAGAACTTCAAAACCTTCTACAAACTCGGCAAGAATTCTAAAGAGCCGCCAAGACTCCTTAGCCTGAAGCCCTTCAAGAACGTATTGCTTTTCTTCAAAAAGTCTATTCTTTAGATCTTCAGCCATGGGGTAAAGATGATTTTTTCTAAATTCTAACGGTTAGTCAAAAAACGGTCAAGAAGAAAGGGGGATCCTCGCTAAACCCTAAACTCACCCACATACGACCCCCCTGTGGGAAATTCCCGGGAATTCTAACAAACGACAATTTTAAAGAATGTAAAGAGCAACAAGAAGGCAGGACAAGAAGAGAGCTGTTCCAAAGAATAAATACAAAAAAAGTGTTTGTCCTATAGGTCCCTTGCTCAACCCTTTTGACTGTGCGGTGAAAGTTGATAAGACCAAGAATAATAGCAATAAGTCCAAGGAATATGAATATGAATAATAGGAATATTGAGCATACTTTTAACCTCCTCAAGAAAGAATTAAAACTTTTCGATGACAAACCCGAAGACAATGAGTCCGATAGCAGTCCTAATCCAGGATAAATAAGTTCTTTCTCCTGTCATGTAAATCCTTGGGTCAACAACTTTTTTTAGGTTCAGTTCTACGCCCTCCTCAAGGGATTTTAGCATCAACATAAAGCTTGGTATTGTGAAAAGGGATATGAGTATCCCAGTAAACAAAAAAAACTTAAAGAGAGCTTCCAAAATAGGAGATAGGTGCGGTCCTTTAATTTCAACAGCTATTCGCCTCAATTTCCACAAAAAGATAGCTGAGGAAACAAGAAAAATTGCAAGCCTTTGAAAGCTAAGAAAGGTTCTCTCAATCGAAAGATAAAGCGTTGGCTCCTTTGCTGATTTTAATTTTTTTTAAGCTATACATTTAGGTTTATTTATATGAAAACCCCTATTCACTAGTTTGACCTCTTGATTGTTGAATAAATCCATCATGAATAAATAATTATATAGAATTTGTATAAACTAAGGCTTTGTGCAAATAATGATGCTTTCTCCTCTAATAGCTCTGTTTCTTACTCCTAATAAGGGATTGAAAATTAATTTTTCAAATTTAAATCCCACTTCCTCACAAAACCTCTTTGTCATTATTGTGGTGGGTATTTTTTTTCCATCAACAGTGCTATCTCCTACAATAATAGCCAATTTACCACCTGATTTCAAAGCCCAATAAATATTTTCAATGGCTTTCCTAAGGTCAAGGTAATATCTAATAACCTTGGAAGGAAATCCAGATAGGTAACTGAGAGACGAATCTAAGGTTTTTAAATTATTTTCTTTCATTCCCAAATATTTTTTTTCTATTTCCTTTATATCTAAATTTAAATATTCATAAGCAATTTTATCCTTCCCTACATAATCAATAGAAAAGTAGTATGGTGGACTTGTTATACATGCATCAAACTTTTTTTCATAATTAATTAAATTTTTTAAATCTAAAACATCTCCTTCAATTATTTGGGCTCTAGTAAAATATAATTTATTATTTTCTTGAATTTTTTTGATCTTTTTATAACATTCTCTAATATATTGAAATTTTTCTACAAACAATCCAATTTTACCTTTCTTTTCGTATCTTGATGTTCTTTGGAAAGCGTCTACAGTATCAAAGTAGATGATTAACATCAGTTTATAAATAGTAGAATTCTTGTGCTCCCATTTTTTGTTGTCTATAGCATTCAAAATTTCAGTAAGATCAGAAATAGAAAAATCTAAGTCTTTTTCATTAAGAAACAGAAGTTCATTCTTAAGTTCTGCAATCATAACACCAATAGGAGTAATATCTATTCCAATGCTTGGAATTCCCATTAGTGAAGCTTCGTGTGTAGTTGTTCCAGATCCATTAAAGGGGTCCAAAATTAAGGAGTTTGAATCTAATTTAAAAGCATTAATCAAGGTTCGAACAATTCGAGGATAAAACTTTCCTTTATATGGATACAAATTATGAAAAGCATATGCGTTAGTATCACCAAAGTTATCTACAAATTCACAATACAATGAGGGCTTATTCCGTACTAATTCTAAATGAGCAACTCTATATCTTACATAGTCTTCGTCACCTTCAAAATCAACAATTTTATTTATTGGATCAATATAGTAGCTCTTCGTTAATCCTTGAAGTTCTAAGTCTAAAAGTTCTAGATCTGCAAGGGTTTGCATCCAAAAACCAAAACAGGTATCACCTTTAGGTTTAATTAAGTTTCTAAACTCTTTTGAATATTGTTGAATAATATTTTCATATGAAGCATAATTGTGTGTATTAAATAAAGTAATTTGTTTTTTTGTGTCTTGTAAAATAGTTTGTTGTTTCATATCAAATCTCCTTATTGTTGTGCAAACTTTTGTATTGTTTCAATAGATAATTAAAAACTCTTGGACATAGTAAAATTTGTATTAAGTCGGCTAAATAGTCATCTATAGTATAGGTAGTTTCTGTTTTCATAATCTGTATAGCTTTAGAATTACTAACAGCTTTTAAAAGCTCTTTATCTTTTTTAATAATATTTTTAACCTTCATTATTAATTTTTTCAAGTCCTCTTTGCTTTTGGTTTTTTTCTTCAAAAAATTTCCAAAGTAATTCTTAAATTCAACATCACTTATATAATGATCTAAAATATATATAAAAGTATTTTTTAACTTATTATTCTTTCTAAACATTTGATTTAATATGCTTCTTTCATTAATTGAAATTAATTGAGCTAACCATATATCATCATATAGCTTCGTTTCTAATTTTTCTTTTAAATTTTCTAAATAATTTATAGATTCACCTCCAGTAATTGCCTCGATTAATTGGTTTCCATAAAGAAAGTAAATCACAAATTTAATGTTTTTTAATATGAAAGAAATCTGCAAGGCACAATTTTTATAATTATTTTCATATTGAAAATTTAGATTTTTATTTTTTAAAAAGCTGATTAATCTATTTATTCTATTCTTTAATCCACTATAACATATTTGCCATTCCATGTCCTTTTCTAATGTTGCTGGATTTCCTTCAATATCATATAGCACACCACCAATTAATTTTATTTCTTTTATTTCGTTCAAATTAAAGCAATTATACAGTTTTTCATCTTTGTCCAATAGTTCTACAAACTTTATAAACTTTTCTATAATTTCAATTCTTCCCGCAGTGCATCCTGAGTCAATTCTCTTTTTTAATTCGCAAATAACCATAGTATTGTCCAGTTTGAGTACAATATCAAATTTTTGATCTTCTTCTTTACTTATATCAAGTATGCAACTTTTATTTAAAATTTTTGAGAAATTAGAAACTCTTCCTTCAAACAATACTTTCTCATTGCTCTCTATATTTAATAATTCTTGGAACAATTTAGCAATTAAAGAGCCTCCACCAGCTTGGCTATGTTGATAGTAAGAAGTAACAGTTAGAAATGCTTCATAAAAGCTATATAAATCTTGAGATTCAACTTCTGTTTTTGCTATTCCATGAAAAATTTCATCAAAGATACTGAATATAGATTCAAGCGATATCGCTTTTTTCAGCATTTCTTGAACTCGTTTTATATACATTTTCTGCAATTTTTTTTCCAGCTCATCAGTAGGTTTAGTAAGAATAAGCAGTTTTCTTATTTTCATTTTCCTCTCACTTTTCTCTCGGATTGGTTTCAGGAAGGAATAAGAAGGAAAGAAGCAAGGCAAAGGTAGAAACAACGGATAAGTAGATGCCTGGGAAAGTTAAGAGGTTTAGTTTTTCAACAAAATAGGTGCAAACCATGGGGACTGTTCCGCCAAACACCGCAAGGGAAGTGTTATATAAGACTGCGAAGGAAGTCCCGCGGATCTTTACCGGAAAAAGCTCGGCTAAAGTTGCAGGCAAAATACTCATAAAAAGGGAAGAGATAAAGGCAAAGGCAAGATGAGCTAAAAGGATGTTTTTAAAATCTCCAGAGAGCATAAAGTTAACCAAAAAAGTAGATAAAAGGGCATAAAGAGAAAGAGAAATCAAGAAGAAGGGTCTTCTTCCGTATTTGTCCGAAAGGTAAGCAACGAAGGGAATAAGCAGGTCAAGTAGAAACATGGCTATGGTGTTTATGAGAAAGGACTTGTCCGAAGGAATATTTAAAACACGGTTGTAATAGGTTGATAGATACACAAAGAGGGTAAAAAAGGCTACACCTTGGACGGCAGACAAAGAAAGGGTTAAGATTAGCTCTTTTTTATGGTGTTTTATGGCGTAGACAAGGGGGAAACCTTTGGTTGGTGAGAGGGCTTCTTTGACAAAGGAAGGTGTCTCGTAGGTTCGTTTTCTCACTAAAATACCAAGGTAGGCTAAGACCAAGGTAGGGAGGTAGATTAACCTCCAGGCGTAGCTTAAAAGTTCCTCTTCAGAGAAAACATGATGAAAAACCGTTGCAGTGAGGGAGCCCAAAAGGATGCCAAGAATGGCTCCGAAAAGGTTTATGCTTGCATAAAAAGCTCTTCTCTTTGGATGGCTATGCTCAAGCAAAAAGGTAACGGAGGTTGTGTACTCACCCCCTATAGAAAGTCCTTGTAAGATTCGAAGAATTCCAAGGATGATGGAAGATAAAACCCCGATAGAGTGATAGGTTGGGAGAACCATGATGAGAAGGGAAGGTATAGCCATAAGATAGATGGATAGAACAAGGGCGGGTTTTCTTCCTTTTTTGTCTGCCACATAGCCTATAAGCAAAGCCCCAAAGGGTCTTGCTAAAAAGCCAACCGCAAAGGTTAAAAAGCTGAGGATTAGAGATACAACCGGGTCATGGCTTGGGAAAAAAAGCTTCGCAAAGACCTGAGCAAAGTACCCGTAGACAACAAAGTCATACCATTCTATAACATTTCCAACAAGACCTGTAGCGATCAAGATGGAACGGGATGACTTCATTAGAGGATAAACTTTGCCAGCTCTTCCTGCGAGATGATCTCTCCGAGTTTTTCTCTTACATAATCTCGGGTTATGACAACCTTCGTTGGAGCGATATCAGGTGCATTAAAGGAAACCTCTTCAAGAACTTTCTCAAGAACAGTGTATAGTCTTCTTGCCCCGATGTTTTCAAGTTTCTGATTTAGGTCGTAAGCTATTTGAGCGATCTCTTCAATTGCCTCCCTTGTAAACTCAAGCTCAACTCCCTCAACTTTAAGGAGGGCTTGATATTGTTTGATCATGGCGTTTTCTGGTTCGGTGAGTATTCGGACGAAGTCCTGTTTGCTCAAGGGGGAGAGCTCAACCCTAATGGGAAATCTCCCTTGGAGCTCGGGAATAAGGTCTGAAGGCTTGGAGATATGAAAGGCTCCGCTTGCGATAAAGAGGATGTAATCTGTGCGGACCATGCCATAACGAGTGTTAACGGTAGTTCCTTCCACGATTGGAAGGAGGTCCCTTTGCACGCCCTCCCGAGACACATCAGGACCGTAACTTTCACCCCTGCTTGCGATCTTGTCTATCTCGTCGATGAAAACTATTCCGCTTGTCTCGGTAAGGTGAATAGCTTCTCTAATCACGCGCTCCATATCGATGAGCTTGCTTGCTTCCTCTTTAGTAAGAATTTCCAAAGCTTCTGCCACCTTGACCTTGCGTTTTTTTCCTCTCAAAGGCAAAAAGGCTGAGAACATCTCTCTTAATTGCATCTCAAGCTCTTCAAGACCGCTTGCCGCTAAGATTTCGATAGTAGGGTGAGGAGGCTTAAGCTCAACCTCAAGCTCAACGACCCTGTCGTTTATGGCACCGCTTCTTAACATTTTGAGCATCTTTTCCCTAGTTAGAGGGTCGTATTCTACTCTCGATGAAGTCTTGGGCAAAAGCAAGTCTACAAGCCTTTCTTCTGCGTTTTCGCGAGCTTTTGCTAGTACCTTTTTTTCTTCTTCAGCTCTAACCATCTGTACGGCAACATGCACAAGGTCCCTAATGATCGATTCTACATCTCTTCCAACATAGCCAACCTCGGTAAACTTGGTAGCTTCAACCTTGATAAAAGGGGAATTGGTTAGCTTAGCAAGCCTTCTTGCGATTTCCGTTTTTCCAACTCCTGTGGGACCGATCATCAGGATGTTTTTAGGATAAATTTCTTCCTTGATGGGACCCTCGATCTGCATCCTCCGCCAGCGGTTTCGCATGGCGATGGCTACAGCCCGTTTAGCTTGAGCTTGCCCGACTACGTATCTATCAAGCTCAGCTACGATCTCTCTTGGAGTAAGTTCTTTTTCCTTCTTCATAGCTCCTCTATCACAATCTCGTTATTAGTGTAAATGCAGACCTCTGCAGCGATCCTTAAGGATGTTTCTACGATTTCTCTTGCAGAAAGATCTGTGAAGCGAAGCAAAGCCTTAGCTGCAGAAAGAGCCATGGGGGCACCAGAGCCGATGGCGATTACCTCTTCGTCTGGTTCAACAACGTCTCCAGCTCCAGAGATAAGGAGCATATGGTCTTTGTCGCAGGCTATGAGGAAGGCTTCAAGGCGCCTTAGGATTTTATCCGTTCTCCAGTCCTTGGAAAGTTCCACAGCAGCCCTAAGGAGTTGACCGCTGTAGGCTTCAAGCTTTTTTTCAAGCCTTTCAAAAAGGGTAAGAGCATCCGCTGTTGCTCCGGCAAAACCAACAAGGACTTGACCTTTGTAAAGCTTTCTGACCTTTCTTGCCCGGTGCTTAATAATGGTAT
>Ga0080008_137823_pt1 | contig 12456 bp, 14 predicted proteins | sample ConCONMetagenome_FD_69211 | JGI IMG/M metagenome (GOLD analysis project Ga0080008, IMG submission 69211) | Hot spring microbial streamer communities from Conch Spring, Yellowstone National Park, USA - CON_C (SPADES assembly) (version 2) | ecosystem: Environmental > Aquatic > Thermal springs > Hot...
AGCGCGAGGAGGTAACAGGAGAGGTGGAGAAGAGAGTAGTAGCACAGCTACTAGCACTAATGGACGGGCTCAAGGAGCGTGGCCAAGTGATAGTGATAGCAGCCACGAACAGGCCGGACGACATCGACCCTGCTCTGCGCAGGCCAGGCCGCTTCGACAGGGAGATAGCATTCCCCGTGCCAGACAAGAGGGCTCGAAGGGAGATACTCCAGGTGCACACCAGGAACATGCCTCTAGCAGAGGATGTAAACCTCGACGAGCTGGCTGAGGTGACCCATGGCTTCACAGGCGCGGATCTCGCGGCCCTATGCCGCGAGGCCGCTATGAGAGCGCTCAGGAGGTACCTGCCCAAGATAGACATCGAGAGCGAGCGGATTCCGGCAGAGGTGCTCAAGGAGATGAAGGTCACCAGGGCGGACTTCTTCGAGGCTCTGAAGGACATTCAGCCCAGCGCCCTCAGGGAGGTTTACATCGAGGTCCCAGAGGTGCACTGGGACGATATTGGTGGCTTGGAGGAGGTGAAGCAGCAGCTGAGGGAGGCTGTGGAGTGGCCCCTCAAGCACCCCGAGTACTTCAAGGAGATGGGTATTGACCCTCCGAAGGGCATCCTCCTCTACGGCCCGCCTGGCACGGGCAAGACGCTGCTGGCCAAGGCTGTAGCCACAGAGAGCGAGGCAAACTTCATCGGCGTCAAGGGACCCGAAGTCCTCAGCAAGTGGGTTGGTGAGAGTGAGCGCGCGATACGCGAGATCTTCCGGAAGGCTAGGCAGGCAGCACCCTGCGTAGTCTTCTTCGACGAGATAGACTCCATTGCGCCGAGAAGAGGGCAGAGGTTCGACTCCGGCGTCACGGACCGCATCGTCAACCAGCTCCTCACAGAGATGGATGGTTTGGAGAGGTTGGAGGGTGTGGTGGTGATTGCGGCGACGAACCGGCCTGACGTCCTCGACCCCGCGCTCCTCAGGCCTGGGAGGTTTGACCGCTTGATCTACGTGCCCCCGCCCGACGAGAGGGCGAGGCTTGAGATCCTCAAGGTGCACACGAGGAGAATGCCCCTCGCGGAGGACGTAGACCTCGCAGAGATTGCAAAGCGCACAGAAGGATACACAGGAGCAGACCTCGCTGCGGTGTGCAAAGAGGCTGCACTCGCGGCGCTCAGGGAAGCTGGGAAGCCTACGAAGGTCACCATGAGGCACTTCCTCAAAGCCATGGAGGTCGTGAAGCCCAGCGTCACTAAGGAGGATCTGGTGCGGTACCAGAGGCTGGCGGAGGAGTTCAGGAGAATGCTCATCTAGAGCTCTGCGGTGTCAGCCGAGAATTCAGCTCCTCACAGCTCCGCTTTGGTACCCCTCATCATCCGCGTTAGGACTCCAGCAGATCTAGTTATATCGCTTATATCGCTTTTTCCATTTGGCTATGATGAGCGCTTGTGGGCGCTAGTAAGGGCTACTTCGCCGGGTTACAGCTCTCTAGCAGCATGGGCTTAAGCAGTGACGATGTACTGCTGCACAGGCTCATAGCCGAGCGAGGGGAACTCCTCGAGGGCCTTGGGCTGCTGGTCCTCCCAGCAGCACCAGACGCGGAGCTTGCAGCGGACCACGTGAGGAGGGCTCCGAGGATACACTACGTTTACTACAAGTCCCCCTCTGACTACCTGGCCCTTACCCGCCCCCTCTCCACAGAGCTCCGAGTGATCCTCGAGCTGCTGAGCGTGGCCAGGAGCAAGTGCCCCCAGTGCAAGCTGTTCGCCTCCCTAGCCTCGGACAGGGTTTCCAAGCTGGAGAGCTTCTTGCGCTCTCTCGCAGGAAGGGTCGACGGGTACGAGGTCGACCTCGGCCTCATGTTTCACCTCTACGGTAGGCGCCGCGGCTTCGAAGCCTTCGCGGTAGATCTGCTGGAGGAGCTTGTCCACAGGGCTGATCGCCCCGTGGTTGCAAAGCTATCGCCAAGCGTGCCTATGAGCGACGACTTCGTGCGCCTGATAGTGGAGACAGGGGTTAGCGCGATTATTTTCTCGCCGCACATCATATACTCCGTGGGGAGAGAGCTTTTCCGAGTCCACTCCCCGCTTCTCTCCAGGGTTTTCTCCTACGCCTGGGCGCAGCTGGCCGCGGGGCTCTCCCTGCCCACAGCCTACATCTCCGACATCCCGCCGGACGAGCTTGGCGAGCTTGATCCTTCGAGAGCCTACGACGTGATTCTGTACGACACAGCGCTCATACCTCGAATCTCCCGGATACCACCAGGCTCGGGCAGCCCACCGCCGCTCCGATGGGCGTCGGCGGACGAGGGGGTCTACCCCGTGGTCAGCGCAGAAGAGGAGGATTGCGCGAAATCCTGCCCCCGTGAGGCATTCGAGAAAGCAGCGCCAGGGTGGAAGGGCCACCTATTCGCTATCTCCAGCAGGTGCGACCTCTGCGGCTTATGCCTCTCGGTGTGCAGAACTGCTAGGCTCGCCCAGATACTTGCTCCCGAATAACGTCCTCGATGCTGAGGAAGAAGTACCTGGAGGCCTCCTCCTCGGACTTCACGCCGAGGTAGGCCGCCGAGAGCAGCTTGGCTATGTTCCTGAGCTCCACGGTTGCCTCCTGGAGGCCTATCCCGAGCTCCTCGCGCGTCATGTGCCAGCTCTTCGCCTGGAGAACCTTCGCTATGAGCAGTAGCTTCTGTAGCCGCGTGAGCTCGGGCCTCACCCTAGACCTGAAGTAGTGCTTTGCCAGCTCGATGATCACGTCCATGCAGTTCTCCGCGGTCATATCGCTCCACGCGTACATCAGGAACCTGGCCTTCTGCAGGAGCCTCAGGTCCAGCCTGGCGTCATCCTTAGGCAGGGACTCGAGGAGCTCCAGCGCGACCCCCTCCTCAAGGTCGAAGTACGGGGTCACCAGGCTGCCGAGGAGCTTCTCCCTGAACTCCCTGGCGAAGACCTCCACGAACCTCCTCGCTCGCTCGGTGAGAGGCTTCACCACGAGGACGCTGTACTCGCCGCTCACAGGGTTCTTCTCAGGGCTCATGTGCACGGGCACAAAGCCGTTCTTAACCCAGAACCTCAGCAGCTCCTCGGTGACGCCAAAGCCCGCCCCCACCCAGTCCAGCCCTAGCTCCCTCGCCTCCTCCTCCACTTTCTTGAGAGCGAGGCTCCCCAGGCCCCTCCGCGTAACTGCTGGATGAGTGGCTATCCTCACAATCCTGAAGCCCCGCAGCTCCCCGAACTCAAGCACCTTGTAGTGCTTGATCAGCCTGTCGGGTATTATGTTGCCCATTACCCAAGCGCCTTTAGCGCACTCTCTCGCGGTCTCCTGGTCGAGGCCCCCTTCAAGGGCGAGCTCCATCGAGACAACGACCTTCCCCGTACGCGTCCTCAGCATCCTAGCCAGGTGGTGGGGCGCGTTCATGATCATGCCCAGGTCGTTGGGGTTGTTCCTGTAGTGCGACAGGATGTATATGCCGAAGAACTGCCTTAGCTCGTCCTCGCGCTTTAGGAAGAAGTCCTCGTCCGGCTTGTAGTACTCCACGTCCCGCCTCTCCACGCACTCGAGCTCCTCGCTGCTCAGCGACGCCGGCTCGGCATCAAGCAGCAGGGTATCGAAGATCCACGCCTCAATGGGGTCGTTGGGCGCGTAGCGGATGGGCTCGCTCATCTCGTACTCGAGAACCTCCACGTCCCTCTCGCTTCTCAACCTCCTCAGGAACCTGACTGAGAAGCCTCTCCCAGCACCCTCATACCCGTGTATCGTGGAGGAGAAGATTGCTTTGTCGTATCTCTCGACCATTTTGAAGAGGAGGGGGACGCTGATCGAAGCCGCCTCATCCACAACTAGTATGTCGGCGCGCGTTCTAGCCGCCTCGACGGGAGGCAGGTACTCAATGTCGATTCCCTTGCTGCGCGGAGCAACCACGCCTTCCTCGGAGTCCTCCACCTCCACGGGGTGCTTGTACATTTCTAGAACCCTCCGCGAGAACCTGAAGACCTCCTGCACATTCAGAGGGGAGGGCGAGGTGAGAACTATCCTGCAGCGGCCCTTAGCCCTCCTAAGCCTGTGAGCCAGCCAGCCCACACCTATGCCGAGCGCCGAGGATTTCCCGCGCCCCCTGTCGGCAGTGAGCACGAAGACCAGCTTCTTACCCTCCACCTTCTCGTAGAACCTCTCAAGGATTCTCAGCACCTCCACCTGGTCCTGCGTCAAGGCCAGCTTGTATATCCTCGGGGGGATCTTGCTCTTCTCCGGCAGCACCAGAGGCTTTCTCTCGTAGGGCGTGGCTCTGCTAGGTGGGAACTTCCTGAGGAAGACCCTTGAGTCAGCGTCGTATATCGCAATGCCTTCGTGCACCATCAGCTTCTCTACGAAGCGGCGCTCGAACAGCTTCCGGACATCCTTCACGGTGTAGCCCGGAGTCACCAGGTTCATCTGGAACCTTGTGACAACCTCGGGTAGCCTTCTGAGGGAGGGCATCATCAGTATGTAAAGACCCCCTCCCCTCACGACGCCCATTATCCTCCCGAGGTCGTTCGGCTCCAGGTTGTTAACGAGGTCTGCAACACACGCGCCGTAAGTTCTTCCAAGGATTTTGTCAAGCTCGTGGTAGGACACGTAGTCCACCTCAATGTTCTTGGGAGCACCCCTTGCGAAGATCTCCCTCCTCATAGCCCCGTCCGAGTAGAACGCGTGGAAGGCGTAGAGCAGGTTCTCTTCTGCGATCAAGTCTCCGACCTCCAGCAGGAAGTCGAGCGTGGCCGATACCAGCCTCGAGTCATCATCGCTCATGACGACCAGTAGCCTACGGTGCCCTAGCCTCCTGGCCTTGATCAGCTCCTCGCGAACCTCCGAGAGATGCTCCTCCGGGACTACCGGCAAACTCGAGCACCTCCTAGCAGACCAGCCAATATAGAGAGTAAGATACCGTGCTTGCTTTTTTATCGCTTTCCCTTTAGAAGCCTTGGCGGGGAGGATCCTCGGGCTTCACTATCTCGCGGAGCAGCGTAGTCGCGTACATTCCCTTTCGTAGGGTGAAGGTCAGGAGCACTATTGAGTCCTCCACCTTGATGCTTATCTCCAGGGGTCTGAGCGCTGCCGGCCTGTAGGTGCCCGCGGAGGAAGCCTCTGGGATGCTCTTCAGCTTGAAGGCCTCGAGATCCAACCCCTCCTCTCTCAGAACCTCGAGCTCGAGCTCCCCCGGCTTGCCCGGGAGCAGCGGCGTGTTGTAGCCGAAGATCGGTAGCAGGAGCGCGGCCTTGCCCTGCCTTATCCACCGGTTAACCTTGTCGACGATAGCGCTGTTAACTATGAGAACTCCCGCCGGCTCGTGGGCCTTCCTCTCCGAGTAAATCCCCACGACGTCTCCTGGGACAGCCTCCGTGAAGGGCAGCCCCTCCTCTATTCGCTTGCTGAGCAGCCTGTTGAACAGGTAGGCCTGGTACGCCCCTATGAGCAGCTTCCTTACATACGGCGATAGCTTCCTGAAGGCACCTACGTAGTCACCGGGGTGCTTGGCCAGGTAGGCTATCAAGACTCTCTCGTTGTGCATGTTTCTGGGGAAAATCTCCAGGACCCGCGAGTAGTCGCCTGTCTCTGCCAGGAGGGTGCGCGCTTGCTTGGCCCGCGGCGACTCGCCCTCAAATATCCTCAGCAGCATCTCCTCGGCCGCCCTCTTGAAGTCGCCCTGGAGAATGAGCTTGCCGACGATGTGCGTCACAGGCCTGATGCTGCCAAACCTCTGGTACCCGTAGTAGTTGGGTACCCCCCCGAGCTCCTGGACTAGTCTCACGGCCTCCACCGCGACCTCCGGCTTCCCCACCTCTCGCACCACCACTACGAAGCGGTTGCCCAGGAGCATGCCGGGCCGCAGGTGGAAGGGTCTCCGGATCGGGCAGTGCAGCTTAACGCGCTTATGCCTCGCGTTAAACTCCTCTAGCTGCGTCTCCGAGACCTCGTGCCTCAAGGAAATATACTGGTACGTGATAGCGGCCGTGTCCTTCAACCCTGCGACGCCGAGGCTACTCCGCGGCAACACGAAGTGTCTCTCGACAAGCCTTAGCGCGGTCACCGTGTCTACTTTCCTCTTTTCGAGAACCAGCCACGTGTACTCTCCAGCACCGCGGTTCTCAGGGCAGCTGGGGGAGGCCACGGAGCCGTCGATGCTGATCTCGAACACGAGGAAGTCCTCCAGGTTCTTCCTGATAACGCCGCCACAACCGTCGAGGTCCAAGCCGTAGTACTCCATGCCCAGCAGCAGGTCCAGCTCAACCCTCGACCTCCTGGGCACAAGGCCGCACCCCCTAAAGCAGCTTCAGGTGTCCCGTGACCTTGTCGACTAGGTCTGCGGGCGCAGGACCTATGCCGATCGCGGTCACAGTCCCAAGCGGCACCTGCGTGAGCCCCTTGTCCCGAACCACCGACACTGGGAGCCCTAGGGAGCGCGCCTTCCTGTACACCTCCACGAGCTCCTCGAGGCTGTCAACCCTCACGACGACCTTCTTCTGGCCGCTGCGCAGCCACTCAACTGCCCACTCCCTCCTGGTTCTCCAGGCTTTGAGGAAGGCGCTAAGCGAGGCATGCGCGCCCTGGGCTACCATTTTGCCCTTGCCCATGTCCAAGTCCCTCCTGATCACGATTACCTGCTTGAGCTCCAGCGATCCCTTGTGCGATGCCAAGCACACGCACCGCTTGCCACGGTAGGTAGCAGGGGAAGAAAAATCCCTTTTGGCTCTGAGCCCTAAGCCCGCTTGTAGCCTATTCTCCGGAGGAACTCCACACGCTTCCTCTTGTCCTCCTCCCCCTCGATGCCGACCACCGTGAAGCCGTCCACCACGCCGAGCACGCCCCTACCCTGGTTTGTCTCTATGACTACCACCTGGAGGGGGTTCGCCGTCGCGCAGAATAAGCGAGCCACCTCCGGGACCGCTTTGAGCTGGTTCAGCACGTTTATGGGCCAGGCATCCCTGATGAGCAGCACGAAGACGTGCCCCGCGCCTATCCTGCGGGCGTTCTCGATCGCGGCCCTCACGAGCTCCTCGTCGTTGCCGTCGAACCTGATCAGCCTGTCCCCAGAGGCCTCGTTGAAGGCGAGGCCGAACTTAACCCCGGGCACGCTGTTCACGACCGCTTCCGCAATGTCCTCTACAGACTTGATGAAGTGCGTCTGCCCCACAATTATGTTCGCCTTCGGGGGTATCACCATCTCGACAACCTCTATCTTCCAGCCCGCAGAAGCCTGCGCACTCATCAGAGGTGGTGTGAGGGGGAGGACTAGAAAAGAGTTTCCCTCGGGAGAGCACAGTTTTTCTACCCCCTTCAACGCTGCAGAGGGCGTGTCTAACAGTACTCACCTTTGCATGTGGGAGAGCTGCGAGAACGCGTCAGAGGTGATAATCGACTTACAGGGGCGTCAGCTAATGCTCTGCCGGGAGCACTTCTCACAGCTGGTTAGGAGGATGGCCCGGGTCGCCGAGACCAGGGGCAAGGTCTCACCAAGCTCGCTAAAGGTAGAGAAGGCTGGGGAGGGTAAGGTAAGGCTCCTAATCAGGAGAAGGAGGCTTAAGCGCGGCTAGCTGCTCTGCGAGTATCTCCTTCAACTTCTCAAAGGCCTCCTTGGATATGATGGAGGCTTTGAAGCACTCCTCAACCTCCTTCTCCTTGCCCGCTATGTCCTCCTCGCTGACATCGATTGGCATCCCCGCCCTCCTCATGTGCAAGATGGAATCCCTCACTATCTTCTCCCTAAGTACCCACAGCTCCTCCAGCTCGCGCACGAGCCTGGGGGTCTCCGCGTTGAGCTCCTCCAGCCTCCGCTTGGCCTTCGCCTCGTCCACAAGGCCCAGCTCCAGCTTAAGGCTCAGCTCCTGCATTTCCTCAAGGTTGGAGGCAATCATGGATTTGAGGACGCTGAGCCTCTCCGCGAGGAGCGGGCGCAGCCGCTCCCACTCCCTCAGAGACCTCCTAACCTCTGCTACGTAGCTCTCCCACAGCCTGTCCACCTGCTCGAAGAGCTCCTTTACCGCGTTTGCGCGCTCCACGAGGGACATCACTCCTCAACCTCCTCCCTAATCCTCTCAAGGCGCCTTATCCTGTCCTCGAGCTCGCTCCTAAGCCGCTCGTAGACCTCCTTGGAGATCTCGCCGCTCTTCAGCTTCTGGTCCAGCTTCGCCAGCGCCAGCCTCAGCTTAGCTATCTCAGGCTTAGCCTCAGCTGCTTTAATCCTTTTGAAGTGCGGCAGCACCACCCGGTCCAGCTCGCTAAGCCTTTTCTCAAGCTGGTCCCTCAAGCTAACCCTCTTCGAGAGCTCGGCGTCTATGCTGGCTTTTATCTCCTCGAATTCCTCCTTCGGCATCATGCCCACCTTAGCCTTAAGCTCGAGCCTCTCGAGCTCGGCGGCATACGCGTCTATGGACTTCTCGAGGCTCTGTATCTCCCTCCGCAGCCTAGCCCTCGCCTCCTCCCAAGCATCGATCACAGCCCTAGCCTCGCGCTCGTAGGATTCCCAGAGCCTTCCGAGCTCCACAGCCCTCTGGATGAGCTCCTCAACCTCGTCAACCGATGGAGGCGGGGTGGGCTGAAGTGGCGGGAGCGGCACGGCGGGCCGTGGGCGCGGAGCCTCCACCCTCACCACTGCGGCTTCCTCGGGTTTAGGAGCGGCCACGCTCTCGGGAGCCTGCTTTTTCCTCTCCTCCTCTGCCTTCCACCGCTTGTAGAACTCGCAGTTCCAGTAGTCCATCACGCAGGGCATGAAGGCGGGGTCCACCTCCGCGTCCTTCGCGTACCTGCAGTAGAACTTGTTCCCAACCCTGTAGAGCCCAGGGCACACTCCAGCTGAAGCCATTACGCCCTCGAAAGTACCCTGCTAAGGTATATGAGAGTATCTATCTCTTTTTCCCGCCTGGTACACCCACCAGAGCGAACTGGAAGAGAGCGAGGCGTAGTACCTGAACGTCACGAGTAAATACCGGGGGTGGTGGAGAGGTGGAACGTGACGTCTGAGGGGCAGGAGTGCATCTTTTACAAGCTCACTGTTACCGGCTACAGGTGCGTGCTGATGGGGCCGGACAACTGGAAGACGCTGAGCGACAGGTACTTGAACTGGTGCAAGTCCGGCGGGGCGGGATGCCCTGTGCTTGCCGCTCTGGAGGGCAAGTTAGCCTCGAACAGCTGCGGGTTCGCGAAGGGGCCTTCGAATGAGCTGCTTTACAAGGAGTGAAAAGCTGCTCAACTTGGGTTCCGCGATACTGACAGCTGGGATCGTAGCCCTGGTGTTCTCCGGAGAGGACGCGCTGAACCTCCCCCCGACTCTCGTATCGCTGCCGCTCCTGGCAACCTTGGCCGTGCTCGCCAAGCTAAGGGGGAGAAGCCCCTCGTCGGCTGTCCTGGGAGCCTCGCTCTCGGCGTTAGCAGCCTCTCCAGCCCTGATAGCCGCTTCTAGCCTCCTCCTCGAGAGCGTGAGAAGCGGCTCCCTGGGCTCGCTGTTCGCCCGGGACCTCCTCGACAGGCTGGGCGGCTCCTTCTACCTGGTCTCCGCCCTCTCCTCCCTGGCTGTCTTCTTTGCGGCTCTACTCCTCTTCGCGACCCCGCCCGTGGACTTCCTTCTCTCGGGCGCCGACCAGAGGTACTACGCAGGCAGGCTGCTCGACGCGCTTTCCTCCGCGAGCCTGCCCTGGAGCCTCCTGGGTTTTCTCTCAGGCTTTGCAGCAGCGCTCGTGCTCAGCAGGCTGGGCCAAGCTGAGCAGTGGGTGGCCCATGTGGTGCTGCTCTCCGCAGTCCTCGCATCCCCTCTGCACACGTCGTTCTCCCTCATCACCTACCTTCTTCTACCGCTGCCACCCAACGGCCTTCTGCTAGGTGCAGCTCTGGGGTCCGCATCCTACATGCTCCTCATGAGCTTCCTCCAGCGCAGGCAGGTGGAAGCTTCAGGGGAGAGCGCCATGCTTCAGGTTGCCGCAGCCACTCTAGTGCTGGTCCTCGTCTTCTTCACGTTCGCGGGACCTGCCTTTCCGCAGTACATGCTGGCGTACATAGCTCTCCTGCCCCTGGTTCTCAGCACAACCGCCGTCACAGAGGGGTATGGAGCCAGCCTGAGCATAGCGCTTGTGCACACTCTCTCCCTCAGGATCGCTAGGGAAGCGGCCTCGCTGCTTGGCTTGAGCACGCCCGAGCTCACCCCCTTCCTCCTGGTCTCCTACGTGGCGGCGCTAGCCCGCAGCCTCTGGACCCAGGTCTCCTGGAGGAGCGGGGACTGCGAGGTGGGGGTCCTCCCGGTGCTGCTGCCGCTAGTGGCTGGCTTCGCGGCCCTGCCTCTGTACCCCACGTTGCAGCTGAAGCTTCCCCAGCCACCTCCGAGGCTCGAGGTGAGCATGGTCTCGGTTCTATTACCCCTCGTCCTCTCTGTGGCAGCTGCCTTTCACCAGCGCGCTGCCGTGAAGCTTGCCACCTCTGCGCTACCCGTTCTCGCGGTAACCCCCCTGCACCCCTCAGGGCTCCTCCTCGCTGCGCTATTCGCGCCAACGCTAGGCGAGGACCGCGCCTTCCTCGTAGGCCTGGTGCTGTTAGCTACTCTCGCGAAGCTTGCACTAGCGAGGGCGAAGCCTGGTCGCTCCAAGGAGGTGGTAGCCTTCTTCGGCGCTGGAGCGGGCTTGCTCGTCCTGGTCTCGTCTCTTCCCTCATAACCTAATGGACAGCGATTCCTCCTCCGCGGCATTCAGCACACGCTCGGCATAAATACCTGGGAGGAATCTGCGCCGCTCGGTGAGAAACTCCATGTTCGTCAAAAGAGAGGAAACGATTCGCAGGGCTGTAAGCCTGCTGACGAAAGCCCTTCTGGTGAATCTAGCAGTGGTCTTCATACCCCCCGTCTACATAATGAAGTTCTCCGGCAGCATAGGTCCTCACACGTACATGGCCATAGCTTTCCTCGGGGTCTCCCTCGTCTCTCTCCTCACAGTGTGGTTCGCGAAGAGGGCTCTGGAGGACTATGACCTTGCCTCAGCCTCGTCGGCGGCGTCGCTAGGGGTCGTGCTAGGCACCATAGGAGGGCTTGTCGTCGTAGGTGTGCTCGTGCAGCGCGCGCGGAAGCTGATCAAGAGCATATAGCCCGCTCCCTGCCCATTAGCTCGAGAACAACCGCGCGCGCAAACTTTTAAACCACCGTATAGCCTGAGGGACAGGCTGCCATGGGAGAGGTTACCCCCTCTGTCGAGCCGCCGGAAGCGGTTGCCAAGGTCCCCCTGCTGCGGTCACAGGGTGGTCTGCCACCCCGAACAACGAGGGAGGCCAGGGGCTTCAGCGTGGGCGAGGTCAAGGCAGTTGGTCTCACGGTCAGGGAGGCTAGGCTGCTCGGGGTATACGTGGACGAGCGGCGCAAGAGCGTGCACGAGGAGAACGTCGAGAGGCTCCGCCAGTACCTGGTAGAGCTGAAGAAAGCGCTGGAGCAAGGCGCAGAGCCCCCCGAGCCGGCGCTGCCAAAGGAAGCGCGCGTTAAGCCCGACCCCTCGAGGGTGTTCAAGGGCAAGACCATGGCTGGGCGGCGGGCGAGAGGGCTCCTGGCGCTGAAGCTCAGGTACACGCACCACTACAAGTGGAAGAGGAAGCAGCGCGAAAGGTTGCTGAAGAAGAGGCACGAGGCTACCCGCCACAAGGGCGGTGACTAGGCGCTAGACTCCAGGTACTTCCTCTTCAGCTCCTGCAGCATTTTCTTGGAGTTCTCGAGGATCAGCGCGGAGCCGCACTTGGAGCAGTAGTACTTGCCCTCTATCTTCGCCACGACATCTGGGCTGCCGCACACGGCGCACCGCAGAGCCTTCCTACCCATCGCTTGATAAAGAGGGGCCTTCACGATATCTGTTGCGGTCGGCGGAGCGGCGAAAGCATATAAACCGCAGGACGGGTCGCTAGCTTGTGACCACGCCGCCCCCAAGGTCTAGCGTAGCCGCGCGCATGGCCCCTCTCGACTACATCCGCAGGGCTAACGGTAGGAACGTGCTGGTGAAGCTGAAGGACGGCTCCGAGTACATAGGCAGGCTGAAATTCCTGGACCACTCGATGAACATAATCCTGGAGGAGGCGAAGGAGGTTAGCGAGACGAGCAAGGTGCTAGCCAACATAGGGACGGTCTTCATCAGGGGCAGCAACCTCCTCTACGTATCACTCGACCTCAGCAAGGTAACATTCTTCGAGCAGCAGGAGGCGGCTCCAGCCCAGCAGGGCCAGGAAGGGCAGGAGGCGGACTAGCCCCCTCGCCAGCTGCCTTCACCCCCTGGCAGCCTTGGAAAGCTGTGCAGCCGCGCTATTACTGCCGGTAATGGGGGGTAAATAATAAAAGTTCAGGGCTGCGCGGAGTTGCTCTCGATGCCCAGGGAGATAGTCGTTGAGAAGGTGGGCTACCCGTCTCCGGAGAAGTACCCAGTGGAGATAGTGGAGAGGAAAGGGGTCGGCCACCCCGACTACATTGCCGACGCGATAGCGGAGGCCG
>Ga0080008_175346_pt1 | contig 12456 bp, 12 predicted proteins | sample ConCONMetagenome_FD_69211 | JGI IMG/M metagenome (GOLD analysis project Ga0080008, IMG submission 69211) | Hot spring microbial streamer communities from Conch Spring, Yellowstone National Park, USA - CON_C (SPADES assembly) (version 2) | ecosystem: Environmental > Aquatic > Thermal springs > Hot...
TATTCCACCCTTTTCCCTCTCTGCTACGTTGGTCTTTCTTATAGTGTCCAGAAGGGTAGTTTTTCCATGGTCCACATGCCCCATTACTACCACTATGGGTGGTCTTGGCAGTTTTTCCCAATGGTCTGGGATTTCTTCCTCTAAAGTCTCTTTCTCCTCTTCTTCCTTTTTGATCTCTGCCAAAAAGCCCAAGGCTTCCGCCACCTGGAGGGCAACCTCCGAGGGAACCGTTTGATTTATGGTGGCAAGGACACCCCTCTTCAAAAGCTCCGCCATAACCACATTAGGTGGTACTCTCAAAAGCTCTGCCAGTTCCCTAACCGTAACGATTTCGGGTATTTGGACGATCTTTATTTCCTCTTCCTGCTCCTCCTTCTTCTGCTTCTTTTCAATCTGCTTTTCTAACTTTTTCAAAATCTGTTCTTCCTCTTTTTGGGCTTTTTTATCTTCCCTGACTTCCACCCTTTGTGTTGGTGGTGGGCTTGGTGGCTTTGGTGCTGGTTGAGCTACTGCCTGAGGCACAGGCTTTGGCTTATGCACAGATTTTTCTTCTTTTTTGGGTGCATGTCTTTCTTCCCTTTTTAAGGTTTCTTTCTTTCTTTCCTCCTCCTTTACCTTTTGCGGAGGTTTCTCTTCCTTTGTAGGTTCTTTCTCTTGAACACTTTCAACCTTTTCTTCTTTCTTTTCTTCTTTCATTTCTTGCGCTGTTTCTTTGCCAAAGTGGTCCAGCACTATTTGGACCTCCTCCTCCTCAAGGTAGGCAAAGTTGCTCTTCTCTATGCCCCACTCTCTTAGTACTTCTTGCACTTCCTTTACCCTTACACCAAGCTTTTTGGCTAAATCTTGCAGTCTAACTTTGCCCATAACCTTATATATTCTAAGCCAAAAAAGCCTGATGGGTATGGTTTAATAACCATTCCCCAAAGGTATTACTGCCCTAATGAACAAAAACTTTCATTGATACTAATCCTACATGCGTTAAACTATTTTCCTATGTTCATCTACGAAAGGGTACATCCTGAGGTGCTCCTGATCCATCTTCATGGTTTTGCGAGCAATGTGAAAAGTTCAAAGGTCCTGACCCTGAGGGATTTTGCCTTGAAAAGCGGTAGGTTTTCCTTTTTTGCCATGGATATGGACTACCAGCACACCACCACTACCAGAACTTTGGAGGTTTTGGATGCCTTGATAAGGGGCTTTTGCCAGAAGTTCAAAAACTTGGTGCTCTCCGGAAGTTCTCACGGTGCCTACGTGATTTTGAACTATCTTAGATTCTATCCTTCTCAGTGCATTAACAAAGCTCTTTTGTTCGCCCCTTCTTACTCTACTCTGAAACTAACCCTGGAAGAGGTGGGACACGAGTTAGCAAAGGCTTGGCTGGAGGGTAGAGAAGAGCTTTCCTTTACCGAGTGTGAGACAGGGCTTGAGCTGACTATCCACAGGGAATTTGCACGGGATATTTTAGAAAAGGGCTACGAGATTTTGGAAGGGGATAGGGTTAATTTCCCTACAGAGCCACCGGTGGATTTGGTAATAGTTCATGGTACAAGGGATGAGGTGGTGCCCGTTGAACATTCAAGAATTTTTGTCAGTAAAGTGAAAGTAAAGGACTACAAAGAGGTGGATGATGATCATAGACTTAGTGGAACCTATAAAACACTGGTGGAGGAGCTTTTGCCATGACCAATAGGGAGCTTTTTGAACGCGCAAAGAAGCTCATGCCCGGGGGTGTTAGCTCTCCCGTTAGGGCTTTTAAGGCGGTGGGCGGAGAGCCCATAATAGTCAGCAAAGGAGAAGGCAGTAGGATATGGGATGTAGAAGGAAAGGAATACATAGACTTTTTGATGTCTTGGGGTCCCCTTATCTTGGGACACTCCCATCCGAGGGTGGTTAAGGCCCTTGAGGAGCAGGCAAAGAAAGGACTTTCTTACGGTATCACAAACCCCCATGAGATCACCTTAGCGGAGCTTGTGATCTCTGCCATTCCTTCAGTGGAGATGGTCAGGTTTGTGTCCTCCGGCACTGAGGCTACCATGTCTGCAATTAGGTTGGCAAGGGGCTACACGGGCAGAAATTATATAGTAAAGTTTGAGGGTTGCTATCATGGACATTACGATGGGTTGTTGGTAAGCGCAGGTTCTGGAGTTGCCACCTTGGGAATTCCGGGTACACCTGGAGTACCAGAAGAGATCGCAAGCCTTACCATAGTTTTACCTTACAACGATGTGGATGCCCTAAAAGAAACCTTTGAAAGATATGGACAGGATATAGCTTGTGTGATCGTAGAACCGGTGGCGGGCAACATGGGAACAGTCCTTCCAAAGGATGGCTTTTTGCAAGCTCTGAGAGAGATCACAAGACAATACTCCTCCCTTCTTATCTTTGATGAGGTCATGACCAACTTTAGGCTCTCTAAGGGTGGAGCCCAAGAGCTCTATTCAATGGAACCAGACCTCACATGCATGGGAAAGGTCCTTGGGGGAGGTATGCCCTTGGGTGCGTACGGGGGCAAAAGGGAGATAATGGAAAAGGTGGCACCGGAGGGTCCTGTCTATCAGGCGGGGACCTTGTCGGGCAACCCCATGGCTATGGTGGCGGGCATAGCCACCCTTTCTGAACTCTTTGAGAAGAACCCTTACGACTACTTAGATGAGATCACCCAAACCCTCTGCGAAGGTATTAGCAAAATATTAAAGGATAAGGGAATACCCCACACCATAAACAGGGTAGCTTCTATGCTGACGGTCTTTTTCACAGACCAAGAGGTGTATGACTACAAGACCGCGAAAAGCTCAGACCTTGAACTCTTTGCCAAGTTCTTTAGGGCACTGCTCAAAGAGGGTGTTCTCATTCCACCTTCCCAGTTTGAGGCGTGGTTTTTGAGCACCGCCCACACAAAGGAAGACATAGAAGAAGCCCTAAACCGCATAGAGAGGGCTGTTAGGTCAATTTAATGCCCTGTATATGTAATAGTTTTCCAACACGCGCTTTACATAGTTTCTTGTTTCGCTTATAGGAATGGTCTCTATGAACACGTATGGGTCTGAGTATTGGATAAAGCCTCTAACTCGATTTGGTCCTGCGTTGTAGCTGGCTATTGCCCTAACCCAATCGCCCTTCCAGAGCTCTATCATCTCCTTTAGGTATGCGGTGCCCAAGAGTATGTTTTCCTTTGGAGAAAAGACCCTGTTGGAAATTCTGTACCTTTGGGAAACTTCCCTTGCGGTAAAGTCCATTAGTTGCATGAGTCCCTTTGCACCACTGGGAGATATAGCCAATGGGTCAAATAAGCTCTCCTGCCTCATAACCGCCCATATAAGATTTTTATCCACACCAAAGGTTTCGTGAGCTTCCTCCACAAACTCCCTGTAGGGCGTAGGGTAGGCTACGTACCGGTATATATCAGACCTGACGCCAAACCTTCTAACCGCCAGCCTTATGGCTAAGAAAGGGTCAAATCTTTGAATGGCAACAATGTCCGATACGGTAAATTTGTCTATGTTCCTAAAAGCCTCCAAACGGGCATAATGTAAAAAGCCCGCTTCTGTTATGCTTCTTATGATGCTTGCCATGGAGGTTTCCTCTGCATTGGCAAAAAATGCCTTTAACCCTCTGATAGCCACCGGTTCTCCCAGTTGCACCTTTGCCATCGTTGAATAAAAGCCTGTACCTTTTGACGCCTTCAAAAGATGCTCTCCCGCTTTTTGAAAATCTCCCAACTTTTCGTAGCTTTTGTAAAGCCAAAAGTGCGCCTGCGCCTTCTCCTCATCTGAGGAAGATAGGTTCAAAGCCTTCTGAAAGGCATCAACTGCCCTCTGGTAGTCCTCCAGTATGAAAAGAACCAGCCCTGATTGAAAGTGCTTTTGATAGCCCTCTTCCATCATAGAAAACCATTCCAAAGCCTTTTGGTAATTTCCCCTGTATAGGGAGAGCCGACCTGCGTAAAATAAGGCTTGATTGTATTCTTCATAGCCTTTAAGCCTAAGAATGGTTCTCTTGAACTCCTCCTCGGATACATTAAAAACCACCCTTGCGTACCTTAAGGTTCCCTCCCTACTGTTGCAGTTTTTGAGCACTTCCGTGGCCTCTTTGTATAGTCTCAATCTTTCATAAGCCTCTCCCAAAAGGGAGCAAGCTTTGGGTATGCCCTGCAATAGGTTTATTGCTTCTCTGTATTGTCTTCTTCTTATAAGCTCTTGTCCAACCCTTAGCTTTTCCTCCTCAGTTAGAAAAACCTCCGGTATGTAATCCTTGAAAAGATGTGGAAGGTTCAACAGGGCGGTTTTTTTATCTAGGTTCATAGCCCTCCAGAGGTGGGCGTATCTTTCCACATAATCAAACTTCAAAGCTCTGGGATTGATCTCCTTCAAAAGTCCCTCAGCCCTCCTTAATTCTCCTCTTCGGTAGTATTCCTCCGCCAGCAAAAGCCTCAGATCATCCACAAAAACCGCGTTGGGATAGTCCCTCAAAAGCCTTTCACCTAGGGCTAAATCCCGTTTTTGTAAAAACTCAGATAAAAGGGCATACCGCTGAGGAAGTTGGGAAAATGCAAAGGAAAACAGTACAAAAATCAGAAAAAGTGCTATACGATCCACGAGATTATCAGGTATATAAGTATAGCAAAGACAAAGTTTATGGCAATGAGGCTTGGGATTGCACTGAGCTTACCTTTTCTGTATTGGAAAAAGTAGATGTATGCAAAGTTCAGTACCATAAGAGCAAAGAGAAGGAGCTTTAGGTGAAAGAGGAAGTTGGAGGAAAAGTCCTTCCTGTAGCCGTGCCAGAGCCCAAAACCCGTGATGAAAAGAACGAGTATAGACAACCACACACCCAAAAAGAACCTTCTGTATAGATTTTGGACAAAGCTCTGCTTTATACCCTCTGGCAAGCTTTTAAGGGATGGTCTAAGAAAGAGCAATGTGTATGCCATCCCACCTACCCAAAGGGTGGCAAAAAATAGATGCAAAAAGAGAAGGCTCCTTATCATGGCTCCAAATTAACCTTCTTTACCTGAACCTTACCTTCTGCCAGTTCCTCTATAGCGTAAAAGGTTTTCTTTATGAGTTCCTTCTTTACCTTGTCCCTGACAAATATATCATCTCCCTCTTTAAGTAGCTGTTCAACCCTTTTTGCTGCAGCATGCACCAGCTCATACCTACTGCTTACCTGCTTTAGGGCACCCTCTATGTTAGGTCTTCTGCTCATGGCTTACCTCCATACATTCTTTTTCTAAAAGCTTTTTTATTTTATCATCTTTGAGGAACTTTGAAATATTCGCTAAGAAGTTCTTGGAAGTATATCTTGAAGACAGGATGATATTTTTAAGAGTTTCTACCGTTTCGTCCAAAAATTCATTTACCACTATGTAGTCAAAGTGTTTTGCACAGGAGATTTCCCACTCCGCAGTGCGTAAGCGCTCTTGTAGGTTTTCGTGCCCGTAGCCCCTGGTTAAAAGCCTCCTTCTGAGCTCCTCAATGGATGGAGGAAGCAAGAACACAAGCACGCTATCTGGAAAGTTTCTCTTTATGGTCATGGCACCCTGCACGTCAATAACCAAAAGGGAGTCATAACCTTCCTCTTCGTTTTTTAAAACCTGATCCTTCGGCGTTCCGTAATAGTTGCCATACACCTTTGCGTATTCCAAAAACATGCCATCCCTTATACCCCGCTCAAATTCTTCCACTGTAAGGAAGATGTAATCGACACCCTCCACTTCACCCTCTCTTTTCGGTCTGGTGGTTGCGGTAATCACACGCCTTATGTCCTCCACGTTCTTTATGATGAAGTTTGCCACCGTAGTTTTCCCCGTTCCCGAGGGTGCAGAAAGTACAAAGAGCATGGAAAAATTATAAACTAGCTGAATAAACTATAAGTGGTATAACCCTGAAGGCTGTCCGCAAGCCTTCCAATACACGAACTATTTATTATGCAATTATCTTACAGGCTTTGCCTAAAGGAGAGAATTTTTCAGCCTTTCTGAATTTCTCACCTAAGGTCCTTTTTACTTTAAAATACCTTACTCAATGAATTACGCGCCTCAAATATTGAACTACTTGGGAAGCGTAAGCACTGTTTCAGAGGTTTTCTTGGCACCGAATGCTTCTCCCATGGAAAGAAGGGAGGGCAAACTAATAAGATTTATGCCTGTAGTCCTTACTAGCGAAGATATAAGAGACACCTTAGTGGCGCTGAAAAGCCACGCATCTGGCTCGCTGGGTCCCTTGGGAAAAGAAGGTTCTTTCTCTTTTGGTATACACAAGAGCGGACGTTTTAGGGTTACATACATGACCCAACGGGGCAGTTATGTAATATCCATAGTCAAGACACCCTTTGAAATACCAACTATAGAAGAGCTTTGCCAAGACCCACCCCATGTAATAAAGGAGATAAACCGAATAGTAGGAGACCTGTCTGGCAGGTGTGTGGTGATAACGGGCAAAGATCATATAAAAGCTTCCATGTTTGCTTACTCTTTACTACAGCATGTTAGCATTAACTTTTCAAAGGTAATTTACATACTGGAAAAACCTCTAAACTACCTTTTGAAGCATGGGAACTCTTTAGTTATACAGAGAGAGATAGGCACAGATGTGGAAACTTTACAAGAAGGACTTGTAGACGCCGTGCTAATAAAACCTAATATCCTTTATATAGGCTATACAGAGCGTTTTGATGAGAGGGAGATAGGAGAAATAGTTAGAATTCTAGAAAGTTGGACGTTGGTATTCGTAAACATACCATACATCAGCCAGCAAAAGCTAGCTTATGACCTTAAGGACCTGATATCCTTTACAGAAAGGATAATAATGTTAGAAGAAGAAAAAGGGGTCATAAAGGTTTCCTTTAGAGAAATACAACTTCGGGAGTGGGAAAACCGTTGAAGGGTGCTGCGTATACGGTTGTGTATGCCCCAGCGGAGAGGATGTATAAGAAATCTCCCACCTCTGGCTCCGGAAGGGCTACATTCCTTGCTACCACATCCATACTATCGCAGGATACACCACCGATAGTCCATTCTTTTAGCTCACCTTCTCTGTCTAAGTAAAAGGCATACCTTATACCTCCCAAGGCTTCCGCAAGACCGTTGAACACACCCGTGTCTATGTAAAGCCATAGATCCTCTCCCCTTTTTGCCTTCCCTATGACCCTGCATACCATAATACCCTGGTCTCCTACTATGCCCCTGCCCGGTTCCATTTGGAGCTCGTAGGGCAGTATAGGGAAGAACTTCTGAAGTAGCCCCTTTACATAGTATGCTATATCCTCTATGCTTAGGGCTTCGTAGCTGTATCTAACTGGTATGCCCCCACCAATGTTTAGCATCTGGAGCCTTAGACCTCTCTGCTTTGCCTTTTCCCAAAGCTCTGCTGCGGTTTTTATGCCTATAAACCAGTTTCTAAAGTTGTTGCACTGAGAGCCCACATGGAAGGTTATGCCGTAAGGTATTAGCCTTTTTTCTCTTGCGTATTCCAAGATATCCAAGGCGGTATCTAAGTCTACGCCAAACTTTTTGGAAAGAGGCCAGTCGCTTCCTTCGTTGGGCACAACAATTCTAACATACACCTTTGCCCTGCTTGCTAAGGCTGCTACTTTATCCACCTCTGTAAAGGAATCCACCGCAAACCGATCTACTCCCTTTTTGTAAGCGTACTCTATGAACTCGGGAGGTTTAACCGGATTGCTTGATATAATCCTGTTTGGGCTTACACCCACACTAAGCACCTTGTTTAGCTCTTCCGTGGAAGCCACTTCAAACCCCGCCCCAAGCTCAGCAAGTGCTCTTATGATCCTTTCATGGTCGTTTGCCTTTACCGCATAATACACGTTAAAGTTGGGAAAGTGATACTTGAGTTCTATGTATCTGCCCTTTATTCCCTCCAGGTCCATAAGCAGAAGAGGAGTTTTTTCAGGCTTCAGGTAAAGCAGGAGGTAGTCCTTGCCTTCAATGAAAGAAAGAAAGCTCTTCTTTGCAAATTCAAACTGCACGCTCTTGTGGTCTAAAAGGGTCTCCACCATAATGGACAAAAGTATAACCTTAGATCAGTTCTTTGTGAATGCCTTCTATGTATATTCTCTCTATCACCCTTCTTGCTATGGGTGCAGCTACAGACCCTCCAGATCCTCCATGCTCCACCAAAACGCCTACCACAAAGAGGGGATTTCTGTATGGGGCAAAACAGACAAACCAGGCGTGGTCCCTGAGTTTGTAGGGAAGGTTCTTTCTTCTTGCGCTTATAGAAGCCACCTGGGCGGTGCCTGTCTTTCCGGCGATCTCTGCAATAGGAGAGTTTGCCATAGTACCCGTTCCAGACCTAACCACATCCCTCATAGCCTCCTTGACAAGGGCAAAGTGTTCAAGGGGTGCTTTTATAACCTTATAGACACTCCTTTTATTTTTCCAAACTACTCGCCCTTCTGGGTCCCTAATTTCTTTAACCAAGAAAGGCTTGTAAATAACTCCATCGTTTGCTATACCCATCACCATAAGGCACTGTTGAAGGAGGGTTGCCTTTAGGTACCCTTGACCTATGGACATGTTGACCGTATCTCCCCCATACCATGGTTCCTTTTTGACCTTTTTTTTCCACTCGGGATTGGGCATTATACCCCGTGCGTTTGGCAGTTCAAAGGGCACGCTTTCTCCAAAGGAAAAGTTCCTAAGTATAGCCTCCATCTTTCTTGGTCCAAGCCTGTTGTAGCAAAAGCTATAAAAATAAACGTCGCAAGAATCTCGTATGGCAGTGCGCATGTTCTCCCAACCGTGCCCGCTTCTTAGCCAGCAGTGAAAATCCCTATTGCCGAGGGAAAACTTTCCTCTGCAAAAGACACCCTCCTTTGGGCTCACTCCCTCCTGCAAAAGTCCAATTGCCAAACCAACCTTTATGACAGAACCCGGTGGATAAAAGGCGCTCAATGCCCTGTTAAAAAGAGGGTTCATAGGGTCCTTTTGATAATCTTCCCACTTATCGTATATCAGGTTTGGGTCGTAGGAAGGATAGCTCATCAAAGCTAAGACCTCCCCTGTGTCTGCCCTTAAAACTATTATGGCACCCGCCTTATGCCCAGAGGCTTTAAAAACATCAAAAGCGATCTTCTGAATTCGGCTGTCTATTGTAAGAACCAAGCTGTTACCTTTTTTGGGTGCAGTTTCCTTGTAGGTTCCTATAATCTTTCCCACCGCATTGACGATTAGCTCCTCCGTGCCAACCCAACCCAGCAGTTCTGCATCAAAAACCCTCTCCAAGCCCTGCCTTCCCACCAAACTCTGAAGGGATATTCTTTCCTTGTATTTCTCCATGTGTTCCTGTGTTGGATAACCCACATATCCCAAAAGGTGGGCACACTCTTCTCCAAAGGGATAAAACCTTTTTGGAAGCATGTTTATGAAAACACCCGGCAGGCGGTAGCTGTTGTTATAAAACTTGTCCAACTCTTCCTGACCTTCCAACTTTTTTAAGAGTATAGGTTCAATACTTCTCTTTTTTCTCTGCAAAAACTCATAAGATAGCTTTATGCTAAAAAGCTCATCAAGGTTTTTAAGGGTTTCCTCCAAAGTGCTTTTCTCTTCTATTAACTGTGGGTCCAAAAATAGGGCGTATTCGGGTATGTCGTAGGCTAACTTCACACCGTTTCTGTCAAGGATGTCTCCCCTTTGGGCGTAGACCACCCTTCGCCTTATGTAGTTTCTCTTTGCTAAGTTTTTGTAATACTCCCCTTTAAAGATCTGTAAGTAAAAAAGCCTAAAGACCAAAGCCAAGTAAAGGAAAACAGAGAGTAATAGCACCAGTAAGAAGTTCCTACGTCTCATTTTTCAGAAGTTTCTTTCCAAAATAATAAACCACCGCCAACTCCACAAGGAACCCAATTAAAAGAGGGGTAGGCTCCAAAGGGTAGTAGAATTTGGACCTAAAGAGCAAAAGTCTGTAGGAGTGTTCCAAAAGGGCTACTATCAAGTAGGCAACCATTAGGGAGGGAAGGGTTTCTATAAAGAACTTTCTCTTTATAAAGCTAAGCACAAACAAGGCTAAGAGCTTACCCGACGCATGCCACCCAAGAGTGTCCAATAGCACATCCAGGAGAAATCCACCAATAAAGCCCCTTGGGTAACTTGTGGAACCTCTAACGCTTGAAAGGAAGAGAAGAGCTAAAAGGAGGTCTGGCACAAACAGATAACTTCCAAAAATTCCAACCAATACCGAGCTTTGAAGAAAAAGGACAAAAGCCAAAAGCAAATAAAACATCAGAGCCTTCTCCTCAACACCAGCACAAAATCAACCTTTCTAACATCTCCATAAGGTTTTACTTCAACCCTTTTGAAAAACTGCTCTCCTGAAGGATAGACTTCATAAACCTCCCCTATTTCAAGGGGAGGGAGTCTAAGGCTTCTCAGAAAAACTTTTTCCCCTTTTTTTAGTTCATCCTCTTGGGCTACATGCAACAGGCTACCCTTTGGAAACCCACCCCTGTATATGTAGTTTTTTCCACCCGCGGTGGCGCTCACGTGGAGGTTATCAGACCAAACAGTCCTGACCCTTGAAGTGCCCGCATAAACCTGATCCACAATGCCCAAAAATACGTTTCTGTGGGCTACCACAAAGCCCTCTTCAAGCCCATCCCTCTTTCCCTTATCAAGTAGCATAAACTCATCCCTTCCTGAAGGGTCGTAGGCAACCACTCCCGCAAGGGTATATTCAACAGTGGGAGGTTCTTCCATTAATCCTTTCAACTGCAAAAGCTCACGCCTACAGCCTTCAAGCTCGCTGACCTTTAGGCTAAGTGTGCTAACCTCCTCCAACAACTCTTTGTTTCTTTTTTGTGTATCCACTAAAAATACATAAGTATTAACAAGGTCTTGAACTCTTTTTGTGGTCTGAGCCTTGAACTCCATCACAGGCATCAAAAGGCTGTTTATAAGACTTGCGAAGGGAGAAAGCAAAGGATAAGAAGACAGATTTGACAAATAGGCAAACACGCTGAGCAAGAAGAGAAAAAAATAAAACAACTTCTCTTTCATTCCATAGATACTCGCCTTATTAAGTGCATCTTATCAAGTATAGAACCCACACCCCTGGCCACTGCGGTTATAGGGTCCTCGCAGTATCTGGTTATTATTCCCGTTTCTCTGTGTACCCTTACGTCCAAATTTCTGAGGAGGGAACCACCTCCTGCCAAGGTAATGCCTCTTTCTGCAATATCTGAGGCGAGCTCTGGCGGTGTTCTTTCAAGGGTAGCCTTTATGGCGTTTATTATAGCACTGATCACATCTTCCAGAGCTTGCGTGATTTCCCTGTTTGTTATGGTTATGGTCTTTGGAAGCCCAGTTATATCTCTGCCTTTTATTTCCATAACCCTCTCTTCCTCTTCCTCCACTGCGCTTCCAAGTTCTATTTTTATCCTCTCTGCGGTTTGTTCCCCGATTAATATGTGGTGCTTTTTCTTAATGTAGTTGGCCACTGCCTCCGTCATCTCGTCCCCCGCCACCCTGATGGAGGTGGACACCACTATGCCTGCCAGAGATATTACCGCTATCTCTGTGGTGCCCCCTCCAATATCCACGATCATATTTCCAACGGGCTCGTCTATGGGAAGACCAGCACCTATGGCCGCTGCCATGGGTTCCGCTATCAAATATACCTCCCTTGCGCCTGCGCTCTTTGCAGCATCTATAACTGCCCTCTTTTCCACCTGTGTGACACCCGAGGGTACACCTATCACCACCCTTGGCTTTGGTTTGAGTATGCCACCGCCTACTACTTTGTTAATAAAGTAAGAGAGCATTATTCTTGTTGCCTCAAAATCCGTTATCACTCCATCCCTGAGTGGTCTTATAGTTTGTATTGTCTCGGGAGTTTTTCCAAGCATTTCTTTAGCTTCCTTTCCAACTGCTATGACTTTTCCGGTTTTCACGTCCACTGCCACTATGGAGGGTTCAGAAAGAACAACCCCTTTGCCCTCCACGTAGATAACCGTGTTGGCGGTGCCAAGGTCTACGCCTATGTTGTTGGAAAACAGACCAAAAAGTTTTAGTATTTCGCTTAGCATGGGATGGATATTTTAAAATAACTTCCCTATGCGATGGAGTAAATACTTTTGGTATACGCTGAAGGAAGAGCCCGCAGATGCGGAGGCAATCTCTCACAAACTACTGCTAAAAGGTGGTTTTTTGGCTCAGGTTGCTTCCGGCATTTACGAATACACACCGCCTGCCCTCAAGGTTATAAGAAAGATAGAAAACATAGTCCGAAAGGAGATGGACAGGAGCGGAGCCCAAGAGGTGCTTTTGAGTGTATTGAACCCCTCTGAGCTCTGGAAGGAGACTGGAAGGTGGGACGCCTACGGCAGGGAGCTTTTTAGACTGCAGGACAGACACGGAAGGGAATACTGCCTTGGACCTACCCACGAGGAGGAGATCACAGACCTCTTTAGGAGGTTCATAAACTCCTACAAAGCCTTGCC
>Ga0080008_141187_pt1 | contig 12443 bp, 15 predicted proteins | sample ConCONMetagenome_FD_69211 | JGI IMG/M metagenome (GOLD analysis project Ga0080008, IMG submission 69211) | Hot spring microbial streamer communities from Conch Spring, Yellowstone National Park, USA - CON_C (SPADES assembly) (version 2) | ecosystem: Environmental > Aquatic > Thermal springs > Hot...
ATACCGGTGCCCATAGGTACGATAATATTGGACGAGGATATCGGGGAAATAATTGGAGAAATCTTAGAAAAAGGGCAGGAGATCTTAGTTGCAAGGGGAGGGGAGGGGGGTTTGGGAAATAGGCATTTTGCAACCTCCACCGCAAGATCACCATCAAAGAGAACTTTGGGAAAACCCGGGGAAAAAAGGAGGATAAGGTTAATATTAAAGGTTTTGGCGGATGTGGGACTTGTGGGATTCCCCAACGTCGGTAAAACCTCCCTCCTTAACGCCTTGACTGGTACCGGGGCGAAGGTGGGGGATTGGGAATTTACAACCCTTTCCCCGAACCTTGGGGTAATTAGGTCCCCATATTGCGAAATAACCGTGGGAGATATTCCGGGGATAATAGAGGGGGCTTCGGAAGGTAGGGGTTTAGGTTTGGAATTCTTGAAACACCTCGATAGGGTTAGGATGCTTATGTTCGTCCTTGACGGAACGCGGGATCCAAAAAGGCAGTACGAGGTCCTGGTTCGTGAAATAGGGAAGTTCAGGGGGGAAATTTTGGAGAAACCGAGGATAGTTGTTTTAAACAAAATAGACCTCCTGGATGAAATTCCAAACTTACCCTTTGAATTTTTCCCCGTAAGCGCAAAAACTGGGCAAGGGATAGAAGAACTTAGGAAAACCCTAATTAACCTTCTATGCTTTCAAGGATGATGTTTAGTATATCCTCCCTGATTTTTGGGTTGAAACTTCTCATCTCAAATTCATCCTTCCCCTCAAGCCTTATCTCTTTTGGATCCTCAATGAACTTTAAAAGGCCCATCTCCGAAAGTTTTTTATCCAAATATCCGGGTTGGGGTAAGACGGAATAGGTTGGAGTTCCGAGTATAACCGCCTCCCTCGTCATAGTACCACCCCCACCGACAAATATGTCCGCCCAAAATATAAGCTGGGGTGCGGGTACGGGTTTTTTCAAGCTCTCTATTCCAAGATCTTTGCAGATTTTTTCATCCTCGGGATTCCTTGGTAAAACCCTCACATCTGCCCCCTTATTTTTTAAATACACTAAAGTCTCCCAAAATATCCCATACCCCTTTTGGTATAGGGATGAGGTTGAGGGTGGCCTTGAGAAGACGAAGGGCCTCTTTATGTTGAAAATCCTCGGAACTTCTGGGTCAGGCTTAAAGTCCAAAAGGTACATCTCCTCTTTTAACCCCCTGTACCTTTTAACCCTCCTTGCACCAAAATACCTGAGCGCCTCCTGTGGGAACCATTCCTGAACAACTACAAGGTCTGAAAGCCTAAAGGCAAGATGATTCGCAATTTGCTTATCGTAGTCCATAAAAGTTATGTTCCTTATGCGGCAGATCTTGCTTGCGACTATTTGGTCGTACGAGTTGTGGGAAACCGCCAAGGCAACCCTCTTCCCCTTCAAGATTTCCCCAAGCTTCCAAACCCTTTCCACCATCGATCTTACCTTCCCCAATTTCCCTTTACCCCCGTGTTTCCCCACCAAAACGAACTCCATCCCGAAGGACCTTAAAAGATCCACGGTTTCCGAAAAATCCCTTGCGGTTATTAGTATATCAAAATCCTTGATTGAGGATATTACAGGATTGAAGAACATTACGTGGGGGGAGTTTGCCAGATCAAACCATATTACCCCACGCATTTTATTACAAGCAGGGTTATATCGTCGGACTGGGGGGTACCCCCAACAAAATCCTTAACCGCCTCCAAGATCCCATCTTTTACTTTTTCCGCCGGGTATTCACTTTTTGCTAAAGATTCCGCAATTTTCAAAAGCCTATCCTCCCCGAATTGATCTTTTCGGAAGTTTTCCGCCTCCGTTATCCCATCCGAATAAAGTATCAAAATGTCCCCCCTTTCAAGCTCCAAAGGGTATTCCTCAAGGCTTTTATCCACATCCTCCAAACTTAACACGGAAAGGCCCAACGGTACCCCCTTCATCTCCAACATAAAGGCCTTTCCCATGCTAGCCCTGTATAGGATCGGTGGGTTATGTCCCGCGGAAGCCAAGGTTATACTCCTTCCCTTTATAGCACCCATACAGGTGGTAATATACATATCCTCGGGTATTTCTCCAATAAGGCTCTCATGAACTCTAAGGAGGAGCTCTTTTGGCGAAGAGAATATTGGGGATTCGGAGTGTATCACGGACCTAAACATAACGACCACTAAGGAGCCCGCAACCCCCTTACCCGAAACATCCGCAACTAAAAATCCCACCTTCCCATCCCTCATACGGAAAAAGTCGTAATAGTCCCCCCCTACCAAGAGGGCGGGTTGGAAGGCTACCGCTATCTCAAATCCTTCCAACTTTGGTATAACCCTCGGAAGGAGGGCACTTTGTATCCTCCTGGCAAGTTCCACCTCTTGCCTGAACTTCTCCGTTTCCAACAGCCTATCCTGGACCTCCTTGAGTTTAACCGCCATATTCTCCACCGCTCTGGCTATTATTCCTATCTCGTCGTTTGAAGAGACCCTAACTTTATGCTCCAAGTTTCCCTCACCTATCACCCTCATATCCTCAAGCAGTATCCCTATGTTCTTCGTTAAAAGGTTGGTAAATAACATGGTTGCAAGTAGCCCCAGAACTATCGTAATAAAGGCTGTTGCACCCAAAATAAAAAGAATATTTCTCCTCGCCTCATCAATATCCCTCTTCGACAGGGTGAGAAAGACCTTCCCTATCTCCCTCTTCCTTATCCTATCAAACATCTGCGATACAAAGACTATTCCCCTTTCGCTCTCGTATATTTCCGCTTTTAAATTTGATATAGAATCAAAGACCGTTCTGTATGGTCTTGAAACCTTTAAATTGTAAGTTCTGCCCCTTAGTAGGATGCTGTCACTGTGGGATACTATCTTTCCGTTTCCGTCCGTCACCACCGCGGATATAACGCCTGGGTTTGACCTCTTTAAGGAAGCTGTCAAGCTAACTAAGGTTAAATCGTCCTCCTGCAGGTAAGCTTCCACCGCTTGGCTTGAAAGGAAAAAAGCTAAGGATATTCCCCTAAGCTCTATTTGGTTCCTTACCTTCTGGGATACCGTATTCGTTATTATGAAGAACGAACCCGATATGGCAAGAATTAGAATTAAGCCGAATATCAGGAAGAGCTTGAAAGAGAGCCCGAGCCCTTTCATTTAAACCTCTTTATAGCCACTAAGTACTTCCCACCCTTAATCTTCTTCCAATACGCCTTATCCGCGAGGCGGGAGATTATGGACAGACCCATACCCCCTATCTTGTTCGTCTTCTGCAGGTACTCGTAAATATTCAGGTGGTAATCCTTAAGATTTGTGGGTATTCCATCCGGCATTTCACCCCTATCAAAAACTGTCAGAACAAAGTATTTTTTCCCTTTCCTATCTTCTATGTAAAGGGTGATCTTAACTATATCCTGCTTCCCCTCCGGGTAAGCGTGCCTTAGGGCGTTTGACAAAGCTTCGTCAAATATCGTCATCATATCCTCTGTTACTTTCTCATCTTTTGAAAACCAACTTATCAATTCACTAAAGAACCTCCTCGCCTCGGAAATGTGGGATATTAAATCGCTTGACATCTCAATGCTTAAAATTTTTTGCCTCAAGCTATGGATATTATAAATCCGTTTTCACCTTTTCGCCAACTTTTATGAAAACCCCTTCAAACAGGTGCCTCTTTATCTTCCTCGTTGTGGTTTTTGGGAATTCCTCGTATCTTAAAGCAAACCTTTTGATCCTCTTATATGGCGCTAAGTCCTTGCTGAGCCTCTCTATCTCCTTTGAGATTAGCTCGTAAATAAAATCGTCGTCGGGAACCCTTCCCATCTTGTGGGCGATTCTCCTGACCTCGTCCAGATTCGGATAAACGAGGGCTTGTACCTCCTCCTCTCCCGTCTCCGGGTTTATCGCTCCGAAAACGAGAACCTCCTCAATATAGGGCGATTCCGTAAGCTTGTTTTCTATCTCCTCCGGGTATATGTTCTTTCCGCCTTTCGTCACTATAACCGCCTTCTTCCTTCCGGTTATGTAAAGGTATCCGTCCTCGTCAAAGTACCCAATATCCCCCGTCAAAAACCACCCATCGTAAAAAACTTCCTTCGTAGCCTTCTCGTTCTTGTAATATCCTTTCATAACCATAGGTCCTTTTGCCGCTATATCGGAGCCAAGAAACCCCCCGTGCATTCATAAACGTGATGCAAAGGCAAGATTGAGAAGAAAACATCGTTTTCGTCGACGTCTATTATCTGATATAGTCCCTCAAGGTCGCTCATGATGTTTTTGTGGGTAAGCATAACACCCTTCGGTGATCCGGTAGTTCCCGATGTAAATAAGATCTCCGCAAGATCCTCGCTATCAACTTCCACCCGATCTATCCCCTCGTATTTTTCAAAAATCTTATCCAGATCTTCCATAGATAGGATAAAGTCAAACTTTAGCTCCTTTTTAGCCTCCTCCATCTCCATAAGGTAATCCCTTGAGCAGATTACACCTTTTACACCCGCAAAATCCATCAGAAATCTCCTCTCAACATCCGTGAGCCTGGCGTCAAGGGGTATTACCGTTCCACCCGCCCACTGTATCGCCAAATACCCCCAACCCCACTCGGGCCTATTCTCCGAAACGAGGGCAACGAAGTCCCCCTTTTTTATCCCATTTTCCTTTAAGTATTCCGCTATTTTCCTAACATACCCAAGCACCTCCCCGAAGGTATATTCCCTCCAAACCCCTCCCCTCTTGATCTTTGACATAACCCTGTTCGAGTACTCCTTCGCAGACCTCTCAAACATCTCGGTTATTGTTTTATATCCCTTCGGTTCCCTGATGATCCTGTGTTTCATAACTTATATTTTAAGGGTGATAACCCGTAAGTTCATCTTCAACAGATCGCCGGGCAAGAAAGGCAATAATCCCATTTGTAGAACTTGATCCCAACCCACAAAGAAGGCAAGCCAAGGCAATCCAAAAGCATAAATGATCGCGTTTCCCAAAGCAAAAGCTATTATAGTTAAAAACAGATTCTTATACCAGCCTTTTTCCAATAGCCAACCCACAACAAATGCTGCGGGTATGAAACCCAGTATATAGCCCCCCGTTGGACCGAATAACACCGCAATCCCCCCTAGTTCCATATCTGCTCCCCAGCAAAGCGCCAATGAAAGGTAAGTCCTCATAGTATCCCAACGAATTTCAAAACCTCAAAGAAATCTTCCCTTTCTGCATCTATTTTTTCAAACCTCCCAGCATCTTCGCCAAAAACAAAGGGGACCCAAGCAATTTTACCATCCCTCTCAACCAAAGGGTATATATCCCTCAAAAAACCCGGGATTCTCTTCTGATAAAAAATTTCCTTCAATTTCTTCCCATCAACAACTTCCCCCTCCCTCCTGAACCTCACCTTCCCTTCCCCCACAAACCTCAAATTCAAATCCTCAAGCGTTAAGTTCTTCCTGATCCCGATTATGTAATCGTTGTACCTATAAAGCTTCCATCCTGCAATATCAAACCTTCCCAAGTTTTTCAGGTGAAATATCTGCCTTAAGGGTTTTATCTCTACGTTCAAGATTTCGGAAAGGACCCTCAAAACCTCCGTTTTTTCGGAGAGTTTTAACGCAAATATCCCCACCGCGAATTTAAGGTTTTCCCTCTTGAAATTCTCGATCTTTTCCTCAAAAAACTCCCTCTCTTCGTATAGGTTAATGTAAGTGTTTAAAAACCTTACACACCAGTTCGGAAATATTTCCTCAAGAATGGGCTCCAACCTTAGCCTTATCCTGTTCCTTGAGAATTTATCGGAAAGGTTGCTCTCATCTTCAACCCAATCGTATCCCGCCTCCCTTAAATATTCCCTTATCTCATCCCTACAGAGGAAAATTAGGGGTCTCACAAATACACCAACCTTAGGGGGTATTATCAACCCCCTTATACCGCTTCCCCTCAGGGAATTAAAAATAAACGTTTCAAAGGCGTCCGTTAAGTTGTGTCCCAGAGCTATCTTTGAACCTTTTTCTAAAGCGTAATTTTTAAACATACCGTATCTTATCTCCCTCGCCCTCTCCTCAATTCCCCTTTCCCCCTCTATCCTAACCCTTTCAACGAAGATCTCTATTCCGTTTTCTTTACAAAAATTCACGCAAAATTCCTCGTCCCTTAACGATGTTTCCCTTAAACCGTGATTTATATGCAATGCGGAAACCTCAAACCCCATTTCCCTTAAAGCTAACAGTAAATATAAAGAATCCGCTCCACCGGAAAACCCCACAATAACCCTTTCCCCCCTTTCAAGCAGATTGAACTTCCTTATTGCTTCCTTCACTCTATCAAGACCTGACAACCTTTTGGACATTCCTCCTTACCCTCTTTACATCCCGAATTAAACCGTTCAATTCTTCCTCCAAAACTTTAAAGTCCCCCCCAAGTTCCAACCTTTCCCACAGTATTCCAAGCCTCAGATCCAAGAGAAAATTTTTTAAAACATTTAAATTTCTTCTCATTTCCAGAAAACCGAGAACCGAAATTATGGAAGCCAAAATGGAAAAAAGCCAATAAGGCGTATTCCTTCCCACCGTTATGATCCCCTCCGTCCTTTTTTTGATTTTACCCGTAAATCCCATTAAATCCTTATCCTTAAAGGTTTTTGATTTCACCCCTCTCTCCAAAGAATCCAAGAGGGATATAACTTCCCCATCTCCTATCTCCAACGCCAAATTCTTTGAGAGGTTCAAATGGGATTTTAACAAAGCTTCGTTCTTTCCGTAATAAGATAAAACGTAAGCCAAGTTCTCCCTAAGGCTCATAACCTTAAATGCCCTCTCCCTTTCCCCCTCAAGCCTCCAAAACTCAAAAATACTCAAGATCGTGAGGAAAAAGGTAAAGATGGAAAAAAGGAGGATCGCCAAGAACCATCTCATAACGCCCCCTTTTTTTGGCCTCCTCGAGAACATCGCAAAGTAGATATAAGGTCTTTAAGGCACCGTAAGGTTCCAGATTTATCCTAATCTCTCCATTTATCTCCACAAAACCTAATATAGGATCCAAATACGGTTCCTCTTCCGCATATTTCAGCATAATTTCCCTAACCTTTCTCGCTACGTTTTCATCAAATTTTATCATCTTCTTGTATATCCCATTCGATCTCGGGAGAAAATTTTTTAGATGGTAAGCGTACGTCCTTTCCATTAGGGGACCCTCAACGGAATACGCGTACATCTCGAAAGCCTCTCCATCCTTAAGGTTTTCCTTCAAATTTACCGACTTTCCCCTTGAAAATGCCCCGGCTGGGCTTCCCGACAGGAATATTATACCTCAAAACCCCAGAAAACCCCAAGTCTTTCAGATCCCCAAATATCCTACTTGGGTAAGGTGTGATGGATTCCATAACCTTACCACCCCTGTGTATCAGGGATATTATGGGTCTTACCCTTGATGAAGCGGAGACACTCTTCAGAAAATCGTCATAGTTGAATGTGTAGAACCTATCCCCCTCAAAGGATATACCTTCCAAAAAGTTTCCCGAATCGTAAAAGGAAACCAACGTTTCCCCCATTCTCTTTAAAACTAATATCCCCGTCAAGGAGTTATCCTTTATGCTCCTTATCGTCCCAAAGATCTCCTCCCAAAGCCCCTTGCCCGAATACAAGGGGTTCGTGTAGAAATCCTCAAGGATTTCCGAGATTTCTGAGGTCCTCAAGTATGCCATCCCTTATCGTGTAAGGGTCAAGGGTACTTAAGAACGAAAATTCAAGGATCTCACCCCTTTCAAGGTATTCCTTCACCTTTCCCGATGGATTCTCCCACTCTTCAAGGAGCCTCCCCTTTAAGTTTTCCGAAGCATCTATTAAAATTATTGAAGATAAATAATCCTCATAGAACTTCCTCCTTATCATGAAAACCCCTGGCTCCTCGGGGGCAAACCTCAAAATATTAAACTCATCAAAATCGTACCTATCGTGCCAATCGGGCCAAACCTTTGACATATACAAGTATTATAAAGCGGATACCTCAATTACCCTTGATACATTCAGCTTTCTAACTGAATCCCCAAAGTCCCTAAGGATAACTATGTTCTTTAGGATCACAAATGGCTCCCCCTCCACCTCCTTAACCCCTTCAAAGCCAGCAAAGTACTTTATCCTCAAGGAACCATATTCCCTCGCCATCTCCAATATCCTTATGGATTTCTCCGGAAAGGAAGATAAGCTTATCCTTTCAAGGGTTTTTGGGTCGGAAAATATATCCCCCCTAATTTCCATAAGCTTTAAAAAAATTCTCCTTGTTGTTTCCGCATCCTCAAGGGCCCTGTGCAACCTCTCAACCCTCACCCTAAGGAGTTTGGCAAAGGAATATAGGGAATTTGGTGGGTTTTCAAAAAAGAACCTCCCGATCTCCTTAAGATCTATCAAGCCATTCAATATTGGCCTCCCACCCGACCTAACGAGCTCGTAATTCAAAAACGGAATATCAAAGTTTATGATATTAAAACCCACAATGAAACTGTCGCCGATAAAATCCAATATTTCATCCCTAACCTCCTCAAAGTATGGGCTCCCCTTAACCTCGTCAAAGGAAATTCCGTGTATAGAATACGCCCTCTTCTTTATTGGCACCCTCGGATTTATAAGGATCCTCTTCCTTTCCCCTCCCATCCTCACCAAACCCACCTCCACGATCCTATCCGAAGAAAAATCTAGACCCGTGGTTTCCAGATCCAAAAAAACCAAATCCCTCACCATTTTGGGAGATTTACGAAGGGAAAGGAAGTGACCCTCATCGGGATCTCCCTACCCCTTGAAACGACAAAAACTTCACCCACGAGATCCGCAGGGATATAACCCATGCATATTACCGATGAGATGTGGGGTGAGAATACCCCCGTGGTGATATAACCCACTTTTTTCCCATTTTGATATATCTCATCCCCTTTTTTCGGTATTATTCCCCTCCCTTCGTACACCAAACCCTTCCTTTTAAGGGTGGGTTTTAGGTTTTCAAGGGCCTCCTTTCCTACGAAATCCTTTTCAAAGGATACAAACCAGCCGAGGTCCGCGCTTATTGGATCCGTGTTTTCATCTATATCGTTTCCGTATAAGGGATATCCCGCCTCCGCCCTAAGAATATCCCGGGCTCCAAGCCCCGCCAATTTTACCCCCTCAAAGGATAAAAGTTCGTTCAAAATCCTTATAAGATCATCGTACTTCGCGTAAATTTCCGCCCCCCTTTCCCCCGTATATCCGGTCGTTGCAATTATTACATCCCCATAAAAGAATACCCTGTTCCTCTTTTCTCCCGTTATATCTTCGCCCATAACCCTTGAAATTATTTCAAGCGAAAGGGGACCCTGGAAAGCAATCTGAAGGATGTTTTCGCTTTCGTCGTAAATCTCAACCAAAAACCCCCCCTTCCTTTCTTTTAGAACATTAAGATCTTTTTCCCTGTTCGCAGCATTTACAACCACAAGATATTTATCCTCATCTAACTTGTAAATGTAAGCGTCGTCTATTATCCCTCCCTTTTCGTTGAGAAGTAGGGTATATTGGGCGGATGTTTTCCCCTTAAGCTTTGATAGGGAATTTGAAAAGGAATGATCCAAAAAATCCCTTGCGGAAGGACCCTTTACTATAAACCTACCCATATGGGAAACGTCAAAGATACTCGCCTTACTCCTCGTCCATAATGTCTCCTCTAATATCCCCTGTCCCTCGTAAAATAACGGCATCTCAAAACCAGCAAACTCAACGAATTTTGCGTTAAACCTCCTGTGTATATCGTAAAACGCGGTTTTCTTCATTAAATGGGGATTTTAAGGTTGCCCATGCTTCAGCCATAAAATATTAACTATGGCGAGAGAATATAGGCTTTTGCTTTCATATACGGATGTGGAAAATAGCCATACGTTGCAGGCTTACCTTTCCTTGGGGGGTTATTCGGCTATTAAAAAGGCGCTGTTTGATATGAGCCCTCAAGATATAATAGAGGAGGTTAAAAGGTCAAAGCTGAGGGGTAGGGGAGGGGCAGGTTTCCCAACGGGTTTAAAGTGGGACTTTGTACCGAAGGAACACCTCGGTCCAAAGTACGTCGTTTGCAACGCGGACGAGGGTGAGCCGGGAACCTTCAAGGATAGGGAGATCCTTTACAAGGCTCCCCATCTTCTCATAGAAGGCATGATAATAGCGGGTAAGGCCATAGGGGCGAACAAAGGGTATATATATTTAAGATACGAGTATATCTGGCTCTTCCAGAGGTTGAAGGATGCGATAAAGGAAGCTTATAAGGCTGGATATTTGGGAAAGAACATCTTGGGAAGCGGTTTTGACTTTGATCTTTATGTCTATTTGAATGCGGGGGCTTATATATGCGGTGAGGAAACCGCCCTTCTGGAAAGCCTCGAAGGTAAAAGGGGAGTACCTAGGTTGAAACCCCCTTATCCCGCCCAGGCGGGACTTTACGGAAAACCAACTGTAGTAAACAACGTTGAAACCCTCGCAAATATACCGATAATAATAAACAAGGGGGGAGATTGGTACGCATCTTTGGGAACTAATGAAAGCACAGGCACAAAGCTCTTTACTGTATCCGGTCCGGTAAAGAAACCCGGAGTTTATGAGTTTGAGCTTGGATCTTTAACCTTGAGGGAACTTATATTTGACGTATGCGGAGGTTTGAAGGAAGGGCATGAACTTTTGGGGGTGATACCGGGGGGAATATCCGCTCCCGTTCTTACCCCAGATGAACTTGATGTGCCCCTAACTATGGAGGATATCGCAAAGGCCGGTAGCATGTTGGGAAGTGGGGCGGTTATAGTCCTTGATAAAAGCGCAAGCTTAATATCCCTTATGAGGAGGACCGCGGAGTTCTTCGCGTACGAATCTTGTGGTAAATGTACCCCCTGTAGGGATGGAACAACGTGGATGACGAGGATATTGGTAAGCGCGGAAAAGAAGGGAAGACTTGATGACGAGGATTTAAACCTTTTGGAGGGTGTAATTGAGGATATAAAGGGTAAATGCTTCTGCCCCCTTGGAGAATCCGCCCAGATGACAATTGAGGCATTTTTGAAGAAGTACGTAAATTATTCCCCAATTCGTCGGCTTTAAAATATCTTCTTGCATGGAAGGGGGGCGAAAGGGTATCGACGGCAGGTGAAACACCGCGGGATGCAGGCCGGGGTGGGCAACCCCGTCAACAAGCCCAAGAACCAAAATAAGTGCGAACGCGAATTACGCCCTGGCGGCCTAATTGACCGCCACCTCTTCCGGAAAGCTCCCCACCCGGCTCCCGGGAGGGGTCGGTTAGGGTGGGGTTCCCCTAAGGGTTTTCCCGTTTTCCCGAGGGGGAACTAGATAAAAACGGGCGTCCCCATCTCGGGAAGCGCCCCGATGCCCATGGGATGGGGCGAATCCAAAAGAAGGGGCTAAGCCTGTAACACATCCCGCGGCGAGTAACCTGTACGGACGCGGGTTCGATTCCCGCCGCCTCCACTTACATGCCCATAAATTTTGAACTCGACGAAGAGCACATTCTTCTAAGGGATACTGTTCGGGATTTTGTCCAAAGGTTCGTAAAACCCATAGCCCAAGAGATAGACGAAAAGGAGGAATTTCCATTTGAAAGTGTGAGGAAGATGGGGGAGATGGGGTTTTTGGGGATAAAGGTCTCCCCCAAGTACGGCGGTGCGGGTATGAACACCTTGGCTTACATAATCCTAATTGAAGAGCTTTCAAAGGTTTGCCCATCCCATGGAATAATAGCGTCCGTGAATAACTCCCTTTACGCTTATGGGATCGAGAGGTTCGGAACGGAGGAGCAAAAGGAGAAGTTTCTAAAACCCTTAGTTTCCCCGGAAAGCGCGGGGGCAACGTTAAAAAGCGGTAAGATAAACATAGGGGCATACGCCTTAACCGAGTCGCATACAGGTTCGGATGCGGCGAGTTTAAAATCAAGGGCTATAAAGGATGGTTCAAGGTACATAATAAACGGTAGGAAGGTTTGGATAACAAACGGTCCCGTAGCGAAGTACATAATATTCTTTGCCCAGACGGATCCCGAAAAGGGGCACAAGGGTATAACGGCCTTTATAGTGGATATGGAGAGGGAAGGAGCCAAGGTGGGAAGTAGGGAAAAAAAGTTGGGTATAAGGGCGGCTTGGAGCGGGGAGATAATCCTTGAGGATTACGTCGCGGATGAAAGCGAGGTTTTGGGGAAGGAGGGGGAAGGATTCAAGATAGCTATGGAAATACTAAACGACGGGAGGATAGGGGTAGGGGCTCAGGCCCTCGGTATAGCTGAGGGGGCATACGAGGAGGCTAAGGAGTTCTCAAAAACGAGATACGCATTTGGAAAACCGATTTACGAGCACGAGGCGGTGGGCTTCACGTTGGCGGATATGTGGGCGAGGATAGAGGCAAGTAGGCTCCTTTTGTACCAAGCGGCATACCTTAAGGATTCCGGGAAGG
>Ga0080008_132463_pt1 | contig 12440 bp, 12 predicted proteins | sample ConCONMetagenome_FD_69211 | JGI IMG/M metagenome (GOLD analysis project Ga0080008, IMG submission 69211) | Hot spring microbial streamer communities from Conch Spring, Yellowstone National Park, USA - CON_C (SPADES assembly) (version 2) | ecosystem: Environmental > Aquatic > Thermal springs > Hot...
ATCGTGGCGCTCCGGCTTCCACGGCGAGCGGGTGGTGCGCGCCCACAACAGGCTCTCGCGGAACACCAACATGGCCGACACCTTCCGCGTGGCCGCCTTCAGCCCTAGGGTGCCCTACGTCATCTACTTCGAGGGGGGCGGCGCAGAGGCGTTCGAGATTCTGGGGGAGCTGGGGCTCGGCGGCAAGAGGAGCTGGGGCTTGGGCAAGTTCAAAGTGGTGGCCCGCGGCGAGGTGGAGCTCCCAGATGGCGGCGACTGGGCAGTGGTGCTAGGCGCGGCACGGCCGCACGGATATGCGGAGGCGGTGGGCGCCTGGGAGGTGAGAAGCTGGCGCTGCACTAGGGGCGTCATCGGGCCCGTCTCGGTGCTCCTCGACGGCGGCATGATCAGAGGAGACTTCGACCTCGAGACCATTCAGCGAACCGACTCGGACTGCATCAAGAGGCTGGACCCGCTGTGGATATGGTTCTCTTGAGGCTCAAGGTCGACACGCCACTCTTCGTCCTGGGGGGCGGCTCGGCCGTCGTGGGGCTAGACGCCTTCTATAAAGAGGGGCGGCTCTACCTTGTAGACATAACCTCGCCTAAGCTCATGGCTACAGCCACCACGGGGGCCAGCCTCGAGGAACTCGTTAAACTAGCGTCGTCGAATCCGGCCCAGTACGCATATCGAAGTTTCCCCTCTCCGCAAATCCAGGACAAGACTGAGGTGAAGATCGGCGTCGTCCCGCCGGCCTCGACGATCAAGGGCCTATTGAGGACAGCCTACCTCTGGCTAGCCCTCACGCAGAACCACAAGCTGGCTAATGATTTTCTAGATACCGTGGCCAATGCGTTGAATAGAGGGGTCCATCCCAAAGCCGTGGGATCTGCGGGCGAGGCGCTGGTCTTCAGACGGGAGCTGGAGGGCGGGAGGCGGTGGGACATCTTCAACTTAGTGGCGGTCAGAGAGAAGGGGGCCGAGGCAGAGTTCCGCGTCTACAAGGTCGACGTGTATGAGCGGACGAGCGTCATAGCGACTTTCTACGCGGCGGGGCTGGAGCCGGGCTCTGAGCTGGAGTACGAGGTTGTGGTCTGGCCCAGGCCCAGGCAGGTCGGCGGATCCAACGTAGTCCTCACAGAGCAGGTCCTCAAGGACGCCCTTCGCCTCTTCTCGGAGGAGCTAGCCGCGTTCGAGCGGAGACGGGACCTTTATGTGCCTCAGTGCAACGCCGTGAGGCTGGGCTTCGGAGCGGGGAGGCGGTGGAAGACAGTCCTCTCTCTGATAGAGAAGATGCGGCCCTATCTGTTCACGAGGCTGGGGAGCTACATGTCGCACAGGATCGGCCGGATATGGGACGACATAACTGTCAAAATGGCAGATGGAAAGCCAGTGGGGTGGGCCTGTTATGAGTGGAGGTAAGGAGTACAGAGAGTACGTCGTCGCCGCATTGTTGCACGACGTAGGGAAGCTGATTAGGCGGGCTAAGCTCTGCAGAGGCGAGACGGCTAGGCGCCATACCGAGGAGAGCCTCAGCTTCATTGAACGTATAGAGGGCGCGTTGAGGGCGGCCGGCGTTAACGTTGAGCGTGTAAAGGAATTTGTGGCGCGGCACCATGAGGGGGATTTAGGCATAGCCCCCTACGACCGCGCCGCGGCGTATGAGCGGATACGGGGAGACGACGAGTCTGGGCAAAGGCTGGCTATTGCCGGCAGGCGGGAGGAGGACATACCGCTGGCCATATACGTAGATGACAAGGTGTTTTATGTCCCTCCCTGCCCGCTTCCGGACAGGCTGGAGGAGGTCGAACGGCTGACGCCGAGGGAGAGCCTCCCGAGTCGGGAGGAGGTGTGTAGATGCTACGAGGAGAGCCACAACAGACTTCTCGACTTGGCCGAGAAGCTGAAGGAAAGGAAGATGAGCTACCCACAGCTGGTGGAGACGCTTGTCTACGTTTTGAAGAGCGTGGCCACCTTTGTGCCAGCCGCCGTATACGGCGTGAAGGTGCCCGACACCTCGCTTTACGCCCACTCCATATACGCGGCCGCGCTGGCCTCCACGGGAGGCGAATTCGTGCTTGTGGGGCTTGACGTAGGCAGGATCCAGGAATACATGAAGCGGGCTGGGATAACCAAAGGCGCCATGGCCATACTGCGCGGCCGGTCGCTCATGATAAACCTCCTCCAGAGAGTTGCCGCACGGTGGCTGATTAAGCAAATCAACAAGAAGCTGAACAACAGCGACGTGGTGACGTGGGCAAACGTGTTGCTAGACACAGGCGGGGAGGTCCTCCTCATACTGCCATACGTAGAGGGTCTGGAGGAGTTGCTACAAGAGCTGGAACGCAGAGTGGTAGAAGACACCGAAGGCGTCCTCACGCTCTACGCCGCCAGCGTAGGCCCGTACAGCCCTGAGGACCTTAGAACCTCCGGAGAGCCGGTAGGACAACCAGAGGCAGAGCCGCCAGCCGCGTCGGAGAAGAAGAAGGGCTTCAAGGATCTGGTAGGTCAGCTTGAGAAGAAAATAGCGGAGAGGAAGATGCGCTACGTGGACTACGCCGCGAGGGCGGATGAAGCACCTAACGCAAAGTCACAACACGCGCAGTACAGTTTCCACAGCGATATATGTAACTTCTGTGGAAAACCGGCGAAGACCATACGGGAGGAGCTACTTGATGCGGAGCTCTGCGACATGTGCAGTCGCGAGTTTAATGCCGGTAAAGCGGCTAGGGATTTGAAGGTGTTGGCGATAGCCGAGGGGATTGCGCCCTCACCTGACAGAGACAGACCTAATGACTGTTACGCCGCTTGGTTTACCTTCTTGGATCATGTGGTTTATGTAATAGGCGGTCCCCGGTGCAGTGAAGGCGACGCCGTACGGATGGTCGTAAGGCTCGGCAGAGGTCTGTCTGCTTACCTCGTAAACAACCCGTCGGAGTATATACGTGAAAACGACCATATGGGCTACGGCTTTGTGTTTACGAACCAGTACATGCCTGCTGAAAATAATGAAGTGAAGAGCTTGGATGCGGTGGGGCGCTATGCGGTGTTTCTAAAGGCCGATGCAAACGAGATGGGCAAGAGGAAGGCCCGGGCCTCCGAGAGACCTTCTCTCCTGGCCACGTTCGCCACCGCGGTCTCCATGTCGTACGAGCTGTACCCGGCGCTTTTAGCCCTGAAGCATAGAGACGGCATCGGCGACATATTTGTGGTGTACGCCGGCGGCGACGACCTCACGCTTGCGGGGGATCTCTCTGCGTTGAAATACATAGCGAAAGTCGCCGAGTACGCTGAGAGGTGGGGCTTCCGCACCGCAGTCGGCCTGAAAATAGATGATCCATATCTCCCCATATATTATGCGTGGACGGAGGCCGAGAGGCGGCTGAGGGTCGCGAAACGCGACAAAGGTGTAAGCCTGGCCGTACTGGTCACGGAGCCCGTCGAGATCGCCCTCGACGCAAAGACGCTCGGCCAACTCTACGACAAGACAGACCCAGAGCTACTCGAAGAGGAGGAGGTGGGCAGACTAACCCGGATCGTGTACCTCCACCTCTTTAATATGTACCGCGCCATCTCGCTCCACCGCACCGGCCGCGGCACGGGCCTGCCCCTCCAGACGCAGAGAGAACTTGCAAAAACCTTCATCGAGCTGACATACGTGTTGAATAGGCGGGAGGACCGGGCGAGAGACTCCGCCATACGGATTGTGAAACAACTATCAGAACTAGACATATCCCCCAGCAATCTGCCGAGACTCTACGCCGAGATGAAAGGTGACGCACGGGAGGAAGTTGCAGAAAAGCTCCGCACCGCCCTGATAGGCCTATACCTTCTCCACCTGAGGAAAAAGGCGAAGGAGCCTACAGAATAATCTTCTTGCCCCCCACCTCCACGACAAAGTACACGTTGTATCTGTTCCTCAGCCTAGCCACGTCCAGCCACGAGAGATCACCCCTAAACAGGCACCTAGCCCCGCGGCACCTAACGCTCAGGGCTCTCCTCACAAGCGCGGCAGGTAGGCGCGGCTCTCCCAGCACCACGACCGCCTCCTCCACGCCGACAATCCCCGCCACGAGGGCAAGGGATAAGTCGCGCCTCACCTTAAACCGCGCCACGCCAGCTACGTGGAGCATCGGCAACACGCCACATTCGGCGAAGATCCTCAACACATCGCCCAGAACATCGCCGACGTTCACCTCCCTAAATGAGAAACGGTGCACCACAAACCCCCCACAGCCGCCAGGCAGAACCCAGTAAAGCACCACCCCCCAAACCCCCACTCATAAAAATACTAACACACCGGTCTCCGAACCACATCAAAATTTCAGCGTTTATAAATCGTCGTGCAGAATGCCCTTTATCTTTGTCTAATCGTTCTACTCTTTCGCCGTGTTGGTTTTGTAAAGCAGAAATCCAGTTTATAAAACGTCGTACAACTTCCCGGCACAAGCCGACGCCGAGACAAAGAAACACGCAGAGACACACATCTACACACCCGACACACTTTACCTATTGACAAGATCCGGAAACCCACACAGCCCAGCTAAACACCACCACGCCAAAACACAGACAAAAAACTTAAAAACCCACACATTCAAAACTCCACAAGACCCAGCATCTCCAATAGAGAATTGAAACGCGATACAGGAGAAGCAGGACCCCCGTAGCGGCTGGGGCATCTCAGATAGAGAATTGAAACGCGACCCCCGTCTCGCTTTCGGCGGCTGTCCAGCTCCTGCCGAGCATCTCAGATAGAGAATTGAAACGAGGAATTCGTGTCAAGGCCGGTGGGCTTTCAAGTAAAGGCATCTCAGATAGAGAATTGAAACAATCTCCACAAGGGGGAGCTCCAATCTGAACTTCCGTGTCCGGCATCTCAGATAGAGAATTGAAACACACTTGGATGGTTTGCGTAGTACAGCTCTCCGTTGGCCCCCGGCATCTCAGATAGAGAATTGAAACGATGATGTGGCGGCGGCGGTTGCTGGGAGGTCGCTGGTGCTGCATCTCAGATAGAGAATTGAAACGTCGGCACCTCGTATATCCTGAGTGTGTCAACCCACTCCTCCCCGTGCATCTCAGATAGAGAATTGAAACCCGTATCAAGTGGCTAGCTGAGACTGTCGGATACCCGCCTGCACGCATCTCAGATAGAGAATTGAAACTAAGGTAATGGTGGCGCCGGAGGGGTCTACTTTTTGGGGCACCGAGCCCGCATCTCAGATAGAGAATTGAAACACCAATTCGTAACGTGGGATGGTTCAAGGGCGGCTGTCTATGAGCATCTCAGATAGAGAATTGAAACCTTCTGTTGTAGACGCATCTGTACCTGTCGATTCTCCATCTCTGCATCTCAGATAGAGAATTGAAACTCGTCTTAATCGGGCGGCCTAGGGCGTCGCAGAGGGGCCCTGCATCTCAGATAGAGAATTGAAACCTCCGCCTCCTCCACTGCGGAGGAAAGCCGCTGTTTAACCGCATCTCAAATAGAGAATTGAAACCGCCGCCACGGGTTGCGGCAGGTGCGGCGCGGGGCCTGTGTAGCATCTCAAATAGAGAATTGAAACCTCCGCCTCGGTCAACACGTCCTCCACGGCGACGGTCTGCCCCGCATCTCAAATAGAGAATTGAAACGACAGCGGTGGCGCCCGCCGCCGCGGCGGCCGTTGCGGTGGCCGCATCTCAAATAGAGAATTGAAACCACATCGCGGTATATTGCGCCATCAGTCGCGAACGCCTCGGGCATCTCAAATAGAGAATTGAAACGATGAAGTCGACTAAAAAAGACTTGGTTTCGGGGGTTTGGGGGGGCATCTCAAATAGAGAATTGAAACGTTTAAGCATCCGCGCTATACAGTCCCTGTTTTCACAGCGCATCTCAAATAGAGAATTGAAACCTCCATAAGCGAAAACGCCACCAGGCGCATTATGCGGCTTTGCATCTCAAATAGAGAATTGAAACGCAGTTTGTGAGGAGGGAGATCGACGCCGCTGTGCGGCAAACCGCATCTCAAATAGAGAATTGAAACGTTTGGTAAGAAGCTGAAGGAGTACGGGGAGCACTACATACAGGCATCTCAAATAGAGATATTGAAACGTATGCCATTGAACTTCTCCCTGATAAAGCCGACTGAAGAAAAAGGCATCTCAAATAGAGAATTGAAACGTCGCTGAACCGCATCCCCAACGACTTGGCGGTAGTGACGGCATCTCAAATAGAGAATTGAAACCAGAACCGCGTGTTGTGGATCCCAGTAGCTTGAAGGTTGTGCATCTCAAATAGAGATATTGAAACAAAAAGCAGACATTGAGTCTATCACGAGGCGGACGTGGCGGCATCTCAAATAGAGAATTGAAACGAAAATTCTGTACATTGAATACGACTACAGTGACGACGACTACGCATCTCAAATAGAGAATTGAAACCGGCTGGCACCGGCGGCGGGTGGGCTGTGTCGAGGTACGTGCATCTCAAATAGAGAATTGAAACCAAATTAGTTGTGGCGAAAATACTGGAGACGTACGGCAAACCGAGCATCTCAAATAGAGAATTGAAACCTTCTTCGTCCGGGAGGTCTCCGAACTCATCGCCGCCCTCCTCGTCGCATCTCAAATAGAGAATTGAAACTTTCCAGTCTCTCCACATCTTCGTCGCGTACTATGATTACAGGCATCTCAAATAGAGAATTGAAACAAGAACCCCGTCTGGAGGTTCGGCTTCTCGGGCGAGTGTGCATCTCAAATAGAGAATTGAAACGTTCGTCCGCGGCTCCGCGGCACTCCTCCCTGCAGACATCGCATCTCAAATAGAGAATTGAAACCCTGTCTACATGCACATGTCGGTCCACTCGCATCACGCGTTGGCATCTCAAATAGAGAATTGAAACCAGAGGGACATGTATCTCGATGAGATGCCAGACCCGTATCGGCTAGGCATCTCAAATAGAGAATTGAAACCGACGGGTTGTCGGCGGCGCACAGCTGCACCGGCGTCATGTTGGCATCTCAAATAGAGAATTGAAACAGGTCTCTATAATCTCTGCGCCTGTGAACTGAAGCTCAACATGCATCTCAAATAGAGAATTGAAACATATTCCGTAATCAGCTAGCAATGCGATTATTTTGTCAGGCATCTCAAATAGAGAATTGAAACCCGCCACTGCGGCGGGGGCAGTGGTTCACCCCCAGCCCCGCATCTCAAATAGAGAATTGAAACTCTCATACGGATCAGCTCGACCTGCCGCGCGACCACGTCATCGCATCTCAAATAGAGAATTGAAACTGTTGATATTACGCAACCACTCCAGCGCCCTCTTAGCGTAGATGCATCTCAAATAGAGAATTGAAACGACATCAAGGTCGGTACACGTATAGGCCGACGTCTCTATCGCATCTCAAATAGAGAATTGAAACGTGACCAGCCGCCACGCAATGTTCTCGTCTCCCGTCTGGTGCTTGGCATCTCAAATAGAGAATTGAAACTAACCATGCCTGCGCCGCCCAGCACCGCCTGCTCCGCCTTGACGACGGCTATGCATTTCCATATAGAGAATTGAAACACTTTTACACCCCCGTGCGGAGACGGGCCCAACGCGCCGCTTGGACCGCAGGTGGCTTGTATGTAGCTGTGATAGCCGCAGTACCCTATGAATACGGCAAGGAATCGGTCGAGAGATTGCTGAACGCGGTTGGGGAATCTTGATTGTCGTGGAGCCGCTCATAGAATCTCAAGAGGGTTGAAACACTGCAGCTTCGGCGTCTGCAGTCAGAGAACTAATTCCTTACCTGCTTCCCGCGGTTTAATTTGTTGCGGGGTTAACGCCGTGTCTTCTCCGCCGCCATGTTATATAAGGAGGGGTCTGTATGACCTTTAGAAAGGTCTGCGGCGCAACTGACGAGACTTTCTAAGATACCTTTTTCAGCTTCCCCTCTCTTTCCAGCTTCTTGAGGGCTAGGTAGATAGGGGCTGGCCCAGTGTGCTTGGGGTGGTAGCATGCGCCGTCTTTAATCAGTTTTTTGAAGACGTGGTAGTTTATATGGGGGTTGTACGAGGAGGCCAATATCCTAACCACATCCGGCTTCTCCTCCTTCTTGACCGAGAGGGCATATTTGACGAAATGGTATACGTTGGGCGTGTAGATTACGTACACCCTTTCGACGCCTTGGAGGAGGTAGAGGTAATACGCCGAAAAGGACTCCGTGGCCGTCAGCACAGCGGAGTCGCAACTCCTTAGCTCCTTTACCGCCTTTCCCAGATCCCCTCGGTAGGGCTGTAATAGCCAGTCGCAAAGGGGCCCTTGCGGCTGGGCGTACATCATGGCGAGCTCATGTGCCACGTATTCGCCGCTTTTATCTACAGCCTCTTTTAGTCTCTTGTCAAAGCACGACGTAAGCTCCTCAAGCACGTACAGCGTGGCGTCGAAATTGAAGAGCCGGCCGACCTCGTAGTCATAAAGCGCTGTGCCCGCGGCCACCCTAGCCCAGTAGAGCCCCCTCATCCCGGGGCCAAAAAACATCGGAAGGAGGAAGGCGGGATGTACGTTACCCGATTCCACATCTACGTCCACAAACCTGATGTTCACCTTCGCAAGGAATTCCCGTAGAATTCCAAGAACCACCAGCGCCTTTCCCTAGACAACAAGACCACGGAGGACCGGGGGGACTAAGAGGTCTATCAGCTCGTAGGGCCGCTCCTCATACGCCAGTCCGTACAGCACGACGGAATCGTGCCGTACCCAAAACTTAGCAGTTCTGGGCTTGTTGACGCTTTCCAGGCGCTCGTCGGCGTAAACGCGGCGCTCCGCGCCATGCACGCTACCGACGACGAGCTTCAGCCGGGCGCCTCGCTCTTCGAGGACGCAGTTTTATCTCAAGCGTAGAGCCGCCTTCCTCGTATATCATCCTGCCCTCCCTCTTCGCGCAGTTTATAAGCTCCATCAACTCCCCCGCGTCTGCAACGCCCATGTTCATCAACGCAAGGAGCCTCAACGCCCTAGCCACAGTGGTCTTCCCCGAGGCGTTAGGCCCGTAAAACACCGTGAGCCCCCTCCCCAGCTCAACCCGCGCCTCTTTCAAGGGACCTATGTTTACAAGAGTCAAGATCATATCTATACAAAACTCCGGCTTTTAAACCTTGTAGAGCGAGCCGAAGCCGATTTCGGAGAGTATGCCGATTGCGGCTACGTCTTTGCACGTGCTCTTAAGCCGCAGGGCAGTGCCTTGGGGAAGCGCCTTGAGCATAGGCCTCCTGCGTCTGCAGACTTCGCTGAACCCAAGGCCGAAGTCCACCATCCTGACCTTAAATATATCCCCCTCAAATACGCCGTAGACCTCATCCACGCACTCAAGTCCCAGCACCTCCTCCACCCCGGCCGCCGGCTTGTCGGAGTACATCAGTACCGGCCGGAGGGCAATCGCGTATTGGCCCCTCTGCGACTCGGCGGGGGTGCGCCTGCCTCCTTTGCCTCCACAGCGGCGAGTCTCCCCTCGCCGCCCAGCCTGACCACAGCCCTATCCAGCTTTCTTGCAAGCCTAGCCCAGAAGAGTATCTCCACATCGTCGACGTAGCCTACATATTTGGCGCGGTACATGTGTCTCACGGTCTTGCCGACGCCGAGCTGTACGCCAATTCTCTCCGAAGCCGCGGCTACACGGCGTCTTCTAAAGCCACCTGAGGCACACGGCGTCTCTATATGCCTGCCGGACCTCGATCATCATCAGCCGCCCAGCATCTCCGCGTCGTGAGACCTCTCGCCGGTTAGGGTCTCAGCCCTTCAATGCGGCTGGGGAGCAGTGTTTCCTATAGGAAACATTTTCATTGGGTTTTTGTTTCCTATGTGAAACATGTTCAGAGAGCTAGCCGCCGAGTGGCTGGATTGGCGGCCTCCCGCGATCATGAGACCCTCGGCTGAGCCTACGGTAGCGAGAAAAACTTTCCCCCGGCTTTCAATCCTTCAAGCGATCATGTCGTCGCTGGGCATGAGATCAGCAGTAGACATCTGTCCTCGTTTCTGCAGTTCTGGCCGCAGGTTAGTTGCGATCTGTCGGCACCCTTCTTCAGATGGCCGCAGTTGCATTCGGTAGCCAGGTAGAGGTAGTCTGGCCGGCATTTACAGAGAGCCGAGTAAGCTCGTGCTTGTCGATGCAAGCATATTTGCAGTCACCCCTTTTAACATACCAAGTATACTTTATATAGAATGCCTCCGCTATGGGTCTGAGCGTCCGGACGTACTTTATGTCCGTAGGCGATTCATATGAGACGCACCGCTCTCTCGAATTTCCGTCGAGAAGGCTGCCAAACTTCCTCGCGGATGTGGATGGATCTCTGTAGCAACAGTTATTATAGAGCCGCCATGTCCAGCCATGCCGAAGACCTCGACACGGCTACGCCCAAGACCGACTTAGAGACCCACATCTGACCAAACCTGCCACGCGGCTTGGCGACGATGAGAACTACATCGACCTCGTGGAGATAGGCGAAGACATGTTCTACCCGCTGGCCTGGATGCTTCGAGAGACGTGCTCCTGCACGTGGAGGAACGAGGCGTTCCGTCTCAACGTATTCATATCGGCCATCTTTAAATGGAATGCTTATATAATTCTAGACCTGCCATACTCATAATTTTAAAGTATTGTTGCCTTGCGCACATGCGAGTCAGAGTGGCGGGTGAGTTGGCATACGGCGGAGGGACTCTGGTCGTCGAGCTTGAGGTCGACGCGTCCGGGGCGGTGGCGCTTATAGGGCCGAACCTCACCGGCAAGTCGCTGTTGCTTCAATGCATCTACCAAAGAGGTAAGTCCAGAATAGGCCGGCCCCTCCAGGCTCCTCCTGATCTGATCTGCGACGTCGAGAGGGAGGACTACCTGGCGGTATATGTAGACGCATACCGCGTGGTGAGCCAGCTATACGAGACCGCCATACGTGAAAGGCTCGAAGGCATCAGAGAGGGCGCCGAGACCTTGAGGGGGGCTTACTACGAAGAAGCAAGAAGGGTTGGTGACGCCATCTACCGCGCGGCCGCCGCCATAGAGAAGATCTTGGGGGACCTCCAGTTCGTGCTTGCCGCGAAGAGCCGCGCTGACGACCTCCTGGTGGCTGATGCCGTACGTCAGTTCAACGAGCTCTACGACGAATGGCTGAGGAAGGCCGAAGAGGCGAGGAGCGAGATCAAGGAGATCTTTGACGAGTTCTTTCCTGTGGTGCTCTCGGCAACCGCAGACGGCTTCGCGTGGACGGACAGAAAGGCTGGGGCATCGGGGCGGGGCCTGCAACGCCTCTCTGCCGCCTTCTCGCCGGCGCTCGTGGCCCTCTACGCCATGTACGCCTACGGCATCCCCCGGGAGACGTATCTCCTCGTTGAGGAGCCTGAGACCCACGCGCATCCGTTGATGGCCTACTTCCTCGGCGCATATCTGCGGAGGCTGGCCAAGCAGAGCGGCGGCAGATTAAACGTCATTGTCTCGACGCACAGCTTCGACTTTCTCCGCGGCTTCTGGGACGAGGGCGTCAAGGTATACGTCCTCAGGAGGTTTATTGAAGGCGGCAAGATCGCTTTGAGAGTCGCGGGACAGTGGCAAGGAGAGGGCCATGTGCCCGGCTTCTCGGACACCGCCATATACAAACTCCTCGGCCTCCGTTGACATGGACTGCCACAACACTCTGTGGATAGACGCAGTCGGGCTATATACTAAATAGCCCAAAATTTTAATATTGAACAAACGGGCCAAAGAGGAAGCAAACTTCACATGGCGGCCCCAGGTAAAGGCACAGAGAGAGTTGTGGCGACTCTCAGCGGTGATTTCAATTCGTCGGCGCGCGGGGGACTTGATTTGTTGCGCCGTTAACATCCGCCGTTTAACGGCGTTCTTTCAATTGTCTTCTGTATACACTCGGCAGGAGAGTTGAAGTATCGTGTGTTAACGATGCAGTGGTTTATAAACAGCTTGAAGATGCTGTGCCAGCCGGTGCGGACTAACACTCTAGAAGAACATGAAAACTCAAGAAAACTAGATAAAGGCGGGAAGATTTTCTTACACACAAGTTCTTCAGGTTACTTAAATTATCCTCTTTATTTGTATTTCTCGAATATTATGTGTCTATATAGAGAAGCGTCCGGTTATGGTTCTTTTCTCATCATTGTTGTTTTTCGCTTTAAAAGTTGCTTGTCAAGGTTAACGTTTTTCATGTCACTGTTAAGATGCACGGTTGACACTCTTTTTAGCCCAGGGAAATAATACGTGAGAATCGGCCTTTCTCTGTGCGTCCAGTGGGGCCCGCCACTGTGGTAGCGTGGCGTATATTGACCCGGGGAACTGGGGGTCTAACATAGCGGCTGGTTCACACTTCGGCTTTTCTCTGCTGTGGGTGGTGTGGCTCAGCGGCTTTTTGGCGGTGTATTTCCAGTATTTGGCTGGGCTGGTGGGCACTTCGGGGGCTGGTCTTTTGGATCTTTTTGAGGCTA
>Ga0080008_138525_pt1 | contig 12435 bp, 9 predicted proteins | sample ConCONMetagenome_FD_69211 | JGI IMG/M metagenome (GOLD analysis project Ga0080008, IMG submission 69211) | Hot spring microbial streamer communities from Conch Spring, Yellowstone National Park, USA - CON_C (SPADES assembly) (version 2) | ecosystem: Environmental > Aquatic > Thermal springs > Hot...
AACCGGGGCCCATGAGGTGTGGGTGAAGCAGGTGAACTCACACAGAGGCCCAACCCCGCTAACGGAAATACCGTTAGCGGGGAAACGCTCCAAGCTCCATCCAAACTGTCCACAAAGCCTCTGCTGATAGTGCTTCTAGCTCAGTCAATGCTCTACCATCCTTAGAACATCACTAGCTTGGATTTCACCGGTAGGTCTATATTGAATCATGCCACGAGAGTTAGGGGTTTGAGCTATTAGGGCCTCTACACGGGGATTGGAGTAGTGCTCCTAAAGGGGTCCGCGGGGGTTAGGCTTTATCGGTGGTCTGGGTTGAGGGTTATCGTTAGCCTCGCTATGGAGGTTGCTCTCGATGGTTCAGCTAACTATGCTGGGGGCCTCGGGGTTTTGGAGGCTGATAAGTTCTACGCTTCGGGTAGGCTGGGTTTGCCATATGTTTTAGTAACCCCCTTCTACCCATACGGCTATGTAGACTATGATGTTGATGGTCTACGTCTTGTCGAGGTTAGGCATAGGCATTCTCCATCATTCCTATCGAGTCTACGTAGCATTGGGGGTTTAGAGGTTAGGGGTGGGCGTGGTAGGCTTATAGCTGAGGTTGAGTTGCTAGAGTATAGGAGTGGATCTGCTAGATCGATACTCTACAGGGTTGTAAGGCCTAGGAGGCAGGCTTCCCTCTTCAAGTACCTCTACAGGCATCATAGGGATGAGTGTACATACTATGTTACGGCAGCAGCTATAGCCTCTAGGATAGCATCTAAAATAGCGCCCCAAGGCTCCGTTATCGACGTCCAGGAGGCCCACCTAGCACTAGCCCTATACATGCTACCTAAGGGTGTTAGAAGGAGGTTCATAACACACACCCCCGGGCCCTGGGGTCACCCCAGGCTCTGCAGGGAGGAGGCTGAGGAGCTCCTAGACATAAGCTTACCGGATGTGAGCACCGCTACGGAGGCGGCCATGGAGGAGGCTGATGAGGTCTACGCTGTATCACGTAGACATGCTGAGATAACGAGGAAGCTGTTCCCCCGGTATGCTGGTAAGATAGGCTATGTAACTAACGCTATAGACCTTGAGAGGTGGGCTAGGATTAGACCTGTCGACAGCCCTAGTGGATTATGGGAGGAGCATCTAAGGCTAAGAGAGGAGTTGGAATCACTCACATCAGGGCTCACGGGTAAGAGGGCGGGGGAGAGGATGATCTTATCGTGGACCAGGAGGATCGTGAGGTACAAGAGGCCCTACTATGTGGAAAGACTAGCCCAGGAGAGGGATTTAAAGGATAGGGTGTTCCTAGTGGTAGCAGGTAAACCGCATGTATGGGATAGGTGGGGCAGGGAGCAGGCTGAAAGGCTTCTAAAGCTATCAAGGGAGCTCAACAACATGGTCTTCATACCCACGTACGGTGTGGAGATAGCAAGGTACACTCTTACAGGAGCAGACCTACTACTATTCACCCCATTCCCAGGATGGGAGGCTAGTGGTACGAGTCAGATGAAGGCCGGGGTCAACGGAGTCCCATCACTCTCATCAAGGGATGGAGCAAGCTTAGAGCTAATAGAGGATGGTGTTAACGGGTGGCTCTTCGGATCCCAGCCGGAGGAGCTCATAGATATAGAGGGTGATGAGAGGGCCTTTAAGGTGGATGAGCGAGACTATGCTGATTTCATTGGAAAACTTGAACGGATCCTAGACATGTTCGAGAGTAGGAGGGGGGAGTACGTGGAGGTGATGTTCAACGCTTATAAGAGCGTAACACCTAAGGTTGATATGAAAAGGCTCCTAGGGGAGTACTATCCGGAGTTTATGAGGGGCTAGTCTACCTCTAGGTGTTTGTACTGATCTCTTAGAATCCTCTTAGCTATCTTACCAACACTTGTTAGTGGTAGGCTCTCAACCTCAATGACTAGATCTGGAAGCCACCACTTTGGTATGAGGCCTTTGGATACATAGTTCTCCTCCAGATGCCTTCTAACCTCCTCTAGGGTCATCCTGCCCTTCCACTCAGGCTTAGGTACTATTATTGCTACAGGCCTCTCACCCCACTTCTTACTCCTAACAGCTACAACTGCGACCTGCGATACGCCTGGATGCGTGCTTATAGCATCCTCAAGTCTAACACTGCTGATCCACTCACCACCACTCTTAATAACATCCTTATCCCTATCCATTATCTGTATGGAGCCGTCCTCAAACCATACAGCAACATCGCCTGTATGGAACCAGCCACCCCTCCAGACCTCCTCAGTCTTACCGGGATCCTTGTAGTACTCTGGTGTAACCCATGGAGCTCTGACAACGATCTCACCCATACTCCTACCATCCCTTGGAACAGGCCTACCATCGGGGTCTACGACCTGGAGCTCCACAAGTGGGATAGGCCACCCAGCCCTTATAACGAGGTCGCCTAGCTCGGGGGATCCAAGGAGCCTAGCTGGAGGACTGGCAATAGTTAACACTGGAGCTGTCTCAGTCATCCCATAGCCTACAATAACCCTTATACCCCTCCTCCTAGCGGCTTCAGCTAAACCTTTGGGTAGAGCTGAGCCGCCGACTAGGAATGTTAGGCCTGAGAGGTCGTACTTCGGACTCTCAGGATCTGCTAAGAGCATGTAGAGGATTGTTGGGACACCAGCTGTATGTGTAACCCTCTCCTTGGCTATGAGCTCTAGCAGGATCCTAGGAGCGAGCTTGTTCGGGTAGACCTGCTTAGCGTTGATAAGCGTCGTCACGTAAGGTAACCCCCATGAGAACACGTGGAACATGGGCACTATGTGGAGCATAGTTGAATCCCCTCTAAGGCCCACGAGTGGTGATGATGTAGCGAAGACAGCTACGCTAAGAGCGTGTATGACGACCATCCTGTGCGTGAAGTATGCACCCTTAGGCAATCCCGTTGTACCACTAGTATAGCACATTGCTGCAACCTCGTTCTCGTCAAGCTCAGGCCACTCGAACTTACCCTTATACGATTTCACTAGATCCTCGTAATGGTAGGCTTTCACACCCCCAATCCTCTCGGGTACACTATCACTATCAACAACGACTACGGCCTCCAAGCTTTTAACCCTGGGGGCTACAAGCTCCATCAGCTTAACGAAGTCCGAGTGAACAATCGCAACCCTATCCTCAGCATGGCTCATGATATACTCGATCTCGAAGGGTGCAAGCCTAACATTAACAGTGTGCAACACAGACCCCATCATGGGTACTGTGAAGTAAACCTCATAGTGCCAGTGGGTGTTCCAATCAAGGGTAGCAACCCTATCACCCCTCTTAACTCCGAGAGCTGATAGAGCGTTAGCGAGAGCATTCATCCTATCAAAGGCCCTAGAGTAGTCATACCCCTCAACCCTATCACCACCACTTGTAACCCTGTAGACGATCTCCCTACCAGGATCGAGGGCAAGACTACTCTTGATTATTTTATCGATGGTTAGACTGTAACCAGGCCTCCAAGGAACCTTCATCTAGGCTACACCCCCACAGCTTGCCGTGGTACCAAAAGTGGGAGGAGTTTAAATAATTTAAATTAACTGCAACAGCCTTATAGGAGGTTAAGGTTTAAGCGTAGAGGGGGATGTTAAACCTTTAGGCTTCTCCTTAATCGCAACCCGGGGGTTTGGGTTTGGAGTGGTTTGTAGTCTTCTTCGGCCACTTCTACCAGCCTCCACGTTTCAACCCTTGGATTGAGTTTGTCGACTTCGATCCCTCAGCTAAGCCGTTCCACGACTGGAATGAGAGGGTTGCTTTTGAATGCTACTCTAGGCTCTCTAACGCACCTTTGTACGATGAGGACGGGTGGGTTGTGGATGTTGTTAACGTCTACTCCAGGATATCCTTCTCATTCGGCCCCATCCTGCTCGAGTGGCTTAAAGCTAGGCTTCCCAGGGTTTACAATGCCGTAGTTGAGGCTGATAGGGAGTCCTTGTCTAGGGAGGGTTTCGGTAATGCCATAGCCCAGCCCTATGCTCACGTGGTAATGCCTCTTACCGATAGGAGGTATAGGGAGTTAGCCGTAAACTGGGGGATTAGGTTCTTCGAGAAGACATTCGATAGGTACCCTGAGGGCTTCTGGTTGCCCGAGGCGGCTGTAGATAGTGAGACGTTGGAGCTCCTGGTAGACTACGGTGTAAAGTACGTCGTGCTAGGACCCCACCAGATCGAGGCTATAAGGGTTGGGGATAGGTGGGTTAAGGTTGGTAGGGTGGATCCCAGGGTTGCGTACAAGCTGGTACTACCGTCTGGTAGGAGTATAGCGGCTGTTGTATACGATGATGTACTATCCGTGGGGGTTTCATTCGGTGACCTCCTAGAGGATGGGAGGGTGCTAGCTTCAAGGATCATAGAGTCTTTCAACGAGCTCCTACAGGGCCCGCAGCTTGTTAGCATTGCTAGTGATGGTGAGGTCTACGGCCACCATAGGAGGCGTGGTGTGGAGGAGCTTGTCAGGGCTCTTGAGATACTAGACTCTACAGGCTACGTAAGGGTTACAAACTACTCGAAGTTCCTATCGCTATCACCGCCAAGGGTTAAAGCTAGGGTTGCTAAGAGAACCTCGTGGAGCTGCCCTCATGGTGTTGAGAGGTGGAGGGCTAACTGTGGTTGTGGTTCAAACGTAAGGCCTGGGTGGACTCAGGAGTGGAGAGTCCCGCTACGTAAAGCCATAGACACGCTATCCCTGGGGGTTCTCAAAGCCCTGGAGCTGATGGGGGCTGAGCTTTACAAGAACCCGTGGGCTGCAGCCCTGGATTACATAGATGTCCTCTACGAGAGGAGTTTGGAGAAAACAGCGTCCTTCATCGAAAAACACCTCCTGAAACCAGGTGATCCTAACGCTGTCGTCGCGGCTTTAAAGCTACTAGAAGCTCTGAGAAACGCTCTCCTAGCGCAATCTAGCGATGCCTGGTTCCACGAGGACCTCGAAAGGCCCGAGCCTATACAAGCGTTAAGGCATACTGCTAGGGCTCTAGAGCTCCTAGAGGATGTAGGCTTCAAAGGCTACGTGGAGGAGGTGGTGGGAGCGCTAAGGGAGGCTAGAGGTAACACTGGTGTTAGGGGTGATGAGCTCCTAGAGAGGGCTCTTAAATCGAAGGTAGATCAAGCTATCGTAGCGGCCGTCTACGCCTTAAGATCCCTCAGGGGCACGGTGGGCGATGAGGATCTCGTGTACTCCTACAAGGTTTCAAGGTCTAGGAGGGATAGGATGGAGCTTGGACCAGTAGTAGTGGATATGGGTGTTGTAAACATCCTATCAACGGTCACACTGGAGCAGAGCACCATGTACTACGTTCTAATCCACCCCGGAGGCTGGGATCTCTATGTTGGAGTAGACTACCTGGAGAAGCCCGAGGACTACATTAGGGTTAACGCGGTGTTCAAGTCAAACCTAGGGTTTACACCGGCATCAAGGCTGGTTGGCATGTTGGGTGAGATCTTCAAGGGGAGGGTTTACACTGTAGCAGAGCTACCGTTAGACGACCAGGTGGATCTAGCACTCTGGGTCCTGGAGGGTTTCAAGAGCTCCCTTAAAGACCACCTTGAGAAGCTCTCACCCACCATACTACCCCTGTACTACACCTTCAAGACTTTAGGCGTTAAACCCCCAGAGTACCTGGCTAGTGCTCTCACAGCACTACTAAGCTTGAAGGTTGAGGAGAGCCTCGGGGGACGGGATATGCTGAGGCTTAGAGAGCTCATCGGGGTAGCTGAGGGTCTTGAAACCCCGCTTGGATCATATGTTAGAGAGCTCATAGCATTAAAGCTTATAGAGCTCCTAGATAGGCTGGAGGTTGACCCAACGAACACCAGGGTTCTTGAGGGGGCACTTGACTTAGCATTAACCCTGGATGGGATGGGAGCTCTCGGAGGCCGCCTGGTGGAGGAGGCTAGGATCAGGGTTGCGCTGGCTAGGAAGAGGTATTACGCTGATATGAGGAGGGCTGCTGAGGCTGGTGACGAGGTTTCATGGGGTTGGGTTAAGCTATTTACCTCCCTAGCCAAGCTCCTAAGGGTTAGGGTCTAGGTTGGAGTTCTTCGCACCAACTGGTATTAAGAGTGTTTGGATGGTGAGCTTCGAGTACTCAGGTGTAGCTAGCCTAGGTGGCCTTGGGGAGGCTGTTAGGGCTAGGGCTGAGATGCTAGCTAGGAGGGCTGTTAGTGTTACAGTCTTCATGCCATCTCATGGTAGATGCTGGGATCCCCTGTTGAGGGTTAAGCTGGGCCTCAGGGATACGGGGTTCTCGGAGTGTAGCTACAGGAGGGGTGTTGATGGACGCTACTACCACTACTGTATTGGAGCTGATGAGGCTAACGTCAAGGGGGTTAGGGTGATCCTCTTTAAAGGCCTCGACAGGGTCACCAGGGGTGTCTTGGACGATTGGAGCATATACTCTAGGGTTGAGGAGAAGGCATCGCTGCTAGCCAGGGCTCTCAAGGCTTACGCACAGAGGTCCGGGGAGCTCCCAGACCTAGTCGAGGTCCACGACTGGCATAGTGTCCTCGCAGGGGCTATAGTCAGACAGGAGGCTGAGAAGAGGGGGCTAGCGGTACCCCTAGTCTACACGATACACCTCTCAGGCTCACCAAGCTTCCCATGGCATTACGCTTCCCAGGACTGGTCAGGTTTACAGGATGGGCCTCACCTCGTCTGGAGGATTGTGAGGCACGAGGTTGAGCACTATAGTAGCCTATGGGACTCCCTTGGGGGTAACGTTGAAGCCTTCGGGGTCCACGAGGCCGATCTAGTGGTGACGGTAAGCCTCTCGTATCTCAGGGAGGAGCTCTTCAAACGACACGGGGGTTGGATTGCTGGCAAGTCATGTGTTATCTACAACCCAGTAGATCTCCGCATCGAGGATGCGGAGAGGTGGGTTGTTGAGAGGTACGGTGGGCTGGGAGGCGGGGTTGAGTGGAGGATTGTGGAGGACACGCTATCAGGGTATAGGAGGTGGGGTTACCTTGATAGAGGTGGAGCTCTCCTCATCTCCCTTGGTAGGCTCACCTGGCAGAAGGGGTTTGATGTCGCCGTTAGAGCCCTAGACCACACACCCTCATCGAGGCTACTCATACTAGGCCTCCAGGTGGGGGACTACAGTTTCGAGAGTGAGCTTAGAAGGCTTGTTGAGGAGAGGGCTGGCAGGGTCATGGTTGTACTGGATAGGATCCCCGTGGATGTCAGGAATGCTCTAATAAGGCTAGCTACGGCAACTGTGGTCCCATCGAGGTGGGAGCCTTTCGGGCTCGTAGCAGTGGAGTCTATGGCCTTAGGGACGCCTGTCATAGCATCAGCTGTAGGCGGGTTGAGGGAGGTTGTTGTAGACCTTAGATCCAATCCCAGCGGTACAGGGCTACTGGTTAGACCAGAGGATCCAGCCGATATGGGGGTTGCTATGGAGTCCCTCGTTCAGCTGATGACCGGTGGTAGCCCACACCTAATCCCCATACAGGGTCTTAGAAGCCTAGCGAGCCCAGATGCCGGGTTGAGGGTTAGGGGTAGCTGTGTTAAACACGTGGATGAACACTTCAGAGAGCATGCTGTCTACAGTCAGGTTGAAGCATGCTATGAGAGGGCGAGGCAGATGGCCTACTATAGGGCTGTAGCCTCCGCTCACACGAGGGTGGGCTAGATGGTAGACCTAGTCCTACTATTCGAGGTACATCAACCGCTACGTATTAAACCCCTAACAGACCTACCACCAGGCTCTAAGGCTGATGACCCCTTGGAGCTCCTCAACTGGGAGTTGAACAAGGTTGTATTCGATAGGGTGGCGGAGAACGTCTACATCAAGGCTTCGAGGATACTATTGGAGGCCCTAAGGGAGGTTGAAGATTTCAAGGTAACCTTCAGCATATCAGGTCTAGCCCTGGAGCTCATGGAGAAATGGGCTCCTCAGGCTCTAGAGCTCCTCAGAGAGATAGCGTCTACTGGGAGAGCTGAGTTCATGGCCCAGACGTACTATCACTCGCTAGCCTGGTTTATAGACGTTGATGAGTTCGTAGAGCAAGTTCAAGCCCAGGCTAGGCTTGTGGAGGAGCTCCTAGGCTACAGGCCTTCAGCTGCTGAGAACACAGAGTTCATATACAATAATGATGTTGCGTGCACGCTGCACTCCATAGGCTTTAAGGTTACCGTAACAGAGGGTGTGGAGTGGATCCCAGGCTTTAAGGGGCCTAACTACGTCTACCAAGCATACGGGTGTCCTGCGAGGGTCCTCACTAGGAACTATAGGTTGAGCGATGATATCGGCTTCAGGTTCAGCCTTAGAACGTGGGATCAGCACCCTCTAACAGCCGATAAGTATGCATCCTGGGTAGCCAGATCCCCTGGTGACGTCGTCCTAGTAGCTTTAGACTACGAGACCTTCGGAGAGCATCAGAGGCCTGAGACCGGGATATACGATTTCCTGAGATGGCTCCCAAGGGAGGCTGTTAGAGCTGGGCTGAGCTTCGCTACTGTGACCGAGGCAGCGTTTAAACACAGGCCACGTGGAACCCTAGATGTACCACCATGGGCTACCATAAGCTGGGCTGATGAAAGGGATGTATCGGCATGGCTTGGGAACGAGGCTCAGAGGATTGGACTAGAGGTTCTAAGGATGCTCTACAACTACGCTAAAGCTCTTGGCGGCGAGGCTCTGAGAGTGTGGAGGCTCTACACCCTAAGCGACCACTTCTACTACCAGGCGACGAAGACGGGGCCTGCAGGCGAGGTTCACAGCTATTTCAACCCCTACACGAGCCCCTACAAGGCCCAACTCATCTACCACATGGCCTTGAAGACCCTAAGGGATTATATCGTTAGAATGGCTAGGGCCGACTACTGTAGGTTCATCGAGGTGTTCAGAGCCCCTAGGAGGCTGTGCTACCACATAGCACTTGACAGCGGGGTCCTCGAAGTCTGCTCCTACAAGGAGCTCCTAGAGGCTCTTAGAAACCTCCCAGAGGGTGTCGTGAGAGAGCATATAACCAGAGGTTACATCGATAGGTGGGTTGACGAAGTGCTACTAGCTGAAGGGGGGTTGGACTACGTTGAATCCAGGTGCTCGGGCACACCACAGCATTCAATTTAATAAGCTTAGGGCTACAGTGTGTTAACAGGGTGTAGGGGTTATAGCGGTTCTAAGGAAGGCATTCATACCGATAGGAGGTCTCGGGACCAGGCTTTACCCGTTAACAGTTGAGACGTCAAAGGCCATGATAAGGTTTCTCAACAACTTCCTCATAAACTTCATAATAAGAAGGCTGGCGGCGCAAGGTGTAGAGGAGTTCTACCTAGGTGTTAGCGGTTACTTCAACTACAAAGCTCTACACGATCACCTAGGCGGGGGCTTTAAAGTTAGGGTAGCCCCTAGGGTTAGTAGGCTTGTTAGGATAAGATACCAGCCTAACGAGGATAGCATTGGTAACGCTCACTCCATAAGGATACTGCTGGAGTACTACAACGTGAGAGAGCCTATCCTCGTAGTCCAGGGGGACACGGTGGCTGACATCAATGTGAGGAAGCTCTACAGGAGGCATAGGGAGGCCGAGGCCTTCATGACCATAGCTTTGAAGGAGATAGAGGATGTGAACGAGTTGAAACACTTCGGTGTAGCAGTTCTAGACGATCAGTGGTTCATAAGGGGGTTTGTGGAGAAGCCTAAGAGGGTTGAGGAGGCCCCCTCACGTCTGGTCAACACAGGCATATACGTTATATCCGAGGAGATGGTGGAGTTCCTGCTATCAGAGGAGTTTGATAGGATGGTGAGGGAGGGTAAAGCGGATTTCGGAGCCCACGTAATACCCAGGATTATAGGTGATGGTAGGAGGGTTGCAGGCTACGTGATGGAAGGCTACTGGTTCGACATAGGAACCCCTGAGAGGTACATCGAGGCATCTCTATACCTGCTAAGAAGGCTTGACGACGAGGGGCTCGAGGTAGCAACAAGCTACCGGGGGGTTAGAATGCAGGGCTTCAGCCCTGCATCGAGAGCTCTCCACGTGGACATAATCGAGAGGGCTGCGAGGGGGATGTTATCCTTTGAAGGGGATGTACTCCTAGGAAGGCATGTGAGGATAGAGAATGGAGCTAGGATAGCCAACTCCATAATAGACAACTACACGATAATAGAGGGAGGGTCTGTTGTAGAGGAGAGCGTGGTCATGGATAGAAGCTTCATAGGACGAGGGACGGTGATAAGAAGTAGCATAGTGGGGAGGCATGCTAGGGGGGGTAGGAATGTTAAGATGGTAGCAAGCTACATAGGCGATAACGTAACGATAGGCGATAATGTAACACTTGAGAACTGCAAGGTATGGCCTCACAAGGTCATCGAGAACGATTACAAATGCTTAAACGAGACGATAGTCTAAAGGTAACCTAGGTAACCCCATCCACGACATCACATCAAGGTATCAGATTGTAGATTGCAACCGAGGATGCCAGGAATGCTAGTATCTGTGCTAACCCAGCCTCCACAGCAGGCCCCCTAGCCCCCGGGTCTCCGGAGAGCTTCGAGTACACCTTGGATAACGCGAATGCCACGGCTATGTTGGATACCAACGCTACCACCGTGTAGGTAACACCACCTACCCCTAACACGTGGGAGGCCGGTGTAAGGATTAAAGCTAGGGTTAACCCCACTAGCCCCGCTAAAGCCACATGCCTTCTAACTAGCGCTAAGCTCAACCTCCAACCCCCCTACTCTAAGGCTTATCAACCTCTTAAACTGTATAGTTTAAGAGGTCTAGGATGTCTTGCGACTCTTACTTTGAGGGTGTGGTTTTCAGTGGCGTTGGGGAGGGGGCTTTCTACGTTAGCCTGTACTCCAGGAGGTTCCTGGAGAAGCTAGGCTTCAAACCCTACCCTGGAACCCTGAACCTAAGGCTTCTAGCCGACGTGGATGCCTTCAACCAGTGTTTGAGTAAAGCCAACCCCATAATCGTAGAACCCCCCGTTATCCCCGGTGTGAGGCTTGGAGTTGTCTACGTATACCCTGTCGAGATCCAAGGCTACTTCAACCCCCACACCTTCATGGTCAGACCCCAGATAACAGTGTATAGGGGTGATGTTGTTGAGCTCATAGCAGGTGTTAGTCTTAGGGAGGAGCTGGGCTTAGATGATGGGAGTAAGGTTAGGTTTAGACTCCTACCACACGGCCCTCCGGGTTTGGGGTATATCTAGACTTCTAGCTCCCCAGGTTTAGGTGGCATTAAAGGCTTCCTCCCATCCCCGTACTTATCCAGGGTTTCTCTTATAGCCTCCTCTATCTCCTTCTCAACATCTCCTAGAGTCATCTGGGACTCCACCAGGGCCCCCTCGTAGACCGCTACCTGGTTATTCACGACGACGAGCCTAGGGCTAACACTACCATCTAGAACCTTATCGAGGCTCCCGTCGAACGCCACCATATCCCCATCATATGGCATATCATACAACCTATAGCCATCCACGGTCGCCATCCTAGCTATAACCTCCACCGGCTCCCTGAAAACCCTCCTTATCAACCCTAAATGCCTGGGTGTAGTCCCTAGTAGTAGTGGCCAGTCGCTCCCAAAGCTAGCAACACCCGCTAGGCTCCTCCTAGTCCTCCCATAGAGTATTATGTTGGTTGTAGGGCATGCTACACACTGGAGCCCCACCCTTGTAACATCATCGTCTATGCAGTGGACTGGGACTATCTTAGCAGGGTAGGGGGGCTCCCCCATGAGGGTCTTGAAGGCCTCCAGCTCCGACAACCCCTCCCCTAGGTGTAGCCCGACAACCCCATCACCCCTACGCGCCAGGTCTAGGGCCTCCCTCACAGTAGTAGCCCCCGCCATCCCGAGGCTGTGTATGAAGACACCCATCCTAGCGAAGCCGTCCCCGACGAGCATGCTAACCCTATTGTAGTCGCTTAAAACCTCACCTAGGGTCCAGCCAACCCTATCCATGACCGTTGGGAGTAGGACGATACGAGGTCTAACGGGGAGCTTAAGCCAAGCCCTAACATTAGCAGCCAGCCTACCAGTTAGAGCTAGCAAAGTCGTACCCTCAAGGAGAGCTCTAACAAGCGTTAGATAGGACAGCTTAGATGCTACGCTAAGATCCCTCCTAACCATAACCTCATCGACAACCATATCCCTCCCCCTAATCCACTCATAGGAATCCCTCCACCTAACACCACGCCTAAGACCACCATCTATAACCTGAGGGTGGGCATGACCATCACTAAAACCAGGGACAAGTACAACGTCGTAGTAAGCATCCTCCCTAAAGGGAGCCCAAAAACCCTCAACAATCCTACCATGGACAACAGCTATACCAGCCTCGATAACCCCCATACAGGGAGCCCTCCCGGTGAGAGCGGGAGCTTTACCTTAGATGGTGTTGAGAGAACCTATTAACCTTAACTATAAAACGTTAAACCCGCATACAAGTCTTAAATTTCTTTAACTTTAAATATGACTGGCGGC
>Ga0080008_138510_pt1 | contig 12397 bp, 11 predicted proteins | sample ConCONMetagenome_FD_69211 | JGI IMG/M metagenome (GOLD analysis project Ga0080008, IMG submission 69211) | Hot spring microbial streamer communities from Conch Spring, Yellowstone National Park, USA - CON_C (SPADES assembly) (version 2) | ecosystem: Environmental > Aquatic > Thermal springs > Hot...
CAAGTAGCGGGGAGTAGGGCTGAGACGGCTCAACTAACAGTAGTGGCTAGGTAGAGAGGAGCCCCCTGAGCTCACCGAGCTTGTCTAGAACTCCTTTCTCTCTACAGAGCTCCTCCAGGTACTCCCAGTGCAGCCTACTGCTCCACGTGTAGAGTAGCCACAGCGCCTTGTCTCTGTCCTCTATAGCCCCTCGGTACTTCCAGCCCTCGAGGTATACTGCTATTAAGTCCTCTACCGGGTCTAAGTACACGTAGAACTCCTCTACGAGCACTCTCACGGGGCTCTTCTCTCTAGTGTAGGTCGTCGAGACGATGTCTATTGACTTCAGCGAGAAAACCTCGTACACTGGGAGGTAGCCTCGGCCAATTCTCTCGGAGAACTTCTCCAGGAACTCCTCTACTACTCTACTAGTGTTCTCTACAATTACGTCTACGTCCATAGTCCTGTGGACCCTGCCGGTGTACACTTCTACTGCAAAGCCGCCAGTAATAACGACTCGTCCAAGCCCCCTCTCCTCGAGAAAGCTGTTGAGCCACGCTGTGAAGAGGAGGTACCTCTTGGCCTCATCACTAGTAGTGAGTAGCCTCGGGAGGATCTTCTCCTCGAAGACGCTCAGCATTTCAGAGACTACTCTCTCAGTCTCAGTGTTCTCTTCTCCCCGCGCCACTCAACCAACTCGAGGTAAGCTCCAGCGAGCTCTCTCGCTAGTCGAGCTAGCCTAAGAGACTCTACTACACTCCTCCTCGTAGTCCTAAACCGCCCGCGGGTTGCATAGACTATTTTAAAGGCGTCTCTAGCACTCCCACTCAAAGCCCAGGCCCTCACGAGAGGCATAAGTAGGCACTACGTATTTATACGGTAACTACGAGAACACAGTAGCCAGGCTCCACAGCTCCACTAATCCCCCGCAAAGCCCCGAAGCGGGCGCAGAGGCGCTGAGCCTCCGAGGGGGTTTAGGGGAATTTATAATTTCACTTCTGCTAGTTAACTGCGAGGTGTAGTGTGGCGTGTCTACTCACCAAGAGCTCTCTACTCAGTCCTCGAGCGGAGAGCTCGCGTGGCGCGGCTTGAGGGGGCTGGAAGTCGCCGCGTTACTGCAGGTAATGGGGGCTACTCTAGTACTAGTCGCCGCCATAGCGCTCTACGCTACCCTGCCCTTCTACGGCGCGGCCTCCCCGGAAATCGCGGCTGATCTCGGGGCTCGGAGTGTTGCTGCGAGTTTAGCGTGGTTTACTACGGCAGTAGTGTTTACTGCCTTCACGAACTTCAAGTACCTCGCGCCCTCTCTGAAGTACCTCGCGGAGTGGAGACCTGTAGAGCTCGCTAAGCCCGCTGAACTAGCAAGACTCTGCCTCCTGCTCGGCTCAAGTACACTACTAGTAGCGCTCCTCGTAGTCACCGCTATTAACGCTATTAACACACCAGAGATCATAAGAGAGTACTCAGCGAGGAGGACTCTCGCAGAGGGCTTGATATGGCCAATTACACTAGGCCTAGTCGGAGGCGCCGTGCTCTCCGCTGGCTGGACTCTCCTCTTCGCGTTTCTAAGTAAACTCAGAGAGCTACTTGACACCCCCGCGCTCTCAAAGCTAGGCGTAGCGGTGCTGGTGTACGGACTAGTATTCATTACGCTAAAAGCAAGCCTCCTCGCGGCCTACTACGGCTACACAGTGGCGAGAGCTGGAATAGTATTCGCGCTCCAGCCAGTGCTGGGACTAGCACTACTACTATCAGTACTCGGCGTAGTGTCGTGGGGGCTACTCTACACAGAGGTAGCCTCACTCGAAAAGAAACTCGCCTCTGCAACAACACAGTGAAACCCACCTAGTAGTCGGCAGTACGTGCTTTTTACTCAACACTCACACCCCCACGCCTCTGCTTAGCGCTGATCCTCTGCGAGCTCGCGTTTTAAATCATGACTGCTGTAGTTGCAGTGGGGAGCTACAGTGTCCGTCCTAGTTACTACTAGAGGGTCGGCGAGCCCGTTACATTCAGCTACTCAGCCACCAGCTGCAACGCGGCTACATCATTAATTCTCCTTAAGCAAAGTAGAGTAGGCTTCCCGCTCCTACTCCGACTCGCCGTGCCCGCTGGGCTTTAACTTCTCGAGGAAGAGCTTTCTCTGCCGCTCAGCGACTGCTGGTGGAATCGTCGTTACTCTGCCTAGTAGCCTGGAGAACACGTATACTTGCGCCGCTCTCTCAACTAGCTCTAGTACTTCTAGTGCATCGTCGAGGTTCACGCCGACCGCCACTACGCCGTGATTAGCGAGTATAGCGGCTTTTCTGCCGCGCAGAGCCTCTACAGCGCTCTCCGCGAGCTCTCTCGTGCCGAAGGGCGCGTAGTCAGCTACTCTCACATCTCCCCCCATGTAGAGAACCATTTCCTCTAGTATTGGTGGTAGATGCTCTCTCACAACGCTGAGTACACTAGTGTAAATACTGTGCGCGTGTATAACTGCGTTCACGTAGTCGTAGGCGCTGTATATAGCTAAGTGCAGTGGGAGCTCAGAGCTGGGCTTTAAGACCCCCTCAACTACACTGCCAGTGAAGTCCACGACTACTAGGTCTCCGGGACTCAGCCTAGCCTTAACTCTCCCACTTGGAGTAATGACCACGTGCTCGCTACTAGCGCGCACACTGACATTACCAGACCTCCCATAGTTGAGACCCCTGGAGTCCAAGTACGCTAAGACCTCAACTATCTTCTCCTTCAAGTCCTCGTACAAGCCTCAAAACACCACTCAATACTCTTCACTGTAGTAGGGGCTTAAAGGAGTTTCAAGAGGAAAAGCCTCGGAGTAAAAAAGCGAGAAAGCTAGTACTCGATTTCTCCAGCGAGCTCTAGTTCTGGTAGCTTGTAGACTAGTACTCTACTGTAGCCCACTAAGTACAGCTTGTCACTAATACGCAGCGCTCTCATAGCTCCTTCAAGGTCGATTACGGCGAGTACTTGGAGAGACGCGTTTTCAACGCTGTACCTAATTACTAGAAAGCCTCCTGATGCCGGCACCGAGCCCCACGTGAACCAAGTGATTACTGGTATTACTACTACACTGTGCCTAGTGTCTATCATGAACGCCCTGTGGTTAACGAGCACTTCAGACCACAAGTACTTGGGGAAGCGGAGTTTTACTACTTCACTCATGTTAGTTGGGTCTGTGACGTTGAATAAACTGATTTTGAGGTACCATCCCGATAGCCCAACACCGAGTAGCAGGTTCTCTGAGAGAGGGTGCAAGTACTCGCTAAAACCAGGTATCTTCAAGTACCCCAGTACGCGCGGGTCATAGGGATCTGAGAGGTCTATTGCGAAGAGCGGGTCGACTATTCTAAAGGTTACTAGGTAGAGAATATTCTTAATTAGTCTAGCCGCGTAGACTCTCTCACCGGCGGCCAGGCCCTCCAGCCTCGAAACCACATTGAGATTCTCGTCTACAATGTACACAGCATTAAAGGTGGAGGAGGGCGGTGGTAGCCAGAACCAGAGTAGCCAGAACCGGTCGAAAGTACATCTTCGTTCACTAGTAGTTGTATAGGTCACAGTAGTCGTGGAGTTGTCTTCTACTATAATTATAGGCTCCGGTAAGGGCACATTGAAACAGCCAGGCATAAATTCCAGAGAGTAGTTGTGCACAGTTGTAGCCACTACTAGAAATCTCCCGTGCTCGCCGCGAAGCTCCTCTACGGCGAACTGATCTAGTACTAGACCGGGAACGCTGAAAGACCCCTGCTCACTCACCTCGAGGCCGCTTACAGTTAAGACTAGGAAGAACGTCTCGTCAGTAATATTCAATTCTCTAATGATAGGCTTCCAGTCTCTCAGCTCCTCTGCTATTTTATTGAGCTCGTCTAGTACTCTGCCAAAAGCCCTCTGCTCGAGAAGCGACTTCAACTCCTCGTACTTAGAGCTAGGTATTACCTCTGTGGACTCTAAGTACTCGAGAATCTTGAGGAGGGCTTTGTAGTACACGAAATCGGGGCCGCCGCTCCACGCCACGTAGAGCTTATCCCGCACCATGTAAATCCACTCAACTCTACCCCCAGTGTAGGCTTTAACAGTGTACTCTCCACTCGAGATGTCCAGAGCTAAGACTACAACGTAAGACGCGTAGCTCCCCGTCTCGACAATGCTCTCTCTCGGAATAGGCCTCTCGTTAACTAGTGGAATAAGTGGCGCTACAGCGTCGCTAGTGTACCTAAATGACTCCACGTAGCCCACTACGTAGAGGTAGTTCTCCACGAGCCTAGAGCCCCCGAATACACACGTGACGTTTACATGGTAGAGTAGTCTGGGACTACTGGGCTGCGTCAAGTCGTAGACTAGTACGTCTACAAGTGGGTACTCCACAGTGTACTGTAGTGACTCGTTAACTGCAATAGTGACTCCGAGGCTCAGATCTGCTCTTATAACTACTAGTGTGTTGCCCTGCAAGTACAGCCCCTCAACGCTAGTAGTTTTAATGTAGCTTAGCACTCTCTCCCCAACAGCGTCTATTACGGCCACGCCGTCTTCTCGCGCTACCACTATTAAGTAGCCGTTTGTCTTGACCACGTCATCCTCGTCAATACCAGCGACTTGCACGTTTGTTGCAGAGTGCTCTAGCTGGCCGAGTCGAGTAGCAAGTGGAGTAGCCGAGGAGCTGCTTTCTGCTACTAGTGCTGGTAATATTAGTGGTGCTTCGGGTACAAGTACTTGTAGAGATCTCGCCTGGGTAGCTATTTTCTCTAGTAGGTCTCTGTACGCTTCTACTTGCTGAGTACTCAGTACTACTCCGCTAAGCGGCGTCTTAGGCCCCTCGACTACAACTGGCTTTTCTCTAAGCGGCTCTCTCCCCCTCTCACTCGGAGTGGAGTAGTGGAGGAGAAGTACTGATGTGGCCGCTCCCACCACGAAGACTAGTAGGCCAATAGCTATTAGTGTGGTCTTATTCACAAAACTCACCTCCTCCAGTTAAGCGTCTACTCGTAGTTTCTTAAAACACTAATGTCTAAACACAGGTGTCCAGGGGCCTGTACGCCTAGCAGGGTTATATTGAACAATTTGCGAGAGTAGATGCTAGTGGTGTCTACTCTTGAGTAGTAGAGAGCTCACCGAGACTCAGCTGAGAATATACTTGTACATACTAACACACGGCGGTGACGTGAGTGTCCGCGAAATTGCCAGGGACTTGAGGCTCTCCCCGAGTACTGTACACTACAGTTTAAAGCGCCTCGAGGAGCTGGGCTACGTAACCAGGAGCTCCAGCGGCTACGTAGTCAAAAAACCAGTTAAACTAGAGGGCTACGTGCTACTAGGTAGACTGCTAGTGCCGAGGCTACTAGTATACGGGCTCTTCTTCAGCGGAGTGTTCACTGGAGTGCTGATTTACACGCTCACTCGCGGGCTGACAGGCGAGAGGCTCCTCGCACTAGTAGTGTCACTCGTAGCCAGCACGCTATTCTACTACGAGGCTTTCAGAGCGTGGAGGAGAGTACTAACCTAGCTACGACCTAGACGACTCCAGATCACCTCGCAGACTAGAATAGTCCTGGACTTTAATACTACTAGCACTCACTATGCGTAGTAGTGGTGTCTAGGTGTCTCTGAGACTTCTAGTTCTCGGTGTCGGGGGCTGGGTCTCAGACCCCAGACTCGGGCACACCTCCATACTAGTAGTTCCGCCTGGGAGGAGACCTCTACTACTAGACGCCGGCGAGGGGGTTGCGAGAGCTCTCTACGAGCACGGGTTCAGAGTGAGAGACCTGGAGGCTGTAGTAGTAACGCACATGCACGGAGACCACGTGCTGGGCCTGCCCACGCTAGTAATGCTCGCTGAGAACTACGAGAAGACAGGGCTAAGAGTACTCGTTCACCACGAGCACTTAGAGAGCACTAGGAGCCTGCTCAGACTAGTGGGAGTAGACTACGAGAGCACGGCTACACTAGTAGGTGTGAGGCCCGGCGACGCGCTGAGAGCGGGGGACTTCAACTTGCTCTTCGCGGAGTCCTGTCACACTCAGCCGGCACTGGCAGTTAGAGTAGAAGTGGGGGGCTCGTGCTTAGTTTATAGTGGTGACACAGCGCCGTGTACTAGTGTAGTTAAACTAGCTGAGAAGTGCCGTGTACTAGTACACGAGGCCTCGGGCTACGACCCCGCAGCGCACTTATACGGACACAGCACAGTAGACGATGCTCTGAGGATAGCGCTAGAGGCGGGTGTAGAGAAGCTGGTACTAGTGCACTACTACTCCGAGAAGCCGCCACTGAGAGCCCACAGACACGTGAGCGTAGACGTCTACTTCGCGCACCCAGGAGAGGAGATAGTAGTGTAGAGGGCTGACAGCCGGGTTACTTGAACTGATTACTCCGCGAGCTCTAGATCGCTGCGCTCCGAGAGCCTGTGATCAAGCCACTGACTATCTGACTATAACGCTTATATACTTATTGATAGAATAATGTAATAGTCACGTTGGTGAATGTGGGTTATGCGTTCAAGTCTAATTTCAAGATTTGCACTGCTATTACTACTAGTGCCTAGTCTCCTACTACTAGTTAACACCGCGAGTGGGCAGGCTACTGTTAACGTGTACCCCTCAGAGGGGCCGCCGGGAGTGCTAGTCGAGGTCTTTGGCTGCGGACTTGCCAGACAAACCTCTGTAGCAATATACTTCGAGCACGTACTAGTGGGGGAGGAGAGAAGTGACGCCGCGGGGTGTTTCTGGGCGCTCGTTGCCGTGCCTGAGTTAGAGCCCGGCCTCCGCGCTGTAATAGTCAGAGACACTAGTGGCCGCGTGGCGTACACCTCGTTTACTGTGACAAGACCCCTCATAACAGTCTCGCCGAGCACTGGGCCAGCCGGCTCGAGGGTAAATATCACTGGCGTGGGGCTCGGGCCCTATCAAGTCTACACTCTGAAATTCAACGACGTAGTAGTAGAGTCACTACTATTTACTAGTAAGAGTGGAGAGCTAGTTGGAGTCGCGGCCACAGTGCCCACGGGTGTGAGCCCCGGAGTATACGGCTTCACGCTCACCTATATTGGCTACTACCGCGAAGCAAACAGTGCTAGACAAGTATTCTTCACCTCCCAGCCGGTAGTAGTCGCCTACGCCTCGTTCAACGTGACTTGGGGCGTGGCTACAACGGACGACATACTACTACTAAACGAGTCTATAAGCAAACTCGCAGTAGAGCTCAGCTCGCTCAGAGACGCTATTAGAGACCTGGTGAACTCGCTGGAGAGGCTCGGGTCAGAAGTCCGGGCGAATAATACTCTCTTGAACAGCGCTCTCCGGGAGTTAGCTTACAGGTTAGACACTTCAATTACGAGTCTCGAAGAGCTCACTAGAGCTCTCAGCGCCGAGTTGAATGAGACGAGGAGCGAGTTGAGTAGACTGAGAAGCAATTTAAACGTAGAGACCGGTAAGCTGGACTCTAAGATACTAGACCTCAAGAACACTCTAAGTATTGAGCTGGAGAAGCAGTCTTCTAGAATTAGGAGTTTAGAGTCGAATTACGAGTTCACGAGAATACTAGTAGTAGTGGCATTAGCTCTCGGCGCCGCGTCCATAGGTCTCAGCGCCAGAGTGTACATTACTATGAGGAGGTACGGGCTCGGAGAGTACACAGCTGGAACTCAGAAGACAGAGTACACTTAGCTCCTCCCGCGACTAGTCAGCGGGGGTTTCTTCTTCACGGAGTCCGCGCTCAGCCTCACTTCATCACTCACAGTAAAATATAACAGCCGTGTACTTAAATCTACTAGTGCTCCGAGCTCTACGTCTAGTAGAGTGTTGAGGGGCTGTTAGAGTGGAGTACACTCCAGACTACTTCTGCAGAGAGGAGTACAGGGCTTTTAGTGCTTACAGGGCGCTCTCGAGGAGCCCGCTGCTTCCAAAGAGGTACAGAGAGGTCTTCGAGAAGAGTGCTAGTGAGGAGTACAGGCACTACTTGTTCTGGAGGAGGCTCGGCGGAGACTGCGCCACTAGGTCAGTTCTGCCCACTACTGTACTCTACTCTCTCCTAGTACTAGTGTTCGGAGTTACTTTTACACTGAAACTACTAGAGAGGAGCGAGAAGAGAGCTGTTCTAGAGTACTCTAGACTAGTAGAGCTGAGGCGAGACCTCGCCGAGGAGCTAGAGGGTATTGTTAGAGAGGAGCTAGTGCACGAAGAGAGCTTTGCGAGTAGTGTGAGTGAGAGTAGAGTTAAGTACTTGGGCTCAATAGCCCTGGGGGTCTCAGACGCCCTAGTCGAGTTGACTGGTATTTACGCGGGGTCTCTGGGGGCTTTCGCGAGTACACTAGTAGCGGGGCTCACGGGCCTACTAGCCGGCTTCTCGGCCTCGATATCAATGACCGTGGCTGCGTATATTCAGGCGAAGAGTGCTCGCGCCGAGAGGCCTCTAGTGGCCGCCGCGTTCACGGGAGCGGCCTACGTAGTCGTCACGCTACTCCTCTCACTACCCTACTTCCTACTAAGTAGTCCCCTCTACGCGTTCGCCGTAATGATCTCTACTGCTGTAGCCATATCTCTCTACATGGCTCTCTACACAGCCATTCTCGGAGAGAAGAGCCTTAAGAGAGAAGTAGCTGAGACTAGTGGACTACTACTCGGAGTCTCACTACTACTCTACCTGCTCGGCAGAGTACTGGGCGCGTACTTGGCCTCGTAAACTGCTCTAAGACTTATTACCTGGAGCTCTAAACAACTAGTACACTAGGCTAGGTGTGCTAGTATTGAGTAGTGTGCACGCGGTGGAAGTGTCTAATCTCACTAAAATCTACAGTGGCGGCGTCGTGGGGGTTAGAGAGCTCAGCTTCAACGTCTACCCCGGTGAGATATACGCTCTAATAGGCCCTAATGGCAGCGGCAAGACAACTACGCTGAGAATTATAGCCACGCTGATCAAGCCCACGAGGGGGGCTCTGAGGGTATTCGGCGTAGACGTAGCTAGAGAGCCCCTGAAAGCGAGGTCTCTACTAGCATACCTCCCGGAAGAGGCCGGCGCGTACAGGGACTTAACGGGCCTGGACTTCATTAGATTTATGCTCAGCCTGAGATTTACTGGTAGGAGGCTCGAGGAGGCCGTGAGCGAGGCTATTGAGATCTCTAGTCTAGAAGGGGGCTTGAAGAGGCCTGTTAGAACGTACAGTAAGGGTATGAAGAGGCTACTAGCACTAAGCGCTGTACTGGCCTCTAGACCCAGGCTACTAATTCTAGATGAGCCCACAGCCGGCCTAGATGTAGAGAGGAGTCTCCAGGTGAGAGATCTCGTGAAGAGGTATAATAGAGAACTAGGCGTCACAGTGCTACTCAGTAGTCACAACATGCTGGAAGTAGAGTACCTCGCTCACAGAGTGGGAATGCTCTACAGGGGCAGGCTAATAGGAGAGGGCTCTCCGGGCGAGCTCAAGAAGAAACTCACTGCTAGTAATCTCGAAGAGGTCTTTGTGAAGCTTAAGACTACTAGTGGTGGCTAGTAGTGGTTCTCGGTGTTCTAGTTAAGAGAGAAGTAAAGGCCTTTATGAAAAACCCCGCTTTCATATTCTCACTAGTACTCATAGTAGTAATGTACAGTGTAGTGTTCGGCATTATGAGAGCTGGAGTAGAGCAGGCTGTAACGGAGGCTGGTAGAATCAGTATTGGAGTAGTAGTGGCTAACAGGACTAGACTCGTAGATGAGCTACTGTACTTGCTAAACGGGACTACTGGAGGCCGCATAAAGCTCTACAACTCGCTCGGAGAAGCCGTTGAAGAGCTCGGCGTGGGCGTTGTAATACCGAGTAATATCGAGGAGCTCGTAGAGTCGGGTCGCGTGGAGCTCAGGGGCTCTGTTAAAGTCTACTCGGTGAGCTTAATGAGCGCTCAGAGCAGGCTACTAGTACTAGACACTGTGAGAGCCCTAGTTGAGCAACTACTACCAGTAGCTTACAGTAGAGTGTACAATGTGACACTACCACCCAGTACTAGAGTGCTAGTTACTAGTAGTGTTGTGTACTACGAGAGGGAGTTTAGTAGTCAGGGCTTTGTCTTCATCTCGAATATAATCTCCGCGCTCCCAATGCTCATTGGAATAATTATTGGGACTAACGCGGGCTACGCTACACAGCTAGTTGCATTCGAGAAAGCGGAGAAGGCCTTTGAAATGCTGCTCTCGCAGCCTATTAAGAGGAGTAGAGTTGTATTGGCGAAGATTATTGGAGCCTCAGTAGCCTCTATTATATTCGCCGCCGCCTACTTCGCCGGGCTACTAATACCACTAGTGCTACTTCCACCTCCACAGGGGAGCGGTAACCGCCTAGCAGACGTCCCCGCGCCGGTGGGGGCTGAGGTGAGCGGAATCGACCTCGTGACTGGAGTAGTGGTGCCCACAGTTCTCTCACTAGTACTGGGGCTGTTTAGTTCAGGCTCTCTCGGCATACTACTAGGTAGCCTAGTATCGGATGAGAGGACCGCTGGTGTACTGATATCCCCAGTAGTGCTGATCTACATGGGGCTCGGATTCGCCATTATGTTCCTCGGGTTCGAGCTGAACTACGCGCTGAGCGTTATCTCGGGTGTACTAGTCGTGGCTCTGCCCTCTCTCTACGCGGCCTCACTACTCGCTGATAGGCCCATTTACGCCCTAGTGGGAGTGGGCAGTGCTGTCTTGACGTGCCTTGTCCTCGTAGCGCTGACGGTAGTGGTGTTTAACAGGGATATAGTAGTCCTCGGCGTGAGAATTAAGCTCAAGAAGAGCGAGTAGAGTAGAAGTAGTGCTCTCGCGCGGGGAAGGCGCCGCTCTTAACCTCCTCTACGTACTTCTTCACAGCGCTCACTATAATGCTCTTCAAGTCCACGTAGACCTTTGCGAAGGGGGGCGGGGTCTCGGTTAAACCGAGCACGTCGTGCAAAACGAGTACTTGGCCGTCGCAGTGGAGGCCGCTTCCAATACATATAGTTGGAACCGAGACTTCGCGCGTGACCTCCTCAGCCACGTCGGCGGCCGTGTACTCTATGACTATTGAGAAGACACCGGCCTTCTCGAGCTCTCTCGCGTCTTCAAGCATCTTCTCGCGCTCGGGTTCCCTCAGCCCGCGCCTCCTGTAGCCACCTATGAGCAGGGCTCTCTGCGGGTTTAACCCGATGTGCCCCATTACCGGTATGCCGGCCCTCACGAGGGCCTTGACGACGTCGCTCATTTCAGCACCCCCCTCTACCTTCACGGCCTCCGCTCCGGCTCTAACTAGCGTCCCGGCGTTCCTCACGGCGTCCTCGGTGCTAGTCTCGTAGCTGAGAAACGGCATGTCGCCCACGACGAGAGCTCTCGGCTTAGCCCTCGCCACGCTGGACACGTGGAGCATCATTGCGTCCATAGTGACTGGTAGCGTGGACTCGTAGCCGTGGACAACCATGCCGACGCTGTCGCCTACGAGTATTATGTCGACTCCAGCCGCGTCTACTAGCTTAGCAGACACGTAGTCGTACGCGGTAATCATGGCTATCTTCTCGCGGCCCTTCATCTTCAAGATGTCTCTCACTGTCACCTTACTCCTCGACAAGTAGAAACACCCAGGAGGTCAGTCAAGGCCGAATCTATCACTAACTCAACACCGCCTGGTCTCATCACCCTGTGGTGACTACTCCTCGAAGACTAATAACTACCCAGAGCGCCCCGGCCACTGCGCGGGGCACTACTACTTCATGTACTTCTCTAGGAACAGCGCGGTGTAGAGTAGGAATTTCGCTAGAGCCCTCCTGTCTAGGCTTATTGAGTGCCCTATGTCTGGGACTACGTGTAGCTCAAATGTCTTCCCGTGCTCTAGGAGCCTCTGCGCGAACTTGAGCACCGGTCTCAGCGGTGTCCTCGAGTCGTTCTGCGGCTGCACTATGCAGAGCGGTGCTCTCACGTTCTCGACGTAGTTAACTGGAGACCTCTCCCTGAAGAGCTCTCTCCTACTGGCGAAGAGTATTTCCTGGAAGCGCTTGAAGTACGCGTCTGCGAGCTCGTACATCTCCTCCCAGTCCGCGACGGGCGCGCCTGCCACGCCGCACCTCCAGAGCTCTGGCTTTCTCGTTAACTGCATTAGTACCGTGTACCCGCCGTAGCTGTAGCCGACAATAGCCACTCTACTACTATCAGCCAGCCCCGACTCTACAGCCCACTCGGCTGAGGCCGCCACGTCTTCCATGTCAATGCCGCCGGGGTCTCCAATATCCATTCTCCTGAACTTCTCACCGTACCCAGTAGAGCCCCTGAAGTTAGGCGCTACTACGTGGTATCCGAGAGCCGTGAGAGCGGCTATTACTGGAGACCACGAGTCGGCTACCTCGCTCCAGGGGCCTCCGTGCGGGTACACCACTGTGGGGCCCGGCTTGGGGGCTACTCTCGACTCCACTACGTAGACTGGGGCCACGACTCCGTCTGGAGAAGT
>Ga0080008_126802_pt1 | contig 12389 bp, 15 predicted proteins | sample ConCONMetagenome_FD_69211 | JGI IMG/M metagenome (GOLD analysis project Ga0080008, IMG submission 69211) | Hot spring microbial streamer communities from Conch Spring, Yellowstone National Park, USA - CON_C (SPADES assembly) (version 2) | ecosystem: Environmental > Aquatic > Thermal springs > Hot...
CAGCTACTACCCGGAGCTCCAAGCTTAGAGCGGTGGAGGTTTAAAGGCTCAACCCGTAGATGATGTGGGGTGGCAGGGGGAGCTAGAGGTTTCCAGCTATAGACTTTGGGGTGAGAAGCTCTAAACCATTACCAGAGCTCCCCGGTAAACCATGTAGTAGTTAGTGGCATGAGGTGGAAGTTAAGGAAGGGTAGACCATCAGGAGGGTTAGCTTTTGAAAGTAGAGCTCCTCACCCGTTTTAACGCTAATACTGTAAAGCCCGCTATGAAGAAAAGAGAGAGTATAGCTCCAAATAAAGCCATTAACAGTAGTAGTTGAACTCCACCAAACCTGTAGACCTCATATCCGAAGGAGCCCGTTAAACCCTTATACGCAATCCAAGCATAGAAGCTTATACCAACAACTAGTAGGATGGAAGCTATGATCCTGAGAGTTAGAGAGAGACCCTTAGGTAGCCTAGCCTCTAGAGATTTAAGGGTAGCACTCCTACCTGTAATAACGTTCTTAAAGATAATGAATAACACTATGGCCATCACAGGGTAGACTATGACTGTGGAGATGTTGACCACGTGGATTAGAGCTTCTACAAGCTCCATACCACTAACACCTCACACCACCACTTAGCAATATCCAGCAAGTCATATAATTTACATCCTACGTGAGGTCCTAGCAAGCTCTAGTATCAAGCCTACAAACATCACGGGCACAACTAGTAAGCCTAGGACAACTAGAGCTAGGAAGAGCTGTGGATCCCTCTCGTACATCTCATACCCAGACCTCTTGAACTCCAAGGGCGATGTTAGAGCACGGTATACCAGGTATGAGAAGAGGAGTGCACCTACAAGTGTGTATGTTGAAATTGCAATCCTAAGGAGGGTGATTACACGCTTAGGCAGCCTAGCCTCCAACGTTTTAAAGAAACGGCTTCTATCCAAGAAAACCTCAAAATAGAATATTTTCAACGAAATTAGAACCACTAGGATCCAAAATACCACCATGATGGCACTGTAGATAGAGACAAGCGTATCAACAGACTCCATATCCCTCCACCCCGGCTCCCGTAGACCTTCCAGCTCGGGAGCTAGAGGGGATCTCACGCTCCATCATTCAGCTTGCACACCCCCCTGGCTAGGAGCTCCTCACGCTTCCTAAGATACCATTGGAATGGATTGGTAACACCTGTACTAAAATAGTCGATTGCAAATGAAAGTAGTAGGAGTGGTGCAAGTGGAGGTAGTAGGAGTGGCAGCATGTACCATGGTTTCCTAAAGTAGACCAGCGTGGCCAGAGCAAAAGTGGGGATAGCGAGCATCAACGATAATAGTAGTGAGGCGTAGACCTCAAACCTAAACACGAGTGATAGGATTAGGTAGGAGGCAATAGCTACTGAGAGAGCGCCAACTAAACCCAACATCACACCATTTAGAACCATTATGTAGTAGAAAGGTCTCCCAACTAGAAAGCAATCAAGCCTATCACATTGGAGGAGAGCTCTTCTAAAGAACTCCATGGAAACTATGAGTACGAGAAGCACGGCAATGGGAAACCAGCTTAGACCATAGAAATCAAACACGAGAATGAGGATGATAATTGGAATGCCTATGAAGAGCTTAAATAAAACAAGCAAAAAACTAATATAGAAGATAAGAAGCAGGTAGAGCAAATAACGCTCCCTACGATCTATGGAATCCCACCAAGTCATACAATATTTAACCCTATCCAGCAACATTTCACGCCATTTAACAGAGTCCAACCAGTTTACATACATACTCACAACCCTAATAAATCTAAGCCTGAGACAACAGTTGGCTGGATTCGACAACTGCTTTAGGCTTGAGGTTTCCAGCACACCTCTTGGTTTAGTATCAGCTTGTTCACCCTCCCCTAGGCTATCGGGTTCGGGTCTAGCCCGGGGGGTTCCCCCTCTTCCTTGGTTTTGGAGCTCTTGTGTTGTTTTCCACGCTGTCCTCATGGTATCCTTAGTTTCTTTTTTAGCCTCTCTACCAGGATGCTTATGGGGTTTTGTCTCCTCCTCTTCACAAGGCCTATGTCTTCTAGTAGTGTTCTTGCTGCTAGGTATCCTGGGAGTCCTGTTACTCCTCCTCCTGGGTGTGTGCTTGATCCGCATAGGTATAGGTTTTTGACTGGTGTTCTGTATTTTGAGAGCTCTGGTAGTGGTCTGTTGATCCAGAGCCTGTCTGGTGTCATGTTTAGGTGGAATATGTGTCCTCCTGGTGCTCCGAACATCTCCTCGTAGTCCTTCGGTGTTAGTAGTAGGATCCTCTCCACCCTACCCCTAACGTCTTCGAAGTACCTGTCTAGGACGTTGTATATGTTCTCTAGGAGCTCCCTTCTAGGCTCCTCACCCCACCCTCTCGGGCTGTCGTAGCTGGTGTACTGTACGAATAGTGATATGAGGTGCCAGCCCTCGGGGGCCACGCTCGGGTCTAGGTAGCTCTGCGTGTTAATCGAGATCCACGGCTCCACACTATAACCCCTCGTTATGGCATCCCTGTAAGCTCTCTCAACGTACTCAACGTCTGGTATCGTTAGCGTCGAGGACCTGTATATCCTGTCAGCGTACCCAGCGTAGCCACCCCTCGGCCTTGGGAGCTCTCTAACAGCTAGGATGGCCTTCGAAGAGGCTCCAGGCGATTTAAGGCTTTTGAGGCGTCTCCTAAGCCTCTTATCCACAGCATCCTCTGGTAGGAGCTCTAACAGTGTAACCCTAGCGTCGAGACTGCTGAGTATGAAGCGGGCCTCGTAGAGCCTACCGTTGACCCTAACACCTCTGGCAACGCCATCCCTCACTACTATCTCCTCAACCCTACTACCGAGGTGTACCTCTACACCAAGCTCTCTGCACCTCTCTGCTAGAACCTCTGAGAGCCTACCAATACCCCCAGCTACGTAGGCCCACTGCCCCCTAACACCAGTAATATCACCCATGTAGTGGTGTGCTAGGGTCAAAGCACTCCCAGGAGAGCTTGGGGCTAGGAGCTCCCCGACAACAGCATCCTCTACAAGCAAAGCTTTAACCTCATCGCTCTCAAAAAACTCGTCTAGGAGCCTTGAGGCTGGAGCTAGGGGTATCCAGGTTAGATCCTCTAGGAACGCTCCATACCTGAGCCTAGCGAGCTTCAAAAGCCTACCAGCGGTATCCAGGAGCTCCCACATGTCAAGAGGGGGGCTGGTATAGGCTATGTCTAAGACCTCCGTTATGGCGCTCCACATCCTATCCCACTCAATGTAAGCCCTCGCATCTAGCTCTGAGAACCTCCTTATCTCCCCAACAGTCTTATCAACATTAGACCAGGTTGATAAAACTCTACCTCCACCTAGGAGCACCGTCATACCTGGATCCTTGGGTATAAGCTTAAGCCTACCCAGTACTCCTAGCTCCTCCCCAACACTCTTCTTGAAAAGGCTTAGAACATAAGCGCCAACGGGAACCCTGAAACCAGGCCATAGCTCGGGGCTCGAAGCCATCCCACCTATGTACTCTCCCTGTTCGAAAACAGCTACCCTTAAACCTCTTAGTGCAAGACTGCATGCGGCCACAAGACCGTTATGACCTCCGCCTATGACTACTGCATCGTACCCCATAGGGTCTCACCGGGTTTAGTTGAATGCTCTAGACAGGTTATCCCATGGTAGCACTAGCTAGGCTCCTTGGGCATACCGTACTTCCTCAACACCTCGTAGAGCCTTCTCGGGTCTCTAGAGTAGAGTCTTAGTATTGTTAAGCTCGCCTTACCCTCATTAACTATGTCAACGAACCCCCTCTTCTCCTCCACTCTAATAGCCACATGGGGGTTTAATGGAAACGCTAGTGCTGTGTTTGAGAGGAGCCCTCTATAAACTATGCCTTTAGTTGTTACTATGTACTCGTTAGGCATAGAAATCGCTACTATCTTCCCAGCCCTCCTCAAGGCTATCTCTATGGAGGTCTGTGATATGATGAAAAACCCCTCTAGGTATACGAGGAACGCAAGCATATGGGATAGGAAATCATGTCCAATGTAGCCTTTGAAGAACCAGTAGATATCATTTACACGCCCCCAGGCCAGGGCGAAGTAGAGTAGGCCTACCACAGTACTCAGCATCATGAACGTTGTGAATTTAAGCTGAGACTGCATATCAACGATTAAACCTTCATCCTTAGACTGTAGCTCCCTTAAATTCTTCTCCTCCACAAGTTTCCTAGCACTACTAACATCCTCAACCTTAGCCTTAACAGAGCTCATGGGGTTACGTGAGAGGAACCTACTTTGTAGGTAGGTTGTTAGTATTATCAGGAGCATTATTACTATGAATGTTCTATAGTCAACACCCAGCCAGGCTGCAAGCACAGAGTACACTATAATGTAAGCCTGCCCTAAAGCTATCCTCAACAGTCTATTCTCGTAATAGTAAGACAAACGGCACACCGATAAAATGTAGAGGCTTTAAGCTTAAAAAACAGTTATAACGTAAGGTTTTTGACATGAAAGAGGCCTAAGCTCTACCGAGACCTGCATCAATTATCTTCTTAAGGTTAACAGTGTCGAATACGTTCCCCGTAATAGTCATCTGCCTGGTCATGAAAGCTCTCATAGCATCCAGCTCACCGCTCAAAATCCTAGCTAGAACATCCCTTGACATTGAGAGTGTAGCTATAGGGCTTGGATGCCTACCCTCCTTTATATCAAGGCGTCCACCACTAATCTCTACGTAGAACTCCTGCCCATCAATAACGAATTGGTAGACTTTATTCCAAGTCCTAGCCTCGGGAACCTTAGTGAGAGCCTTGTCAAAGAGCTCTGTGAACCTAGCCCTAAGCTCCTCAAGAGACATACCTGGCCACCTTCAACCTCAATATGGGTTATGCAAACTCAATCCTTATATATCTAAACATATCCTCATATTCTAATAATGTGGAGATCGCCATTAAAGGATTTAATAACCGGGGTCTCTCGGGGTAACACGCCTCGGTAGTTTGTATTCAGTGTATTCTTCTAGATTCTAGTATATAGATTAATTAGGTTTGGGAACCCTATCTCACCAGGTGTCGTGTATGGGTAGAAGAGTTGCCATAGTTGGTACTGGGCATTCTAAGTTCGGTGTTAGACTTGATGTTAGCCTCGCTGAACTCGCTTACGAGTCTATTAGGGAGGCTCTCGACGAGGCTAGGATTGGTTTAGATGATGTCGATCTTGTTGTTGTTGGTAATGCTGGTGGATGGAGTGGCGAGCCTCTCCCAGCTATAGTTGTTAACGAGTACTCCGGGCTCTCCGGTAAGGCCACCCTTAGGGTTGAGGCAGCCTGCTCTACGGGGAGCTCTGCTATTAAAGTTGCTAGGGATGCTATAGCTTCTGGTGATGCTGAGGTAGTGTTGGTCGTAGGCGTTGAGAAGATGAACGAGAGCCCCACGCCTACCGTCGTCGAGTTCATCGGGAGGGCTGGCAACTACTTCTGGGAGTTCGAGAACTACGGTCTCACCTTCCCCGGCTACTATGCTCTCTACGCTACAGCATACATGTTCAACTACGGTGCTAGCGAGGAGGACTTCTGCCAGGTTGCTGTAAAGAACCACTACTATGCTAGCATGAACCCTAAGGCTCAGTTCCAGAGGAGGATAACTGTTGAGGATTGCATGAAGAGCAGGTATGTCGCCCGGCCTATCAAACTCTACGATTCAAGCCCCATAACGGACGGGTCTGCAGCGGTCATACTAGCAAGCGAGGATGTAGCCGGTGAGATAACGGATTCACCAGTCTGGATAGAGGCTATAGGGGCTTCAAGTGATACAAGCAACCTATCCAAGAGACAGAACTTCCTAGGATTAGATGCTGCTAGGAAGGCAGCACTACAAGCATACAAGAAGGCCGGCCTAGACCCAGAGGGTGTGGTTAAACAACTAGACTTAGCGGAGGTCCACGACTGCTTCACCATAGCGGAGGTGATGGCATACGAGGATCTAGGCTTCGCTAGGAGAGGTGAGGGTGTTAAACTGGTAAGAGAGAGTCAAACGTACATTGGAGGCTTGATACCGGTAAACCTAAGCGGTGGCCTTAAGGCTAAAGGACACCCCATAGGAGCCACGGGGGTCTCGATGGCCGTTGAGATAGCCAAACAGCTATGGGGTAGGGTTGAGAGGGGGAGACAGGCTCCAGTAAAGGTTGGTAGAGGGCTAGCGCACAACGTTGGAGGCACAGGCCACTACGCCTACGTAACCCTGTATAGTCTAAGCAAGCCTAGGGGGTGAGGGCTGTGAGCCAGAGGGAGCAGGCCGACGCTTTCATAAAGCAGATGGAGGAGTTCTCTGAGACTATGAAGAGGAGTGTTGGGGTACCAGCGATCATAGATCCTAGGAGTGGCATCACAATGTGGTATGATCAGAGGGAGCTCAAGCTAAGGTATATTCTAGGCGTGGAGAGGATTAAGAAGTTCTTCGAAGCCCTGAGCGAGGGTAAAGTTCTAGCTACGAGGTGTAAAGCCACGGGCACCATACTATTCCCCCCGCAGGTGGACTGCCCTGAAGCTCCGGGTAGCGAGGTTGAATGGGTTGAGATGCCCGTTGAAGGGGAGCTCCTCACATGGACTGTTATAAACATTAAACCCTACAGCTTCAGCCACTACGACGACTACATTGTGGGTATAGCTAGGATGGCTAATGGTGTTAACGTGCTAGCATGGGTTAGATGTAGGGATCCGAGCAAGCTAAAGCCCGGGATGAAGGTTAAACTTGTTGTCGTAAAGAGGGAGCCTGAGGGTTATCTAACATACGAGCTAGAACCTGCGGAGTGTTAGAGTCTAATAGCCTCCCTAAACTCCTCTAAAAGCATACTCCACCTTCCCAGCTTTAGTAGGGGCATTTTCTCCCTAGCCTTGTACACAAGGCTTGTATCTATAACGGCCTCGACAACCTTCTCCCCAACACCTCCATCCACCACAACGACACCATAGGGGTCTACAACCATGCTCCTCCCGGTAAAATTGCTACCGTAGAGTGCAGCTACGATAGTGTATATAACGTTCTCATGAGATCTAGCTTGAGTTAGAACCCTTAAAGTCTCCTCCTTAAGAGGCCCCCTATACCAGCCAGCAGGCACCACTACAGCCTCAGCACCCCTCAAAGCCTGAACTCTGAAAACCTCAGGATACCTGAGCTCAAAGCATACAGCAACGCCAAGCCTCAGACCACAGACATCAACAGGCTTGAAGAGGCTACCACCAGAGGCTATAAAGCTACTCTCCCTATAACCGAGGATATCGAACAAATGAGTCTTCCTATAAACACCAACGATATCACCACCCCTATCGATGACAACAACAGTGTTATAAACCTTAGGAGGCTCCCCGGACCTCTCAAACAAGGTAGCTACAACACAGGAGTTACGAGTAGAAGCTAGATCGCGGAAGAACCCAACCCACCCGCCCCCGAGATCCTCAGCCTCACCATATATAAACCCGGCATCAAGCCCCGTAGGATCGAGCATGGAATACTCGGGGAAAGCAATCAAATCAGGCCTACCCTCATAGCCTTCAACCAAACCCCTAATAACCCTAAGACTCTCAACCTTAGACCTCCCAGGCTCAAACTGAACCAGAGCAACCCTAACCAAAACCATACAAAACAACCACATGGGAAGTACTAAAGCTAAGAAGCTTATAAGAGAATCAGACATATCAATAGAACTCTGCCTACTGTAAATCCTATGACTTTCCAGAACACAGATAGGCACTATGTTCAAACCGAGTAACGGGAAGGGATGTACATTCTAGGTTAAAGTCAGAGGGTCTTCCTAATAATTAGTAACCATGTAGCTATCACTAATAGGGCTAAGAGTATCAATATGAGTGGGCTACTTGATCGTGGCGAACTTCGCCTCACTATATCCTCTACATCGTGAGACTTCATCGTATCCTTTTCGTCGTAAGATGTGTTGGTGTCAGATACAGCTACCGTTATGCTGTCTGTTTCTACTATGCTGGTTGTAGTTGTGGGTGTATCGGTGCTAGGCAGGTCTATCTTTAGTGGTAGTAGAATCCCATCCGACATAGGGGCGTTAAATCCTATTACCAGCGGGATTTCACAGTGGCCCATTCCATCTCTAATCCATTTGACTAAAACCCTTATACTCTCTTCATCTGGAGGCTCTAATCCGAACGCTAAACCTACAACGCCGAAGCTATTACCTAACACCCACCTCCCCTCAACCACATACCTTCTAACAACCTCTGGGATCTCCTCCTTCTGCATCCTAGCCTGTACTAGGGCTCTTCCTAAAGCATATGCTGCTGGTAGTGATCTTTCAGGTTCCATCATTGTATCTGTTTCTAGGATCAAAACTATTGATATGTTGTACTTCTCCAGCACATGTAACACGTTTTCCAGCAAAACGTTGATCTTGTTAAGCTTAGCGTCCGCGCTAGCCTTAACTCCACCTAGGTACGCGAATATACCTAGAACCCTGGGCTCCCACTCAAAGTAGTAGATTAGATCGAGTAGGCCGTCCCAGCCATATCTACGAGCTCCGGCCCTCTCGAAAGCCTCCATAAGCTCGTTATACGTAGCTATCCTCTCAGCATTAAGCCTAGCAACGCTCTTAGGATCTCCAGGTGTGTACCAATCTGGCGGCCCAACATACCTACTAACATTCCATTCAACTATGGTCTGATCCCACAACCTATTACTTGGATCGAAATAGATGTAGTTAACACCACAATATCCAACAATGACATCGGGCTCCTCAAGCCTCTGCCACAGAACGAGAATCCTCCTACCACTAACATCCAACTCGATCTTCTCAAAGACATATGGAGTTCTACTCTCAGCACTAAAGCTAAGCACCAGGAGGGATAGCATGAACATCGTTACAACCAGCTTTCTCACAGCACATCACCCTCCAAAAGTTAATGGACTTCTGCAATAATCGTAGCTAGGAGTGCACAGATTAAAACTAAGAACGTGTTTCAACACCATACACCATGAAAGTATAAAGGGATAACGAGGGTTAAGAATCTTACGCTCTAGCAGTTCGCCCCCTGGCGTTTCCCCTTTAGAACTTCTTGGCCCTAACGACTTAACTTCTGGTTTAGGGTTAGAGCTTCTCTTACTAAAACTAATGAGGGTTAGCTGGAGACTTCTGTTCAAAGGTCTAAACTTGTTTTTTGGCTTCTACGAGTTCTCTCACTATCCTCAGGGCTTCGTCTGCGTGTTTCTCTGCTGGTCTTATGTTTGATAGGATGGCTTTTATCCTCCCCTCAGGATCTATTATGAATGTTGTCCTCTCAGCTGTGAAGCTGTCCTCTCTTAGGACTCCGTAGGCTCTCGCTACTACTCCTCTAGTGTCGCTTAGGAGTTTGAATTTAAAGTCGTGTTTTTCAGCGAACTTCCTGTTAACATCAACCGGGTCTGTAGACGCTCCTACAACCTCTACTCCAAGCTTCTTGAACTCTTCTAGTAGCTCGTTGAACCTTATACCCTCTCTCGTGCAACCTGATGTCATAGCCTTAGGGTAGAAGTACAACACTACATATCTACCCCTAAGGTTGCTTAGCTTGAAGGTTTCACCATTATGGTCTAAGGCCTCGAAGTCAGGAGCTATGTCTCCGACTTTAACCATCCCCAACACCTCCCTCTAGTTGTTTAAAGCCGACTTTCAGGTTATTAAGTGCCATCTATACGGTACATGTGGGATGTGTGGTTTGAGTAGTGGAGGTCTAGTCGACCTGGTTTACAGTGGTCTGGCTGGCTTTGTGGTTAGGCTTGGCTTGCATAGGGTTCACCCTAATGTGTACACGATCCTAGGGTTACTTCTAGCTCTGTTAGCACCCCTCTCAGCTTACATGGGCTACTTCGTCTTAACCCTATTACTCATAGTGCTATCATCTCTCATGGATGTCCTGGACGGCCTTGTAGCGAGGGTGTCCGGGCTTCAGAGTAGGTGGGGTGCCTTCCTAGACTCTCTAAGCGATAGGGTTTCAGACGCATCCTACCTGCTAACCTTAGCTTTGATGGGGTTGGATTGGAGGCTATGCTATGTACTCCTAGTATTATCATACCTAGTCTCATACTCTAGGGCTAGAGGTGAGGGTTTAGGGGTGCAGCTTAAAGGTGTAGGCCTTGTTGAGAGGCAGGAGAGGGTTGTAGCAGTACTATTAATAGCGGTGATAGCCCAGGTGGACGTCTGGGTTGCAACAGTTGCTCTATCAATACTAACGATGCTCACAGCTATAACGGTAGCCCAAAGGGTTTTTAGTGTGTACACTCAGCTAAAACAAGGAGTACATTAGAATAACTGATAACCTCTCTGTAGCTCTGCAGCTGTATGAAAGGCAATTTATTAGGATCCAGGACTCTCTTCCATTCAGGGCTTTTGAGATAGCTTTAAGGCATATAGCGTTTATTGGTGGTGCTTTCACCCTCACCTTGATCCTAGCCTTTATCGTAGCTCACCTCGTTGGAACAGTTGTGATTCATGGATGGCTGGTGGCAGGGTTGGTGTAGGGTCTAGTAGCTATGCTAGCGTTGTCGGCCCCGATATGCTTAACAGGACTGTTAGAAGCTTCACTCTCAACTCAACCCTTGGTGTTATAACTATCCCTATTGAAGGTAGGGTTAGTGTGCTTACACCACAGTACGTGGGATGCCCTGATGTGTGTCATTGGGAAACAGCTATACTTGTAGCTTTATTCCAGTACGTCTACGATGGGGTCTTGTGGATAAGGTTGCCTTCATAACAATCGGTGTTGACCCGTGGTCTGAGAACCTTGATGTAGCTGGGGCTACCAGATGGTTAAAGCCGGGTCTTGGATTGAAAGAGGGGTCTACTGGGCTTGGGTTTACGATAGGCTTGATGTAATGGAGGAGGTTTGGAGGGAGTACAGTATATACGTTGAAAAGGATAATAGGACAGGATTGGTAAATCACTTCGCAGGCTTCCTAATAGTCGTTGACGGGAAGCTTAAATACCTCATAGTACCAACAGCTGAGGGTGGGCTAAACCAGCTAGTGTAGCAAGCATACTATATGATATCATAAGGAGGGAGGTTGAGGGCATGGGGGGTGGTAGCGGTGGCTAACGTAAGGCTCCTAGCAGTCCTGGTAGCCGCGGTCGTCATAGCAGGTGTAGCAGTGCTAGCCTACACAACCCTAGGCTCCATAACAGTCGAGAAACCATGCTATACTGAGACACCGAGAGCCATAGGAATATTCATGAAAATACACAATGGGAAGCTAAAAGAGGCATGCCTCGTCAAAGCAGAGCTAGCGGAACCCGGGATGGCAATGGTTGAGATACACGAGACGGTAATGAAAGAGGGGTTCACGAGATGAGACCAGTAGAGAGGCTATGCATACCACCAAGAGGCACACTAGAAATGAAACCGGGAGGATACCACATAATGATAATGGGTGACAACGAAACCATAAAAGCCATAAAAGCAGACAAGACAGTCACAATAAGGCTAACATTCAACGACGGAACACAAATCGAGGTAAAAGCAACGCCAGCAGGATAAGCAGGAGGCAGCCACCACCATTAGCTAGGAGAGCCCCTAAACCCTCCTAGACTATTTTTAGAGTGGGCTGTTATATTTTTACAAATAGATCTAAAATCACAATCCTAGATCCTAAGAGCTTTAGAGAGGCCTCCACGAACTCGCTAGGGGCTCTTAGAGTTTAACTATGACAAGAGCCTTTAGTATGAGTAAGGAGAGGCTCATAAGACTGCTAGAAGCTCCTCCCTCTCCCTCTTCTTGGTCAGGAGATAGGCCGTAGATTCTATTCAAAATAGTGTAGTGAGAGAGTTCCAAGAGGTATGGAAGGTATAACGGTACCCCCTTTTGCATGAAGCTCCTCTCCCTTCTAGCCTGAAGCTCGCTCTCATCATTACAAGATCCCGGGTACGAGACTAGCCTTAGCTCATAGGACGATTCTCAAGCCTGTAAAGTTTAATTAAAGTTTAATACTAGGGGGTTACCTTATAGCTCCTCCGCTGAGATCCCCCTAGTGTTACTAGATAAGGGTAAAATCTCATACAAGTTCTTCTCTTTGAAGGTTACTTAGCCTATAGTGGGGAGGGTTACTTTGGAGCTCCTAGGTGAATGCAGTTCTCAAGCGTCTTGGAGCTGTTACCTTGGAACCCCCCCATATTGGTATGCAGAGTAACTCCCGAGCCCCCTAGGTGGGCTGTGATGAAGTTTAGTCAAGTTACTTTAGCATAGTATGAACATTGTGCAGGAGCCTTTATGGTTTTCAGCTACTATATTAACGGTTATAGTGGTCGTCTACACGCTCTTATACCTTAGGGGGGCTAGGTGAATGTCTGCTTAGTACTCGTATGCTTGAGTTGTTTCACCTATGTACTCTAGGTCCCCCTTCACCGCTTCTGCCACCCTC
>Ga0080008_117415_pt1 | contig 12366 bp, 13 predicted proteins | sample ConCONMetagenome_FD_69211 | JGI IMG/M metagenome (GOLD analysis project Ga0080008, IMG submission 69211) | Hot spring microbial streamer communities from Conch Spring, Yellowstone National Park, USA - CON_C (SPADES assembly) (version 2) | ecosystem: Environmental > Aquatic > Thermal springs > Hot...
TGAATAAGCTGATAACCACTGCCCAGATAGTCCTCGTAAGGGTTAAGGACTGCCAGTATCCTCTTTTTTTGATAGTCCTTTAAAAAGTGCCACAGCACGGGAGACAAAAGCAAAAGAAGGACAAAAAAGCCAAAGAAGTACCTTAGCTTTAGCCCAAAGAAAAAGAGGGCAGAAAAGAGAATAAAAAAGTAGGTAATTGTAGTGCCAAGGTCTGGTTGCTTTAGCACCAAAGCGGAAGGTATCAAAAAGGCAAGAAGGAGGATAAAAAATTCCCTGCTTTTTAGGGAACTTATGCGCGAAAAGGCGTAAGCACTCAGAAGCAAGAGGGAATACTTCATAAACTCGGAGGGTTGTATATGAACGGGTCCCAAATCTATCCACCTCTTGGCACCGTAGACGGTTTTTCCCACAAAGGGTACAAGGACAAGAAGAAACAGATTCAGCCCATAAACGATGGGTGCATACTCCAAAAGGGTTCTAAAGTTAAACCTTGGAAGCAAAAGAATAATAAACCAGCCCAAAACAACGTAAAAAAGCTGTTTGAGAAACAACGTAGATGTTTGCCCTGAGTAGGTGGCACTATAAACACCCAAAAGTCCCACCACCGAAATGAAAAGCATGCAGAGGAGGATTATTGGATCCCTAGTATAGAATCTTTCCACAGCTTGGACACCTGACCTTTTCGCCCTTGATTAGTTTAGAGTATAGCATGGATGGGAGCTTGGTGCCACAGCTTGAGCATGTGCCCATGATGTCTGCCTTTACGATAGGAGGAAAGCCTACAGCCTGTTTAAGCTTTTCGTACTCTTGCACTATATCTTGGCTAAGGCTTGCCCGGAGAAGTTCCAACTTTTCCATTTGCTGTTTTAACTCCCTTTCTACCTCTTCTCTTTCTTTGATCAATTCCTCCTTTTCCTCTTCCATTCTCTTTAGCTTTTTCTTTTTGTCTTTGTCCTGCAGACGGTCCTCTATGGCTTTGCGTTTTTGTCTTAGCTCCTTCAGGGTTTGCTCACCCTTTATTATGCAGTCTTCGTTCTTTGCCTTCTCCCTCAATAGGGCTTTGTATTCATCTACCTTTTTAACGAATTTTTCCCTCTCTTTACATCTTTTCAAATTTTCTTTGCACCTTCTGACCTTCTGATCTTCCTCCCTTATGGCTTCAATGATCTGGTTCAATTCCGCTATTAAGATCGTCTGTTCTTCTAAGATTTCGTTTATGTTTTGGTCCAGCTCCTTTATTCTCTTTTTTAGCCTTTCAAGGTATCTTTCCCTTTTGAAGACTTCCTCCTCCTGTTCTTGGAGTTGAAGAAAGGCACTAAAGTCTTCTTCTTTCATGGGAGTACTTCCGCCAATACTCTGCTACAACGCCTGCAAACTTCCCCTTCAAACTCTTCTTCCCTGTAGTAAAGCCAGCATCTTGGGCACTTTTTGCCTTCTACTCGCTTGGCACCCACCCATAAATCTTGGAAGCTTTCGGAAGGCACACGCCGACCTCCACCCTCTTTGAAGGATACCCTGCTTACCGTGAAGAGATACTTTAGGTCCTCTTCATACTTTTTGAGGACCTTTAAGACCTCTTCGTTGCCCCAGATGTAAACTTCCGCCTCGTAGGGATGGTTGACTTCTTTTTCCTTCCTGCAGAGCTCCACCGCAGACATCACATCATCCCTTACCTTCAGTATAATCTCGTAATCCTCCAAAATCTCTTGGTCCTTTAGCTCTTCCTTTGGCGTTGGAATGGTGTGCAAAAAGACGCTTTCGGGCAAGGATGGGTCAATCCCTCTCAGGTGCTCCCAAACCTCCTCCGCTGTAAAGCTCAAGAAGGGTGCCATCAAAAGGGTTATAGCCTTTGCCATTTCAAAGAGGACCGTTTGGGCAGACCTTCTCTCCCAAGAGTTGCTCGCATACACGTAGAGTCTGTCCTTTAGCACATCCAAATAAAAGGCAGACAGTTCCACTGTGCAGAAGTTCCTAATCAAGTGCAAAACTCGGTGGAAGGTATAGTTCTCGTAAAAGTTCAAAGACTGCTCTATTATCCCCTGCAGGTAAGAGATTGCCCATTTATCCAAGTGATGAAGTTCCTTGAAGGGTACCGCCTTTGAGGGTTCAAAGTCGTAAAGGTTCCCAAGGAAAAACCGTAATGTGTTTCTTATCTTTTTGTAGTCCTCCGTTAGCCTTTGTAGGATGCCCTTGCTGAGCCTCACATCCTCAGAGTAATCCTCTGAAGCTACCCACAGCCTGAGTATATCTGCACCGTATTGCTCTATTACCTCCTGCGGTGCGATCACATTGCCCAAGGACTTTGACATTTTTCTGCCTTGCTCATCCACCGTAAAACCGTGGGTCAAAACAGCCTTGTATGGTGCGGAGCCATAGGATGCACACGATTCCAAAAGGGAAGCCTGAAACCAGCCCCTGTGTTGGTCGGAGCCCTCCAGATATAGGTCTGCCTTTTCTATACCCCTGGGTCTCAGCACAAAGGCGTGAGAAGAGCCAGAGTCAAACCAAACATCCAATATGTCCTCCTCTTTTACAAACTCATCCGAACCACACTTGGGACACTTATAACCCTCAGGAAGAAGTTCTTTGGCACTGAGCTCAAACCAGATGTCTGCACCGTCGGGATGATTTTCTACCAACTGGGCAACCCTTTCAAAGACATCCTCCTCAGCCACCACATGCCCACAGTTTTTGCAATAGAAGACCGTAATGGGAACACCCCAATATCTTTGCCTTGATATGCACCAATCGGGTCTGTTTTCCACCATAGACCTTATGCGGTTTGCCCCAGAGGGTGGGAACCATTGGACCTTGTCTATCTCCTCCAAGGCAAGCTCCCTTAGACTTTTGCCGTTAACATTGGCAGACATGGATATGAACCACTGAGGAGTAGCCCTAAAGATCACTGGGTTTTTACACCTCCAGCAGTGTGGATAAGAGTGGGTGTATTTTTCTTCGTGCAGTAGCAGGTTCCTTGCCTTAAGGTCTTCTATGATAAGTGGGTTTGCGGAGAATACTCTAACGCCGATTAAAAACTCCGGCGCGGGCGAAATGAATTTCCCTTCATCATCCACAGGTGCAAAGGGTTCCAAACCATACCTTAGACCCACTATGTAGTCCTCTCTACCGTGCCCCGGTGCCATATGCACCAAACCAGTGCCAGCGGTAAGCTCCACAAACTCAGAAGGATAAACCTTACCAATTCTCTCTCCGTATGGTGTGTAATACTCCAAGCCCACCAATTCTTTACCCAAAACCTCCTTAACCACCTCTCCCTCAAGATTTGCCTTTTTCTTTACCTCCTCAAGGAGTGCCTTGGCAAGGATGTAAGTTTCCTCTCCCACTTTATAAAAGACATACTCAAAGTCTTCTCCTACCATAACCCCAAGGTTAGCGGGCAGGGTCCAAGGGGTGGTGGTCCATATGAGAAGGTAGGTGTTGTCTTGATCCTTGAGAGGAAACTTTACGTATATGCTTGGGCTTTCCTTTTCGTAGTATTCTACCTCTGCCTCCGCCTCGGCGGTTTTATCGTATATACACCAATAGACTGGCTTTTTGCTCTTAACCACCAAGCCTTTTTTAAAGAGCCTTCCCAGTTCCCTTATCTCCTGTGCCTGATACTTTGGGTCCATGGTTATGTAGGGCTTTTCCCAATCTCCTAAGACACCCAGCCTTATAAACTCCTCCCTTTGAATTTCCACAAACCGGCTTGCGTAATCCCTGCAGAGCTTTCTAAAGGCGGTCTTTGACATATCCTCCTTTTTGAGCTTTTTTGCCTTCAGTTCCTTTTCCACCTGCTGTTCTATGGGCAAGCCATGGCAATCCCAACCGGGTACATAATCAACCCTGTAGCCCCTCAGGAGCTTATACTTTACGATGATATCCTTCAGGATTTTATTGAGGGCATGCCCTATGTGAATATGCCCGTTGGCATAAGGTGGTCCATCATGCAACACAAAAAGTGGAGCGTCTTTTCTTGCGGTTTGCATCTTTTGATAGAGCCCTTCCCACTTCTTTAAAATCTGCGGCTCCCTTTTGGGAAGGTCTGCTTTCATAGGAAAGTCAGTTTTTGGAAGGTTCAGAGTGTCTTTGTAGTCCATACAGATATTATAAGAGGCTATTCTAAAAATCCCTCATCGGGACACCCCTCCGAACTCTGAAGGAGTTGACCTACTTCTCACCCTATCCTACACCCTTCCACCAGTATAGGCTTCAGGAAAAGAGAAGGGCTACCCTCAGAACTCGCCAAGCTCGGAATCCCTTCCATAGGCTCCCACAGGAACTTGACTCACTCTAAAGGCTTTGGACGAGATTGATTAACAGCCTCCTGTATGCCATACGGACGGCGAAGGATTGCTTACGCATTAACTGGACGAGTTTTTCTTTGTCTTCTTTTTTCAGCTCAAGCTTAAACCGTAGGCTAACAAACATCACTGGAGGGAACTGTTTGGCTAAAGGTTAAAACTCCTTTAGCATTCCCCTTACTTTGTCTTCCCAGCTTGGGTGAACAAGGTCTGGCTTTCTCAGTGCCCTTTTTCTCTTTTTAGACTTTTTGGTGTTGTAGTGAGCTCCGCCCGATTTCCACCTTTTTATTTTTCCACTGCCAGTTATCTTAAACCTCTTCTTTGCAGACCTGTTGGATTTCATCTTCACCTTAGCCATGGCGCTACTATTATACCATATCCTTTAGCTTTTCTCTTAACTTACTCAGGGCACTTTCCTTGATCTGGGAGACCCTTGCGGTAGAAACTTTAAGTAGCCTTGCCACCTCTTGTTCTCTGCTGAGCAATAGTGCTATAATCTATAGAACTATGGCGAAGTGTTACGTTTGCGGAAAAACGACCAAGGTAGGAAGAAGTGTGACCTTCTCTGGAGAGAGAAACCCAAGGCTTTTTAAGGCTAACCTTCATAGGGTTAAAGCGGTGCTTGAGGATGGCACCGTAAAAAGGATATACGTTTGCACCAAGTGTCTAAAGGCGGGTAAGGTAGTTAAGGCGGTAAGGTTCTCTTAGTCCGATGCCCATAAGATTTCTTACTGCTGGTGAGTCTCACGGCAGAGGTTTAGTCTGCATAATAGAGGGTTTGCCCGCCAACTTGGAGCTCTCCTCCGAATATATAAACAGGGAATTAGAAAGAAGACAGAGGGGCTACGGCAGAGGGGGCAGAATGAAGATAGAAAAGGACAGGGTCCAGATCCTTTCGGGTGTAAGGTTTGGCAAAACCCTCGGTGGTCCCGTAGCTCTCTTCATCGAAAACAAAGATTGGGAGAACTGGAAAGAGAAGATGGCGGTAGAGGGAGAAAGACCGGAGACAGCAGTTCCCTTCACAAGACCAAGACCGGGACATGCAGACCTTGCAGGTGGTATAAAGTATAACCAGCGGGACCTTAGGAATATACTTGAGAGGGCCTCTGCCCGAGAAACTGCCTGTAGGGTTGCCTTGGGAGCGGTATGCAAGAGATTTTTGGAAGAGCTTGGCGTCTTTGTGGGAAGTTATGTGGTTAGCATAGGTACAGTGCAACCTCCCATAGAGGAGCAGGACTTAATAAAGAGGCATCAATTGGCAGAACAGTCGGAGGTTAGGTTTCCAGACCCAAGCAAAGATAAGGAGTTTATGGAATTGATAGATAGGGCAAAGACGATGGGCGAAAGCTTGGGTGGTGTTTTTGAAGTGTTTGCGGTTGGTGTGCCACCTGGGCTTGGCAGTCATGTACATTGGGATAGAAAGCTGGATGGAAGGATCGCTCAGGCTATGATGAGCATTCAGGCTATAAAGGGAGTGGAAATAGGGCTTGGCTTTGAAGCAGCCAGAAGGTTTGGCTCTGAGGTCCATGATGAGATCGGCTACAGAGAGGGCGAAGGATACTTTAGGTATTCCAACAACTTGGGAGGTTTGGAGGGTGGCATAACCAACGGCATGCCTATAATTGTGCGATGTGCCATGAAACCCATACCCACCCTAACCAAACCCCTCAGGAGCGTGGATGTTTTAACAAAAGAAGAAGTAAGGGCGGGAAAAGAGAGAACAGATGTGGTGGCAGTGCCCGCCGCGTCGGTGGTGGGTGAATCTGCCTTAGCTTTAGTCTTAGCAGATGCCTTTCTTGAAAAGTTAGGCGGAGACTTTATGGAAGAGATAAAGGAAAGGTATAGAATTTACTTAGAACATGTTAAAGGTTTTTGAAGAAATAGGCAAGGCAACCCTTCTAACCCTCTGGGCTATATTTTTTCTGTTTAAAAATCCTCCAAGATTGAACCACTTTATAAAACAGCTTACCTACTTGGGGGCAGAAACCACCCCAGTGGTGTTGATAACTTCCCTGTTTAGTGGTGGCGTTATAGCTTTGCAAACCTACAGTACCTTTCACAAGTTCAACGCGGAATTTCTAATAGGGGCAGTGGTAGCCCTCTCTATGGGTAGGGAGCTTGGTCCTGTGCTTACAGCCCTTATGGTGGTTGCCCGTGTAGGCTCTGCTATGACCGCTCAGATAGGAACCATGCGTATAACAGAGCAGATAGACGCTTTAGAGGTAATGGGTATTGACCCTCGTAGCTATCTTATCACACCCCGGATAGTGGCTGGGACTCTCGGAGTTCCAATGCTCACCGTTTTGTCCAACATAGCGGGTATATTTGGTGGATGGTTTGTGGCGGTAAAGCTCTTTGGAGTTAACGAATATCTATTCTGGGAAAAGATGAAAGACCTCACCGAGCTACACGACTTTTTAGGCGGACTATACAAGGCTACCTTCTTTGGTTTTATCATTTCCGCGGTTAGCTGTTATTTTGGGTTTTACACAAAAGGAGGCACCGAAGGTGTTGGCAGGGCTACTACAAACAGTGTGGTTGTGTCTTCTATGTTGGTGCTAATATCCGACTACTTCTTGACAGCGATTATCTTTTGATATAATTATTATCTCTGCTCTACATAAAGGGGCGGTAGCTCAGTGGGAGAGCGCCTACTTGGCGTGTAGGAGGTCGGGGGTTCAAATCCCCTCCGCTCCACCAAAAACTACTTCTTTTTTGGCAAAAGGGCAAAGGTCAAAAAGTTCCCTTCCTTTTTTGGTGGTCCCTCAAGTTGCCCACAGTCTGAAAGTTCCTCCACAATCCTATTGACCAATCTATCTCCCAGCTCTGGATGGGCATTTTCCCTACCCTTGAACCTTATTCTAACCCTCACCTTGTCCCCATCTTCCAAAAATTCCCTCATGTGCTTTAGTTTTACCTTAAGGTCGTGCTCATCAATACGCAAAGAGAGGTTCATATCCTTTACTTCCATAGAATGTTCCTTTTGTTTCTTTCTTGCCTCCTTCTCTTTCTTTTTTAGTTCATACATGAACTTTCCGTAATCTAATAGCTTACAAACGGGAGGGTTGGCGTTTGGGGCTACTTCCACTAGGTCCAACCCTCTTTCCTCTGCAATTCTTAAAGCTTCTTGAAGCGGCACTATGCCTATCTGCTTTCCATCTTGGTCAATAAGCCTAACCTCTTTTGCCTTTATTTGCCTGTTTACCCTATACCCCATTTGCACCTCCAAAAGTTTTCATTAGAATGAAAGTTGAAAGCAAAAAGTTTATAAAGAAAAGGGCTGTGGATAACAAAGAAAGCCTTCTGAACTTAATTCTCTTGGGATGATTGTAATCAATTTGGTCTATATCCCCCAGCTCCCTTTTGAGATTTTTTAGGTAGAAAGACAACCCTACGTTCAACGCCAAACCAACCATAAGCAGGAGGGTATATAACTTTTCATCAGCTAATAGAAAATAAAACAAAAGCATAAAGAATGCAAGCTTGTAAAACCTCCAGAGGATCCTTCCATAAAATCTACCCGCAATATTTTTGTCCTTTTCAGTCCGCAAGAGAACAGGTGCTACCAAAAAGACTATGGAAAATAACGTCCCTGCGTAAAGGGAAAGGATAAGCTTTTCAAACATCAAAAAGTTCCCTTACCTTTTTGGGAATAGATGTTAGTCTTCCACCTTTAACAAAGCAGTGCTTGGTTCTTCCCTCCGCCCTCAGGCTGTCATCTACAGACACCCGGTAGCTAAAGCTGAAAAAATACCTGTCCATAATATCCAATTTTATCTCCACGCGCACCTCCTCATCGTAGAAGATAGGCTTCCTAAACCTACATTCCGCCTCCAAAAGGACCACCTCATAGCCCTCTTCCCTTAACTTGGAGTAGGGAACGCCCAAACTTCTGAGTAGCTCGCCCCTTGCTTCTTCAAAGAGCCTGAAGTAGTTTGAATGATGCATAACACCTTGGGCATCCGTTTCATAAAATTGTACCCTCCTTCTGTAGATCACTTTGCGAGAACCCTCTGCACCTCAGCTACATCTGTTATTCCCCTACGCACCTTCAGTATTCCCGCCTCATAGAGGGTACGCATACCTTTACTTTTAGCAAGGTCCCTTATGTCCTCTGCTGTGGCACCTTTTACGATCAGCTTTCTCATTTCCTCGTCTATCTCTAAAATCTCATGAACTGCGGTTCTTCCCTTGTAACCAGTTCCATTACATTCATCACACCCCCCTGGATTAGCCTTGTATATGGTTATATTCTCGTTTAAGCTTTTCAACACTCCCAATCTAACCAAAGCTTCCTTCGGTGTATCATCTACACGCTTACACTTGGGACACAGTTTTCTTATTAACCTTTGTGCTACCACAAGTATTAAAGATGAACCCACTAAGAAGGGTTCTATACCCATATCAACAAGCCTTGTTATGGAAGAGGGAGCATCGTTGGTATGCAAGGTGGAAAAAACCAAATGACCCGTAAGGGCTGCTCTTATGCCTATCTCTGCAGTTTCCGTATCCCTTATCTCACCTATGAGGATTATATCCGGGTCCTGTCTTAAGAAGGCTCTTAGGACTGAAGCAAAGGTAAGTCCTATCCTTTCATTAACTTGCACCTGATTTAATCCAGGGATAGAAACCTCCACCGGGTCCTCTGCAGTCATTATATTAACATCAGGGCTGTTGCGTTCCATCAAAGCAGCATACAAAGTGGTAGTTTTTCCCGAACCTGTCGGACCGGTTACTAAAATCATACCCCAAGGTGTCCAGATTGCCTTTCTAAACTTTTCAAGGTCATCGGGTTCAAACCCAAGGTATTCCAATCTCACACTTAAATATTTCTCTGCTTCTTGTATTCTCATAACTATCTTTTCACCATACACTACCGGAACAGTAGAAACCCTTAAATCTATCTTCTTATTGCCGATCTTCGCCCTTATCCTACCATCCTGGGGCTTACGTCTCTCTGAAATATCCAGATCTGCCATTATCTTAAACCTTGCAGTAAGTGCATCTTTGATATGTATGGGAAACTCATGAAATATCTTTAGCACACCATCGATCCTATACCTAACTATTAGCTTTTTTTCCTGAGGCTCTATGTGTATATCAGACGCACCTAAATTTACCGCCTCCGTAATAAGAAAGTTTGCAAGCCTAACTATGGGTCCTTCTCCTGCTTCTTTACTTATAGCGTCCAAAGATAATTCCGATTCTGATGTTTCTATCTCTATTTCACTAACTTCGCTTATTTCTTCAAGTATATACTGCGTTTGTGGATATAGCTTGTTTAGGACATCTTCTATCGTTTTCTTAGGCGCCGCGTAGGATACTATTTTGTCTATCTTACTGGCAAATCTGAGTTCATTTATGGCAGATTGATTAAAAGGATTGACCATAACTACAGTTAGCTTGCCATCTTGGTAAGAGACCGGTGCGATCATATGCCTTCTTAGGATATCTTGAGGTATTTTGTTAAGGATCTCGGCGGGTATGTTTATGCTTTTTAAGTTGCCTTTCCAGAGTTTTTGTGGTGTATACTTTGTGTAAAAATTCAAGAGTCTTTCGTCATCCATAAAACCAAGTCTTAGAAGGGTTGTTATAATGTCTTCGTTCTTTTCTTTGGAAGAAATTGCTTTTTGGGCTTGGTCTTTTGTTATGTATCCGAACTTACTGAAAAACTCTAAAAGCTTTGCCTCATCCATAGCTTTCCTCCTCAGATGGAAAGTTTCCGCTTCCTACATCCCTTTTAAATTCTTCCAAGGCCTTCCTGAAAAGCTCTGCGGAGTTTAGGTATCTCCTGACAAATCTTGGCTTTATATCTTCCACCAAGCCCACAAGGTCGTAAAAAACAAGAACTTGCCCATGGCAATAGGGTCCCGCCCCTATGCCTATCGTTATAGACCTAGCAGATTCTGTGAGCTCCTTAGCAAGTTCTGTGGGCATCGCTTCGAGCACTATCATAAAGGCACCCGCTTCTTCTAATATTTTAAAATCCTTCTTAACTCTTTCCGCCTCCTCCTCCCTGCCAACCACCCTGTAGCCTCCTATTGTGTTTATCTTCTGAGGAGTAAAGCCCAGATGCCCAACCACTGGAATGCCTATACGGACAAGCTTATAAACTAAATCCGCTATCTCCTCTCCCCCTTCCAACTTAACCGCGTTGGCTCCACCTTCCTTTATTAGCCTACCGCAATTTTCAACGGCTTTCTCCACGCTAACTTGATAGCTCATAAAAGGCATGTCTGCTATGATAAAGCTCTCCTTGGCTCCTCTTCTGACTGCCTTTGTGTGATAGATCATTTCCTCCAAGGTTACCTCTAAGGTGGAGTCCTTCCCCTGAAAAACCATACCCAAGGAATCGCCCACCAGTATGCAATCTATACCCACCTGTTCACACAGCTTGGCAGACAGATAATCGTAAGTGGAGATCATAGTGATCTTTTGTCCCTTATCCTTCTTATTAAAAAGGGTCCGAATAGTAGTTTTCATCCACCGCTACCCTTTTGTGTAGCCATTTCTTCTATGGTGTTCAGGATGCTGACCAACCCTTTAGCCAAAGTTCTGATGGATTCAAGGTTCTGCATATCCCTAAGTTCTCTTATCAAAGGAAACAGAACCTCCAAAAGTTTGTCCTTCTGAGGTCCTTCTCCTACCTTTATCTGATAAGCCCCTGCCAAAAGGGGGTTCATAATAACCTGCACCAGTTCCTTTATTTGACGTTTATCTTCCGCTGCACTCAGAGCCTGTAGGTCTGTGTATATTTTCTTCAAAAGCCCTACACCAAGCTCGAACTCCTTTGACATTATACTCCTCCTCTAAGCTTCTTTTTGTCAAACTATACTCGGAGGGGGAGGGATTCGAACCCTCGGTGGGCCCTAAAGACCCACAGGTGATTTCAAATCACCCACCTTCGGCCGCTCGGTCACCCCTCCAAAGATAATATATTAATACTAATGCCGAAACTTTGTATAGCACTGGATACCGAATACGAAAATGCCCTTAAGCTTGTCAAAGCCCTTAGAGGCAAAGATATAACCTTCAAGGTGGGCTACAAGCTCTTCATATCTCACCACAGAAGGATCACGGAGCCCATAAAGGAGGAAGGCTTTGAACTCTTTTTGGACCTTAAACTCCACGACATACCAAGCACAGTTCAAAACGGCGTGCTGTCTGCAAAGGAGCTTGGGGCGGACTATCTAACGGTTCATATAACCTCTGGAAGGGATGCCCTGAGGCGGGCGGTTGAAGTAAGCGATGGCATAAGACTGCTGGGCGTGAGTCTTCTAACAAGTCTGGAAGAAGAACATCTAAAGGATTTTGGTGTATGTTTGTCAAAGGAGGAGCATGTGCTAAGGCTGGCAAGTATTGCCCTTGAGTGTGGTATTACAGGTCTTGTGTGTTCTGGAAAGGAACTTCCTCTTTTAAAGTCAAGGTTTAACTTCTTTGCGGTAGTTCCCGGCGTGAGGCTCGGACAGGAAGAGAGGGAAGACCAAAGGAGAGTTGTTAGTCTGGAAGAGGCTATAAGGAATGGTGCAGACATGGTGGTTTTAGGAAGGAGTATCCTTAGGTCCCAGGACCCGGTGAAAACGGTTGAAGATATTCTTGTCTTATTACAGACCCATCCCTGAGCTCCACAATGCGCTTTGTTTGTCTGGCTAAGTCTATCTCGTGGGTAACCATTACAATGGTTGTCTGACTTTTGTTGATCTCTTTGAAGATGTCCATAACTTTTTGGGTGTTGGTGGAATCTAAGTTTCCGGTGGGTTCGTCCGCCAAAAGGACTTTTGGTTGGTTTATAAGAGCCCTTGCTATGGCTGTCCTTTGCATCTCTCCTCCAGAGATTTCATAGGGTTTTCTGTTCTCCTTTCCTTTCAACCCAAGCCTTTCTAAAAGAACCATAGCCCTTTCCCTTGCCTCCTTTATAGGCACTCCCTTTTTTATAGCGGGCAAGATTACGTTGTCCAAAAGGCTGAGCTCTTGCACCAGGTAATGAAACTGAAAGACAAAGCCAATTTTAGAATTTCTCAGGTAAGAAAGCCGTTTGTCGTTGGAGTAGTCTATTTTAACA
>Ga0080008_150827_pt1 | contig 12358 bp, 15 predicted proteins | sample ConCONMetagenome_FD_69211 | JGI IMG/M metagenome (GOLD analysis project Ga0080008, IMG submission 69211) | Hot spring microbial streamer communities from Conch Spring, Yellowstone National Park, USA - CON_C (SPADES assembly) (version 2) | ecosystem: Environmental > Aquatic > Thermal springs > Hot...
TCCCTACCTTCATACCTAGTTGTTATCCTAACATCTGATAGAGCTATCCCTATTGTGAATGGATGTGCACTTACATCGAGCCTACCCTTACTCCAAGGGAATCCTAGGATGTTTAAAACCTCTCTGTTAACAGTCTCCATAGCCTCCCTTCTATACTCAACATTCTCCAGCACATGCTCTCTAGGGTAATACCCTTCTGCCATAACCTTCTCCAACACCCTCCTAATTGATGGTACTAAGGTTGAAAACATAACCCTCACATCTCTATCTCTAAGCCCCTCCTCGTAGTAGTCTAAGAGAGCATCGTAGGGGTGCTCCTCATACCCTAGGAGCTCTGCAACCTGCCTTTCAAGCTCCACAATCCTAGATAAGTACGGCTTAAACCTCTCAAAGTCATCCTTCTCCCTAGCCTCACGCCACACCACAGGAGCTTCACTCCTAAGCCTAGCTAACTCGTACTGAATATTCTCAGGAATTCTCCTAAGTCTCTCAACATCCCTCCACAGAACCCTAACAACACCCCTCTCGAAATCGTTTAAACCCTCAACACCAACAAGCTTCTCAACGAGAGGAGCTATATTCTCGAGGAGAAGCCTCCTACTAAGAAGGCTAAGCTCAGCTGAAGCAATAGACCTCTCCTCTACACCCTCACGAGGCATGTAAGTCTCAGAATCCCACCCCATAAGGCTAGAAGCATGACCTAAAGCCCACAAAACCCTATACCTCTCAAGGAGCTCCAGTACAAGCTTATTCTCAAACAAACCCCTAACACCAAGCAAAAGCTCCTAAAAGCAAACCTTATCTAGTTGAATTCACAACTGTTAAGGGTTCTAACCACATACCCACTACCATTACCTCCTTAACTCTAGCTTAATGCCAAGAGCCTCTAAACGTTTAAAACCTAGATCTTTTGTGACCAGAGTGTAGCCATACACCATCGCTATCGCAGCTATGAGGAGGTCAGCGTCAGGTAATAGCTCCCCCCTCCTCTTAAGCTCCTCATAGATCTCACAGTATTTTAGAATAACATCATTATTTAAACCTAAAACCTCGTAGGATTCTTCAAGCAACCTTTTAACCCTCCCCCTCTTCTCCCAAGGAACCCCTCTTAAAACCTCTATTAAAGTTATTATTGATAATGCTCCGCTCTCGAAAACCCCCTTTCTAATTTGCTCTACGAGCACACTCGTATCAAACAATTTCATCTTAGCTTAAACCCCTCTCTAAACTCCTTACTCGACCTCAAAATACCCTCAAGATCCTCATCGCTAAGAGTTCGTCTCAACTCCTCAAATGAAACTCTAGCTTTAAGCTCTCTGGCTTCGGTTAGAAGCTTTAATAGAAAGCTACTCCAATCCTGATCCCCCTTATGTTTCTCAAGAATCTCCTTGACCTCCCTTAAAACGGATATAGTGACATACCTTTTCAACTATATCACCATGTAATCTTATAGCTAGAACAGTTATAAGGGTTTAAATGCTAGAGCTCTCTACGTTACTCCTCCCTCCAGGTCTTGGGCGAGGGTATGTGGGGATAGGCTCGATCCACCATATAGCCCGGTCTGTGGATGATGATGCTAGCCAGATAGCGTTCAGAGATAGGATTCTAGGTCATGGATTTAAGGTAACCCCTGTTATTAATAGAAAATGGTTTAAGTCCATCCACTTTAGAAAACCAAGCTACGTTCTCTACGAGATTGCTACAATGGGCCCGGGATGGCTTATTGACGAGCCTATAGAATCTCTCGGATCGAGGTTATTGCTTCCTGAGTGGCTTGAACCTCAACGTGGCTGGGTTGAGGGCCTGCTACCTAGGGTGAGGCTTCCTAGTGGTGTTGAGATACCCTGAGGAATTCTCTAATAACATGTAGCACATAGGGTTTATAAAACTGATTTCTATTGAGGGTTACAGTTTAGTTATGGTTTTAAGGAGTTCTCCTATGCTATCAACTAGCTTATCAACATCCTCTGGGCAGTTGTAGATGTAGAAGCTTGCTCTTACACTACCTTTAGAGGCTCCTAGTTTATCGTGTAGCATGTGGGCGCAGTGTAGTCCAGTTCTCACAGCTATCCCCTGCTGGTCTAGCCATAGACCCACCATGCTTGGATCCACGTTTCCAACGTTGAAGGCTACTATACCCAGCTTTACCCTAGCATCTCGGGGACCCAGTATCCTTATTTTATCTCCTAGCTCTTCCAGTCTCCTCAAGGTGTATGATGTAAGCTTCCTCTCATGGGATTCAATATTCTCCATGCCGAGCTCCTCCAGGTATCTTACTGCTTCCGTTAGGCCCACGGCTTCGACGATAGGTGGTGTCCCGGCTTCAAATCTCCACGGGAGGTCGTCCCACTCTATGGCTATTTCATCTCCGCCCAGCCCAACCCTCTTAACGGTACCACCTCCACCTAGCGGGGGTTCTAGGTTCTCTAGTACATCCCTTCTACCCCATAGCACTCCTATGCCTGTAGGGCCTAGCATCTTATGACCGCTGAACGCTAGAAAGTCTGCCTCAAGCTCTCTAACATCAATCTTCATGTGTGGTACTGATTGCGCTCCATCTAATGCTACGAGAGCTCCAACACTATGAGCTATCCTAGCTACACGTCTAGCATCACTAACATAGCCTGTAACGTTTGAAGCGTGGCTGAACGCTACAACCTTGGTCTTCTCGCTTACCATCCCTTCTAGGAGCTCCCACCTAGGCACACCATTGCTATCCACCGGTAGTAGCCTCACCTTAGCTCCCACAATTCTAGCCACTCTCACCCATGGTAGTATGCTGCTATGATGATCAGCCTCGGTTACTATAACCTCATCCCCCCGGCCTATAACGTTGTTGAATGCTAGCGTTAAGGCTAGAAGCTGTAAAGCCTCTGTTGTGTTTTTAACGAATACAACCTCATCCCAGCTCTTAGCGTTGATAAACTTAGCTACAACATCGTGAGCCTCCTCGTAAGCCCTAGAAGCCTCCATACTAAGAGAATACACACCCCTATGGACATTAGCATAGCTATGCTCCATGAAAACCATTATAGCCTCTATAACACTTCTAGGTTTGAGAGAGCTAGCAGCGCTATCGAGGTACGTTACACCCCTTTTGAGCTCTGGAAAGTCTAGTCTTACAGCTTTACAGTCCAAGAGGTGTCACCTAGAGCTTCCTAACCTTCAACACATAGCTATATCCGTCGCTATCGAAATCAACGATCTCCGTAGGCCACCTAGATATAAGCTTCATAACCATAGATGAGGGGGCGAAATCTTCCTCTCCAACAACAACAATCACATTGCCGGACGAGGCCTCCTCAAGAGTTACCATTAGCCTAGCCGAAGGCTTATCAGTACAAGTCCTCCAGGCCTCTTTCGTAAGCTCAACTTTCTTCTCAGCCAAAACCCACACCCTATTAAACGCAGTAATCCTAGGGCTAATATGTTTATATTATAACCAGAAGCCCATTTGGAATGGCGTGTAAATATAAGTTAACAGGCAAAGCGTATTCTGTATTAAATGTAAAAGGTGGGATTACGTTTTAAACATTTATAGCTAACTATAACTTTATAGCATAACCTATAAAAACCTCGCTTAATAACAGATAGTATGAGTGGGAGAGATGGATGCAAAGCGTATCTTAAGGAACGCGATAGACGTGTTAAGAGGAGAGGAGAGAGGAGTAGGACTCGATAGGTTAGAGCTAGATATGCTCCCCGATAGCCTGTCCGAGGAGATACTAGTTATGATGGGCTTAGAGTATGAGAGTGAGCGTAAGAGGGAGGAGCCGCCGTTAATCCTCCTAGCTCTAAGACCGTAGCTTATAACAGCTCTAGAACCTACTAACGACTCGGTGGACTGCTTGGATGCTAGGAGGTTCTGGAGGTCTAGCGAGGCTATAGCATCAAGCTACCTTGAATCCAAAGGTTATAGGATCATCGATGTCCACAGGAAGGTTATAGTTAACGGTGTCGAGGTATCAGATGTGGATATAGTAGCTGAGAAGGATAACGCCATCTACGCTATCGAAGTTAAGTCTGGTGCTGTGGACTTCGACTCTCTAAGGCAAGCATATGTTAATGCGAAGCTTCTAGGCATGAAACCTATGGTTGTTGGAAGGGGTTTAGCTGATGGCAAAGTTGATGCTGTAGCTAGAGAGCTTGGAGTAGAGGTGCTTGTACTACCAGATCTAGTGGTTACATCGTTAAACGAGATTAGAGAAGCTGTTTATGAAGCTGTCTACTCTGCTTTAAACGAGCTCCTGCTAACTATAAGCTCGTGTAGTGAGGTTGAAGAGGAGGATTTGAAGGTGTTAGAGGCTGTGGCTGAGAGCGGAGTGTTAGCAGATGCCGCTATGCGATTAGGGCTTAGCGAAGGCGAGCTAGCGTCTAGGATAGCTTCTTTGAGGGAAAAGTACTTTCTACCTAGGGGCAGGTATCAGAGCCTGGTCCTTATAGCTAGGATGCTCGTTATGTGTAAGAGGGTGCTTGGAGGTTCTCAGGCTCACTCATAGGCTAATATAGCTTGCTCGGAGGCTCTTCAAGTGGGGTTGGGAGTGTCTAGGCGTCTTTTAAAATGGGCTATCATAGCTCTCTTAACGCTACTTCTACTAGGAGCTCTAAGGGTGTCGGCTGAGAGTGTAGATGTTAAAGTAGAATTCGAGCCTAGGGCTGTTAAGGTTAAAGGTCTTATCCTACCCGGTGATATAGTGGATGTTAACGTTCAAGTTACGGCTACACAGTTTGAGGGTAACGTGGTTAAAGTGGCCTACAGGGTTTACTGCTCTAAGGGTTTAGTGGTGGAGGTTGCCGGAGAAGGAGGTCTTACCGTTAACTTGGTTGAGAGGAGAGGTTCGGCTAGCTTTAGCTTGGAGATCCCCTGGTGTAAGGGTTTAGTGGTGGAGGTAACCTCTATAGAGCCTAGCGGTGGATTCTCTAGGGCAGCCATTGATCTAGGCCCTGAGGTTAAGGTGAGTTTGCTGGAGCCTAGAGATCCTTTCCTAGGCGAGAGGCGTGAAGGTGGGTATTTAATAGTGAAAGTTCTCACCAGGGCTAATGTAGAGGGCGAGGTGGGCTTGTTGGTGGTGAGGGATGAGACTCTAGGCTTAACATTATTGGAGAGGAGTGTTGAGATAGCTGATGGCCGTGTCCACGAGCTCTACATAAAGGTGCCTGAAAACCCTAGGAGACTGTGGGTTTTCAAGGATCTTAATATGTTACACAGGATATCAATAGAGTATATGGGGGTGGACAGCTATTCCGGTAATAACATCACCTACCTCTACGTAATAGTAGTGTCAAGCGACCTGTGGAGAATACCTTGGGCAGCTAGCTTAGCTCTAGGCTTCCTCGTTATCCTAGTAATAGCGTCCTATATTACTAGAAGGCTGTATAGCTCTTAGCGTCCAAGTGGAATCCCCTCTCTTCAAGAGGAGGAGTGGTTATTCGAGCTCCTTAATAACATATACACTGTTGGCATCGATAAGAAGGCGAACGTAATCGCGGCCGCTATCGCTGTTACGGTTAACCCTAGTCTTTCGAATATCACCCCTCCAACTACAAACTCCCCGAAGGCTATACCTAACGCGAGAACCGTTACGTAGAACCCCATTTGGGGCCCTCTACTCCTAGAGGCATCCGTGTAGTCAGCTAGTAGTGCTAGCATTGCCGGTGGCAGGGTCATGGCTGGGATTGCGAGGGCGACTAGTAGTGGTATGAGTGTAGGCTTCAATATAATGTCATAGTATAAACCTCCAATAACGAGCGCTACAGTTATTGAAACAGTACCTAGGATTACGGCTCTAATCTTCCCGATAACTGAGGCTATATAACTTCCTATGAGCAACCCCACAGCTACAACGAGGAGGCCCCCTATTAGAGTTAAGCTTAGCCCGCCTCCACCCTCGTCAAGGCTAACTATTGTTATGCCAGTCTCCTTCAGTATCTTTGGTGCCATAAACGCTAAGCCCACCAAGCTAGCTAGCCCAAACCATAGAGGCGCTAGTCTCAAAGCTCTACTCTCAAGGGATAATGTGAAACCGCGACCTCCACCACTGGGGGTTAAAAGGGATGATACCATTGCTAGGCCTGAGAGCATAGCTGGAACCAGGAAACCTCCTAGAGCTCCTAGAAGCTCCAAGGCTAAAGCTATAGAGAAGCCTACAGCATAACCCCCAAGATTAGAAGCCTCAAACCCACCCGATCCAAACAACCTTGTCATAGGCCTGCCGCGAGTCCCCTCAGCTAGGTCCGAGAGACTAGCTACAAGAACTCCGGCAGCCATGACACCGTTAATGAAGTTCAAGATGATGAGCAAAGTAGGATGGGGGATAAAAGTCATTGTAAGATAGGAGGCTGACAGTATAAGCGTAGCAAACATTAAAGTAATCCTACCACCAAACCTCTCATAGAAACCACCAATAAGAAAACCAGTTAAACCCTCAGCTAAAGCATAGGAAGCTAAGATAAGCCCATGAACTGTAGAGCTTAAATGAGGAAGCGTAAAAACGAGAGAAACAATGAAAATAGCGTTAGCAGCCCTAACAAGAGCAACAGTAGCATACAAGAAGACCAGACCATATGCCAATGAAGTTACACCACATCTAACAACAACAAAACCACCCTATAAACTTTCATAACAATACACAGGGAGTAACCGTTTCTCAGTGGATGGTAGTTCACCACCCTAATATTCGATGGATTCAGGCTCCCACCACACAGCCTCACAACGGCTCCAAGGCCCGAGACCACCCTACGGGAGCTGTTAGCCCTCGGTCGCCCGAAGGGTACATCCACTCCCCTCCAGGTAATCTCAGGCCCAAAAAGGCTCATAGGCCTCAAGACCTCATCGGCCACGGCAGGTATAAAAGTAGCGTGGGGGCTTCATAAATTTAACATATGTGACTTCCTAGACAAGCACGTAGCATCAGCATACGTAATAGCACTAAGGAGGCCTCATACACAAAAGCATGTAAATGATACGAGTAACTGTGAAAAGCGGAAACGCTTCCTAACCCCATTCATACAATAGAATTACTAGACGTCTATGAGATGGTTAAAATGGATAAAGGGTATCTCCCGCCTGCCATTTTAAGTTTAATATGGGCTTACGCGGGAGGTCGGAGTTCATGGGGGTTCATGTTAAACAACGTGAACCCCTATGAATGCCCTTGGCTTCATTGGCTTCATGTGGGGCTTTCCATTATCACCCCACCATGTCATTAGCCTTAACCCGCCTTGGGTTATCCCGGCCCACAGCTTCGCCTTCATCGAGGTCTCATGTTTATTGCTGTGGGGGGACCCTTGCATCTCGATCTCATCTCTACTCTTCTCGTTTCCTTGAAAGAGCATCCACCCTCATAAACCTATGTGAAACTCAAAACGGTTTCAGGACGGCTATAATCATTTGATGGTTATGCGTAAGATGAGATGTGTAGTAGTAGGTGTCTTTAGTATATGCGACTTCGTGGTGATGGAGGGAGGTTCGGAAGCCTGGTCTGCATCATTGCTCAGCGCTTTTAACCCACCACATCCCCCCATGGTAGTTTTAAGAGGTTGGATTTAAAATGTTTTAATTTTAAGTTTAACCTCTCTTCCACGGTATTACTATCTAATCCTACGTATAATCTTCCTTTAGCATAGGGAGTGTGGGGTGGTGTCTAGTGGCTTTAGAGGATCTCTTTAGTGTGGTAGAGAGTTTTAGTAGGGTAATGCCGTCAGGGGATGTTAATATAAGCTACTACCTAGTACTGCTAGGGGTTATCATACTTGGTGGTTTTGCTGTAGTGACATTGACCACTTTAACTGTTAGAGCTTTCCTCTTAGTGTTTAGAAAGCCTACTAGCTATGCTATTAAGTTGATACTCGTGGTTGGCCTAATACTGTTCTTGGTAGGTCTTCTCATGCCTTAACCTTTGCCGTAGCTTCAAGTTTTCTCTTTAGCATCTTCAATCTAATGAAATCCTCTCTAAGTCTTTGATCTAGGATATTCCTGATATGCTTGATGGTTTCACTGTAACTTGGGAGTATGACGTAGTCTAGGGCGTTTATAAGCCTCTGAGTGTTTCTAAGCTCCTCTATAAGCCTCCTCAAAGTCTCCTCGTACTCTGCGAGTTTAATTATTGAGGGGAGTAGCTCTCTGAGTTTAAGGAAGCTAGATATGAGGTTTGGGTGGGAGTCTAGGGGTAGGGGTAGGGGTGGTATACTGGATTTGTCTAGCTTGAATACCGGGACTTTAACAGCGAATAGGACTCTACTTGAAACCTCAACCTCTAGAGTGTCGGATGTGCCTCCAGTGTAACCCTCTACCCTCTCAAGACCCTCCCCCGATAGCCCCACATAGTATTCGCTGAAGACCTCGTTAATCTTGCTGAAGACCTCCTTTTGGTATCTATTATACTCATCAGCATAGCTCCTTATATAGTGTAGTAGCACCTCCCTCTTCTCGTCGAGAACATTTCTAATTCTCCTCATCATCCTCTCCTCTCTCCTTAGCCTAATGAGGTTTATCTTAGTTGGTAGCACCTTTCTAGCTTCAACAGCCAAGGAGGTCACCTAGACCTGTATGCTGGGTGGTACTTCTTTATATACTCCTCCCTTATATTGGTTAACTCATCCTCCGGGAGTACTGAGAGAACCTCCCATGCTAGTTCAAGTGTCTCCTCTATACTCCTATTCTCCCTCCACCCCTGGCTTAGGAACCTCTTCTCGATCACATCGGCAAACTTAAGGTACCTCCTCTCAACCTCACTTAGACTCTCCTCTCCTACAATTACAGCTAGGCTTCTAACCTCAACCCCTCTGCTATAGGCTGCGTATAGCTGGTTGCTAACCTCAGCGTGGTCCTCTCTAGTCTTCCCCTTTCCAATACCCTCCTTCATGAGCCTCGATAGGCTCATGAGCACGTTTATGGGCGGGTAAATACCTCTATTGTGAAGCTCCCTGCCTAGAACCACCTGGCCTTCTGTTATATAGCCTGTAAGATCTGGTACCGGGTGCGTTATATCATCGTTGGGCATTGTGAGTATAGGCATTTGAGTTATACTACCCTTCTTCCCGTGAACCCTACCAGCTCTCTCATATATGCTAGCTAGATCGCTATAAAGGTATCCTGGGTAACCCTGCCTCCCGGGAACCTCCTCCCTAGCACTACTAATCTCTCTTAGAGCTTCAGCGTAGTTGAACATATCCGTTAGGATTACCAGGACATGCATATCCCTGTCGAAGGCGAGATACTCTGCTAGGGTTAAAGCAGCTCTAGGTGTTAAAAGTCTCATCATAGCAGGCTCGTCAGCTAGGTTTACGAACATAGCGACCTTACTAAGAGCTCCGGTCTCCTCGAAGAACTTCCTGAAAAACAGGAAGTCGTCATACTTAATACCTATGGCTGCAAATACCACAGCGAACTCCTCCTCTTCACCTCTAACAGTAGCCTGTCTAGCTATCTGAGCTGCAAGCCTATTATGGGGTAGGCCGGCACCGCTAAATATAGGTAGTTTCTGCCCTCTAACAAGGGTGTTCATACCATCTATGGCGCTCACACCGGTTTGGATGAACTCTGAAGGGTAAGCTCTTATAGAGGGGTTTAACGGAGCTCCATTAACATCTCTCATATCCTCTGGTACTATTGGAGGCCCTCCGTCCACGGGCTCCCCTAGAGGGTTAAATATCCTCCCTAACATATCCTCACTAACAGGTATCTCCAACGTCTTCCCGAGGAATCTAACGGTGGTGCCCGTAAGCGTTACACCCTGAGTTCCCTCAAAGACCTGGACTACAGCAGTGTTCTGTGTAACCTCTAGAACCTTACCTCTCCTCCTCTCACCAGAGGGTAGCTCAACCTCTACAATCTCGTCATAAGCAACCCTTGAGACACCCTCTACAACTAGTAGGGGGCCTCTAATCTCAGATATCCTAGCATACTCTCTAACACCAACGGTAGCCAAACCCCTAGCACCCTCAGATTATGCAGTTTTTAGAGCTATTAAGCGTGAGTTATTTAAGTAAGAGCTCTGCTAAGCGTAACCCGGTGTCTGGGTTTGAAGCCTAGGTTGTTTGTGACTAGGGAGAGCTTTAGCGATGTCCTAGATAGGCTTTCTAGGTACTATGAGCTGGAGGTTTGGGATAGGTATAAGGAGCCGTCATACGACGTGCTCTTAGCTAAGGCTAGGGGGTCCGATGCTCTCTTCACTCTTTTAACTGATAGAATCGACTGCAACCTTATAACAAGCTCTCCTAGGCTTAGGATTGTAGCTCAGATGGCCGTTGGCTATGATAACATAGACGTTAGATGTGCTACGGAAAGAGGGGTTTATGTAACTAACACCCCCGGGGTTTTAACGGAGGCTACAGCCGAGCATACGTGGGCTCTCATACTAGCCCTCGCTAGGAGGGTTGTTGAAGCAGACTACTTCGTGAGGTGGGGTGAGTGGCGTAGACTTGGTACAGCATGGCATCCAACAATGCTCCTTGGGGTGGAGCTCCAAGGTAAGACCTTGGGTGTTGTTGGGGCTGGGAGGATTGGATCTAGGGTTGCGGAGATAGCTAAGGCTTTCGGCATGAGGGTAATCTACTACGATGTTGTTAGGAACAAAGCTTTAGAGGAGAGAGTTGGGGCTGAGTACGTGGATCTAGAGAGGCTACTAGAAGAATCTGATATTGTAACCCTCCACACACCACTAACACCTGAAACAAAGCATATGGTAAACGAGGAGAGGTTGAGGAGGATGAAGAGAACAGCACTCCTGGTAAACACTGCTAGAGGAGCTGTAGTAGACACAGAGGCTCTAGTTAAAGCTCTAAGAGAAGGCTGGATAGCCGGGGCAGCCCTAGACGTATTCGAGGAGGAACCTCTAAACCCAAACCACCCACTAACAGCATTTAAAAACATCATACTAACGCCACACATAGCAAGTGCAACATACGATGCAAGACGTAAGATGGCGGAGCTAACCGTGGAAAACCTAATAGCATTCTACGAGGGTAGGATACCACCAACGCTTGTAAACCAGGAGGTTGTAAAGGTAAGACCACCAGGCTTCCAGTAAGCTAGCTCTCCGGAGCTCTAGCAGAGGGCAAAGTCGGAGTCCACGTTTTCAGCATTATTCTAATGCTAGTCTCATCAATAGTGTTGACGCTATAATTAGTAGTATCAGCTGGATGTAGAACGCCTCCATCAACCCTATGCCGTAAGCGTACGCTACCACGTATGCTAGGGATGCTAGACCCCATAGCATGTTCAGTAGACCTGCTACACTTGCCTGTAGGCTTTGATCTACCCTCCTACTTAACGCCATTGTCTGAGCTACGTCCTTGAAAGGGTATAGTGGTATTAGCCATAGTAGCATGAATAACAGCCCTGTTGTGTAGAAGAGTATGGTATTGTAGATGGCGTATGCTAGAAGCACTATGGCTAGAGCCAGGTCTGCTTTAAACCTGTCAACCACGACTCCAGCTAGGGGTCTAGCCATCGTCGATAGTATTGTTGTTAGAAAGCCCCCGATGAACCCGAAGGCTAGGAGGCTTCCTGTAACCTCGTAGAGCTTAATGCTCATGACGTTCCAGTATAGTGTTAAAGCTAGGTTCCCTAGTATGATGGCTAGTATGAGTCTCAAGGGCATCGTCTTGAAAGCCCTAACCACAACCCCTAGTGGGGAGCCCGCACCACCGGGGTTGCTAGGGGCTAGTAGTAGCATGAGGGGTGCTAGGCCTCCAACAACACCTAGGAATATGAATACAAGCTTGTAGCCGCCAACTGGCTCCAGGAGACCTGGTATTATGGAGCCAACCCCGTAGCCTAGAGGTGCAGCTATCGTTATGAGACCATAGAGCCTACCAGAACCCCTAATAAGCCCTAGGAGTATGCCTAGAACGTTAGTGTAGAAGAGAACGGATAGGAGGGATGAGAGGAACGCTAGAACAGGGATAAAAGTGGGGTCAACGAAGGCCATAAGCACCGCGATAGGAGCCCTAAGAACACCGAGAAGGGCAACACGAACCCTCCCATAAACATCACCAAGCACACCAGCCACAGGAGACAGGGTGAACGCTAAACTCTCAGCAGCAACCAGGAGGACCACGAAAACGTAAGCCTCACCACCAAAAACATCCCTAATATAAGCCCTACTAGCAGTATACCAAACACCAAAACTCAAAGCATCCAAAGCCAGAACAAACCCAATAACAAAATACACCAACCACATAAAACCATCCCAACCCCACTACATACAACCCCCCACCTTAAAAGACGAAGAGCACTAAAACCCATTACCCTCAAAGAACAAATTAAAACTTAAACCCTCCAGCCTAACCCGGAGAGATAGGAGAGAGGCGGCCGTCGTCTAGCCTGGACTAGGACGCCGGCCTTCCAAGCCGG
>Ga0080008_186407_pt1 | contig 12345 bp, 17 predicted proteins | sample ConCONMetagenome_FD_69211 | JGI IMG/M metagenome (GOLD analysis project Ga0080008, IMG submission 69211) | Hot spring microbial streamer communities from Conch Spring, Yellowstone National Park, USA - CON_C (SPADES assembly) (version 2) | ecosystem: Environmental > Aquatic > Thermal springs > Hot...
ATTTCGTAGAGTGTGACTAATAGCGTGTTCTTCTCCACAGCTAATACCGTGTATAGTATGTCATAGACGGTTATACCGGTCTTTGCCGCTATTTCAAACGCTCTCGATACATACTTGTCTTCGGGTTCTACCGGGATGTTAATACCGGTCATTGATGATAGTACTTGTTGTAGCCTCATGGCCGTGTCTAAGCTAATGGTTCTCCTAACATGGCAACCTCTCCTTATCGTGTTTAACACCTCCTTCACAGCTAGATCCACGCCTCTCCCACCCGGGCTCCTCTCAAGTAAACGCAGCTAACACCGGTGCCTCAACGACTCTCACGATCCTCCCTCACGGAGGCGATAGAGGAACCCCTAGGAGACTCTAAGGGTATCCTTGAGAGCTCCTCAGCAACCCTCTTAATGTTATCCTCTGCTTCCAGCACCCTCAACCCATCCTCTGTAAACCTCCTCACCTCATCAGCTCAGTTAACCCTACCCTTATACCTATCCATCCTCCCCCTAACATCCTTCTTAAGCTTAACACTAGAAACACTCTTAAACCACTAAGATAATAGTACGGTAGAACTAAATACATAAACCTAATGTCCTACCTAGAGATCGGCTACAACCAAAGGGGTCTGACCCAACAGAGTTCCCCCTCATCTTCATTCCTCTTGCTGGCATGCTTTCAACCCATAGAGTTTACTCTGTAGTCATAGGAGGACCCCGACACCCCCCATGGGATTCAGGAGCTCCACTTGAATCTCAAAACTGGATGCTAGAGGAAACACCTTGACAACAAACTTTAGTAACCCATTCACCACAGCCTGTTGGAGGGTTTAGATGCACACATATGAAACAATGAGGAGAACGTGGAGCTCTAACCTTAAATATTTAGAGTTCCGGTCTAAGTAACTCTTGCATTAAACACCTCACATATGAACCTCTAAGCATTATACATTAGATAACATTAGACCAGTTATACGGCTCTACAAAGCCTGAAACCAGGGCTCTAGAACTCCTACTCTTATGGTGGTTTCTATTAGTGTATGCGACTATCGAGGTTGAGGTGAGTAGAGTGGTTGCCAGAGTTGAGGTGAGCTTAGCTCTCAACATATCACAGTATGCGATGGTAACATGTATCATGGGTTACACTAAGGCTGACATGGCGAGTTTATGGCTAACGATACACCTAGGCTTAAGCTTATTAAACTCTCTAGAGCCCTAGTAACCACCTCTATTGGCGTGCTGAGGATATCGCGTGATTACGTGGAGCCGCCGGCGGGATTTGAACCCGCGACCACCGGCTTACAAGGCCGGCGCTCTTGGCCCGCGCAGGCGGTCTACCAGCTGAGCTACGGCGGCCCCGTTAGATATTCTATCTAGGCTTGGGGCTTATAAGGGTTTTATTAGGTTCCCCTCGCTCTCCGTAGATCCTGGTGGTTTGGTTTGTCTCTTAGGGTTTCAGACCTGGTCAGGAGGCCTCCCGTCACTGCTGCCATTAATACTACTGTTAGGGATGCTGTTAGGGCTATGTACGAGAACTCCGTTGGTAGCGTTGTTGTGGTCGATGATGCGGGCAAGCCCATTGGCATCTTTACTGAGAGGGATTTGCTGAGGCTTGTAGCTCAAGGCTTCCCCCTGGACTCCCCTATAGGCAGTGTTATGACTAGGGATGTTGTTGTGGTGAAGGGGTCTGATAGCATTCTAAGGGCCGCTATGGTGATGAGCGAGCGTAGGATTAGACATCTACCTGTTGTAGACGATGAGGGTAGGCTTGTTGGAGTCATATCTGTTAGGGATGTTGTTGACGCTCTGAAGGGCGTGATAGCTGCTAGGTCTGCGGAGGGGGAGCTGGACGTGTTCACAGCTTAGCTGTGGTGCCGCCGCCGGGATTCGAACCCGGGACCTCCGGATCCCCCAGGCCCCGACTCCAGGCTTGTTGGGGCCGTATGAGTCCGGCGCTCTACCAGGGCTGAGCTACGGCGGCTACCCTTTTTGTCTGTGGTTGTCTGGGGTTTAATAGCTTTCCATGTCTTCTCCTAGGCTTTTCGAGAGTTTCCTTATGTACTCCATTATGGCCTCTCTTATTATCTCGCTTCTACTCCTCCTTGTCTTGTATGTTAGCTGGTTTAGTTTTGCTAGTGTTGACGGCTCTATTTTGAATGTTACTACTACTAGCTTCTCGTAGGGTTTCCAGGTTTTCGCTTCCATCCCCTCAACCCTCCCTTCTTCGGTACTACCGTTTAACCTGTGTTTTTGAGTTCACATGTTCGCGTGTTCCACGGGGGGTTGGGTGTATGTTCTACATGGTTTTACGGTTGTACTCTATGTTCTAAGCTTTAGGTTTTCAAGTTTAATCCTCACCTCTAACTGTTCTCCTGTAGGCTTCGTCATTGTTAGTGTTAGCTCCCACGCTACGGCTATCCTGCTCATGGCCGCTACCATGGCGTGAACCCCCACGTTATACCATTTGAAGTACGCTGTTAGTGGTGTTGGTTGTGGTTCGATGACCACCTCCACCCCCCTCGCCTCTCCACCCTCTACCCTCACCTTCGCGAAAGCTATGTAAACCCATTGTGGTGGGCTTCTATCACCTCTAATGCTGTAGAACGTACTCCAGTCTACTAGTGTCGCGTTTCCTATGTATGTGAGAGCGTATAGTGGTGCTATTCCAGGGAACGGTTCTACGCTCTTCACCGTCCCATCCTCAGCTTGGGTGAACTTGAGGTTTGTTGCGAAAGCCTCGTTGTAGTCTAGGGGGTTTAGCAGGGTCCTGTTACCCTCCCTGGTTACAGTAAGCCATGTTAGTGTTGTCCTTGTATAGTTGTACTCGTAAACCGCTATTGGCTGCCCGTACCCAGCACTATAGACTTCGATGACACCACTCCTCCTACCAGGGTCATTGTATATGTTTACAATCCACACCTCCCCGTCGAACTCCATCGTGTACCTCATGCTCTCAACAAGATCCAGCACGTCGGCTATGCTAGGCTTGGATGCTAGAGCTTTCAACGGTGATATGTGGGAGTTGTAGACCCACAAGCCGGCGGTAGCCGACACTAGGGTTAGTAGGGCGAAGACAGCTATAAGAGCTCTTACAAGTGAAACCAATCAAACCCCCGAATACACCGGGATTAGTAAAACCCTTTAAAGCTAATGTTAAGGCTTAAGAACTCCGGGCTCCAGGTTGAACCTGGTGTTTGAAGGTTGACAGTTGGCATGGCTAAGGGTATAAGCGCTATGGGCCACCTGGGCTGGGTTACAGTTAGGTGTAGGATATGCGCTATGTGGCTTGATGTAACCGGGGGTGTTGGTAGGACTAAGAAGCACATAGTCTACGCTTGCCCGAGGTGCGCTCAAGACTACGAGGCGTACTTCTGTAGAGCGTGTGCTAGGAAGGTTAGATACACGTGCCCCTACTGCAAGACACCCCTAACCCTGGTAACACCCCTCGTCGAGGCCTAACCCTGATGAGCGGCTACACTGTCTTAGAGGAGCTCTTCGACAAACACTATAGAGTCCTAAGGGTCGACTACGGGGCTGAGAGGGTCTACAGTGTAGACCTCTACGCTAGGCTAAGCAAACCCCCGGTATGCCACGACACCCTATCGTTGGGTAAAGTAACCCTATGCTACGTCAAGCTAGGGTCGTGCGAGGCCCTAGTATCAATAGTAGGTGATGTGGTGGAGCTTATCAACGCAAAGCTCGTAGCTAGAGTTGATGAAGACCCAGCGGGGGGGTCTCTGGCTAAAGCTAGGGAGATATGCTTAGCTGAGGCATCAAAGCTCCTAGGGGCGTAGCAAAGTGAGGGTCTGCGCTCTACTATCAGGGGGTAAGGATAGCAACTACGCATTGTATAAGGCCATGGGTGAGGGGGCTGAGGTTGCATGCATAGTGGTAGTCCACCCGATGAGAGAGGATAGCTGGATGTTCCACTCCATAAACACTAGTGTTGTGGGGCTCCAAGCGGAGGCGATGGGGTTAAGGGATAGAGTTTACAACGTCGCGGTAAGCGGTGTGAAGGAGAGGGAGGTCGAGGAGCTCGGGGCAAGTCTAGCTGAGGTGTGGAGGACAACGGGGTTCGACACCATAGTGGTAGGGGCTATAGCTAGTAGGTATCAGATGGAGAGGATTAAACGTTTAGCCCTCAAGCTAGGTGTTAAGGTCTACGCTCCACTCTGGGGTTTAAACCAGGAGGAGTACCTTAGGATGCTTGTGAGGGAGGGGTTCAAGTTCGTGATAACGAGTGTAACCACCATGGGCTTACCCCCGAGGCTCCTAGGGAGGCCTGTAGGGCTTGGTGAGGTCGAGGAGATAGTGAGGCTCTCGAAGATCTACGGCTTCAACCCGGCATTCGAGGGTGGAGAGGCTGAAACGCTGGTGTACGATGCGCCACACTACAAGCAGACCATATGCCTTGAAGGTGTGGTTGTCAAGGTTAGGGAGTTCGAGTGCAAGCTAATCGTTAGGAGAGCGTGGCTCGGAGGTAAGGGTTCGGATTGCATAAGAGTGCAGGGTGCGGTTGATACTAAGCCTTAAGAACTTCCCCCTATCCAGGCACGATGGGAGCTTGTAATGGTTAAATGAGTTAGATGCGGTTCCAGGGCAGCATACTATGTTAGCTACGTGAGAGGAGGCTTCTGTAGGGATCACTACCTGGAGTACATAGAGGATAGGGTTGTGAGGACCGTTGAGAGGTACAAGATGATACCTAGAGGTTCTAAACTCATTGTAGCAATCTCGGGCGGGAAGGATAGTGTTGCTCTACTACACATACTCGTTAAACGTAGAGAGGAGATAGGCTACGGTGAGCTAGTAGCAGTCCACATAAACCCAGGTATCCCAGGCTACTCTGAGGAAGCTGAAAGGGTGTTCTGGGAGAACTGTAGGGTTCTCAATGTAAGGTGTATCAAGGTGGATTTAAGGGAGCTCCTAGGCGTAGGCGTACCAGATCTATCAAAGCTATCGGGGAGACCCCCGTGTAGTGTCTGCGGCTTGGCTAAAAGGTATGTTTTAAACGCTATAGCGCTAGTACTCGGGGCTGATGTGCTAGCAACAGGACACCATCTAGACGATATGCTCGTGTACATGTTAAAAGACATGCTATCCTCTAACACGGAGAAGCTATCGAAGCTAACCCTGGTATCAAAGGGGGTGGAGGGCTTAACAGTGACAAGGATAAGACCTCTATTCGAGGTGTACGAGGAGAACATTCTAAACTACGCTGTAGCCTCGAATATAAGCTTCGTAGCGGGTGAATACCCCCTAAAACACCTAGGGGCTGTTGAGGCGGAGAGCAGAGAGTACATTGAAAAACTTGAGAGGAGAACACCAGGCTTTAAGCTAACAGCAATCAGAAACATGCTAAGAATGATCAGAAAAGAGGGGGAGGGGCTGGACGCAACACCATCCAAATGCCAGCTATGCGGGATGCCTTCGAGGGAGAACATATGCTCCTTCTGCAGGTTAACAGAGAAAACACTAGGAAAACCGATGGGGAGACATGTAGTGGAATCACTAGCACGAATAGCAAGCCTAACACCGGCATCCAGCCCATCCTAAGATAACGTGATGCAAGCCCAAGCCATCCACCCACAGGGTATGGTGGGCTTCGAAAGCAACATGTTAAACGGTAGTGGAGGACGTCGCGTAAACAACCGTTAAAGCTTTTAAACCCAAACCACGAAATGCTATTGTGGGGGCCGCGACACCTAGCTGAGAGCTCCGAGCGGAGCACTATGAGGCTAGGGCGCGCGTCGGGCGAGCACACCCCACCATCCTTTCATTAGCGTGGATTAAAGAAGAGTGGGGGGAAGTGGGAGGTTTAATGTGGTAATTTCAAGGGTGTCCGTGGCTTGTGGTTACTCACTATTGCTGCTTACCGCCCCTCCTTTAAGGCTTTTAACCCTAGCTATCTCCTTTAAATTCTTATGCCACGGTGTTGATGTGAACTTCTTAACCCACCTCTCGTCAAGCCCCGCGTTTAACACTGTTTTGAGCATTCTATCTAGGAGCTCCTGCGGTATCCTACCCTCTCTAGCTGCGGGGCACTCCATGTCCAGGTGTACTACAAACTCGTCTCTCTCCTCATCGTAGTGTATCATGAGAGGCCATAGCCTGCAGTCGAAGGGCCTCTTGGGGTATATACCGCATAGGCCATCATGTCTAAGGTAGGGGCATACGCTACCATCAGGGCCCCCTAGGGTGTAGGCAACACCATACCTTGTCTTGATACGCTTAGCTACGCTCCTAAACTCCTTGACCTCCTCATCTAGGAGGACTGCATAGAACCTACGGCAACAGTTAACCTGACAACCCCTACATATGTCCCCGAAGTTAACGAAATCAAGCAACCTAGCAAGCCTACCCATACACTAGCCAGCTCCTTCAAAACTCCATAGGTACCAGTATATAAACCTTTCTATAAAACGGGGAAACCCCATGTTTCCTAGAACAAAGCCTTCAATACAATCCTGCTGAGCGGGCTTGAAGCCCGGGTTACTGTTTAGGCGCTATGCTCGCACCTCCATCTATAACTATCGTCTCACCCGTTACAGACGGTATCCTTATAAGTGCTACTACGAGCTCTGCAACCTCCTCGGGCTCCACAAGCCTCCCTGTTAAGGTGTGCCTCCTAGCCCACTCATCGGGATCTAGGCCTAACGCTTTAAAATAGCTTAACCCCATTCTTGTTCTAGCAAAACCTGGGGCTACACCGAAGACCCTAATACCTTTTGACGCTAGCTCAACCGCCATACTCCTTGTCAACTGTATGATGGCAGCCTTCATAGCGCTGTATATGGAGAGACCTGGTATAGGTTTCATACCGGCTAACGATGAGATATTAACGATAACACCCCCCTCTCTCATATGGGGTACGGCTTCCTGGGAACAGTATATCACGGATTTAAGGTTAGCGGATATATGCTTGTCTATTACGCCATCATCTAGACTCTCAAAGGAGGATAGGAGCCCTACACCCGCATTATTGACGAGTATATCAAGCCCACCGTAGACCTCCACAGCTTTACTCACAAGCCTCCTACACCCATCCCTAGTACCTACATCTGCTAAGACATATGTAGCCTCACCGCCAACCCCCTCGATAAACTTGACGGTCTCAAGAACCTCCTCCAACCCCTTTTTAGCATTAACGACAACCTTAACACCTTCCTTAGCAAGTCTTACAGCAATAGCCCTCCCAATTCCCCTCCCCGATCCTGTTACAATAGCGGTTCTACCCCTGAGATCGTATAGGGTCGTTGCAGACCACCCTCTAGCATTAAGAGGTTTAATTAACTCATTAAAAACATTTAATTCTCCAGGCTCCCCTAATGTCTACTGGTGCTAGTTAATGGACTTGGGTGTAAGTGGTGAGCTACTATACGCTTTGTTTGTAACTATTGTCGCGGCTGTAGCCGCCGGGCTCGTCTACTGGGCGGCCCGTAGGCTGGCTTATAGGTTCCTCTCAGGCGTTATAGACAAGAGGTTACTTAGGCTCCTAGAGTTTATATTCATTATCCTAGCTGCATCCCTTTTCCTAGCTGTGACCGCTCACGTTTATGGATTCCCCCTGCTCGTCCTCGTGGCCCTCTCCGTGCTCATCATAGGGTCTTTGACCCTCCTCGTAGGGTTTAGGCATGTTATTGAAGAGTATCTCACGGGGCTCGTGCTGGTTAAAGCTTACGAGCTGAAGGTGGGGGATTACGTGGAGTTCGATAATGTTAGAGGTTACATTGTAACATTGGAGGATACAGCGTTGGTCATAAGGGACTCCCATAGGGATCTGGTATACATACCCTACACGAGGTTAGCGCACTCTAGTTTCAAGAGGTTTAGGGTGGAGGAGGGGCACGAGATTAGAGTCCACGTGCTCGTACCACCTGGGCTCAGCTTGCTTAAGATTAGAGAGGAGGCGTCGAGGATAGCGGGCTCGCTAGGGGTAGAGGGTGTTAAGGTTGATGTCGAGTCCGTTAGACAGGATGGAGTGCTTCTAGTCGTTAGGGGCATAATAAGGGATCCCCGTAGGGAGGATGAGATAAGGTATGCTATCCTAGACCACATATACTCTACCATAAAGTAAGCCTAGCCCCCTAGGGTGTTCCAGTGCACCTGGATTTACAGTAGACATGTAACAGTAGTCCTAGGAGGAGCCAGGGGCCTAGAATCCACACTACATGGTACCTCTCCAGCAGACTCAATGTTATACCAATGCTTATCAACACAACCCCCATAACAGCTGTTACGGGGAGCCCTAGCACCCTGGGGCTCCTAAAACCCCCATAGAGTCTTCCTCTCCTCTCTAGAAACGCTAACGACATGGATACCAGTAGGTAGTTGGCGAGAGATGCTATGGCGTAAACCTCTACAATGAAGCTCAACTCCCCAGGGGCTATGAAGAGTAGTGATAGGATGTAGGCTACCATTAGGGCCACGTAAGGTGTTCTAAACCTTGGGTGTACAACGGCTAACCATCGTGGTAGTAGCTTCTCCTCGGATAACATGTACACTAGCCTTGAGAACGCAACGTAGCCTGTGAGGGCAGCTGATAGCATTATAAGGATTATGTTTGCAGCTACCAGGGCTACGGCCACGCCCCCCACATAGGGTGTGCTCTCAGCTATCAATAGTAATGCTAGCTCGGGGCTACCGCTTAGAACTTCATAGGGGACCCTGTTCATGAGGATCACTGTTAGGCTAAGGCTAACAAAGCTCATCAAGACTATTATGATGAATGTAGCCCTAGGCACTTGGATTAAGGGGCTTCTCGCTTCACCAGCAAGCTGGCCTATAGAGTCTAACCCCGTGAACCCCCTTGATGCTAGGGCTAGAGCTAGGAGTAGGCTTGCAGGCTTCACTCCCTCCCACTCAAAACTAGGGGGCTCCATCTTCAAACCAGCAAGCACATTGGATAGCAGGATGACGGGGAGTACTATGAGGAGATCTAGGGTGGCTACGGCCAAGGCGAGCCTAGCGGACTCCCTTATACCGAGAAGGGTTACCGTGAATAGCAGCGTTGATAGAATTGCAGCCACGATTACCGTGGGAACCCCCAGGTTTATACCGTACATGTTGAGTGCAGCTTTAAGGTATATGGCTGAATCTAGGGTACCGTAGCTTATCATTATAAGCTGATCTAAGGCTAGAAGCCACGCGGAGATGTAGCCTATCGTGGGCCCGAAGGAGTATTTAATGTAGATGTATGACCCTCCGGTTTCAGGGAAGTGAGATCCCATCTCCCCATAGGATAACGCTATGGCGGTCATTAAAAGCACAGCGTAGATGGCTACTAGGAACGTGTACTCACCCGCATACAACGCTATGAAGCCTAACAACAGGTAGTATGTAGACTGGGCATCGTTACGAGCTAACACCATTATGTCCAGCGTGTTTAGATCCCTTCTAAGCCAATCTCTCCTAAGCATTCTTCAACAGCTCATTCAGGCTAGTTACAGGCCCGACAGCTACGAGATAGTCACCAGCTTGGAGCGCGGAGTCAGGATCCTTAACCAGCCTCTCCTCCCTGATCACGACAATGTCGGCATCATACTTCTCCTCTAGATCCCTTATGGTAGCACCTAGGATCCTGGAATCACCCGTTATTAGCATTTCAAGCACGCATATGCCCCTGCTAATCGGGGTTATCTTGGTGAACTTAAGGCTTAGAAGCCTCTGAATCTTGGTTGTAATGTAATGTGATAGGTCTACAACATCGACTCCAAGCTCTCTAGCTATCTCAGCTTTCTCGGACCCCCTCACCACCACTACGACCCTTGGGACCCCCTTCTCTCTAAGCATTCTAGCTAGCATGAGGTTGATCTCGTCGTTTGGCGAAAGTAGTAGTGCTACCTCCACGTTACCAAGATCTATATCGGATAGTATGGTAGCTAGCGTTGGTAGATCCCCGAGTAAATGTATGTATATGGGCTCTGCTAGGAACCTGTCTGCCCTCTCACTTCTCGTTATGAGGTGAACTGAGAACCCGTTCTCAACGAGTATGTTCACGATGTTCACTGTGGCATCGCTAAGATCATCTAGTACTAAAGCCTCACGTTTCAAGCTTAACCCTCCCCTTGGGGGAATCCCCTCCTATTAAATGTTGTAATGGGGGTTTTTAAGAACTTCAACTTAATTCAACGATGCTAGACTAGTAGCTTCTCGGTATTCCACCTAGCTTTGTCTACTAGCTCGTTGACATCGATGTTCTTAAGTCCGGCTACGGTGTTTAACGTCTCTCTAACCATTAGCGGGTTTAGTGTTAGCCCTCTGTAATTGTAGGGTGCATCGCTCTCGAACACCATGTAGTCTACAGGTGTTACCTGGGCAATCCTAGCATGCTTCTCCTGTATCTTGATAGCTGGGTTTATCGATATCCTGTAACCCCTACCTCCTATTACGTCTACCAGCTCTACAGGCCCAGTGTACCAGTGGAATACAGCCTTCTCAACATTGTATTGTAGGAGCTCGCCTACAACAGCTCTCCACGCGTCGGGAGCGTGTATGTTGAGGAAGGCCCCCAGGTCTAAGGAGAGCTCTATAAACCTCCTGAAAACCCTAACCTGCATATGCCATGTATGCTGTGGGAGGAATCTTGCATCCAACCCAACCTCCCCTATACACCTAACACCCTCCCTCTCAGCCAACCTCACTATCATCTCGACATTGTGTAAAGGCTTCTCCCCTATACTCCACGGGTGTAAACCTATGCATGCCACAACCCTATCCGGGTATCTCCTCTCGAGCTCCAATGTCCTCAAACTGGATTCTAGATCGTCGGAGACGGCTATTACACGTAAACCCCTATCAGCTTCGAGGAGCCCCTCAACATCCCTATCGTTGAACTCGTGGAGGTGACAGTGCACATCGTAGATCATAGCGTTACCCAGGCTTACAAGCACCCCTCTCCCCATGAGACTAGCACCACCGCTAGGGTAATAAGGATTTTAAACCCTAAATTAAGAAAGCCCTCTAGGGGATGAAGGGTTTGGGTGGCAAGCACGGTAAGTACGTGTACGTGAGGAGGAGGGACGGTCTCTACGTTAAAGTTAGGGTTCTAAAGAGCAGGGAGGAGAAGGACCCTTCGAGGTACATTGTCGTGGGCCCAGTCGTTAAAAACCCACCATTCACGTACAAGGTTCTAGATGAAAGCGATTTACCTAGCGAGGTTAGGGATCAGCTGTACTCGCTTTAACCATTCCACTGGTGTTGAAAGCTCTTGAACCCCAAGGTTTCCATTGTAATACCTACCTATAATGAGGTGGAGAACATAAGGCTCATCCTCGAAGAGCTTAGGCGTTGTTTGGAGGATAGTGGGATACACGATTTCGAGGTTATAGTCGTAGATGATGATAGTCCTGATGGGACGTGGCGTGTTGTCGAGGAGGTATCCCGTAGCGATCCTAGGGTTAGGCTTGTTAGGAGGATTGGTGTTAGAGGTCTTGGGACGGCCATAGTGAGGGGGTTACAGGAGGCTAGGGGGGAGTATGTTGTCGTTATGGATGCTGACTTCCAGCACCCCCCAAGTCTTGTGCCTAGGCTTGTTGAGACAGCTGTAAGGTTTAACGCTGACGTTGTCGTAGCCTCAAGATACTCTAGGGGTGGTGGTATTACAGGATGGAGTCTTGCTAGGAGGGTTGTGAGCCTGGGTGCACTCTTACTAGCGTGGATTCTGGTACCAGAGTCTAGGAGAACCCGTGACCCCATATCAGGCTTCTTCCTGTTAAGGAGAAGATCTCTGGGTTTAAGTGGGGTTAGGGGCTTAGGGTACAAGGTTTTACTCGAGGTGCTAGCTTTGAACCCGAAGGCTAGGGTTGTTGATGCACCATACCTGTTCAAGCCTAGGAGAGCTGGTTCTAGCAAGCTTGGGGTCGACGATCTAATGCTCTACATAGTCCAGGTGCTATCCGTATCCAGCATGGTTAGATTCGCTATCGTGGGGGTTACAGGGATACCTGTTAACCTCGGTGTTATGGCCTTAGCTTTGACTAGCGGAGCTCCAGTTGATATCGCAAGCCTGGCTGGCATAGAGGCTAGCATAGCCTGGAACTACACATGGCACGAGTTGTGGACGTTTAAGACAACCTTTAAGGGTGGTTTGAGAGGCGTGGTGGGGAGGTACGTGGGCTACCACATCTCGGTAGCTCTAGGAGCTCTCACACAGTATGCTATAATGCGCCTCCTCTACACCCTCCTAGGTTTAAACCCGCTTCTCGGACAGCTGGTTGGGATAATACTGGGGTTCGTCGTCAACTACACACTATCAAGGGAGAGGGTGTGGAGGTAGCGGGTACTAGCTTTAACCATTGGATTTAACATTTAAGAGCCTTCAGCCTCCTAGAAAGGCTTGGTGTTCGCTGAG
>Ga0080008_136088_pt1 | contig 12296 bp, 12 predicted proteins | sample ConCONMetagenome_FD_69211 | JGI IMG/M metagenome (GOLD analysis project Ga0080008, IMG submission 69211) | Hot spring microbial streamer communities from Conch Spring, Yellowstone National Park, USA - CON_C (SPADES assembly) (version 2) | ecosystem: Environmental > Aquatic > Thermal springs > Hot...
GGCTTGGCATCAGCTATACTACTTTGAGAGATTATGTTAGGAGGGGTTACATAAAGCCCATGTTGACTCCTGGTGGTAAGTGGAGATTTAGAGAGGAGGATGTCGAGAGGTTGATTGGCATGGTCAAGCAGAAGAGGGTGGTGCTCTACGCTAGAGTGTCATCTAGTAGTCAAAGGGATGACTTGGAGAGACAGGTTAGAGCACTAGAGGAGTGGGCTAGAAGCAATAATATAGTTGATTACGAGGTGATGACAGATATTGGAAGCGGGTTAAATGAAGATAGGAAGGGGTTCAAGAAGATATTAAAGCTAGCTGTTGAGAGAAAGATATCGAAGATCGTCATAGCATACCCAGATAGATTAACGAGGTTCAACTTCAAGACAATCGAGGAGCTACTGAGAGCTTTCGGGGTGGAAATAGTTGTCTTAACCCACGAGGACAAGGATCCAAGAGAGGAGCTCGTGGAAGACCTTATCACAATAGTTTCCCACTTCGCTGGGAAGTTATACGGCACGAGGAGCCATAAGTACGAGAAGGTGGTTGAAGGTGCAAGGAAGCTCATTGAAGACCCTTGAACAAGTCAGAATGTACTCTATACCAGTAAGCGATCCAAGGGTTAACGAGCTAATAACGTGGTACCTAGGGGCTCTACAGAGAGCAATAGACATAATCTGGGATAACATCGAGTGGAAGTATAGATTCCCGAAAATAGAGAGGAGGAAACAAGTAGTGATTATTCCCAGTAAGTTCAAAGTTCCAGAGTTACCGAAGAGCAAGTCTTTCAAGAAGAGGCTTCGTGACGAGCTCCTATTAAACTGCCCATACGCTAAGCACTGGGTTGACGCTGTCATTAGGACAGCGTACTCCATAATGGAGTCATGGAAGAAGAGGTATCTTAAGGGAAGAGTTAGGAAGGTTAAGCCGAGAGTTAGGAGGAGGTTCGCTAGGTGTAAGATAACCCTGATGAGAGTGGACTATGGGGAGAAGAGAATTAGGATCACTATTAAGCCAGGAGAGTACATAGAGATCTCTTGGAGTGGCAAGTGGTTCACTAGGAGGGTTGAGGGCTGGAGGGTTGGAGAGATCGTATTAAAGGATGACAGGGTACTCATACCATTCAAGTCCACGAGAGTCATAGAAGTGAGGGATGCTGTTGCGTGGGACTCTAATGAGTTATCGCTCGACGGGTTCTCACCGAGAATAGGCTTCATCAGGGTTGACTTGAAGCCCTTGCAGAGCATGAAGATCGTGTATGAGAGGAAGAAGAGGATAGCACAGAGCAGGGGCTTGAAGGGCATCTACGAGAAGTATGTTACTAGGGAGCATAATAGGGAGAGGGATTTCGTAAACAAACTAGCAAGCGGGTTAACTAGGCTATTCCCAAACACCATCCACGTCTTCGAAGACTTAGAAAAGGAGGACTTGGTGTGTAAAAAGAAGACTTCAAGGAATAGGAGGAAAAGGAATGCTAGAACACCGTGGATAAGTATTCAAAAGAAGATCTCTGAGAAAGCTGTTGCAGTAAAGGTTTCCCCAAAGAACACTTCTCGCACCTGCCCACGATGCGGGTATGTGGCGAAGACCCGAGTGGGCAGGGTATACAAGTGTCCTAAATGCGGCTTCGAGCTAGATAGGCAGAAACTGGCATCAATAAACATATACCTAAAACACTCCAAGATGCGGGGGTTTCCCCACAGCGATGACCCGGAGAAAGCGATGAAGGGGGAGCTGTGGGCTGGGGTCACCCCGAGTGGGTGGAGCCCTGTGATATGGATCCCGGTGAAAAGGGATCCTGAGGGTAGTGAAGCCAAGGGTAGAGGGCTTAATATCAAGCAATATCAAGCCCAATGAAACCCGAACCTCATTCTAAACTCGGTTACAAGTAATTACATTAAACTCCGTTCCCGATGGTAACCTTTAGTTCCTCTAACTTGTAGATTTTAGACTTAACGCGACTTGCTCTTAGTGTACAGATACACTACTTGGAATAGTGGTTCGTAAACGTTAATTTCTCTTAGTGAAATGAGCCTCTTAACAGCGTTCTCAAGGAGATCTCTACTAACACTTAAAGCATACCTGCCCTCTCTAGCTAGTTTGAATACTGTGCTGTGCATTTCAAACACCGTCTCCACGCACTTCACGTCTCTAGCACACTCAACTGGATCTACGTAGTAGAAGTTCTCGACCCACGTGAACCCGAAGAGCACTAAGTCGTCGGGGTCGCTCTCCGAGAAGCAGAGAGTACCATACTTACTACAAATCTCGCTCGCAATTAACCGTAAGTCACGAACACTAAACATGAGAAATCACCACCCCCTAATACCTAATAGTAGGGTATTTAAAGAGGCGGGCTTCGTACGGATCTACGCGCTTCACATCAATTCCAGCTTCTCTCAGGATCTGTGGGGGTGTTGAACTACTGGGCAATTAGCAGTCTAAGCAGTACGAGTAATGAGTACACAGAAGAAAAGTACTTTGAGGAGCTCTATTCAATACCCTGGCGTTGGAGTTACCTATGGCTAGGCCCGCAGTAGCCTTCGCTCTCCTACTAGTAGGTGGAATTCTAATAGTAGTGTTCGCTGGGCTATACCTGCTCGCTAAAGACTGGGTTGAGAGCATACTGCCATCGGGCTGGGTCCCCACAATTCCAGAGCTGACAAGGACTCTCGGAGGCAAGGAGAACATGTATATTCTCGGGCTAGTGTGGGGTATACTAGTTATAATTGGGGTACTCGAAGGTTGAGATTGTTTAAGTAAGCTCGCTAAATGTTAGCGTAACTACATTTGGAGACTTGAAATCGACTTTACCTATTCTCGCGCCGATGAGTATTTTAATGTTTTTCTCCGATGATATGTCTATTAGCCTCTGTGTAATTATGCCATCTAACACTACTGCGTAAATAGAGTCTTTCTCCGCGCTACTAATCTCGTTCACTAGATCTCTCACCGGTATTCTCTTGATCTCTTTCCACTCCCTAGTATACAGTACGGCTTCAAGTGCACCTTGAAGAGATCTGATAGTCTCAGTTATAGTAATGGGAATTGTGAAAGTCTCTTCCACCACTTCCTTTACAATTCCGTGTAGTTTCTTCTGCGACTCTAGCAGTAACTGCGCGTCTCTATTACCCTGTTTAAGCAGACCCTCTAAATAACTAAACACGGGCTGAGCTTTATTGAGTACTTCCTCGAGCTCCTTTCCAGTCAGATCTTCAACTTCTCTATTTGGTGGAGCTCTAGCAACATAGTCTACTTTAATAGACCTTAAGACCTCTTTTAATACGAGGTCCCCGCCGTGATCGCCATCGACGAGGAGGATAATCTTCTTCTTAGTAGAGAGGTCTTTTATAGTGTTGGGAACTCTCTTAGCACCACCGAGCGCTACTATGTTCTTGTACCCATATCTTAGTAAGTTTATGACGTCCGCTCTGCCCTCTACTAATATTATTGTATCGCTCTCGTCGACTCCAGGACCTGCGGGTAGGCCTTCTGGCCCATAGTTTACGGGTTCTGGGACTTTTAATAAGTCCTCTATTCTCTTAATGATCTCCTTGACATCAGGTGTTTTCTCTTTTCTCCAGGACTTTAATAACTCAACTGCACGATTAATGATTTTTTTAATCTTTTCCACTCTCAAGTCAATTATGTCGACGACTTTCATCTCGGCGTCGTAGGGCCCCACTCTCTCAACAGACTCGATCATAGCTGCTAGTAGAGCCGTTTCTGCTCTGTCTAAATTGCAAGGTATTAGTATTTCTCCCTGCGTTTTTCCACTGTGTGTTTTTATAGATACTTGTATTCTCCCCACTCTGCCCTTGTCTTGTAGTGTCTGCAGGTCAAACTCCTCGCCGAAGAGTCCTTCTGTCTGACCAAATATAGCGCCTATTATGTCGTGCTTCTCTACAATTCCATCTACTGCAATGGTCGCCTTAATGAGGTACTTAGCCATACACGCACACCTAAACTACTAGGTCACCAGACTCCCAGCCTCTCATAGAAAGTGCTCGTTTTCGAGAAAACACCGTCTTTACAGTTGCGAGTTAGACAACTCGGACTCTACTAACTTTTTTGTTCTGCCAGCTATAACGCCTAATTCTCTTACTTCTACCAAACCCGCACGCCGCACAATAGCCCTTTGCTACGTTGAAACTGTGCCTCCCACACCTTCTACATCTAATGTGACTTTTACTCCTTCCGCGTTTTCCGAAACTCGTAGTACCCTTAACCAAGTGTTATCACCCTAACTCGTCGACATGGGTGACACTAGGATGATTGTATCTCCCCGTATAATGACCATGCCTAGTTTTCTAACTGTACCGTCTTGCCTTAACTCCTCAGCGTTTTCTAGTACTACGTTCAAGTGCTGATCAAAGCTTTTGAGCTTACCTCTAATCATTACCCCCTCCTTTGTCTTTATCAACACGTTGCTACCCAGGCTTTCTTCGAGTATTTTATGCGCTGTTTCACTCACATAGCTACACCTTAAATTAGTCGTCGAGTTCCAGGCTACGGATAAGTGCTCTTAGAGATAGTAGTCCAACGTAGGTTTATAAGCTTAGATTATAGTGAGGAAAAACGGAGACTCAATACAACAGGTGTAAGAGACATGCCGTTTAATAAAGGCGACTTTGTACTAATAGAGTACACAGTGAGAGTTAAAGAGACGGGGGCTCTACTAGACACAACTAGCGCCGAGCTCGCGAAGCAGGAGAACATATACGACGCCAACAAACTCTACGGTCCCACTCTAATAGTGCTCGGCAAGAACTGGATAAACAGTATTGTAGAGGAGTGGATACTCAATGCTAATGAGAACTCTGAAGGGGAAATTGAAGTACCGCCGAGCAAAGCTTTTGGCGAGAGGGATCCCAGTAAAGTAAAAGTGTTTAGTCTACGGGAATTAGTGCGGCGGGGGTATACGCCAAGTATAGGCGACGTGGTTGAGATCAACGGGGCTCAAGGTATTGTTAAACAGATTAGTGGTGGGCGAGTCATTGTAGACTTCAATCACCCACTTGCTGGAAAAACTCTGGTGTACAGGGTCAAAGTAGTCAAGAAGCTAGAGGGCTTTGAGGAGAAGGCCAAAGCTCTCTCATCGCGACACTTAAGAATACCGCAAGAAGAGATCACAGTGAACTACGACGAGTCGGAGAAAAAGCTAGTGATTACCGTACCAGGCAAGTACGTTTCGCGAGGAGACATAAACTTCGCCAAGATCACTCTTACTAGAGACGTATTTGAGCTATTCAAAGATCAAGTGTCTGTCCTCGTATTTAATGAAGTCTTTAAGCGACCGCAGAGCTAGTTTAGAGAGCGTTGTTCAGGAGTAAGGATATTGCATAAGATATTTTCAAGCTCTGCGTGTTAGTTTAACTACTACTAGTCTATTACACCTATCTCCTTGAGGATTTTTGCAGCGGCTTCTCTACTAATACCGCCCTCTCCTAGAATTGTATACCTCTCAGGTCTTATAGTGTGAGCTATTGTTAGTGCTTTGATAATCTCTTCGCTGGAAACCCCCAACTCCTCTGCTCTTACTGGTAGCCCAATTTTGCTCATTACCTTCTTAATTTTCTTCCAGAGAGGGTCGCCATATATATAAAGCATTATTACTGTGCCGAGGGCTACTGCCTCTCCGTGAAGGACTCTCCCCGGCGCTATTAATTCGAGTGCGTGACTGAACAAGTGTTCACTCCCACTCGCTGGTCTACTCGAACCCGCTATACACATTGAAACGCCACTACTAATGAGAGCTTCAACTAGTATGCGAACACCCTCTGAAGAGCCGCTCGCAATGATCTCGTGGTATTTTAACGCGTGCTTAGCACTGAGCAGTGCTAGTTGCGCCGCGTAGTCTCCGTAGTACTCTCCTTTAAGCCTGTGAGATAGCCTCCAATCCTTAACAGAGACAAACTTGCCCAGGAGATCTCCTATACCCGACAGTATTAGCTTCTTTGGGGCTTTCGATATTAGGTCTATGTCGGCAATAATAGCGTACGGAGTAACGACGTGAATGCTATACGGCTTAGAAGTGCCTTTTAAACTAGCAAAGGGACTTGCAATGCCGTCGTGACTGGGTGCTAGAGGAACACTTATAACTGGAATATTAGCTCTGTAGCCTGCATATTTAGCTACGTCAATGGACTTGCCACCACCAACGCCCAGAACGAGTTTTATTCCCTCGCTCCTGATCTTTTCAGCTACACTCTCGGCCTCTGAGAGAGTTGGTGTTTTAACTAGTAGTATCTTCGGCTCCGCACAAGGACTAATAAGGCTCTCTACTAGGGCTCCACCAGCTCTATAAGTATTCTCACCCGTCACTATGCCGACAACACTACCTCTGCAATTAGTGATCTCTTCTACAATATCTCTCACTTTTGAAAGAGCTCCGCTACCGATAATTACCTTCTTGGGCAACTCAATATTGTGGGTATTTGACACGGATTAAACCCCTCAAGCTTATTAGAGCTCACATGTGTCTAAAAAGATAAGAATTGAGGTGCTAGGCGTGAACACCCTCGCCTCGAAGACCACGACTGTGGGGCTTGTAGCCGGAGACTACGTGGTACTAGCCGCTGATAAGAGAGCTACTGCGGGACCCGCTGCTTACCACAAGGCCGTGAAGAAAATTCACTTAATAGATAACTACTCCGCACTGACTGTATCAGGACTTGTAGCCGACGCTCAGTTTCTAGTTGAAAACGCGAGATTTATAGCGAGGAGATATGAACTCCAAATGAGAAAGCCCATTGGAACTCGCAATTTAGCCGAGTACTTATCACTGCTCCTCTCAGTCTATCTCAGGGCATATCCGTTTATAGTGCAACTACTACTAGGAGGTTACGATTCAAATGGGCCCAGTCTCTACTACTTGGATCTCTACGGTACGCTAACGCGCGAGAAGTACATGGCCACGGGTAGTGGCTCGCCAGTAGCTTTCGGTGTTCTCGAGTCTCTTTACAACGACAACATGTCACTAGACGAGGCCAAGAAACTAGCAGTAAAAGCCGTAGTAAGTGCTATCTCGAGAGATGGATTTAGCGGTGAGGGCGTAGACGTAGTGGTTATAGGCAGAGATGGCGCGAGAGAAGAGGCTATTATATTGAAGAAAACTCTCCAGTAAGCACGCACTTTTTAATTAAAAATAAGTAATTGAGATGCTCTCACTGAAATCGCGGCGTAAACTTTAAAGCCACCTGAGACTATTTAAAAACCTGCTTGAGAATAAGGTCGTAAAGAGCTCCTAACTTCGCATTTAAACACTATTCAAGGGGCTTGAATGTGGAGAGTGGAAGACCACAACTAGATAAAGACAAGCTCAGTCTACTAAAAAGCATAGTAGAGGAAATTCCACCAGAGTTAGAACTAGCTAGCATCGAGTTTGAAGGCCCATTCATAACGATCTACGTTAGAAATAGGAAAGCTCTCGCCGAGCACATGACACTAGCTCAAAATATTGCCAAGAAAGTCAGGAAACGAATAATTATTAGAGTAACTAGTGATATGAGATCAAAACCTCACGAGGCAAAAGCAAAAATAGTAGAGCTGGCGCCTGAGGCTGGAATAGATCCTAATAGCATGTTCTTCGACGAAGCCCTGGGAGAAGTGTGGGTTAAGGCTCTTAGACCTGGCTATTTAGGAGGCAAGGTCAGAGCAGCTATATTAGCTGAAACAGGCTGGAGGGTAGTAGCACAGAGAATCTCACCACTGGAATCTAAAACCCTAAGAGAAGTAACTAACCTCATACTCAAGCAGGCATCTTACAGACTCGAGTTCCTGAGAAAACTAGGAGAGAGAATTCACAGAGATATTGTAGTTAAAAACAACTACGTCAGGGTGACTGCTCTAGGAGGATTCAAGGAGGTCGGCAGATCAGCTATACTAGTTGAGACCCGAGAGAGTAAAGTCCTACTAGACTTTGGAATAAATATAGGTGCTCTGGGAGATCCCAACAAAGCATATCCAACTGTGGACCTGGACTCTCTGAGACTAGATGAACTAGACGCTGTTATAGTCACTCACGCGCATCTCGACCACGCTGGGCTCGTACCACTGCTCTACAAGTATGGGTACCGCGGCCCCACCTACGTCACTGAGCCTACGCGCGAGCTCATGGCAATAATGATCAAAGACTTGATAGACGTTGTGAGAAGATCTGGGAGGTATTTGCCATTCAGCGAGAAGGATCTAGCCACCACGTTAATACACACGATTACTATTAGCCACGATGAAGTCACAGACGTAGCTCCCGATATAAAGGTAACAATGTACAATGCCGGACACATTCTCGGCTCGGCTATGGTGCACTTGCATATAGGACCGGGGCTCTACAATATAGTGTACACGGGGGACTTCAAGTACGCTGATACAAGACTACTACCTAAATCACACACAGTCTTTCCGAGAGTAGAGGCTCTCATAATGGAGGGGACTTATGGTGCAACTCTACAAGAAGAGCGTCAAAAAGCCGAGCAAAGGCTCGTTGAGATAGCTAATAGGGTTGTGGAGAGAAAAGGCGTCATGCTGATACCAGTATTCTCCGTGGGGAGAGGTCAGGAGGTCTTACTCGTTCTCAACGAAGCTATAAAAGAGAAGAAGCTCCCAGAAGTCCCTATATACGTTGAAGGGCTCATTAACGAGGTTACCGCAATACACTTGCAGTACCCTGAGTACTTAAATAAGCGAATACGAGACCTCATACTTGAAGGCGAAAATCCATTTATTGGTGACAGCGTAAAGCTAATAGAGGGAGAAGTGGCTAGACCTGATATAGTAGAAGACCGGCCATGTATAATTATCGCCACGAACGGCATGCTCAACGGAGGTCCCGCAGTGGATTACTTTAGGCTAATAGCTAGCAACCCGAGGAGCGCTCTCGTCTTTGTTGGATACCAGGCTGAAGGCACTCTAGGCAGGAGAATTAAAGACGGAGCGCGAGAAGTACCAATAGTTGTTGAGAGTAGAGTTGAGGTGTTAAATATTCAGCTAGAAGCTCACAGCATTGAAGGATTCAGCGGCCACAGCGATCAGCGAGAGCTCATATCGTATGTTAAAAGCATATCACCCAAGCCCAAGAGGATTATACTAAACCACGGCGAGCCGAACGCTCTACAAGCACTCTACACACTGTTAAAGTCTTCTAAAGAGATTAGGCAGTTCGCAACGAGCATATACATACCATCCAATCTAGACTCGCTGAACTTAACATCACAATAAGCGAGGAACAGGAAAAGCGGGGACGGTATCTGTGAGTGTTAAGAGAGTCCTCTTTCCTGGGAGATTTCAGCCATTTCACAATGGGCACTTAGAGGCTCTACTACAGCTTCTCGGCGAGTACGACGAAGTAGTAATAGCAGTGGGGAGCGCCCAGGAAGGTTTTACCTGTAGAAATCCATTTACAGCCGGTGAGAGAATTGAGATAATAGACTACCTTCTCAGGCGGAGAGGGTTGCGCGACAGGGCGTGGATTATTCCAGTACCAGATATTAACATGCCTCCTGCCTGGACAGCTTACCTGCTCTCTCTCGTTCCCAGAGTAGACGCCGTAGCGTCTGGTAATCCACAAGTGCTCTACTTGTACGAGTGGCTTGGCTTTAAGACTAAGAGAATTAAGCTAGTGGAGCCTGAAAAATACCACGGGTCTAGAATAAGAGAACTTATAGTTCGCGGAGCCGACGACTGGAGAGAACTCGTGCCACCAGAAATAGCGGAGTTTATTGATAGTATGCGTGGTGTAGAGAGAATTAGGAGGTTATGCGTAGATGAGCATAGCGGAAATAGATGGTAGTTTCGGAGAGGGTGGGGGGCAGATACTCAGATACTCTCTGGCGTTCTCGGCTTTAACGCTGAAGCCCCTGAGAATATACAACATCAGGGCTAAGCGCGAAAATCCCGGCTTAAGACCACAACACCTTACAGCTGTCAAGGCGATAGCTACACTCACAAAAGGCGAAGTAGAGAACGCCTATGTGGGTAGTACTTCTCTCACTTTCAAGCCGCGTGAGAGACTATGTGGAGACTTTGAATTCGATATTGGAACAGCTGGTAGTATCTCACTAGTAATTCAAGCAATACTGCCAGTACTCCTGAATGCTGATTGCAAGTCTCGAGTAGTACTTCGTGGAGGTACAAACGTCCCGTGGAGTCCCCCAATAGACTACGTGATCCACGTCTTTAAACACAACTTAAAGCTCTTTAACGTAGACAGTGCGAACATAGAGCTCAAGAGGCGTGGTCACTACCCCCGCGGCGGCGGAATCGTGGAACTCACTGCCACACCTCTAAAAGAACCTCCCCGACCTATCAATATTACTAGTCGCGGAAAGCCCCTCTCGCTCCGCATTATAAGCCACGCTGTTAAACTACCACACCACGTAGCCAAGAGGCAGGCAGATTCTGCTTTGAAACTACTGCGCAGTGTTCTAGATGTGGAGTACAGTGTAGAATTAGAGACGTACCCGCCGGAGAAAGACCCCCATAGAGGGCCCGGTAGTGGCATACTCGTGTACGTGGAAGCTAGTAGTGGTAGTAGATTGGGAGGAGACGCTGTGGGCGAGAAGGGTAAGCCGGCTGAGGTTGTCGGCGAAGAAGCGGCTAGAGTTCTAATCGAGGACTACGAGACTGGAATGGCTTTTGACAGGCACATGGCTGATATGCTAGTACCCTACCTCTTCCTCGCTAAGGGAGTTAGTAGTGTAGGAGTTGCTAGAATAACTCTCCACACTATAACAGCTATTGAGGTGGCAAAAGCATTTATGCCAAATACCACCGTCAGTATTCAGGGAGAGCTGGAGAAACCAGGAATAATTACAGTAACTAGCGCTGGACTTTCTTCATAAAGCTCTCTACTAGAACACTCCTAACTCTCTCTAAGTTTATATTGTGGAGCGCAGAGATCGGAATAGGCTCCAACCCCGTTACTTCTCTAGTAATTCTAATAGCCTCTCTAAGGCGCTCTTTCGAGAGCTGATCAATTTTATTTATTACCACAGTCGTTAATTTGTCTCCTAGAATCCCCCTCAGCGAGAAGAAGACATTAAACTGCTCTCTAGTAGAAAAGTAAAAGTTCTCGCTAAAGTCGAACACGTAGAGCATGTGGTCTGCTAAGTACTTTAACGCTAGCACTGTCTTGTACTCAATTATGTTCTTCTCTTCTAGTGGCGAGTCTAAAACACCAGGAGAGTCTAAAAGCACTATCTTGCCGTAGTGATCTACACTCATGTGCCCGGCTATCAGGGTCTTAGTAGTAAAAGGGTATGTCCCTATTTCTGGCTTAGCATTTGTGAGTTTTGAAAGCAGTGTTGACTTTCCTACTTGAGGTAAGCCAGCAGTAACAACTACGTAGTCCCCCATGACATCTGGCATTTTAGCTATCTCTGCTAGAAACTCTCGTAGTTTTAAAATACGCTTATTAACTCTCTTATACACTGAAAGCATTCTCGCAATACTAGTTCTCATTAGTTCTGCTTCGCTAACTTTACTAATTCTAAGCTCTCCTAGAGCACTACGATATATTATTTTTAGCTGCTTTATAGACCTCTTAATCCTAGTACTTAGTACTCCGATATCCTCTCCGGTAAATACTCGATAGAGTTCTATGTAGAACTCTCCTTGGGACTTTAACTCAGAGAGAACTCTGTGTATCTTCGTGAGCTCACTATTTATAGTGGTGTGTGCGTAGTTGAGTTTTCTCCTAACTAAACTAGTAAAGCTCTCCCCTACTTGAGGCCTTAGCTTCTTTAACCCCTTATTGACGTGCTTGTATAGTTCACTGTAAGTCTTAATGTGTACATAAGCCACGCTCACAGCACACGTGTCTCGTCTTTTTCCGAGTTGTGTTTAAGTCTCTACGTGCTTTTAAGCTGTGCAAGTGCTGGGTGGTGCTGTACGTTTATAGCGATTTGTCTAAGTCTCCTATAACTTGTGTCACTCACATTGAAAATACTCGTGACTTCTTCCTCACTGGGTATTTTGCCCGTTTCAACTATTCTCGCCACCATGTAGGCGAGCGCGTATTTACACCTCTCACTTCTCGCTAAGAGAGCTGGATTTATCGACTCTAATACTCTGAGACCTCTATTAACTACTTCCCAGTACTTGTGCTTCTCAATACTCTCGCGCGCCTTCTTAGACGCTATAGAGGTTATAGTCTTAATGAACTTGCCTGTTGAAAAGAGCTTATTGTAGTCTACTTCCAGCCACGGTCTACTACTGACTCTCCTGTCCGCGTTTAAGTAGAGCTTTAGTAGTCTCTTGTATTCACTCAAACGCTTCTTGAAGTCGTAGCTTGCATAGCGCTT
>Ga0080008_144968_pt1 | contig 12287 bp, 18 predicted proteins | sample ConCONMetagenome_FD_69211 | JGI IMG/M metagenome (GOLD analysis project Ga0080008, IMG submission 69211) | Hot spring microbial streamer communities from Conch Spring, Yellowstone National Park, USA - CON_C (SPADES assembly) (version 2) | ecosystem: Environmental > Aquatic > Thermal springs > Hot...
ATCGTAGACTCCATCTGGTGCAACAGCCCCGAACCCCGCCTCGGTGGTCCAAGGGTATGTTATCTTCTTAACAACAACAACATCCATGGGGGCCCCTAGCCTCTCTGATACAGCGTATGCAACCGGAACCCCGCCTGCTACGAGGCCCACTACTACGTCGGAAACCCTCCCGACAACCTGTTCTATGAAGCCTGCTAGTATAACGCCTGCCTCAACCCTATCCTTGAACACGTTATACCTCCAACTGTAATCCTCACAGTAGTACATGTTACCAGCTGCAACCTCAACCGTAGAGCACACCTGGGTAGCCATCAAGGCCTCCCTGGGGGGTACCCCTCTTGATGGGATGCTAGCAGGTGTTTTATAGGTTATAATCTATGCGTTAACCTACTAACCTTCCTTCACGCTGTTAAAGTAGGGTTGTATATGAGGGCTTACGATACCCTAGCTAGGGAGTTCGCGGAGAGGATAGAGTATTACAGGAGTCTAGGTGTTAACCCCTTCTCCCTAGCTACAGGGTGTGCTGTTAAGGTTGATCTCGTTGAAGTACTATACCCTGCTTTGAGGAGCATCCGGGGGGATCTTGAGGGTCTTGGTTTAAGGATAGCTCCTAGGAGGAATGCCAAAGTCTTCGAGGCTAGAGTTGGGGATGTTAGGGTTATGAGGGGTATCTATGACGTCGATGATCCCTGTGTCGACTCAAGCGAGCTTAAGGGTTTTAAGCCGAGGAGGGCTGTTGTCCTAGCCCAGGTCAGAGGATAGCCTCTAGCCCTGAGCCCTTCAGGGATGTTGTTTGGAGGTTCTATAGTAGGGTTGCAACAGCTGTAGGAGGTGGGGTTGTTGTCGGTAAGGGTCACTCCATCGTATCAGCTGATGTTAGGAGCCAGTTCTTCCTAGTAGATTTCATAAGCTACGATGATGGTGGGGGTTTGGTTGCAGCTAACAATGATACGATACAGATCATAGACCCGGCTGAGGACCCCGGTAGCTACCTGCAGGTAGCTGTAGCTCTAAGCAACTCTCTTAACGATCTATTCACTGTTGGCGCCTGGCGTAACATAAGGATATACCATAAGGATATACCCTGTATACGATGCACCTGATGGTAGGCTAGCTTCGAGGATATGGGGTAACGTGGTCTCCTACGCTGAAAGTATTGGGGCTACAGTGTATGATGTTAAACAACCTGGTAAGGGGTCTCTACTGATGGGTGCTACTGTGCTAGCTGGGATGGAGAGGAAGCCGCCCTTCTTCTACGACCGTGTAGAGCCCGGGATGGAGGTCATGGTTACAAGGCCTATAGGGGAGCTCCCCGTTGTAAACGTCTACACGCTAGTTATGCTCGATAGGGAGATTGCCGAGGAGTTCGAGAGGCAAACGGGTATAAGTGTTGAGGAGCTCCTGGAGATCAAGTCTAAGCTTATCAAGACAATGGCTGAACCAGACGTGGAGGTAGCAAAGGCCATAGAGAGTAGGCTCCCAGACCTAGGGGAGGATTTCAACCCAAGGGATCACATAGCCGTTACAACGGATGTAACAGGACCTGGCATATACGTGGTAAAGGAGATCGCGGAGCTCTCAAACACAGCCATAAGGCTAACCGATATACCTCTACTCGAGCCCAGGATCAGCGAGTTTGCAACAAGGAACTTCATAATACCAAATGCAACAGCTGGGACTAACGGGGCCATAGTGGTGGTAGCTAGACCTGAGGTCATAGAGGGTTTAGAAGAGGATCTAGGGAGGAGGGGTCTCCAGCCTACAGTGATAGGGTATGTTGAGGGTAAAGGAGCCCCCCTTGTGAGGGCTCCATCGAGGCTCAAGAGGTGCATAGCGGCTAAAACCTATCTAAGGGAGTTCGAGCTGGTATGATGGTAAGAGCTACCATCAGGGTCTACGGTGAGGTTCAAGGTGTTGGTTTTAGAGCATGGGTTGCTAGGAAGGCTTCAAAGCTAGGCCTAGCAGGTTATGTTGAGAATAGGCCTGAAGGCTACCTCCTCGTCGTAGTTGAAGGTGATAGAGGTAGGGTGGAGCAGCTCTTAGAGGAGTGTAGGAGGGGGCCTCCTCTAGCTAGGGTTGAGAGAGTTGATGTAGAGTGGGGTGGGTACAAGGGGGATTTTGAAGGGTTCGAGGTGAGGTATAGCGAGTTAGAGCTCCCAAGGTGAGCCTAGGAGCTCCTACCCATGACTATAACGTAGTACCCTTGACCCTCCTCAACGCTGACAAGCTCGAAGTCAAGATCCCTACCATAGTCTGGTATAAACTTCAAGCAAGCCTCATCATCAGTTATAACCCTCACCCTAACCCTACCCTTGGTTCTCATGAAGGCCTTAACCATCTCCACGAAAGGCTGGGGACACCTCTGACCTCTAGTATCGAGTGTTACCTCCTCAACCCCCTCGCTCACACGTACACACCATTCCACCCTAATACCCCTAAACCCCTATAAGCTTGTGTATGTTGAAGTTGTTTATAAATGCTCTATGCCAGTCATACAGTGGGGTGGTGTAAGTGCACGTAGCCGGCTTTGACTTAGTCTCGATAGCTAGATCCCTTGTTAGCGATGTTGTAGAGCTATCAAGGCTAGATAGTAGGGTTAAAGGGTACCTTGAGAGGCTCGGTTGGCGTAGGGCTGTGGTAATAGCTATGGGTAAAGGCTCCATCCAGATGGCCCTCGGTGCCCTCAACGTCCTAGAGGTTGATGGTGGTGTCATAGTAACCCCTAGGGGTACTGGGAGGCCTGTTGATGGTTTGGAGGTTATCGAGTCCTCCCACCCCCTCCCCGATGAGAGTAGCCTTAAGGCTGGGGAGGCTGTCCTAGAGTGGGCTAGGGTTGCTGGGAGGCTGGGGAGGCTTCTGGTCCTAGTCTCTGGTGGTGCCTCAGCTCTCGTCGAGAAGCCTATCGACCCTCTAACCATAGATGATGTTAGGGAGGCTACAAGGCTACTGTTAGGGTGTGGGGCTTCAATACACGAGATTAACAGTGTGAGGAAGCATCTATCCCTTGTTAAGGGGGGTAGGCTTGCTACCACAGCGTACCCGGCTGAGGTTAGAGGATTGTATGCTAGCGATGTTCCAGGTGATAGGCTTGATGTTATAGGCTCGGGGCCTACGGTCGCAGATCCAACAACGTACTGTGAAGCCCTTGAGGTTACAAGGAGGTACGGGGTCTACGAGAGGCTACCAGAGAGGGTCTCCAGGGTGCTTGAAGATGGCTGCAGGGGTTTAAGGGAGGAGACACCTAAGCCTGGATCCCAGCTTCTATCAAGGACTGTTAACGAGCTGGTAGCAACTAACATAGATGTGCTGAGAGGGCTTGAGGTTAAGCTTAGATCCATGGGGTTCAACACGTTGATACTAACCAGTAGGCTTGAGGGGGAGTCACGTGAGGTTGGGAGAGCTCTAGCATCCATAACAATGGAGGTCATAGAGAGGGGAGTCCCCCTACAGCCTCCTGCAGCAGTACTAGCTGGTGGTGAAACCACTGTTAGAGTCAGGGGTCGGGGGAGGGGTGGTAGGAATATGGAGCTTGCGTTCTCGTGGGCTCTGTCGATGAGATACTGGGGTTATAGGGGTGAGGCGGCAATCCTATCCATGGATACAGATGGGATAGATGGTTTCACCGACGCAGCAGGAGCTATCCTCGTACCAGGGCTCGTAGAAGAGCTTATATCCATGGGTGTAGACCCCTACAGGGTTCTAGAGGATAACGATACATACACTGCTATAGGCAGAGTAGGAGGTCTCATAGTGACGGGGCCTACGGGATCCAACCTGAATAGTATCCAGGTAATCCTAGTGAGTGGTAGGAGCTCCACTAGAGCCCCCTCCTAGCAATCCTCTCTCAACGAGCATCCTAAGAACCCTCCTTAAAACCCTCCTAACAGCCCTCCTATGCTTCAAGCTAAGGGATCCGTAGAGCCTGAGAGTAGCCTCCCTAAGGCTCCCCGTCCTGGTAACCTCCTCTAGAACCCTTACATCGCCTTGGGAGAGCTCCCTCCTAAGGTACCTGAGCCCAAGTCTAGCTACATCAACAGGGTTCAACCCCATGTATGGATCGCTTTGATCAAGCTCTGTGAAGACCTTCTCGACCTCAAGCTCTATTATTGTAACCCCACTATCAGGGCTAATATCGCCGTAGGTGTCCTTTAGAGCTTTAAGGAGCTCGCTTAGACTGTTAAACCCATCCCTTACAGCATCAGCTTCCGTAAGCTCCCCAACCTTCTTGTAGGTAACCTGTTTGATCCTAGCCTTGCACAGAGGCCTACCATGCCCGTGGACTATAACCTCCTCATACCTGGGGATGACGTGGCCAAGCCTAATAGTGGTCACCTTCCTACCGGAGAGTAGTAGGTCTGCAAACCTACCCTTAATCATTAAATGCCTCCCTATGAACTGCCTCCTTGAAGGCAACACTCCACCCTAGGATTTACCCGTTTAGAACCAAAACCACTTAAGTTTAAAAGAAGACCCGCTACCTAACCAGGCCAACCATAAAGCATAAATACTCTAGCTGATAGCATCTAATGGGTCGCAAAGCCCCATGATGTGGGGGTGTTATAGGTGAGGTTTTGCCCGAAATGCGGCAGTATCATGATGATGGTTAGGGTGGAGGAGAAGAGGTTACTTAAATGTAGTAGGTGTGGTTACGAGATGGAGATAACAGAGGGAGAGGCTAGAATGTACACGTCAACTGTAAAGGGGGAGCAGAAGGTGCTAACAACTAAGGCTATTTCGAGGAAGAGGCAACTTGATGCTAGAAGGCAGGAGGAGCTAGAGCAGGCAAAGGACGCGTACTACGAGGTGGTGCTAGAGCAGATGGGGGAGTACGGGGAGTAACGTCTACGTCCTCTCCTATAAGGTGGACGGTCTTCGAACCGTGAGGTAACACCTCTACAGATGGTATGCCACCATGTGTAGCTTAGGCTTCCACCCTTTAACTGGGGGTTTGCGGGAGCTATTATGAGGGGTGCTTAGGTTTTGAGTGTTAAGCTTGAGCTTAGAGAGGTGGGGCTGTGTCCTAAGTGCTCCGCCCCCATAGAGTACCTTTACACACTCTCGGGCCCCGAGGGGGAGGGTGGTGTTAGGGTTTACGTGGTGAGCGAGTGCCCTGTATGCGGTTTCAGGGATTCTAAGAACCTGCTGTTCCCACTGGATCCAGTCTACAGTATTAGGCATTTGTTCCAGCCTACCGTTAAGATATTCATTGAGAAGGTTAAACTAGCTAGGGAGCTTAAAAGAGTTGGGATGGCTAAAGCTGTAGGGGAGGCGCCTTGACCAGGTGGGTTTTAAAATGTATTGAGTGTAATGTGGAGTGGAGGCTTGATGTCAGCTTTGATCTCTCAGAGTTCCCCAGGCTCTACCACTACTGTAGGAATTGTAGGAGGAACACATTCCACCAGATCCTGGGTAGAGAGGATTAGCTTCCACACCGATATTAGAGCATGCGGGCACTACGCCTCCCCATCGTAGGAGCTCCTTGGAAAGCTACGCTACCCAATATATCATTCTCAGTGCCCCCTCCACAGGCTATGTTTTGTTATAGGGATTTAGCCTTAGATGTAGAAGTTTACGCTTGGAGGCGGTGGGTGTGGGTGAGAGGAGGGTAAGGGATATAACCGATCTTCAAGGCGTAGGCCCTAGTACTGCTCAGAAGCTTATCGATGCTGGTTACACGACTATAGAGGCTATAGCCGTGGCCACCCCCCATGAGCTATCTCAGGTTACTGGCATCCCGTTACCTACAGCTCAGAAGATTATTGAGGCTGCTAGGGAGGCTCTCGATATTAGGGTGAAGACAGCCTTGGATCTCAAGAGGGAGAGGATGAAGGTTAGGAGGATTACGACCGGTAGTAAGAGCCTCGATGAACTCCTCGGTGGTGGAATCGAGACCAGGACTATAACGGAGTTCTTCGGCGAGTATGGTACAGGGAAGACTCAGGTATGCCACCAGCTATCTGTTAGCGTGCAACTACCAGAGGATAAGGGTGGTTTGGTTGCTAAGGCATTCTACATAGACACTGAGGGTACCTTCAGGTGGGAGAGGATCGAGCAGATGGCTCGTGGCGTTGGCCTAGATCCCGATAAGGTTATGGAGAACATATACTGGGTTAGGGCTGTTAACAGCCACCACCAGATGGCTATTGTTGAGAAGCTCTTCGACCTGATGAGCAAGGAGAATATAAAGTTGGTGGTTGTAGACTCTCTTACAGGGCACTTTAGAGCAGAGTTCCCTGGGAGGGAGAACCTGGCCATGAGACAACAGTTTCTAAACAAGCACTTACACCAGCTTATGAGGCTAGCTGAGATATACGATGCAGCCGTTGTTGTAACAAACCAGGTCATGGCAGTACCTGAGATGTTCTTCGGTAGCCCTGATAGGCCTGTCGGAGGACACGTTGTAGGCCACGCTCCAGGTGTTAGGGTTCAGCTTAGGAAGAGTAAGGGTAATAGGAGGATTGCTAGGGTTGTTGATGCACCACACCTACCTGAGGGGGAGACACAGTTCGCCATAACAGAGTATGGGATTAGAGATGTTGAGTAGAGGGTGTTCAGCCTAGTTGCTGGAATGGATGCCAGCTGTTTACACGCTACTAGTGCTAGCCATAGCAGGCGTCCTAGACGTTAGGTCGAGGGAGATCCCCCCATGGTACTGGCTGGTAGCCGTAGCGGTGGGGCTCCCCATCACAGTAGCTGTTTACAGAGGGGATCTAGGGGTTCTCATAGCCTACCAGGTGTTATCACTTGTAGTAGTCATACCGTCCTACATCATGTACAGGTATTGCATGCTAGGCGGGGCTGACGTACTAGCTTTCCTCGTAATAGCAATACTATCACCGGTAAGACCGGGTAGCATAATACCATTACTATACCTGGCAGTACTCTACGCAGTAGCACCAGCCATAGCGTACCACCTCTACTCAGCCTGGATAGCCTGTAACGGGTTCAAGGTTGGATGCATGTCTAGGATGAAGTTTAAGGTTAAGGTTAGAACGATAGTCGAGGACCCGAGATTCAAATGGTGGCTTGTAGACGTTGAGGGGGAGTGTAGCGTGGAAGGGGATCCCAGGGCTCTAGCCTTAAAAGCAGGACGGGGGGATCTAGATGCATACATAGATGCCACGCCAGGACACCCGTACGTAGCACACCTAGCCATAGGGTACCTTGTAGCTATAGCAATAGGGGATAAGCCTATACTAGAGCTCGTGACAGCCCTAGCTAAGCTCGTGTAACGGGGGAGAGCGGTAGCACGTAGCATGGTATATACGATCCTATAAAAGCAACGGCCATAAGGGGTCTCCCATTTGGGTGTTATGGTTTGTGGGTTAGGTTCGCTAAAGAGTCCATAATACCTGAGGGTACGGGTAGGGTTAAGTTCTTCGGCGGGATACCAGTGATGGTCCTCAGGAGCAATGGTCAGCTCTACGCCTACGTAGCCTTATGCGACCATAAGTACTATGTTCTGTGCGAGAGGGCCATCAAGGATGGTAAGATCCTGTGCCCAGGTCACGGGGAGGTCTTCATAGCGTCAACGGGGGAGCCAACCCAGGGTATGGCTAGGAGGAGTTTGATCAGGTTAAACCTTGAGGTTAAGGACGGCTTTGTGTACGTCGAGCTCCCTCCAAGGGATGTTATAGAGAGCATAGCATCGGAATCCCTGGTGGAGGGTCAAGCCTAACTAGCCTTAAAGCTAGTTAAGCTCTTTCACACCCCCTCCCCTAGCGGGGCTCTGGTTTTGAGCTTAGAGTTGGTCCTCATAGGCCTCTCGACCGTGGAAGCCATACCATTGTACCACTTGTACCCTGGCGGGGTTTCTCTAAGGCTCCTCTCCAAGCCTATGAGGTCTCTTAACTGTGAGTACGATCTTGATGTGTGCGAGTGGGCTAGGGGGCCTGAGGTTTTCGTAGGCGTTAGTATACCCTTCGCTGTCGTTGAAAGCCTTATGTCCAGGTGGGGTTGCGATATAGTGTTCCTTGATGGCCTCGAACCCCTGGAGTTCTTCAATGTAGGGTATTTGAGGGAGCGTTTAGGCCCTCATGTCACCCTAGCCTCTAGAGCTCATGGCTTCGCAGATGTTAGGGTTGAGGTCGACTACTACCTGGTCGAAGATCTATCCATTATCGTGGGCGACGAGGTTATTCGAAGGAACGTGGTTAGGTTCGTCGAGGGCCTCCAATCCAGGGGTAAGCCCTTCGAGCTCCACGTGTACATAGACAACCCCTACGTTGAAGAGCTAGGGGATATAGTTGGTGTAGCTGAGAGCTCCGGAGCCCCACTACACGTTACAGTACAAAACCCTAGGGGTGGGGGGCCTGTTAGAAGCCTCTACGAGCAGCTCAGGAGGAGGGTTGGAATAGTCTACGTGCACACAAGGATATACGATGAGGTGGATACAAGATGCCCGAGATGCGATACAATACTACTCTATAGATCTGGATGGGCCCTTAGAGGGGTTAACCTGAGGGATTCAACATGCCCGAAATGCGGGACGAGGATACCGATCACGGGGGTTGTGAGAGGGAAGACTAGAGAGTCCCTGCTGAGGATAGCTAGAGGTGGAGTTGCATGGTATAACCCGCTCTTCTACAGGAGCCTCCAGGCTGGTAGAACCCACAGCCCCTAGACCCTACACCATATCATCTAACACTGTGAGCTCCAAGGGTTACCCTTAGTAGGTCTCTCGCTAGTATAGTGTTGGGGAACACACCCCTGGCCTCCTCTAGGAGCCTCCGAGCCTCGAAACCCCTATACCTAGAGCTTATGTGGGTTAAGGCTAGGAGCTCTACACCGGCCTCCCTAGCTTTTAAGGCTGCATCCCTCGACGTACTATGCCCCCTGCTGGCGGCCTCGGATTCTAGCTCTGAGTGGAACGTCGAATCATGTATTAGGATTCTCGATCCCCTAATGCTCTCAACATACACTTCACAGGGGGCCGTGTCGCCTGTGTACGAGAGCTTAACAGTCACACCCCTAGCCTCAACTACATCCTCGAGTTTAACCCTAACATCGCCCACCCTAGCCTCCCCCCTCTCTATCAGATCCCTAATCCAGGGTCCTGGTTTTAGACCGAGGGCCTCCACCCTCCCAAGGCTAACCCTAGGTCTAAGCCTCCACTCTAGGGTGTAGCCGTAGGCTTCAACAGTATGGCATACGGGGAACCACGCTAGGGTTAGGGTATCACCGGAGCTCCTACCCACCTCAAGGGAGCCCCCACCCCTGGCTATCACAACGTCCACCTTGAAGCCAAGCCTATCCTCTCCAGCGAGCACCTCGCTGATAAACTGTGCTACGCTAGCTGGAGCGACGATCGTGAGCCTCCTAGATCTACCGCTAACATACATAGACTGAAGTAACCCCGGGAGCCCGTTGACATGGTCGCCGTGCTCGTGGGTGATAGCTATAACGTCTATAGATGAAGGTGATGCGCTGAGCTGAGCTAGCCTGAACTGAGCGCCCTCACCTGCATCCAGCAGTATTACATCACCCATCCTATCCCTAACGAGTATGCTTGGTGTGAACCTCTCAGTAGTAGGTAAGGCGGCACCCGTCCCAAGGAATGTAATCTCAGCCAGGTACCCTAAGTTCAAAGGGCCTACACCCCCATCTACGGGAGCTCTAACATCTAAAACTCTACGCCTAGCTAGACCCTGGCTACAACGACCTCCCTTACGAGGGAGCCGTGGACGAACATATGGTGTCTTGATACAACCTCAAGCCCCACCCTGCGCGCTATAACCCATGGGCTCCTCTCGTAGGGCCCAGCGTAGACCACGTAGCCACCCCTCCTTAGGACTCTCCTAGCCTCCCTTAGGAATTCAAGTGCTAGCTCCTCGTAGCCGACACCCTTTGTTGAAGCCGATCTACCGTATGGAGGGTCTGTTGCTATAGCATCAACGCTCTCATCAGCTAACGGTATCGCCATCGAGTTTGATCGCGCTACCAAGCTTACATTACACCCGTAGTGTTCGAGGTTCTTGAGGGCCCCTAGTGTAGCCTCACCATCTATATCACCACATATCACCCTCGACGCTCCTAGGAGGCAAGCCTCGATAGCGAAGCCCCCGACGCCGCAGAAGGGGTCTAGGAACACGCCACCCCTTCTTAGCCTAGATAGGTTTACGAAGAGCCTCGATAGCTTGGGTGAGAGGGTTCCAGGTTTAAAGTAGGGCCTCCTCCTAGGCATTCTATCAGCGAAGCCCCCCGCCTCCCTTGAAGCCAACCTAACCCCAGCTACTGATACACCCTCTGTCACCATAACCCTTAACACCCTACCGCTATCAAGACTACACCTGACGCCTAAGCCTGAGAGCATTCTAACGAGATCTAGCTCTGAGTAGAACCCGTAACCCTTATACCTTGACACCTCGACCCTCACACTACCACCCCTCAGGGCCTGGGCAACCTCCCTAGCCCATGAGGGTTCTAGGTGGTCTGAGCCTATCGTTACGAGCTCCCCAACCTCCCTCACGTATCCAGCCCTAGACACTACGACCCCGGGGTCTTCTAGTACGGCTTTGAATACTGCGACACCTTCAAAGACATGCTCTATGACGTAGCCCTTAGACTCGACTTCGAGTATGGCCTTGAGCTCCTCTAAGGCTAAACCCTCATAGTCGCCTGAGAGGATGGCATAGAATGATCTTGGCTCACCCACCTGGCTATCTCACCCGCGACAAGTGGGGTTACATCGATAACCTTAAGGGCTTGGTGGTCTGGTTGTGGTAGCGTATTGGATGTGGTGATCCTCGATACACCAGCCCCTAGAACCCTTTCAAGGGCCCCGGGTAGGTTGAGGTTATGTACTACGATCACCTGGACACTCCTAGCACCCCTCTCCAGGAGGATCCTAGAGGCTTCAGCTAGGGTGCCACCAGTGCTTAGTATGTCATCTACGACCACGACATCAAGCCCCCTGGGGTCCAGGGAGCCTGCGTCCATCGAGATGCTACCCGTAACCCTATCCCTCACCTTAACAATGCACGTGCTCCTAGCACCTAGAGCTTCAGCAACACCCCTAGCCCTACTAATGCCGCCTAGATCGGGTGATACTACGAGGACGTCGCCCCCGAGCCCTGAGAGTTTAGCCATGTAGGGTAGGGGGTTAACGTTTACAACGCAGCCTGGGAAGTGGGATAGGGCTCTCTCGCTATGAGCTTCGACAACAACAAGCCTCCTAACACCAAGACCGTGTAGGGTCTTGAGGATAGCTCTAACGCTAACAGGCTCCCCGGCCAGGAAAACCCTATCCTGTCTTGCGTAGGGGAGATAGGGTGCGAATAGGGTGATGTCACCGGCACCAGCCTCAACAAGGGCATCGACTAAGAGCATGAGCTCCACTAATGCATCATTCTGAGGAGGCTCCATAGACTGTACTACGATGACATCCTCACCTTTAACACTAGAGGTAACCCTAATATAGAGCTCGCCATCAGGGAACCTCTTACCCTCAACAACCGTGAACCTCATGTTAAGCCTTGAGGCTAGGAGCTCCCCCAAAAGCCTACTATGAGCTCTTGAACCGGAGATCACGATAGCCAAGCTATTAACCCCAATGTTCTACGGTGTGGCTAGCGGGATTTAAAGATAGTTGTGAGAGCCCCCGTGTAGTAGCTTTTAGCCCCTCTCCCCCCATAACAGCCTCATAACATCCTCAATGTACCTTCTAACCTTAACAACCTCCCTTCTAAGCATCTCAGCATCAATTACACCTTCGTAGAACGTCGTCTCGTGTAGATACCTCTCTCTAGCCCCATACCTATCCCTCAACCCTAGGGCTTCAACGGTGGGATCCACGTCCTCCAGTCTTTCAAGAGCCTTCCTCCTCTCCCAATAGCTAGCTGGTATCATGTCGAGCTTTGATAGGATTAGAGCGTTTGCAGCATTGATAATAGCGTTCCACAACATCCCAGCTCCATCCCTAACCTTGATATCATCCTTCTCCCTCAACCCCTCCTCTAACTCCCTCGAACCTCTCTCGTAGAACTCCCATGCCATGTCTATTAGGAGTTTAACCTTACCCTCTAGGCTCACCCTCTGCACCCTACATTCGATCTACTCAGTTTTACCTCTAGCTCTAGGCATTGCAGCCATCACATACTCTGAGTATATACAGACAAACCTTATATGGGGAAAAGATTTAAGGCTCGGTCTACACGATTGAGCCGCCCGGTGTGGGAAGGAGATCCGATGGTCCCACCGGGGCCGAGGCCCCCCGGCCCTGAAACGGTGATGCCCCAAGCATGGGGATCCGATAGAAGGATGAGGTGTGCGCGTGCGAGCGGAAAAGC
>Ga0080008_125088_pt1 | contig 12283 bp, 13 predicted proteins | sample ConCONMetagenome_FD_69211 | JGI IMG/M metagenome (GOLD analysis project Ga0080008, IMG submission 69211) | Hot spring microbial streamer communities from Conch Spring, Yellowstone National Park, USA - CON_C (SPADES assembly) (version 2) | ecosystem: Environmental > Aquatic > Thermal springs > Hot...
AGCTGCGACTGCGCAGCATCGCCCCTAGAGCCATCCATTATGCCTGCATCCATCTCTATTTCTCTATCTATGTTAGGCACGCTTCCAAGACCAGCGTTGAACTCGCCGTTATCTTCTAGGACCATAACGGCTTTAAGAACGCCTTCAACAGCGTTTTTTTCCAAGATACTTTCCATACCGGCCATTAAGCTTTCCTCAATATATTTCAAAATGCCTTCAAGGGACTTTTTTGTTCTCCAGTGACCAGCTCCTCCCTGAACAGCTATGACTGGTAAACACTTCAAGGGGTAATCACCTTTATTAATGCCTTGCTATTCTCTACGTGTTCTTTTTTGTTAAATATTTATGTCTGCGAAGAACATCTATCATTGATGTGAAGCAAGGTGTACATGATTGGGCTTGTTGAGGCAGGCCTAGCAACTCTCCCAGAGCAGATTCAGCGAACAAGGAAAGCAAATCTACTATCAAAAAGGTTCGGTATCCCCCCGAAATACATATTGCTGGATGTAAGCTTGTTCTATGAGGAAATGAAAAAAATCGGCATCGACCCAAGATACGCGAGGCCCGATATTGTTCATCAGTTCCTCCTAGCATCTCAGTATAGCCCGTTAAACCTTGAGGGGGAGCTACGCGTGTTTGTACACACTGCTCACAACGACCTCATCTTGATTAGGCCGGAGACAAGAATACCCAAGAACTACTACCAGTTCGTGGGATTAATGCAGAGGCTATTCATGAATGAGCAGGTCCCAGACAAGGGAGAGTGGTTAATGAAGCTTAGGAGAAACGTTAATCTTGACAAGGCTCTCAGAGAACTGGGCGTGGAGAACCCTATTCTCATGCATGAGAACGGAGAAGCGATTACATGCAATAAGGCTAAGGGAATGACTTATCCACCTAGAGCCTTCTTGATAGGAGGTTTTCCGAGGGGCGACTTCACCCAGAATACGCTTAGATTAGTGACCGAGAAGTACTCAATTAAAAAAGGAGTACGCCTAGATGCGTGGATAGTAGCTGATAGATTAATAGCTTGCTTTGAGGGAGATTTATCATAGGGAGAAAAATTATGCGTGGATACCAGTTCATTGAGCACACAGCTGACGTCATAGTTGAGGCCTGGGGACCCACGATAGAAGAGGCTTTCGAGGAAGCAGCAAAAGGCATGTACGAGGTAATGACGGATACATCTCTCGTAAGTAAATCAGAAAAGCTGTGCTTAGACGTCGATGGAATAGACCTGGAAAACCTCCTCTACAGATGGCTCGAAAACCTCCTCATAGCTACTGATTCAAAAAACCTAGTTTTCAGCGACTTTAAAATCAAAGCTATAGAAAAGGATAAAAACACCTATAGGCTACGCGGATGTGCTTACGGCGAGAAATTCGATAGGAATAAACACCGATCAAAAACATCGGTGAAAGCGGTGACTTACCACCAAATGAGGATATGTGAAGAGGGTGGAGAATGGAAACTAAGATATACCCTTGACATATGATGAATAATCAGATGATGAGAAGAGGGTCTCCTAGACTAGATGGATGAGGAGAGCCGGAAATACTGAAAATAAAAATTATAAGCACTACTAAATACAAAATCATAGGTTAGAGCGGCCGTCGTCTAGCCTGGAACAGGACGCCGGCCTCCCAAGCCGGCGATCCCGGGTTCAAATCCCGGCGGCCGCACCAAACCCTTATTAACCCCCGATGGTTCACGTTTCCTTAAAATAATTTTTATATAGCTAATGCCTTTCTCTTTATTGATTTAGGGTTTTGAAGAATATGGGAAAAACAGATATAAACAACGACGGATCGAAAGGAGGGAAGTCAAAAAACAAGCAGGGAATCCAGCGTTATGCTCCTAAAATTGAGCCGAAATACAAGAAAGAATCTCCGTCCAGCAAATATGTCACTATTTTGTTGGCTGTTCTATCAGGGTTCATGTTAGTTCTTCAACCAATAAGTAATAAAAACACAATATTAGCTATACTAGCCATAATTATCGCCTTAACTCTTTTTCTTGCTAATATAAAACTATCATCAGGTGGCATTTATATTAAGGCGGTTGAGCTTGTGAACTCTCTTGATGTTGTTAGCTGGGCCTATAACAATGGATTGGCCATAATCATGTTTCCGGGAGAGCATCTTGTGTTGTATGATACGATGAGAAGTGAGCTATATTTCCTCGTAAAAGGCTCGGTACAGGAGTTCATGACTACCAAGGAACAGAAGAAAATATTTAAACTAAGTGTTATTGCAAGGTCCAGTTTGCCACATAACGTTAACTCAAAAGAATTCAAGATAGAAATTATTGAGGGCGTTGTCGAGGCCCCCTCAATAAATAATGAAAAGGCCGTGATGAGATACACAGGAACAATAATTAAAGCTGAGCTTAAAACAAGATGTTTGATTAAACTAAGCGATTGTGTAAAGAAAATCATTGATTTCTTGAGGAATACATATCATGTAAAACCATATTAAGGGATGATTAAAGAGGTCTTAATCCTTGAACTCTTCCTCCAAGGCTTCTATTGCCTCTTCAACATTTAATCTGTAGCCTAGGTCTGCAAGTGCTCTCGCCAAAGTCGTTATTGCTATGAGCAAATGTATTCTTGATGCTTTTACACCCATGTGTCCTATCCTCAATACCTTGCCCTGAAGCCTGCCCCAGCTTCCGCCTATCATGACTCCATACTTCTCCCATATCATCTTTCTTAGTTCTGCCTCGTTTATTCCTCTTGGTACTTCGAAGGCCGTGACGGTGGGCGATGAATAGTTTAGTGAGGATGGGCAAGGCTTAAGCCCCATAACCTCTATCGCTTTCCATACAGCTTTCCTGGCTAAGAGGTGTCTTTTATATACATTATCAGGCCCTTCTTCCATGATTAACTTTAGTGACTCGTGTAATGCGTAGACCAGCACATCGCTCATAGTGTATGGAAAAACGCCGGCTTCATCAAGCATTTCCCTCCAGAGCTTCAGGTTTAGATAAAAACCTCTGTAGCTAATCCTGTTAATCCTGTCCCAAGCATCATTGCTGATAGCCAGAATGGTTAGCCCGGCAGGGAGGTTAAGGGCTTTCTGGGACCCACCAATCAGGATATCTATGCCCAGTGAATCGAAGTTTATAGGCACACCACCAATGCTGGAAACAGCATCAACAATCAATAAAGCACCAAAGCTTCTGACAACCTTGCTTATCTCCTCGAGGTCATTCAGAATACCCGATGGAGTATCACAATGAACAAGGGTTACAACCTCCACATCCTTATGTCTCTCAAGTTCTCGCTCGATTACCGCTGGGTCAGCGCTTCTTCTCCAGCAGTCTTCGCAGTTCTCAACCAAAACCGGCTCTCCACCGTAAAGCTTAACTAAATCAGCGAAGCCCTCGCCAAAAACGCCGTTACCAACTATGAGTGTCTTTGTTTCATTAACAATCGTGTTCGCTAGCGCAGCGTCTAGGCCAAGCATGGCTTCTCCAGCCATAATGTATAGGGAGCCTTTCCTGACGCCGAGCAGTTCTCTAAGTATAAGCCTAGAATTATTGTATATTTCCAGGAACTCCGGGTCTAAATCAGGGTTGGTTGTTTCTTTCATAAGTGCTAGTCTAACTCTATAAGGAATTTCAGTTGGTCCGGGCGTGAGGATAAACCTATCGGTATACGTCCTCAAGATATTGCACCAGGAATATCTCTGTTCATGTTACAACTAAAAAGCCTCGCTTTTCGAGGCGGGGATGGATAGGTGGATTTATCAGCTTGTATGTATATATGTTTTATAAGTGGTGTGTCTGGTCAAGCTTAGGTGCCCCTCGTGTGGTCATGTCTGGGATTATAAGGGAAAGAGGATGTACTATACTATTTGCCCTAACTGCCACAGAAGCGTGAATATAGCTAGGTGTAGGGTTGAGTGATGTCCTTGGGCCGTGAGGGTCAGCTAACCCTAACCATAAAGATGAGGGTTAGCCCCGAGCCCAGCTCATCACAAGCATTACTAGGCTTGATGAGGAGGTATAGAGAAGCTCTTAACTACGCCGTTAAAGCACTCATAGAGAATAAAGCGTTGAGCCTCAGCAAAGCTCACAGGCTACTCTATGATACTCTTAAGGAGAGGTATGGTCTTCCCTCCAAAGTTGCCCAGGACTGTTATAGAGAGGCCATAGCGATTGCTAAGTCATGGCTCAACAACCTTGGCAGGGGCAATATGCCTAGGGCCATGGCTCCCAGGATTTGGCTGACGAATAGATATAGCTACAGAGTAAGGGGTGGCTACGTTGAGCTTTTGGGTGGCTACAAGCTCAGAGTCATTGGTTGGGACAAGAGATACGATGTCTACCCAAGTGGGGATGCAAGGCTGTTGTTCAAAGACGGCGGGTTTATTCTTGAAGTATCTAAGCGTGTGCCCAAGCCAGCTAAGTACAGCCCTAGTGGAGTCTTAGCCGAGGATATCAACGAGAAGCATATTGTTGTGGGGAATTCACAGCATGAACACAGACTCGAGACAGCTGTTGAGAAAGCACTGCACTATAAGCTTTTTGCCGAGAACCTCCAAAAGAAGTACTCCTCAACGAGGTATAACGCTTGGCTTAGGAGGAGAGGTGTTAAGAGGAGAATAAAAAGCTTCCGCAGGAAGGCTAGAAACATTATTGAGGACTGGGCTAAGAAAGTCTCACACACAATTACATCATTAGCGATACAGTATCAATACGCAGTTGCTAGGGAGGATTTGACAGGCTTGGTGGAGAATCTGAGGAAGCTCCCAAAAGAACACAAAGTGGGATTAACTATCCTGAGCTATAGAAGACTGGGGCACTGGATTGACTGGCAATGCGAGAAAAACGGAGTACCCATAATTGTTGTAGAGTCGAGAGGGACATCAACGACATGCCCAAGGTGTGGCTCAAGGCTTGTTGAGAACAGTCATAGGAACCTGAAGTGTCCTAGATGCGGGTTCGAAGCCGATAGAGACATGGTAGCGGTAATGAACATTGAGAAGAGAGCACTTGAAAAAATGGGGGGACCTCTGACCGCCCTGACTGCCCCGCAAATGACAGATGTAAACCCGAATAGATGCGGGGAACCAGTGAAACCCCTAAAGGAAACCCTCGCTCTTTAGGGCGGGGAGGAGGTCAGAATCTCCGATGCATCAGCCCTCGACATTGCGATTTTAGGACTTATGGGCTATATACCAGGATACCATGGCCCCATGGTGTATCCTCCGTAGCCAATGCTTAAACAGATAGAATATATCCTAAAGCTGTACTCTGAGAGGGGAGGTTCATACGAAAAGTATATTGTTCAAGGAGCTGGGCACACTCCATTCATTGAAAAACCAGAAGAGTTTCATAAAATAATACAACAAGTACTTTGATGCAATAATGATTATAGCAACCTCAATTTGCACGGGTAATAAGCGAGCCATGATATATAATATATGTTTATAAAACAAAACTAATCATTATTTTTATAAGTGGGATATTATGACAGAGCTCAAGCTAAGAATATCGAAGTTACTCAACAACATAGTCAAAGTTATGAGTATGAGAGGGTGTTGTAGGGCTACACCATGGGGGGTTTATGGCCCAGAAAAATTCACTGAGTATATAAAACTAAAGGAGCAAGCATTAGCAGAAATGCGTAGAGCCCATGGAAAAAGCGATAAGCGCTCCTGAAAACGTTGTTTAGGTCTCAGCATCTTGATTGCCTCTTTTTCGACAAAAACTAAATAATCCTTACTCTTTTATCAAGAAAGTGTGAGGTTTACAAGGAATACTTTGTGGTTATATCATGAGTAATTATGAGTTGGCTAATTGCTTTAGAATTAGAGAGGCTAGGCTCAGCGATATCGAGCATATCTTCAGGATTCAGCAGGAGTCATCGTGGGTAGACAAAGAAGATAAGGATTGGCTATCGGCCTTCATTAAGATTAAATCGAGAAGAAGACTTGTGTTGGTAGCCGAGAAGATGCCTGAGGGCATAACTGTTGGTTTTCTAAGCGCTTATAAGTACAGAGATACAGCATACATCGATGTCATAGCGATAAGCAAGGATTACAGAGGCAAAGGCGTAGGTAGCTTGCTTCTGGATAAAGCTGAGGAAAAGCTATGGGAAAAAGGCGTTAAAACCGTGAGTCTAAGCGTGAAAAAAGAAAACACAAAAGCCTTTGACTTCTATCTTCGTAAGGATTACTATGTATCAAAGGTTGTACTTGCTTTGGAAGCAAAAGCGAGCGTGCTTCCCTGTCATGGGCTTTCAAGCGAATACACTGTTAGAGTAACAAGCCCTGCGAGAATAAGGAGGAACACGCTTAGAAGAGCAACGTGGTGGAGCACTCTCATTGAGCCTGTAGATAGGCTCATTTATAGGAAGATGTATAAGAAAGGAGAAGCCGTGGTTGTACTGAAAAAAAAGCGAATAAAGGGATTCGCTGAATATAGCCTAGACAGCATTGTTGATGTCGACAACATTGCTATTTCATCCTACCTTGATACAGAGACATTAAAAATATTGGTGTGTAAGTTAGCTGAAATTGGATTAGCGAAGAATATTAACTTGATACGGATATACGTGGACTCCTCGAAGACAATGATTATAAAAGAGCTAGAAAACCTTGGCTTCAGGGTTGTCGACGCGGAGTTCCTGTTGGAGAAAGAACTTGTAAACGAGAACGAAGAATAGCAATGTTCATTTCCTCCATAAATAGCGAGGCTTTTAGTTGAAAATTTAGCTTTATAAGAAAAGCATGGTAGTCACGAGTTGTCACCCATAAAGATGCGGTGGTTTACAAATATAATTGTTTAAGGCTAAACATGCTTCTTTGGTAAAATTAAAGTTATATTTTAATTCCAGCGTAGATGTTTCAAGGAGGTAAGTCATGGTTCTAATCGTTATTGTTGGCCCCATGTTCTCTGGCAAGACAACCGAGCTCATAAGGCTTGTTGAGAGGCAGGTTATAGCTGGGAGAAAAGCTATCGTTATAAAGCCCAGCATTGATGATAGATACCACTCATCAAAGGTCATGAGCCACAGCGGTTGGTCATGGGAGGCTGTTCAGATACCGATAGATAAGGTTGACGAGATACCGAGGCTTGCTGAGAAGTATAAGGTATTAGCTATCGATGAGGTCCAGTTCTTCGAGCCTAGCTTGTCCGAATTACTTAATGAGTTAGCCAATGAAAAAATAGTGATAGCTGCAGGGTTAAACCTTGACTTCAAGGGTGTCCCGTTCGAGACAACGATGAAAATAATGGCTTACGCCGATAAGGTAATATCGCTAACAGCTGTATGCAAGGTATGCGGTAGACCAGCCACGAGAAGCCAGAGATTAGTAAATGGAAAACCTGCTCCGCGTGATAGTCCCCGAATATTGATAGGAGGAGCCGAATCATACGAGGCAAGATGCAGAAAACACCACATTGTTCCCTAGAACCCACAACTTAGGTTCCATTCCCTAACAATTTCATTAATTAACAAAGGTACTATGCTAGCTTATTTAACAAAGATTTTCTATTACCAATAGCAAAAACTTTAAGCTAGCAAACCTAAATCATTACTATTGGATGATCGATGTAGCCTGCACTGAGCATTAGCGATGAGGAGGCCTTCGATAAGTGACGTTAGCTTCTCTATGAGCTGGCTATTTTAACTAGCTTGTTTGCTACATCAACCGCATCCTTTCCAACAATAAATATCAATGGCTCTTTCCCGTGTTCCCCGTAGTCAATGATAGCGTCTGGCACCCTAGAGTTGTTCTTGGCTATAGCGGTTCTGACCCCCCACACTGTGGTCATTCCCTCCGTTCTTTTTACTTCCTGAGGCTCCTCTCTTCTGTCAAAGCTTGATAAGCTAAGTCCTAGGCTCAGTATTTTCTCCACTTTTTCATTTGAGTAAGCTATATTTGCTGCGGCCCTGTAGATTGGGTCATGCTCCATAATAGTTAATATATAAGTAGCTATGTGCCTTGAGACCCCAAACTCAGGCTTAGCTGGTATTATTATTCCGTTCTTGTACCTCGAGATTCTTCCCGGCACAGCTGCAACATCATTTATTGTTCTAGCGTACAGCCATGGCAAGGACATACCTATGTTTAGGCCAACCTCAGGCACTAGTTTGCTTATCTTTTCTTGGTTCGCGAGCAGTATCTCTATGGCTTCGCTTAAGTTTACTAATACTCTCCATCTTTCTGCATCTTCCTCTAAGAGTGCTATGGGATTTACTGGTCCATGCCCTATGCCAATGGGTAGCGAGTAATAAAGAGCTTTATCTATAAACTCAAGGGATTTCTCCACTGACTCAACTAGGCTGAGACCTCTTGCTAGGTGCGCGGTTATCGCGGCTGAGAATGCGCATCCCGAACCATGGTTGTTCTGGGTTTGTATTCGTCGATGCTCGAATATTCTGAGCTCTCCTCTATAGTACAGAACATCAATTACTTTATTGCTCTTAAGATGCCCTCCCTTAACAATAACTGCCTCAGGGCCATATTTCTCATGTATAGTGATAGCCGCTTCCTTTATCTCATCAATGCTATTTATCCTAAAGCCTGCTAGCGATTCGGCTTCAGGTATGTTAGGTGTAACCAGGAGAGCAACGCGTAGCAGCTTGTTTTTCAATGTATCCACGGCTTCAGGCCTCAGTAACGGAGCTCCAGACTTAGATATCATGACTGGATCGACGACTAGCGGTACTTCTAGCTCCTCTATTGTTTTTGCCACCACCTCTATTATGTTGCTATTGCTGAGCATGCCTGTTTTAGCGGCATCTATTCCTAAGTCCTCGTGTACTGCTGTGATTTGCTCCACAACCATGCTTGGTGGAAGATCGAACGTTGCCTTTACACTATAGGTGTTCTGTGCCGTGATGCTCGTTATAGCTGTTGTTCCATGAACGCCAAGAGCAGCGAAGGTCTTTAAATCAGCTTGAATACCTGCTCCCCCACCACTGTCGCTACCAGCGATAGTCATTGCAACAGGTATCCTCACTTTCTCTCACCAAAGAGCTTTCTGGTCTCCGAAAACAGAATCCAGAAGGGATCCTCCTCTGGTAGCTCTACTTTTTTCTTGCTACCATCTTTATTAATAAGCTCTACCTCGGGCTTATCTATTACTTCGCCTATAACGCTTGCATCGATCCCCTGGCTTCTCAGCAACCTTAAAGCTTCGTCAGCTAGGCTTGCGTTAACCGTTGCTATAAGTGTCCCCTCACTTATAGATGAGTACACGTCTACATCAATGTCCGTAAGTCTTGAGAAAAGCTCTACGACCTTTTTAACCTCATCTCTGATGAAGAGCTTGTTTTCATAAATCCTTACTCCATACCCGCTGGCATCCTTTACGTCATGTAAAGCTCCCCATACTCCATACTCCGTGGCGTCATGCATCCCCGTAACACCTGTTCTGAGGCCTAGCTTAGCTAGCGCCAACGCGTCCTTCACAACGCTTTGTTCCCAGAAAAGCTTCTCCGCCCTATCAGCGAATTCCTCCCCATAGTGCTTTTTCAATACGTCGGGGAACACAACCGATAATATACCAGCTGTCTCTATTCCCGGCCCCTTAGTCATGATGACGTAGTCTCCCGGCCTAGCCATAGCCGGAGTAACATACTCTCCCCTTTTAGCAACACCTATCATTACAGCGCCTCCTATCATAGGGAAATCTGTTCCTTCGTATCTACCTGTATGTCCTCCAGCGATTGACACGCCTAGCTTCAAGCACTCTTTATGTACATTTACCCACAGCGCCTTAAGGTCCTCCTCACTCATCTTCAAAGGAAGGTTTAAATCAACGAAAAGATATCTGGGTGGAACGCCGGAGACCGCTACATCACTTGCGAGTATGTGCACTGCGAACCAAGCGCTTCTCTCCCATCCATACTCGGGGACAACGAAGAAAGGGTCAACCTCGACAATCAAGGAGTAATCGCCTATATCTATGACCGAGAAGTCTACTCCCTTGCTTGGAGGAACAATCAGTGCATCATCACTCGCACCCAGGTATCTATATATAAGGCTCTCCATTAACTCTTTGCTAAGCTTACCGAACTTCATGGATTAAACCCCAAATCGTATTGTGGGAAGCACAGAAAAATAATCTATCCTACATATCATGTTCAGGCTCCCAATCAATATTTGGTCGGTGATTACAATTTTCAATAGTTTTATATGAAGTTCAGACTTATAGTTTTCTATATGTGCTTTTTCTTTGTAAAAGTTTAATAGGATACATTATTATAATAATATTATGGTGAGTAATGATGAGCTTGGGTTTAAAGGAGCTCGTTGTACCTGTCGAGGTGCCTGTTTCTCCTCTAACAAAAAAGGAGGTCAAGCTACTAGAAACAGCTTTGATAATCGGCACAGTCTTCAGAGAGGATGTTATAAAGCAGATTATATCGAAGGAGGAGGTGACGACTTGGGTGGATAGCCTAGCTGTTGCAGCCACCGCTCTGGCGATGGAGAAGGCTGGGTACCCTGTTTCTAAGATAGCCGAGGAGCTTGGCAGAACAGAGGCTACTATTAGAAAGCATCTCAAGGGAGAAACCAAGTCGGGTCAATTAGTAAGGGAAACATACGTGATGCTACTGAAAAAGCAATTGAAACTAACTATCCCGTTTATGGGGGCAGAAGAAGCTAAGGAGGATATAAACAAGCTCAAGGAGGAGCTGGAGAAAATAAGGAAAGAACTAGAAGAAGCAAAAAAGGAGAACCAAGAGCTCAGAGCAAAACTAAATAGCGCAGCAAGCATTTTGGACAAACTGCTTGAGATCGCAAATGAGCTTTCAGGTGTTTTGAAAAAATAGTTTTTTATACTTCCTCTTCAGTTGATGCTGGGGACTTAATTAAAACTGAAAGCCTCCTCTTTTAAGAGTGGGGATGAATGGATAAGTTTAATAAGGTGGTTTTCTTTACTAGTTGGTTGGTGGTTGTTTGGTAAGGCTTAAATGCCCCAAGTGCGGGTATGTCTGGGACTACAAGGGCAAGAAGCAGTACTATGCTACGTGCCCTAATTGCTTCAGAAAAGTCAATATAGCCAAATACAGGGTTGAGTAAGCGTGTCCTCGGGTCGTGAGGGAGCCCTAACCCTAACCATAAAGATGAGGGTTAGCCCCGAACCCAGCTCATCACAGGCATTACTAGGCTTGATGAGGAGGTATAGAGAGGCCCTTAACTACTCCATAAAAGTCGTGATAGAGAACAAAGCGTTGGGCCTCAGCAAAGCACACAGGCTTCTATACATGGTTCTTAAAGAGAAGTACGCTCTGCCATCTAAAATCGCTATTGATTGTTATAGAGAGGCCATTGCTATTGCTAAGTCATGGCTCAGCAACCCTAGCAAAGGTAATATGCCTAGGGCCATGGCTCCCAGGCTTTGGCTGACAAATAGATATAGCTACAGAGTAAGGGATGGCTACATTGAGCTTTTGGGTGGCTATAAGCTCAGAGTCATTGGTTGGGACAAGAGATACGATGTCTACCCCAACGGCGATGCTAGGCTGTTGTTCAAAGACGGCGGGTTTATTCTTGAAGTATCTAAGCGTGTGCCTAAGCCAGCTAAGTATATTCCTAGTGGAGTCTTAGCTGTGGATATCAATGAAAAGGAAATAGTTGTTGGAAACAGCAGGGTTGAACAAAGATTTGAGACAGCTGTTGAGAGAGCACTGTACTATAAAAACCTAGCTGAGAATCTACAAAAGAAATACTCCTCAACGAGGTATAACGCTTGGCTTAGGAGGAGGGGCGTTAGGAGGAGAATAAAAAGCTTCCACATGAAGGCTAGAAACATTATTGAGGACTGGGCTAAGAAGACTTCGCATGAAATAGTAGCTTTTGCTAAGCGACACCAGTATGCAGTAGCCAGGGAGGACTTGACAAACCTGGTGAACAACCTTAGGAAGCTCCAAAAAGAACACAAAGTCTCATTGCTCATTCTGAGCTATAGGAGACTGGAGCAGTGGATCGACTGGCAGTGCGAAAAGCAGGGGGTACCCGTAGTCACCGTTAACCCCAGAGGCACATCATCAACATGCCCAATGTGTGGCTCAAGGCTTGTTGAGAACATCTATAGAAGATTGAGGTGTCCTAGATGTGGGTTCGAAGCCGATAGAGACACAATAGCGGTAATGAACATTGAGAGAATAGCCATATCCAAGATGGGGGGACCTCTGGCCACCCCGACTGCCCCTCAAATGACAGATGTAGCCCCAAATAGATGAGGGGAACCAGTGAACCGCCCAAAGGGAACTCCCCGCCCTTCAGGGCGGGGAGGAGGTCAGAGTAGCCTTAGGTTGTCT
>Ga0080008_139215_pt1 | contig 12244 bp, 14 predicted proteins | sample ConCONMetagenome_FD_69211 | JGI IMG/M metagenome (GOLD analysis project Ga0080008, IMG submission 69211) | Hot spring microbial streamer communities from Conch Spring, Yellowstone National Park, USA - CON_C (SPADES assembly) (version 2) | ecosystem: Environmental > Aquatic > Thermal springs > Hot...
GAGCAACAGTACAAACTTTACTTGACGATATATGACGAGAAAGGAAGAATCTTAGGATTCAATAAAGCAACAGGCACAATAGAAGCCGGAATACCAGGCTCATACTATATTGACTTTGGAAACGCAATAAAGGTAAACATTCCTCTCGATGTAAAGATCGATAAAATCGTCGTTGACGCCTCAGAAGCGACACAACCAGTAGAAAACTATACACTACAGGTTGAAACTCGCAAAGATGGAAAAACCATAGGGACCGTATCCGTGACCAGTCAGATATCATTCAACGAGCAAAAAGCATATAGTTTTCAGTTGACAGAGGATCTAAAGCCATTACTTAAGGAGACAACAATAACAACGCCTCAGACTCCTTCACCAATTGCAGGAGGCATCTTAGTACTTGTAATAATTGTTGCAAGTATTACTGCATTTACGCTGGTTACAATGATGCGGAGAAGAAAATAGCCCTCTTAGAATAATTTTAGATATTTTTCATAGCGTCATCATTCAACAATAATTGTTAATTTGGATTTCATTTAAATACTTACTTAAGCTGTCATTTTAGCATTAATTCCCGTAATATAAGTCATATAGAGGGTTTTGTTTATCTTTTATTGTATCCTAGATGATCGAGAGTCTAGAGTCTCCCAAAGAGGCCTCGAGAAGACGCACCACATGTTTTTATACACTTCTGCTGGATACTTCAACGTGATTAGTGGAATGCTGTGACTACTTGCATTCACCGCAAATGCGTTAGTGGCGATAGAAGGAGATAGCTTACTATCAATGATACTTATGTGAGTTTAAAGCACAAATTGATAGTTTTCACTTTTTCGGAATAAACAGCTACTTATATACGTAGCAAAACAGTGAGATTTAAGCTAAATAGGATTTCAAAATAGGGATTGCTGAAATGCGCAAACACCCTAGAAAGAGTACTAAGGCAAGGATGAGCCTACCCTATTTTAAGTTGATATGTTATCTCTGTTAATAACTACGCTACGGGAAGATAACCGTTAAGAACAAGTACAACACATAATTAATCCGTAAAACTCTAAATATGCTCACTTAAAACACTAAAATTACTAATATGCTCAGGAATCTATAAGTATGAGGCACTCTCCCTAACCAACCATAATAACAGAAACAGCCCAAGCGTAGCAACAAGTAAAAGGTGGATCACTGTAGTGAATTGTTAGTTTATCTCCTTGTAGTCTCTTATTAGCCTCTTAAAAACCTCGGCATCTGAGTAGTTTAATACGTGAATTTCAACTCTCCTATTGGGAACCAGTCTCCTGGCTTCATGTAGTACTTGAAGCCTATCCACACTGTCTGGTATCTCTATTAACACGTCTATGTCACTGGCAGCTATGTACTCTCCTTTAATATAAGAGCCAAAAACGTATGCTTTACCACCATACCTTTCAGCTAAATCCCGTAGTGCTTTAAGATACTTCTCTAAGTTCTCCGCGAGGTTTTTCTGAGTTCTCTTCAAGTACTCGTAATACCTGTGCACTTAAACACCTCTTCTACAAATTTCCTCGCAGCATTAAACTCCCTTATACTATATCTCCTAATGAGATACCTACCACCAATATACGCGTCTTCTAAGATGTCAATAACATACCAGTACTCGTCGACTAGTCTTCTCAAGCACTCGTTTTCACATAGCTCTACAAGATCCTTAATAGAGTGAATTCTTGGGTAGTCTCCTAGCGTTTTTAGTAAGTGTGCTTTTAGAGCTAATTGCACTGCTTGCTCAAGGTGAAATAGTGCTATGTCGTAGCGTCCACTACTCGCGTCAAAATCACTAACCTTGTAGAAGTGGACTGCTCTCTTAACTAGCTCCTCGTAAAGCCGAGTGCTCAGCTTCCGACACCTACTGTAGTTTACGATCTAGGATGATCTAGTAAAGGGGTTTAAAACAGTAAGGGGTGTTTAGTCTCTTAAGTTAATTTTACTATAATATACTCGTTGCCTGAGAGCTTGCTAATAAGGGTGTGTGTTTTCTCTAGTATTTTAATTAAAGTGTCACTCCTAGTAACTATTAGCTCTCTCTGCTTAACTAGTGCTTCAACATCACTATTACTGAGAATATCCTTTAACTCGCTTAGTGGTATTGAGCCAATCTCATTACACGTGGTTATCCCAGTTATGAAGTGCCTTGAAAATACAGTCTCGTACTCTGAGTACTTGCAGAAGTATATTGTAACACGCACACTACTCCGCCTTGTAGATTTTCATTTCCCGTTTCTTTGAGACAATTCCCTTAATTGAGGCTACAGCGTAGAGGAGGGCTTCAGGCCTAATAGGGCAGCCTGGAACGTAGTAGACTGCGTCAACTACAATACCCCTCTCCTTTAAGATTTCTAATAGCTTGTTGACGCCGCCAATAGTTGAGTATGTGTCGTGCCATATGCCTCCTCCACACCCGCAGGAGCCTAGGGCAATGATTATTCGGGGTCTCGGCACGGCTTCGATAGCGTTTATGACTTTGGGGAGGGACTCGGCAGTCACTGGCCCAGTTAGTAGTATTGCGTCTGCGTGTCGCGGCGAGGTTACTAGTTTAACTCCAAATCTCTCGGCGTCGTGAAAAGGCGTTAGGACATCCAGTACTTCGATATCACACGCGTTACAGCTGCCAGTATTTAAGTGGAAAACCCAAATACTCCTCTTCAAAACACTACTGCTCTTCGAGTTCACTGGACCCCACCCTTCTCGCGGAGACTCTCTCCGCGAATACTCTTCTCCTGCAGTCTGGGCAGAGATACACGTACTCCTCGGCTACCTGCACTTTTTCAACTACATACCTCCTCATTCTGGTAGTTTCAACGGGCTTACCGCAGGCTTCACACGTTACCCTACTGTGCGCAACTAGAGTGTAGAGGTCAGTGTACTTGTCTGTTGCTAATTCAAAGTTTCTCGTGCCCTTTATAGCGCCTACGGGGCACACGTCAACACATCTCCAGCAGAAGATGCAGCGGCCAACAAAGTACCTGAGAATAATCTCCCTCTCGGACTCTACGATTTCTAGCGCGTTGGGCGGACACGCCTTCACGCAGGCTCCACACCCAATACACTTTGCCGGGTCTATTTCCACTTCTCCGCGGAACTCTGGAGTTACAATTGGCTCTTTATAGGGGTACTTAACTGTGACTCTTCCCCTCCGGCCAGCGATAACTAGTAGTTTCAGGGGCTTGAGTGGCACGCTACTTCACCACGGGGGCTAGTCTCATTACCTCTACTCTGCCGTCTCTAATCACTAAGACCCTGTCTGTGCAGGAGAAGCAGGGGTCTATACTGGCTATTGTAATTGAGGCGTCTGCTAGGGGCTGGTCTTTCAGCATTACGCGCAGAGCTGGTATATTAGCGTATGTCGGGGATCTAACTCTCCACCTGTAGGGAGCGCCCCTGCCGGTGATAACGTAGTGTATGTCTCCTCCACGAGGCGCCTCAACGACTTGAACTCCCACTCTGCCCTCCGGTATCTCGAAGTCTGTTAGCAGTACTGGGCCTCCTGGGAGCTTGTCTAGTAGCTGTTCTATTATGGATATAGACTCGAAGACCTCCTCGACTCTTACTAGTACTCGGGCCAGGTTATCGCCCTCCGTGTAGACCGGGACTTTAAACGAGGCGTACTTGTACGCGGCGTAGGGCAGGTCTCTCCGAGCGTCTTTGTCTATTCCTGACGCTCTAGCTACAGGCCCCTCAACTGACAGCTTCACAGCTGCCTCTCTGGGTAGCACGCCCGTGCCGGTTATTCTCTTCTTAACCTGTGGAACGCTCATAGCGACTTCAATAAAGCTCTTGAAGTCACTACTCAGTTCGCGGAGTGCTTCTAGCGCCTTCTGCTTCTTCTCCTCGTTTATATCTCTGCGGACTCCGCCTACTAGGTTTATTCCGTAGGTCTTCCTACTCCCAGTTAAGAGCTCGGCGAGCCACATAACTCTCTCTCTTATACGCCAAATGTGCATGAAGCCAGCATCGTAGCCTAGTAAGTGAAACGCCACGCCTAGTAGTAGGAGGTGGCTGTGAATTCTCTCTACTTCTAGCACTATGCTTCTAATGAACTGAGCTCTCTCGGGGACTTCGAGCTTAGCGGCTTTCTCCACGGCGAGCGCGTAGCAAGTACTGTGGACGAAGCCGCATATACCACATATTCTCTCGGCGAGGAAGTTCACTTGCTGATAGTTCATTCGCGACTCGGCCAGCTTCTCAATACCTCTGTGTACGTGGAATCCCCTGTACTTCACATCTACTACTCTCTCGCCCTCTACATAGAGCTCAAAGTACTCTGGTTCGTGCAGCGTCGGGTGGTAGGGCCCTAGTGGTATTACTCCGTACTCGGGGCTGTGACCCACCTTCTCGCTCTCGACTCTAGGCTCCGGCCTGTAGTTGTACGGTGCGTCTTTTCTGAGGGGGTAGAGGTTGTAAGGCCACCACGGGGGTAGCACGAGCCTGTGGGTCTCTCTCCCCGTGAACTCTATTCCCAGTAGATCTCTAGCCTCCATTTCACACCAGTCAGCGGCTGGGACAACACTAACTATACTGGGGGCTACTGGCTTGTCGCCGCTTAAATACGTCTTGACGGCTATGTAGCAACCCGCCCGGTCGTCTGTAAAGAGGTGTACTAGTGAGAAGTGCCCTTTCAGCGGCCTCTCGTCCACGCCCGCGCAGACTCTAAATGAGCAGTTGTATTTGTTGAATATAGTGTCCGCCACGTCTACGAGCCTGTCTGGCGGGATGGTTATGAACACCGTGTCGCCCTCTGCATAGGCCTCTCCGCGGTTTTGAGTCGCTAACTCAATGTACTTCTGCGCTTCTTCTAGCCTAGGCACGGGTAACCACCAATAACACCGTTATAGATATAGTAATTAGCACTATATAAATCTTAGCCAGGGTTAGGGGAGCCAAGTCTACTCTCGACCTGCCCAGCACTACGGCAACAGTGGCGTAGACAGTCCATAGTGCTGGGAGTGCGAGGAGTGAGAGGATTAGAGTGCTCGCGCCGTGACCACTAATTAGTGCGAGAGTGGGGGCTAGGACTAGGAGTTTACTTGCAAGTCTCCTCAGCAGTAAACTGTAGATATTCAGAGCCAGTACGCGGCCACTAAACTCTATTAACACGCCAGAGGCGAGTTCCGCCTCGGCCTCGGCGATGTCGAAGGGCACTCTGCCCGAGGCGACGTAGCTCGATATAAGCGCTACTACCACTACTAGGGTTGTAGCTACTAGTAGGACCGGGCTTGAGCCGCCCGCGATAAGCCTCTCGACTATTGTAGCGTAGAGCGAGATGCTCAGTATGAGGGCGGCCTCGTTGACAATTGCCAGCACGACTTCTCGCATACCACCGATAATACTGTAGGGGTTTGGTACTAGTAGCGGTGTAATTGTGTGCGCTGTTGTTGAAGTGGCGAGGAGGGCTATTGAGTAAAATATACTCGACAAGTCCCCACTAATTATGTAAATCACCGTGTAGTATAGAGAGGCGAGGCTAGTTGCTACTGCCGATACTAGTGTAAAAGTAGCGTAGAGTGTAGTTGGCGTGATTTTAGTCTCTTTTACTAGAGCTAGTTTTAACAAGTCGTATAGAGTCTGAGTGATAGGTGGCCCGATACGGCTCTGAAGCACGGCTCTCAGCTTGCGCTCAACGCCGTCGAGTATTAGCGGGATAAGGGCGCAGATGACAAGCACTACTAAAATGTACAGATGGCTCACGCCCACTCACCACTCACGCTCCGAGAGTGAGTATTATTACCAGCGCTAGTGCAGAGGCCCCGAAGACTAGAGACGCGATGATCATCGACTCGATCATAGTGAGCTGAAGCCTATTTAGGACCTGTGAGAGAGTAGTGGCCATGTACACGAGCCTGGGGAAGACGACGTCTCCCAGCTTCACAATGCTACTAGCGAGTAGTTCGAGTCGCGGTGCCCGCGTCTTACCGACAACTCTCCTCTTAGCGTCTTCGAGTAGGGTCTCAAACCACCTAGTTACACTCGACTTTAAAGAGCTCAACTCTCAACACCTGTAAGCCAGTACCTCGACTCCTCAGGCGTGAAAGAGGTCCTATAGTACTTTACGAGGAGCGCGATGAAAGCGGCAACTGTGACACTGTACACAGCTATAAGTGCTGCTGAGTAGCCTAAGAGCCAGAGCAATACTGCGGGGAGGCACGTAGTGGATAAGCCCAGTACGAACTCAGAGAGAGTCTCTTCACTCGGTATCTCCACACGCCTCGAGGGAGTAGTTCTCGGGAGCGCTGATGTGTATACGCTCATAAACTTCGCGCTGTACATTACGGCGAAGACAGTGTGTACTACTAGCACTAAGAGTATGAACACTACTACTAAGTTCTCGTAGAGTAGCTGGAGGCTCAGTGCGAGAGCAGATACTTTGACTACAAACCCGGCTGTAGGCGGTATTCCCACGAGATTAGCGAGCACTAGAAAACCTGATAGGGTAGCCCACTTAGAGGCGTAGAAGAGGTCTCCGAGCCTGTAGATGTTGTACGTGTTTGTTAATTGATACACCAGCCCAGTGTTCATAAAGGCTAGTGCTTTGAGAATACCGTGGTACACGGCGATTAAGAGTACTAGGTGGTAGACCTGGCTCGCGTTTAGTAAACTAGAGAGTGCGTAGAGAGACGATACTACTCCATAGTAGCTAATTGAGCTATATGCTAGTAGTCGTCTTATATCTGTTTGAAGAGCAGCTGCGAACGCCCCGTAGGCGGTCGAGATCACTCCCTGAGCTATCAGCGTGTAAAAGGCCACTTGGTCTATAATAAAGAGCCTAGACGCGAGAATGTAGCCTAGTAGCCCAATCTTACTCACTACGCCACTCATTATGGCCGCTACGTGAGGCGGGGACTCACCGTAGACTAGTGGAGCCCACGAGTGTAGTGGGAAGAGTGCTTGCTTAGCAGAGAAGCCAAATACTAGTACTATAGAGAGCAGTGGGCCTACAGGTAGCTGTAATCCCGGATTTGCTATGTCTGTAAATAGAGACTCGTAAAGTCCTCTTTGAGTAGCGAGTATAGCCCAGAGTGTTAGTAGAGACACGTCGCTTGGCGCAATAGACATTACTAAGTACGTCGCGGAGACTCTTATGTTCTCGTAGCCTCGCTCTAGTGTAATAGCTGTGAAGGCTATCATCACGTCTGCGAGTAGCCAGTAGACTAGGAGCTCTAGTAGTGTACTACTAGAGAGTAGCAGAACTATCACTGCAGACACGGCATTTATTACTAGTTTCACCTGACTCGTCGCGCCGTACATGTACCTGTAGTACCCAGTACTGTGAAGCGACACTGTTGTGGTGACTACGCACGCTAGTAGGAGTAGTACTAACTGGTAGTCTGGTAGTGTGAGTAGCCCTGTAAACGTGTATATGAGTGGTACTCCGAGGAGCCCGAGTGTACTCAGTACTTTACTGAGTCTGGGGTTTCTATCTGAGAGTAGAGAAGAGAGAGTAGTTAGCAGGACTATGAGTGCTGTGTAGTGCACCTTGATGAGAGTGCTCACGCGGTGGTCACCCCTCCGCCTCTAAGTGGTGTTCTCGCAACTTGAACCACAAAGTACGTGGTAGCAAGTGGTAGTGGTGTTAACAGAGCACTAATTGAGGCTAGTTGGAGATACCCCATTACGTAGAAGAGTAGTGGTGTAGCAACAATACTACTTACTCCCAGCAGTAGGACTGGTAACTGGTGTAGTGTGCTCACAGTCCTCACTTCTAGCAGTGGTCTCCGCGGCTGAGTGTAGTAGAGTCTCATGTACTTTACTCCCACAGCGGTAGATAGGATCACGTAGAGCGCGAGTAGGGCGATAGCTAGGACTACTAGTGGGCTTACTGTAGCGGTGGTTAGCGCTATGTAGGCGTAGCCGAGCTTGGCTACAAATCCAATTGTCCCGGGCACGCCTATTAGTGAGAGCACGGATACTACTCCCCCTATTGAGGATAAGGGCAGTGACTTCGCTAAGTTGTGCAGTAAGTGTAAATACCTATTTTCGTAGAGAACTTCGAAGAGCCCTGCCTCGCAGAAGAGAGCAGACTTGTACGTGGCCTGAGTTAGTATTCCGATGAGGAGTAGTGTGAGAGCCTGTTGCGACTCTGTGAGCAGGTAGAGTGAGAGAACTGCTAGTATAAACCCATTTGTTAAAATAGTCCCGTATGCTAGTAGCTTCTTGACGTCTCTCTGAGACAACGCCTCTAACCCCCCGTACAGCACAGAGGAAAAGCCGAGAACTAGTAGTGCTAGTACGAGAGGTCCTCTGAGCTCTTCTACGTCAATAAAGCCTAGTACTTTGTAGAGGCCGTAAAATCCCAGTGAAACTGTAAACCCGCTCAGCGAGGCTGAGGCTGGTGAGGGTGCTACTGAGTGAGCGCTCGGCAGCCAGAAGTGTAGTGGTGTAATAGCGGCTTTTGTTAAGAAGCCTAGTAGTATGAGTGGGAGCACAGCGTAGTGTACTGGGACTCTACTCGTGATCTCGGTGAAGGGCTCTAGTAGTACCTGCGGGTTCACTCCGAGCGCAAAGAAGCTCGCGACTACGAGCGTGAACACTGAGAGTTCATATGTAGCTGTGGACGTTAAGAGAAATCCACGGGAGGATGTGAGGGGTCCTTCTAGCGAGTGCTCTTCTCCTAGTCTTATGAGAGTAAAGCCCAGTATCTCCACGAATGTCCACGCGGATATGAGTGTAATTATGTTTGGCGCTGCGTAGGTCGCTACTAGCGCGTAGAGAAAAGAGTCCACGAGGAGTTCAAGTTCTCTTGGGTAGCGGAGAGACATAGCGTAGAGTGGCGTGTAGAGTGATATTAGTAGTGAGAGCGCTGTGAAGAATGATGAGAGAATGTACGAGGCTGTGTCTATGGCGCGAACGTAGTACAGTGCTAGAATTAGGACTAGTAGTAAGGTGTAGCCGGCTACTTTTAACACTGCTTTGTGCGAGTACTTGGCAGCCTTGTGAGAGAGTAGCGTGAGTACTAGTGATATTGTAAACAGCGCTATCGCTAGTGCTATTTGAATCATGTAGCCGCCGCACCGAGCTACTTGAACTCGTACTCGAAGCGAGCTCTAGCCATAGTCTCCGCTGTCCTCTTCTTAGTCAACATGAACACGAGCGCCTCTTCGCCGTACAGTATCGCCTCAGCCGGGCAAATAGCGCTACAAGCCGGCTCGAGGCCCTCTCCTCTGAGGTCTCTGCACAAGTGGCACTTTACGGCTGTTCTACTAGTCTTGTCTAGCTCTGGTATTCCAAATGGGCACGCGTACAGGCAGGAGAGGCAGCCAATACACCTGCTCTCTATGACGTACACGGCGCCGTCTCGATCTCTGGTCATAGCCCCAGTCGGACACGCCTCTATGCAGGGGGCTCTACTGCAGTGCATACACGAGACTGGCACGTCTAGTCCTATAGGCGTCCTGTAGACTACTATGAAGGGCCTTCCGTGAATGAATTCACAGGCGGCCTCGCAGGCCCCGCAGCCAATGCACACTCCCAAGTCTATTACTCTGATGTATCTCGGAGCTGGGTTATGAGGTGTGTTCACGCGCCTCACCTCTGAATGGGGGCCACTAGTCTCTGTGCTGTGAACCAGTTGTGCATGTACCTGGCTGTGCGCAGGCCACTCCTTATAGCTGGCCCGATTCTACTCGGACCCTGCACGACGTCTCCGGCCGCGAATACTCTGGGCACTCTTGTCTGCATGAGCTCGCTTACTACTATAGTGCCGCTCTTACTGTCTAGTTGTATTCCTATTTTCTCGGCTGTCTTAGCTGTCAGCGGAGGCGTCGGTGCTTCTCCAGTAGCGAATAGCACTAAATCAGCCTCGAGCACGAACTCGGCGCCAGGTATTGGCACAGGAGTTGGTCTTCCGCTCTCGTCTGGAGGGCCGAGTTGCATTTTCTGTAGCTTAATGGCCTTCACTGTATAGTTCTCCGTGACTACTTCTAGTGGCGAGACGAGCTCCATGAACTCTACTCCCTCGCGCTTCAACTTCTCGATCTCGTAAATGCCGGCCGGGGCTTCCCTAATAGTCCTCCTGTACACGAGGTACGTCTCGGCGCCGCTTCTCAGCCCCCTCTCAGCGGCGTCTACCGCGCTGTAGCCACCCCCGATCACAACGACTCTCTTACCAGTAGGCGGCTTCTTACTAGTGAAGCCCAGCTCGTGTAGCCTCCACTCGTAGAGGTACTGTAGTGCAGTGTAAACGCCCTTAGCGTTGTGGCCCGGTATTTTCGGGATTTTAGACGACCATGTGCCGGTGGCTATTAGCACCATGTCGTACTCGTTCACCAGGTCCTCGAGGGGTACTACTTTCTCTGCGAAATCGTCGCCCTCCTCGTGTACTGAGGGGTCGCTGTGCACTTTAACTCTGGTCACGAATTTCACTCCGAACTTCTCCTCTAGCTCGCGGACACCCCCGAGGACTCTCTCTGGTGGTATCCGCCAGGGGGGTATTGAGAAGAGCATTAGTCCTCCTGGGAGTGGGAGCTTGTCGTAGACGTCTACCTCGTAGCCTTCACACGCGAGAAACCCGGTGGCAGAGAGCCCGGCGGGCCCCGCTCCAATAACGGCTACTCTCGCGTTCACGCCTCTCTTCTTTTCTCTGCACATGAATGTGAACCGCATGTACTCGCCCACGGGTAAGCACGCTCCTGCCTCAGTTCTCTTGGAGAAAATACACGCCAATACTTAAATACCATTATGTCCTGTACAGGCACTAATTGCTATCCCAGATATATCCCACTACTCCGAGTTGAACAGGCCTCCAGGTGCTTTTAGACTAGTTTAACTAGTCTACTTTTTAAGGTATACTTTAATATGAGAGCACCGCGAAGTCGAGAGGTGTGTCTAGTAAGTGGCTGTGAAAGCGCTGTTTCTCGATGTGGATGGGACGCTGACTGTTGACAGGAAGGGCTACGAGCTCGAATTAGACGCTGTGAGAGATCTGAAGCTCGCTGTGCGCAGGGGGATTATCGTCTCGCTCGTCTCTAGTAATGCTCTCCCCATTGTAGTGGGATTGGCTAGATATATTGGTCTAAATGGCCCCGTGATAGGGGAGTCTGGCGCTCTAGTTTACTCTCAACAGTGGGGTATTGTAGAGCTCGGTGACAGGCCCGCTCGCGAGCCCTACAGAGCAGTGCTCAGCGAGTTTAGCGAGTGCGTGGAGGGCTCGTGGCAGAACTTGTTTAGAGTGTACGACCTCGCCTTGAAGATTAGGAGTGAGTGTAGGAGCGAGGAGAGACGTGTATTTGAGCGCGTTAAGAGCTTTGTGGAGTCTAGGTACCCCGGCTTCACAGTGGAGTACAGTGGGTACGCTCTACACGTTCACAGTGCGTCTGTTAGTAAGAGGAGGGCTGTTCTCTACGTGCTCGAGAGGCTTGGAGTGAGCCCTGAGGAGGCTGGCGGTGTTGGCGATAGTCTAGTAGACGCGTCTTTTCTCAGCGTACTAGGCTACTCGGCGGCCGTGTCTAACGCGGACGAGGAGTTGAAGAGAGTCGTCAAGTACACTCTGAGCAACCCGAGCGGCAGGGGAGTCGTGGAGTTCATTGAGAGAATACTGAGCAGAGCTGTGTGAAGGAGAGCGGCGGCCCTAGACTCGGCACTACTAAAAGTATAATAGGCTCTCACTGCATAGCGCCTCCAGGCCCGCGGTTAAGCGGCGGCGGCGTCGCGTTGACGCCGGGCGTAGCCCGGCGAGTGATACAGCGGCCTCCAGCCGCGGGCACAAACCACGAGTTGCTGAGTCAGAAAGTATTTAAACCCTCTAATCAGAAGTATAGTAAGGACTCTCACACTGAGAGATGGGGACTCGAGAAGCTAGGGGGGCCTACCCCCTAGTCCTCGAGTCCGACGAGGGAGCCGGCTCCACACACACCCTAGTAGTTCCGGGCGCCCCTCAGCGGCCGTAACTCCGGTTGATCCTGCCGGCCCCGACCGCTATCGGGGTGGGGCTAAGCCATGGGAGTCGTACGCCCCGCCGCCGCGGGGCGTGGCGGACGGCTGAGTAACACGTGGCTAACTTACCCTCGGGAGGGGGATAACACCGGGAAACTGGTGCTAATCCCCCATAGGGGAGGGCGCCTGGAAGGGTCCCTCCCCGAAATGGCGTAGCAGGGGTTATCGCCGCTACGTTGCCCGAGGATGGGGCTGCGGCCCATCAGGTAGTTGGCGGGGTAAAGGCCCGCCAAGCCGAAGACGGGTAGGGGCCGTGAGAGCGGGAGCCCCCAGATGGGCACTGAGACAA
>Ga0080008_121081_pt1 | contig 12210 bp, 12 predicted proteins | sample ConCONMetagenome_FD_69211 | JGI IMG/M metagenome (GOLD analysis project Ga0080008, IMG submission 69211) | Hot spring microbial streamer communities from Conch Spring, Yellowstone National Park, USA - CON_C (SPADES assembly) (version 2) | ecosystem: Environmental > Aquatic > Thermal springs > Hot...
AAAGTCCCTCAAGCCCAGTGCCCCGTGTGAGCCAAAGAATTATAGTCTCCACCAAGTCCCCCAGGTGATGGGCAGTTGCCACCAGGTCATAACCTTCCCTTTTTCTCACTTCCTCAAAGAGCCTGTATCTTTCCTCCCTTGCGGTTGCCTCTATATTGCCTCCTCTTTTTTTGGCTAAACTTGGCACATCCACCCTCTCCACAAAGAGCTCTAAGGAGTATTTTTGGGCGAAACTTCTTGCAAAGTTCTCATCCCTGTAAGATTCTTCTCCTCTCAAAAGGTGGTTTATGTGTAAAAGGGCTAAGCGTTTGATTTTTAAAGGCTCTTTTAACCTTTGCAGGGCTACCGCTAAAGAGGAGGAGTCTATACCCCCAGAGAAAGCCACAAGAACAGCACTGTTGGGAGGGATCAGCTTTACCTTTCTTTGCAGGGTTATAACCTTCCTCAGAAGGCTATGGTATGCCATTACCTTATGAAGTTATACCTTTTTTTAAGGTGGGCGAGAAGGTTCCGCTTGAAGCCTCAACTATTTCTTTACGGTTCATCTCTATCCGGTAGCCCTCCCTAGGCACACCCTTTTCCTGCAACTCAAGACCGAAGAGTTTTCTCTTGTGTAAAGAATGCAAAGGTGTGGTTTTCATAGAAAAGCTATTTTAAAGCTTTGATTCAACTCTATGTATGAGCCAAAATACTACTCCCAAGACCAAAATCACAAGTTTATTTTTTCCTTGTGCCTTTCCCTTACCTCTTCGCTGGAAAGATATTCGCCCGTATCTGGGAAATTTTCAAGGTGTCTGTAAAATTCCTTTACAAGCTCTTCCTTATACCTTTCACCTATCCAAGAGACCCTGCGTAGGCTTTCCTCGCCCTCCTCAGTCCAGTTGTAATGAACTTTGGGCTCTACTATGGTTAAGCGGTAGGCTATAGCCTTTTCAGTAAGTTTCAAATGTGGAGGTAATGTTTTACCCGACGTATGATATAATAAAAGGCATAGGGAGAATGCCAAAAAGATTTACGCTTTTTTTAAGTGTATTTTTAGCTACGCTGTTTGGTTGCGGTCCATCTTCAAAAGACAACTACGTATACATCATTCCCCTTTACTCTTATCCAGTGGGAAGGTATGAGCAAGAATGGCAAAGGCTATACAATCTAAGAACAGTAAATGATGTTTTTGTGATCGTTAATGCGAGTAATGGTCCAGGCGGATATACCGATCCAAACTTTCTAAATGCTATAACTACGCTAAAGTCAAGAGGCTTTAAAGTAATTGGCTATGTTTTGACATTTTACGGAAGCAGAAGCTTAGAAGATGTTAAAAACGACATGGATAAGTGGTTAAATTTTTATGGATCGGAAAGAATTGATGGCTTTTTTATCGATGAAGTCGCAGAAAATTACGATTATTATAGAGAAGTTTTCCAACACGCAAGGAGCAGGAATAAGCTGGTAGTTTTAAATCCCGGAACTAACATAAATGCAAGATTTTTTACCATAGCAGATAAGATCGTAGTTTTTGAAGATTCGTTGAAAAAGTTTGAGAACTTTCACTACGCCAATTACGCAGGACTTGACCCTAAAAGGGTTTGCACTATAGTTTATGAAACTCCGCAAGATAAGGTTTCCTATGTAGAAAACAAGGCAAAACAAAATAACAGTAGGTGTTTATACATACACGACAGAGGTCTTACCTGGGACTTATACTTTTACCTTAGTCCCTACCTGAGATAGTGTTATAATCTATAAAACCATGGCGAAGTGTTATGTTTGCGGAAAGACTACCAAGGTAGGAAGAAGTGTGACCTTCTCCGGAGAGAGAAACCCGAGACTTTTTAAGGCTAACCTTCATAGGGTTAAAGCGGTGATTGAAGATGGCACCGTAAAAAGGATATACGTTTGCACCAAGTGTCTAAAGGCGGGTAAGGTAGTTAAGGCGGTAAAGTTCTCTTAGTCTAATGCCTATAAGATTTCTTACTGCTGGTGAGTCTCACGGCAGGGGTTTAATCTGCATAATAGAGGGTTTGCCCGCCAACCTGGAGCTCTCTTCAGAGTATATAAACAGGGAATTAGAAAGAAGGCAGAGGGGCTACGGCAGAGGGGGCAGAATGAAGATAGAAAAGGACAGGGTCCAGATCCTTTCGGGTGTAAGGTTTGGCAAGACCCTGGGTGGTCCTATAGCCCTCTTCATTGAAAACAAGGATTGGGAAAACTGGAAGGAGAAAATGGCGGTGGAGGGGGAAAGACCGGATACCGCAGTTCCCTTCACAAGACCAAGACCGGGACACACAGACCTCGCAGGTGGTATAAAGTACAACCAGCGGGACCTTAGGAATATACTTGAGAGGGCCTCTGCCCGAGAAACTGCCTGTAGGGTTGCCTTGGGGGCGGTGTGCAAGAGATTTTTGGAAGAACTTGGCGTCTTTGTGGGAAGTTATGTAGTTAGCATAGGTCCATTGTGTCCTCCTATAGAGGAGCGGGACTTAATAAAAAGGCATCAATTGGCAGAACAGTCGGAGGTTAGGTTTCCAGACCCAAGCAAAGATAAGGAGTTTATGGAATTGATAGATAGGGCAAAGGAGATGGGTGAAAGCTTGGGGGGTGTTTTTGAAGTTTTTGCGGTTGGTGTGCCCCCTGGGCTCGGCAGTCATGTGCACTGGGACAGAAGGCTGGACGGAAGGATCGCCCAGGCTATGATGAGCATTCAGGCTATAAAGGGAGTGGAAATAGGGCTTGGCTTTGAGGCAGCCAAAAGGTTTGGCTCTGAGGTCCATGATGAGATCGGCTACAGAGAAGGTGAAGGATACTTTAGGTATTCCAACAACTTGGGAGGTTTGGAGGGTGGCATAACCAACGGCATGCCTATAATTGTGCGATGTGCCATGAAGCCCATACCCACCTTAACCAAACCTCTCAGGAGCGTGGATGTTTTAACGAAAGAAGAAGTAAGGGCGGGAAAAGAGAGAACAGATGTGGTGGCAGTGCCCGCTGCGTCGGTGGTGGGTGAATCTGCCTTGGCTTTAGTTTTGGCGGATGCCTTCCTTGAGAAGTTGGGCGGAGACTTTATGGAAGAGATAAAGGAAAGGTATAGAATTTACTTAGAACATGTTAAAAGTTTTTGAAGAAATAGGCAAGGCGACCCTTCTAACCTTCTGGGCTATATTTTTTCTGTTTAAAAATCCTCCAAGATTGAACCACTTTATAAAACAGCTCACCTACTTGGGGGCAGAAACCACCCCGGTGGTGCTAATAACTTCCCTGTTTAGTGGTGGCGTTATAGCTTTGCAAACCTACAGCACCTTTCACAAGTTCAACGCAGAATTTCTAATAGGGGCAGTGGTAGCCCTCTCCATGGGTAGAGAGCTTTCTCCAGTGCTTACCGCCCTTATGGTAGTTGCACGTGTTGGCTCTGCTATGACCGCTCAGATAGGAACCATGCGCATAACAGAGCAGATAGACGCTTTAGAGGTAATGGGTATTGACCCTCGGAGCTATCTTATCACACCACGGATAGTGGCTGGGATGCTTGGCGTTCCAATGCTAACCGTTTTGTCCAACATAGCGGGCATCTTTGGTGGATGGTTTGTGGCGGTAAAGCTCTTTGGAGTTAACGAATATCTATTTTGGGAGAAGATGAAGGACCTCACTGAACTGCATGACTTTTTAGGCGGACTATACAAGGCTACCTTCTTTGGTTTTATCATTACCGCAGTTAGCTGTTATTTTGGCTTTTACACAAAAGGTGGTACCGAAGGTGTTGGAAGGGCTACCACCAACAGCGTGGTTGCATCTTCTATGTTGGTGCTAATATCCGACTACTTCTTGACAGCGATAATTTTTTGATATAATTATTATCTCTACTCTATATAAAGGGGCGGTAGCTCAGTGGGAGAGCGCCTACTTGGCGTGTAGGAGGTCGGGGGTTCAAATCCCCTCCGCTCCACCAAAAACTACTTCTTTTTTGGCAAAAGGGCAAAGGTCAAAAAGTTTCCTTCCTTTTTGGGTGGTCCCTCAAGTTGCCCGCAGTCTGAGAGTTCTTCTACGATCCTATTGACCAATCTATCTCCCAGCTCTGGATGGGCATTTTCCCTACCTTTGAACCTTATTCTAACCCTCACCTTGTCCCCATCTTCCAAGAATTCCCTCATGTGCTTTAGTTTTACCTTAAGGTCGTGCTCATCGATACGCAAAGAAAGGTTAATATCCTTTACTTCCATAGAGTGTTCCCTTTGTTTCTTCCTTGCCTCCTTTTCTTTCTTTTTTAGTTCATACATAAACTTTCCGTAATCTAACAACTTACAAACGGGAGGGTTGGCGTTTGGGGCTACTTCCACCAGGTCCAACCCTCTTTCCTCCGCAATTTTTAAAGCCTCTTGAAGCGGTACTATGCCTATCTGCTTTCCATCTTGGTCAATAAGCCTAACTTCCTTTGCCCTTATTTGCCTGTTTACCCTATACTCCATCTACACCTCCAAAAGTTTTTATTAGAATGAAAGTTGAAAGCAAAAAGTTTATAAACAGAAGGCCTGTAGATAACAAAGAAAGTCTCCTGAACTTAACTCTCTTGGGATGATTGTAATCAATCTGGTCTATATCCCCCAACCCCCTTTTGAGATTTTTCAGATAGAAAGACAACCCTACGTTCAACACCAGACCAACCATAAGCAGGAGCGCATATACTTTTTCATCAGCTATTAAAAGATAGAACAAAATCATAAAAAATGCAAGTTTGTAAAACCTCCAGAGAATCCTTCCATAAAATCTACCCGCAAGGTTTTTGTCCTTTTCGGTCCGCAAGAGAACAGGTGCTACCAAAAAGACTATGGAAAACAGCGTACCTGTGTAAAGGGAAAGGATAAGCTTTTCAAACATCAAAAAGTTCCCTTACCTTTTTGGGAATAGATGTTAGTCTGCCCCCTTTAACAAAGCAGTGCATAGTTCTTCCCTCCGCCCTCAGACTGTCATCTACAGACACCCAGTAGCTAAAGCTGAAAAAATACCTGTCCATACTATTCAATTTTATCTCCACGCACACCTCTTCATCGTAAAAGATAGGCTTCTTAAACCTACATTCTGCCTCCAAAAGGACCACCTCGTAGCCCTCTTCCCTAAGTTTGGAGTAGGGAATCCCCAGACTTCTGAGTAGCTCGCCCCTTGCCTCTTCAAAGAGCCTGAAGTAGTTTGAATGATGCATAACACCCTGTGCATCCGTTTCGTAAAATTGTACCCTCCTTCTGTAGATCACTTTGCGAGAACCCTCTGCACCTCAGCTATATCTGTTATTCCTCTACGCACCTTCAGTATTCCTGCCTCATAGAGGGTACGCATACCTTTCTTTTTAGCAAGATCTCTTATGTCTTCGGCGGTGGCACCTTTAACGATAAGCCTTCTCATTTCCTCGTCTACCTCTAAAATCTCATGAACTGCGGTTCTTCCTCTGTAGCCAGTTCCATTACATTCATCACACCCCTTTGGATTAGCCTTGTATATTGTTATATCTTCGTTCAAGCTTTTCAACACCCCCATTCTAACCAAAGCCTCCTTCGGGTTATCATCTACAAGCTTACACTTGGGACACAGTTTTCTTATTAACCTTTGTGCTACCACGAGTATTAGGGACGAACCCACTAAGAAAGGTTCTATACCCATATCAACAAGTCTTGTTATGGAAGAGGGAGCATCGTTGGTGTGCAAGGTGGAGAAAACCAGATGACCCGTGAGGGCTGCTCTTATACCTATCTCTGCTGTTTCCATATCCCTTATCTCACCTATGAGGATTATATCTGGGTCCTGTCTTAAGAACGCCCTAAGAACCGAGGCGAAGGTAAGCCCTATTCTTTCGTTAACCTGTACCTGATTTAAGCCGGGGATGGAAACCTCCACCGGGTCCTCTGCAGTCATTATATTAACATCGGGCTTGTTGCGCTCCATCAATGCAGCATACAAAGTAGTCGTTTTTCCCGAACCCGTCGGACCAGTTACTAAAACCATACCCCAAGGTGTCCAGATTGCCTTTCTAAACTTTTCAAGGTCATCTGGCTCAAACCCAAGGTCTCCCAATCTCACATTTAAATATTTCTCTGCTTCCTGTATTCTCATAACTATCTTTTCACCATACACTACGGGAACAGTAGAAACCCTTAGGTCTACCTTTTTATTACCTGTCTTTGCCCTTATCCTACCATCCTGGGGCTTACGTCTCTCAGAAATATCCAGATTTGCCATTATCTTAAACCTTGTAGTAAGTGCATCTTTGATATATATGGGAAACTCATGAAATATCCTTAGCACACCATCCACCCTATACCTGACTACTAGCTTTTTCTCCTGAGGCTCTATGTGTATATCTGATGCACCTAAATTTACTGCCTCCGTAATAATAAAGTTTGCAAGCCTGACTATGGGTGCTTCTCCAGCTTCTTTACTTATAGCATCCAAAGATATTTCTAATTCTGATGTTTCTATCTCTATTTCGATAACCTCGCTAATTTCCTCAAGTATGTCCTGCGTTTGTGGGTATAGCCTGTTTAGTATATCTTCTATTGTTTTTTTAGGCGCTGCGTAGGAGACTATGTTGTCGATCTTGCTGGTAAATCTGAGTTCATTTATAGCAGATTGGTTGAAAGGATTGACCATAACTACAGTTAGCTTGCCGTCTTGGTAAGAAACTGGTGCAATTAAATGCTTTTTTAGGATATCTTGAGGTATTTTGTTGAGGATCTCGGCAGGTATGTTTATGTTTTTTAAATCGCCTTTCCATAGCTTTTGTGGTGTATATCTTGTGTAAAAATTCAAAAGTTTTTCGTCATCCATAAAACCAAGTCTTAGAAGGGTTGTTATAATGTCTTCGTTCTTCTCTTTTGAAGAGATCGCTTTTTGGACCTGGTCTTTTGTTATGTATCCGAGCTTGCTGAGAAACTCTAAAAGCTTTGCCTCATCCATAGCTTTCCTCCTCAGAGGGGAAGCTTCCACTTTCTACATCCCTTTTGAACTCTTCCAAGGCCTTCCTAAAAAGCTCCGCAGAGTTCAGGTATCTCCTGACAAACTTTGGTTTTATGTCTTCCACTAACCCCACAAGGTCGTAAAAAACAAGAACTTGCCCGTGGCAGTAGGGTCCCGCCCCTATGCCTATCGTTATAGACCTAGCAGATTCTGTGAGCTCCTTAGCAAGCTCTGTGGGCATTGCTTCAAGCACTATCATAAAGGCACCCGCTTCTTCTAATATTTTAAAATCCTTCTTAACTCTTTCCGCCTCCTCCTCCTTACCAACAACCCTGTAGCCTCCTATTGTGTTTATCTTCTGAGGAGTAAAACCCAGATGCCCAACCACAGGAATGCCTATGCGTACAAGCTTATAAACCAAATCCGCTATCTCCTCTCCTCCTTCTAACTTAACTGCATTGGCTCCACCTTCCTTTATTAGCCTACCGCAATTTTCAATGGCTTTTTCCACGCTAACTTGATAGCTCATAAAGGGCATATCTGCTATAATAAAGCTTTCCTTTGCGCCCCTTCGGACTGCCTTTGTGTGATAGATCATTTCCTCTACGGTGACCTCTAAGGTGGAGTCTTTCCCCTGAAAAACCATACCCAAAGAATCACCTACCAGTATGCAATCTATACCAACCTGTTCGCACAGTTTGGCAGAGAGATAGTCGTAAGTGGAGATCATAGTGATCTTTTGTCCCTTTTCCTTTTTATTGAAAAGGGTCCGAATGGTGGTTTTCATTAACTGCTACCCTCTTGTGTAGCTACCTCTGCTTCTATGGTGTTCAAGGCATTGACCAGCTTACTAGCCAAAGTTCTGATGGATTCAAGGTTTTGCATATCTCTAAGTTCTCTTATCAAAGGAAAGAGAATCTCCAAAAGTTTGTCCTTCTGAGGTCCCTCTCCTACCTTTATCTGATAAGCCCCTGCCACCAGAGGGTTCATAATAGCCTGCATCAACTCTTTTACTTGACGTTTATCTTCCGCTGTGCTCAGAGCTTGCAGTTCTGTGTATATTTTCTTCAAAAGCCCTATGCCAAGCTCAAACTCCTTTGACATTATACTCCTCCTCTAGGTTTCCTCTTATTGATAACTGCAACCCTTTTTATTATACCAAGACATAGAGACACCAAGACACCTTTTGAACAATATTTTAAAACTTAACGCTGACCGCTACACCATGAAGCTTTCCATAAGGAAATCTGTAAAACTCCACGAAATTTGGTGTGATAAGCTTTAGAAAACTGAAAAGTTTCCAGATTAATTTATCTGTGTATGTGTATTCAACTCCATAGAATACTTTCAACTCCACACGGTACATTAGGAACTAGGGCTTGAAACCCTATCGGTGAAGGAGTTTGCCACCTTTCAACTCCACACGGTACATTAGGAACCGAGGGGGTGGTAAAAAAGGAGGGAAAAGGGGGAAACTTTCAACTCCACACGGTACATTAGGAACAGGTGCAGCTATGAAGGTAGATATTTTGGTTGTCCATAACGACCTTTCAACTCCACACGGTACATTAGGAACATAGCAGATAAGACTAAACTTGCAACTGAGAGATTCTTCTTTCAACTCCACACGGTACATTAGGAACAAGTTCATAAGTTTGTGCGTAAAAAAGGTTTTAATGTAGAAACTTTCAACTCCACACGGTACATTAGGAACGTAAGGTGCGGTATCAACTGCACCTTACCCTTCCCACCTTTCAACTCCACACGGTACATTAGGAACACCCAAACTCGGGAAGACAGAGATAGTCCTTACCCTCCTTTAAACTCCACACGGTACATTAGGAACAAGTCCGATGCCGCCTATTGAGTTAAAGCCAGAAGACCTTTCAACTCCACACGGTACATTAGGAACTCTGAGCCTTTGACTTTCATGAGAGCCTTCCAAGTCGCTTTCAACTCCACACGGTACATTAGGAACCCTGCCTGCGAAGACCTCAGCTTATACTCAAACTTTTCTTTCAACTCCACACGGTACATTAGGAACAAGGAATTGGATGGACCATTCCAGAGAGAATTTGGAACTTTCAACTCCACACGGTACATTAGGAACGCCCTGCAAAACTGTTTTGCAGGCCCAGCTCCAAAGGCTTTCAACTCCACACGGTACATTAGGAACCGGAAACTTCTGAACAAGCTTCACCTCGTAGAACCCAGCTTTCAACTCCACACGGTACATTAGGAACGTTTGGATAGGCATTCCCTACAGGTTCAGGAGGGTTGCTTTCAACTCCACACGGTACATTAAGAACCGAGGCCAGATCCCAAGAGTGGGGGTTGGCTAATAACTTTCAACTCCACACGGTACATTAGGAACGCTTTGATTTTGTCTTTGCTTTCGTAAGCTTTGATTCTTTCAACTCCACACGGTACATTAGGAACAAAAGTTCCAGCATTTAGTTAACCCTCTTGCATTTTCCTTTCAACTCCACACGGTACATTAGGAACTCAAAACGACTATGCTTTGCTTTCTGTAGTTTTAGAGGCTTTCAACTCCACACGGTACATTAGGAACCTCATAGGCATACGTGCTTAACTTCACTCCATAAGACTTTCAACTCCACACGGTACATTAGGAACTTCCGCTATCCTGATTTTGCCCTTTCTTCCCATGTAGTCTTTCAACTCCACACGGTACATTAGGAACCCTTTTGGAAACACCGCTAACAAGCAACGACATCTCTTTCAACTCCACACGGTACATTAGGAACTACCCAGCCATCCCTCAACATGGGTGAAGCCCAAAGCTTTCAACTCCACACGGTACATTAGGAACGTTTTTGAAGACAAAGTTTATTATGTTGTTAATAACAGACTTTCAACTCCACACGGTACATTAGGAACCATCACAAACGCCTCACAAAGTTCACTCCAAGCGACCTTTCAACTCCACACGGTACATTAGGAACTTCTTGCAGGAGGAAAAGGAAAGGGCAAGCAGGCTGCTTTCAACTCCACACGGTACATTAGGAACGTGGTTTTCAAGGCCCGAAATGCAAGATAAAACCAACTTTCAACTCCACACGGTACATTAGGAACCCGTAGGTTATGTGGATGAGGTAGGGAATTTTGTGGCTTTCAACTCCACACGGTACATTAGGAACTTACTAAAAACTACTCGTTAGTGAAGTATGAACCTGCTTTCAACTCCACACGGTACATTAGGAACGGAGATTTTAAAGGAGGTTCGCCTTCTCCTTCAAGAGGCTTTCAACTCCACACGGTACATTAGGAACTTCCAGAACCTGTTTGCCCAGCCACAAAAAAGTGATCTTTCAACTCCACACGGTACATTAGGAACATGGCAAGATAGCCTTAGAGTTTGAGTTGTATCCGCCTTTCAACTCCACACGGTACATTAGGAACTATTGCTTGTTTCAGTAGTTTTGCTGTTTCAATCGTCTTTCAACTCCACACGGTACATTAGGAACACTTACAATAGAAACTTTCACAGCTGGAACTCTTGCCTTTCAACTCCACACGGTACATTAGGAACTAAAACCTCACCCCACCGTGCCGTGGGCGGGTGCGGCTTTCAACTCCACACGGTACATTAGGAACTTCACTGTAAATTCTTTCCAAAGCAAGATATTTGGTCTTTCAACTCCACACGGTACATTAGGAACCAGGGAGATAAAACCTCTTCCGTGGCAGTTAGAGGCCTTTCAACTCCACACGGTACATTAGGAACGACTACAAAAAAGCTTTAGAGTATGCTACTTACAAAAACATCTTTCAACTCCACACGGTACATTAGGAACGCGGTATTTAAAGCCACCAAAAACAATATTAAAGGCTTTCAACTCCACACGGTACATTAGGAACTGAAGCTGTTCTCAAAAGCATCACTAAAACACTTGACTTTCAACTCCACACGGTACATTAGGAACTCCTGTGTCTTCTATATAGTAAATCAAAATGTATTCCTTTCAACTCCACACGGTACATTAGGAACGCTTTGATGTGTCCTGCTATGCTGCGGGAAAGACAACTTTCAACTCCACACGGTACATTAGGAACGTGCAATGATAACAAGTATCCTGGACAGCACAAGTAAACTTTCAACTCCACACGGTACATTAGGAACTCAAAGTAGATGTCCCGCAGAATTTCATAGACCTTCCTTTCAACTCCACACGGTACATTAGGAACTACTCAAAAAGCTTTAGCCTTTTGCCAAACTCCATCCTTTCAACTCCACACGGTACATTAGGAACAATTTCCCTTTGAACGCAACGCCTACACTGGCTACTCTTTCAACTCCACACGGTACATTAGGAACTCAAAAAACCGCCTGCCCATTAAATCACCGTTGTTTGCTTTCAACTCCACACGGTACATTAGGAACCATCGTAGAATTTACAGATGAGGAGGACTACGAAGAGTTTCTTTCAACTCCACACGGTACATTAGGAACCCCTCCCCCGCCTCCTTTTTTTTTCATTGAGAGAAACTTTCAACTCCACACGGTACATTAGGAACTTTCCATCCCTTGATGTCCAAGCCAAAGCCAAATGAAACTTTCAACTCCACACGGTACATTAGGAACACCTCTCCAAAAGCGGAATCCACAGCCCCTACGGACAGCTTTCAACTCCACACGGTACATTAGGAACCCACCATCGTGGCTGGCGGCCGCCAGCTTTATCAGGCTTTCAACTCCACACGGTACATTAGGAACTAACCCGTTTGGCAGTTAGTTTTAGCCCTTTGTCTATGCTTTCAACTCCACACGGTACATTAGGAACCCCACTTTTACACCGTAATCTCTCTCCTCAATAACACTTTCAACTCCACACGGTACATTAGGAACTCAAGGGCACCCTTGTGCCTCCGCTTAAAGCAGTAATCCTTTCAACTCCACACGGTACATTAGGAACATTACACCACTTGTATTCTTGTCTCGTATTGCATTGCTTTCAACTCCACACGGTACATTAGGAACCCCAAACGACCACATTAACTAAAATAAGACATATCAATAATTTTGTCAAGGGGGTACCCCTTTCAAATGAAGTTAATTTTCCGAAGTCCGAGATCATGCAAAGTTGAGTCTGTTGTTATTAAATTTAAACTCTTGTCTCCCAACGCTTTCTGCCACTGACCATAATTACGGCATTACGGCATTACATAATTACGGCTTTACGGTGAGACTGTCTGCCAAAGAGCTTGAAAATCAAAACTTTCTCCCTACTAAAATTGAGATTTTCAAAATAA
>Ga0080008_147506_pt1 | contig 12159 bp, 8 predicted proteins | sample ConCONMetagenome_FD_69211 | JGI IMG/M metagenome (GOLD analysis project Ga0080008, IMG submission 69211) | Hot spring microbial streamer communities from Conch Spring, Yellowstone National Park, USA - CON_C (SPADES assembly) (version 2) | ecosystem: Environmental > Aquatic > Thermal springs > Hot...
ATTTAGAAACTGGAGAGGTTAAAACTATCAAATAACAAAGGCATAGAATGTTCGACATAAAATGCATGGTCAACCGGGGATGCCTCTTGAATAAAAACAATTATAGGCGCGACCGTCCGGGGACCCAATGTTCTATTTTTGTAATGGACAAGCCTCCACCCGCCCTACACATCCTCTCCTCCGGCAAGCGATTATCTCATGCTGTTGCTCTAAACGGAATAAATGATCCCTCGCAGACGGGAGCGGAAAGTATCATGTTCTTTTCGAAGAATTTTTTACACAATAAGAGGGACACTATGAGTTTAAAGCAGATAAAAAAATTCTACGATGGACTTTCCGCTACAGCTTTTACACAATAAAAGGAATTTTATCAATAAAATAAAATAAAAGAACATTTATAATTATAATTATCTTAGCTTTTATGTTTGATATTGATATTTACCTTTGACAATTGGAATTATCTAACTTTTAATCCTTCATCAATATGTTTTATAAATGGGGAAACAAAAAGTTCAAGTACTCTTCTTTTACCAATGTTTATTTCGACAATAACACTCATCCCAGGCTTTATTTTATAAATCTTTCCGTCTTTAGTTTTTAATTCTGTAGAATTTAATTTTATATAAACAGGATATCCATCAATTCCAAATTCTCTATCCTCTATACTAAAAGGACTTACAGTCTTTACTTCTCCCTCAAGAGTTCCATATTTTTGAAAATCGTAAGTATCTACTTTAATAACACACTTTTGGCCTTCTTTAACAAATCCTATATCTTTATTTAAAACTATAGCTCTTATTATTAAGGGTGTATTTTCAGGAACTATACTAATAAGAGGTTGTCCTGGTGTTACAACTCCTCCTACAGTTTTTACCGCAAGTAAATGAACATATCCATTTACCGGTGAAGTTATAAATCTTTTACTTTTTTTAAATCGAATACTTGTAATCTCTGAAGAAAGCAAACGCTCTTTTTCGTAAGAATTTGCCATTTCTAAAAGAAGTTTTTCGTTAAAACTGTTTTTAAAAATTTCGATCTCGTGTTTTAGTCTCTCTAATCTTATCAAATTTTCTTTAATTTGATTTTCTCTTAACTCTATTTCTCTCTCTAAATTAAGCTTTTCTTTTAATTTTTCTCTATATCTATTTTCAGGAATTGCCCCTATTTCAGAAAGGGCTCTATATCGTTTTTCTTCTTCCGAAACTAATGACAAAATACTTTTTAATTTGTTAATCTCATCCTTAGTTGCATCTATCAATGTTTGAACTTCTTCCATCTCTTTTTGTTTTTGTTTTAAAGTTTCTAAGTAATAGTTTTTTTGAGATTTATAAAGTGCCATTTGAAGAGCTGAATTTTCATAATCTTGAGAAAGTTTAAAATTTTTTCCTGTAAGTAAAGATTGTACCCTTTGTTTTGTAAGAGAGTGGAAGCTTAATAATCTTTCTTTTTCTTGAATATCAGAAATTTCTACTGTAGGATCAATTTCAATTAGTATATCCCCTTCCTTAACAAAATCTCCCTCTTTTATCATTATCCTCTTTATAATTCCTATTTCCAAAGATTGTAGAACTTTTACATCTCCATCAGGAATTACCTTACCTCTTGCAGAAACAATAATATCAATTTTAAAAATATATAAAGCTATTAAGGTTATAACAATTAATAAAAAGATACTCCATAAAATAATTCTTCCAAAAGGATTAACTGGTTTTTCTTCAATTTCTGTTAATATAGGCTTAAATTCGTGATAGTCTTTCATACTAATCTTTGCTGTTTATATAAATAAGCGTATAGTCCCTTATTCTTCAATAAAATATCATGGGTTCCTATTTCAACTAATCTTCCTTTATCAAGTACCAAAATAAGATCGCATTCTTTCATAAAGGATAGTCTATGGGAGATAAATAAAATTGTTAATTTCCCTTTTAATTTTCTTAAAGTTTCGTAGATTAATCTTTCAGACTCGTAATCTAAGGCACTTGTTGCTTCATCTAAAATTAAAATTCTTGGATTTGTAATTAATGCTCGTGCAATTGCAATTCTTTGTTTTTGTCCTCCAGAAAGCGATTCTCCCCTTTCTTCAAGCTGGGAGTCATATCCCAAAGGCATTTCAGAGATAAATTCATGAGCACCAGCAAGCTTAGCTGAACTTATTATCTCTTCCATTGTAGCTTGGGGTTTTGCTATAGCTATATTTTCTTTAACTGTTCCACTAAAAAGAAAATTTTCTTGTAAAACAACACCTATTTTACTTCTTAAAAAAAGTGGGTCAATCTGTTTTATATCAACGCCATCTATAAATATAGTTCCTTCAGTTGGTAAATATAATCTTTGGATCAATTTTGCAATAGTACTTTTTCCTGAACCGCTTCTGCCAACAATTCCGACAAGCATCCCTGGTTCTATTTTAAAACTTATATTTTTTAACACTTCTGGCAAGTTAATAGAGTATCTAAAACTCACGTTCTTAAAAACAATTTCTCCTCTAATATCTGAAAGTTTAATAGTTCCCTCAGAAACTTCCGCAGGAGTATTTATAATATCTCCAAGTCTTTCAAGAGATAGTTTTGCTTGCTGAAAGTCCTGCCACATATGGACAAGTCTTAAAATCGGCATGGTTAGCTGTGATGCAAACATTTGAAAAGCAATAAGTTGACCTATGGTAAGTTTATTTTCAAATACTTTGCTCACACCAAGATAGATAACTACAAGAATCATAAGTTTTTGTAAGGTTTGAGAAACACTAAAAACTGCATTAGCAAGATTCGAAAGTTTAAAGGAAGAAAGAATATATTGTCCCAAGTGATCCTCCCAGTTTTTCATCATTTTTCCTTCAATTGCTAATGCTTTCACTGTTTGAATCCCAGTAATTGATTCAACCAAAAAAGCATGCATTTGTGCTCCTTTTTGAAATCGTTCATCTAATCTCTGTTTAATAAAAGGTGTGCTGAAATATGAAATTAAAGCTACGGTACCAGTAAAAATTAGCACAATTATCGTTAAAAATACACTATAAATCAACATTATAACTATAAACACAACAGAAAAAATTGTATCAAGCAAAAGTGTTAGAGAAATACTGGTCATAAATTGTCTTAAATTCTCGAGTTCTCTTATTCTTGCAATTATGCTTCCAACCTTCCTTGTTTCAAAGTATTTAAAGGGTAATGAAAGCAAATGCCTGTAAACCTTTGCTCCAAGGCTAGCATCAATTTTATTTGCAGTATGATAAAGTAAATAATTCCTCATAAAATTAAGTAAACCATCAAAAAGTATAACAACTAAAAAGGCTAAACCTACTACTTGAAGAGTTGAGACTGCGTAATGAGGCAAGACCTTATCAACGATAATCTGAATAAAAAGGGGGATAACCAAAGCAAAAATCTGAATAAATAAAGAGGCTAAAATTACTTCAGAGAAAGTACTTTTATATTTAAAGAATTCATTAAAAAGCCACTTAAAATTAAGATAAAATTCAGTTTGTTTAAATTTAGGATAAAGAACTATAGCTTCATATTCCCATAATTTGAGAAATTCTTCTAGTTTTGTCTGCACCGGCTTTTTCTCAAGACAGTCAAAATAGAGAATTTGATCATCTTTTACCCCTAATAAAACACTATATAACTTATTTTTTAAGACTATTATCATTGGAAGCGGATATCTTTGGATTTCTTGAAAGGATTTAAATTTTTTATATTTTGCTTTAAAACCGTGATCTTTTAAAATTCTTAAAATTTCAGGAATAGAGGCTTCTTCTACAATAAAGTATCTTCTTCTTATATTTTCAATATCTAATGAAACCGCATAAAATTTAGAAATAAGTTCAATGCTTATAAGAGCAGTATTCTTCATAAGCACGAAATTTTCCGTTTATTTCAATCTCAAGCTTCTTTTCTAAATTAGCAAGAGTATTTTTAGTTACTTTCATATCTCTTTGAATTGAAGCTATATCTTTTTTTGTTTCTAAAATTTCTAATTTACTTTTTTCACCAAGAGTATAAGCTTTTTCAGCAATATCTAAAATTTTTTGGTAATATTTCATAAGATTTTCATACCTTTTTAAGATGTTCTTAAGCTCTGTATAACTTGAATAAAAACTTTGAATTTCTCTAAATTTTTCTTGTTTTACTTGTCTTATTCTTTCTTCTTGTTTTTTTAATTCAAGAAGAGCCTTTTGTTTTTCGAAATATAATCGACCTCCATCAAAAATTGGCATAGAAAGAAAAATCCCAGCGATAAAAGCTGTTTTTTTAAAATTATCAAGTGCTTCCTTAAAACTATAATAACTACTACCATAAAGGTCGTATCTTGTATAGAGAATAACCTCGGGTAAGAAATTTCGCTTTACCATCTTTAATCTATCTTCCAGAGCCTCTTTTTGCTTTAATTGAGCTTTAAACTCGGGAAAAGTTTCTATATCTGGTTCAACAAATTTAAAATTGCCTTTTAATTCAATCTCTTGAAAGGTGTCTTCATGGCTAAATTTTCTGCCTGTTAACTCAGAAATTTTTAAGAGCGCTATTTGATATTGTCTTGTTAATTCAGTTTGCTCTTTAAGCATAGCCTCAATCTGAGCTTCTGTTTTTAAAATCTCTTCATAAGAAATTTCGCCTTTTTTATACATCGATTTTTTCAAAGATTGGATTTCTTTTAACTGATTAAGTATGATATTGCTATAGTCAAGCTTTATTTGCGCTTCTAATAACGCAGAATATGAATCCAATACTTCTTTTATTAATCTTTTTAATTCAGTTTGACAATCATAAATTAAGTAATCTTTCAATTTTTTGTAATAGTTTATTTCTGGAAGTTTTTTATACCAGTTTGATAAATAATACTCTCCAGTTACATAGAATACGGTTCTCCATTCATCAGGCTGTCCCCCTATAACCTGCCCTCCTGCTGTTATAAAACCTGTTCTTTTGGTTAAGTTTTCAAACTTTTCAATTCTATTACCAACTGAAATCTGCGGTAAAATGTTTGCGTAGGATTGTTTATAACTTAAAGAAGAAATTCCAATATCATAAGATTTAGCTCTTAAAATTGGAGAATTTTCAATTGCTAATTTTAGAATCTTTTCATAAGTAAATGTCTCTGCAAAGCAGAGGGCTCTTAAAAATAACACAAATAAAATGTTGACATATAAAATCCTAACGTAAGAGCTCATTAATTACATACTCTGCCTTTTTGATATATTTTTGGTTTTTATCTTTAAATTCCCTAACTTTATCAGTGTAAAAAACTAAATTTTTCAAAAAAAGTTCAAATTCTTTCTGAATTTGCTTATTGTTGTTTATATTCGCCCATGCTCCGAGCTTATGGAAAGATACAGATTCAGAAATTAAAAACTGATTTACAGTAAGTGGTAAATTAAACACAGGTATACCAAGCATTAAAAAATCAATCACACTATTTATGTTGCCATTAAGTATGGCAAACTCTAAAGAATTAGCAATATTCCTTATATTAACTAGTTTATTTGTAATCACTATTGATTCATCAATAATAGTCTCCTTTACTCCATCTATAACAATTAAGCTCTTTATATTATAACTCTTCAACAGATTAACTATTGCGGAAATGTTTTTGTGGGGTTTTAAATAGCCAAAGCATCTGTATTTACTTAGTATGGAATAAAGTTTTTCCTCAATCTCAGGAGGTTGAAACAAAATATAATTTGGATTTTCTCTATATTTAACATAAGGATCAAACTCAGGCAAGGTTTTTAGAAATCTTAATGTATCAGGAAGATAAAAAATTTGGGAAATTCTATTTAATTTAGGAAGTTTTGCCATTTCACATGCCTTGTTAATATAACTAAGTATTTTATCCTCAAGTTCTTGCAATTTATTATTTTCTGGGCTTTCTTCAATCACTGAAGGTAATGGAGTTAAATCAGGTGGGACAAGATAACCTTCATTTATTATAACTTTTTTAAATGAAAATTTTTGTGAAGCAATGAGTGCAAAGGGGCTGAAATCAAATATTACAATATCAGGATCAATAAGAGTAAAATAATTCTTCCAAAGGCTTATATGTGTGTAAACGATTTCAGGGCTATAAAACCCTAAATTATAAAGAATCTGAGAGAAATTTATTGGATTTTTTATGTGTCTATTTAAATCCTTTTTTACAACAGGACACTGAAGACAAATTAAATTCTCATTACCTAAATAACGATGGACCTTATCTGGTTCTTTAACCACAAAAACAAGCTCATGCCCCATTTGCTTTAATTTTTTAACTATCTCTAAATGTGGCAGGATATGCCCTAACCCAGCACCAAATTCCCATACAAAACAAATTTTCGCCATTTTTAAGTAATGGCACCTCCTGAATAAGCCCATGATTTACTCCAGGTCTGGGATAAAAGCAATGTATAATTCTGATTATTTAGTAAGTTATTGTATATTTCCGTATAACTCATTCCATCATCATTATTAAAATCAATCATAGCATTTACAATATTTTCAATATCCCATCTTGTTATATAATATCCATCTTTTACTTCTATTTTATCTATGCCATAGTTTACTACTAAACTGATACAATACCTTTATATAATCCTTATCACTATAACCAATAATTAAATCATTTCCATTTTTAAAAAATACAATGTTTTCCCTGTCTGTATTAATTTTTAAAACATCTTGGCTCCAAATACCTTCATTTTCTCTGTCTTCAACAATATCCTGGCCATCCCCTTGATTAAAAATATAAACATCGCTTCCTGAACCACCATTTAAATAATCATTTCCTTTTTTACCTATCAAAATATCTGATTTTTCAGTTCCATAGAGAATATCATCTTCATCCGTTCCCTTAATTGCAAATATACTTTCAATAATTTCGCTGCCATTAACAACTGTCCCATCTTTAAATTCAAGAGAAATTCTCTCAACTAAGTTATAAATTTCATTCCAATTTAAGGCTCCGTAATCACACATATAAAAACCGTAATAATTCCAATTTAAGGCTCCGTAATCACATATATAAAAACCGTAATCATTGGTATCTTCGATCAGCTTTCTGAGCCTTATAAAATCCCTTGATTTGATAAGAACACCTTCTTCAGTATTATTAAATTTTAAAAATATACCTCCGTTTTTAAACAAGTAATTAATATCATCTTTTGTAATCCCTTCACCAAATCTAACTTTTAAAGTCCAATCGCCCCAAACCAAAAGAGTAACTGTATCAATACCATCACCTTTATTAAACTCAATTTTTTTCTCTCCATAACCATAAAGATAAATATAATCATTTCCTTTGCCGCCAACAATCAGAGAGTTTCCATCATAAACTTTTATAACGTCATCCCCATCACCTGCATCAATAAAGTCATTACCTCCTCTTCCATTAATATAGTCATTTCCACCATATCCATAAATTACATCATCGAGATACCAACCATAAATTATATCGTTATCGTCTGTTCCTTTAAGGACTTTTAAATATTCAAGATTAATTACATCATAATGAGTAAGAATTGTCCCATCAGAAAATTCAAAAATATCAATTACTGGAGTATTTATATCCCAAAATTGATAAGGAATTATTATTCTATCAGAACTCTCCTTAATTTCAACAATTAACATGTCGTTAAATCTACTAAACACAACATCATCGATTGTAATTCCTTCGCCAAATTTTATTTTATTTATTTCTTTATTATCATAATCATACCAAATATCATGAATGTAATCCGTTCCATCCCCTTTGTTAAAAATATATGTGTCGCTACCATAACCGCCTTCTAAATAATCATCACCTGGTCCTCCAATTAAGATATCATCACCATCTAATCCATAAATTATGTCATCTCCATCTAATCCCATAATAACATCATTTCCTTCAGTACCGTAAAGAACGTCGTTTTTATTAGTTCCCCTTATAGTAGAAGAGTCAATGATGCTATCAATCTCTTCATTTGTAAGTATTGAGCCATCTATAAATTCAATCTTTTTTATTTTAAAATCCTTTGATCTAAACCAATTTTGAAGTGTTATACTATCATCGCTATTTTTAATACTTATTACAAGGTCATAACCATTTCTTGAAAATTCAAGGTCTTCCTTTGTAATTCCTTCGCCAAATTTCAATGTATCAAGGTTATCACCACAGATTGTATCATTGCCATCCCCTTTGTTAAAAATGTAAGTGTCGCTTCCAGTTCCACCATTCATATAGTCATTACCAGGACCACCGATTAATATGTCATCTCCATCCCCTCCATAAAGTAAGTCATCCCCTTCCATTCCGAAAATTATGTCATCTCCTTCAAATCCATAAAGCTTGTCATTCCCTTCCAATCCGAAAATCGTATCATTTGCATAACTTCCATAAAGTATATCATCTGTTGGTGTACCATAAACTTTATATCCAATCTGCTCGATATCGCTTTTTGTTAGCTCAGTTCCATCTGCAAATCTTATCTTGTCTACTCTAAACTTATCCCCAGAAAACCAAGATAAGACTCTTACAGAATCACCTGTATCTTTAATTTTTATTATAAGGGTTGCACTACCACCATCTTTGATAAACTCTAAATCATCCTTTGTAATTCCTTCGCCAAATTGGATTGTGTCTACATCAGTGCTATCCCACCACCCTTTGTAGTTATAGATGGTATCCTTTCCATCCCCTCTGTTAAATACATAGGTATCGCTACCGGGCCCACCTGCCATATAGTCATCACCAGGACCACCAATTAATATGTCATCTCCAGCCCCTCCATCAAGCACATCATTACCATCCTCACCAATTAATATGTCATTCCCTCCATATCCATAAAGCCTATCATTACCCAAACTTCCGAGAATTAGATCATTCTGATCTGTTCCATATAACCAGTCGTCTCCAGTGGTTCCTAAAATTACATTAGGAAGCTCAGCTATAAACTGTGGCTCTAAAAGATTTGCCTCTTTTAAAACCATCATTGAGATAAGAGCAAGGTTTATCTGGTTTAAATCCTGAGAGCTTATCATTTGCTTTATCTGAAATTTATATGCATTAACATCAAAAACTTTATCAATAATTATCTTATCAGTAAAAAAGAAATCATAATAGGCTGGCAAAACATCCTTCAACAATCCAGCATCAACAACAAATCTTGTAAACAATCCCTGAAACATTGTATTCCATGCTTCAAGAAGTCTTTGTCCTATTACTGCATTACCTCTTAAATCTTCCTTAGTAGTTCCTGTAAACTTTAGTACAGCTCCTATTTGTTCGTATCTAAGTATTGTCCCATCATTAAAATGTAAAACTCTGTTTTGTTCATCATCAAATATGATCCCAAATGGTATGTTGGAACCAAATAAATCTTGCCTTGTCACATTTTCAACCCCTGCCCATCTAAAAATAATCTTTTCAAACTTTTCTTTAAGTTTTATAAGGTTTGTCTCAGCTACTGCATCCTTTACCATCTGTAAAAGAGTGTTATCCAGGCTCATTGCAATTGGTAAATCTGGCATAAAACCATAGCCTCTAACCCAAGGAAGTCCTACTATCTCTGGATTTAACTCAACCTCACGATTGTAATAACTATAAAGCCTGTCAATCTCAAAATGCACATTCCCTGCCTGCGTCTTCCTACCATCCTCAAATTCAACAATCCCTACCTCTGTTATCAAGTTCCCTTCCTGATTTATGTTGACCTGTGTAGTATTAAGATATATTGCTTTTATTCCTACATCACTTAAACTTAATAGCTCCCCTTCATCTGTCCTCCCATCTCCATTCCTGTCTATCCAAACCTTAAGGTTCTTAAACACATCATCAAAGGCATCAATTTTGCCGTCTCTGTTTGTGTCATAAAGTGCTAAAGCCTTAAATCCTGACTGATTAGCATTACCAAACATCTCAGAGATATCATCAATCCTTCCGTTATTATTCCTATCCCAAACAAGGAAAGCATCCCCACTGCTTATCCATCCGGTCTTGTTTGCAAATCCTGAGCCTGTAAGGTCAAACATTGCATTTGAGCGATTGATGTTTACAAGCTTTATACCATCCCCATCAAGGTCAATCACAAGTGGGTCAATGCGGACAGAGGCTTCTCTAACTTTGTTTCGGGTTTCTTCTGCAAAAGGACTCTTAATTCGTCTCCAAGTATTGAGTGCCAAATCGGAAAAAAGGTGCCCGACTATTTTTCCTCCTACTTTTGCACATGCAAATTCAGTTATTCCAAATAATTTTATTGGGCAAATTCCTGCACCTACAGCTGATCCTATCGTTCTACCTATAAGTTCTGCAAATGCCATTACTGCTGCTTCATCTTTTGTATATCCTTTGTTAATTTTATCCTCATAGATCTCCTGAAAATCTAAACTAACTGCATAGGGTTTCAGAATTGTTGTTACAGGATAACCTAGCCCTCCTAACTTCTTTGCAATATCTACCCAATCTTTATTCGAAATCCAATAATCAATAAATTCCCGAATTTTATTAATTAAGTCTACTTCTTGATTTTGCATTTGCTGATTTTGTTTCAATTGTTCTTCCATGCTAATACCTCCTTTTTAAGTTTTTTAAGTCTTTCTTTATCCTTTTCTTTTTTACAATTTTCTATTAAAATATCTATCAACTCTAACATATCACTTTTTTCATCAGATATAAGACCAAACGATGGATTAATACTTATGTTTATATATTTTCTCACTATTTTTTATTATAACCAATCTAAAATCTCTCAATACACAATCAGCCCCCTCATGAGTAAATAGTTGATATTCTTCTTTAACAGGCAGTTGACCAATTGAAATTATATCTAATCTTTTTTGGTTGGCTATTTTCTTTACTAAATAAAAAGAAATTACAGAAAATCTGTGAGCAGAAATATGACTTCTATAACCTTTTACAATTATGTCTTTTTCTCCATCTCCATTTAAATCGATATAGCTTAATCCATTAGCGATAGCGGTTGACCAAGCTATATTTTGCTTTGAAATTTTTATCTTTTTTTTACTCACCTCCGAACCCCTGTCCCTGCAAAAGAACCACTACAAAAATCAGCACTACCCAAAACTTCTTAAACCATCTCATACCTATCCTTCCTTATCTAACAAATCATATTTCACTTTTGTTAACCAAATTTTAATAAAATCAAAAATCAGGTCAACCATTTTTCAACCTGCCAAAAATGCATCCCCACTGCTTATCCAACCAGTCTTGTTTGCAAATCCTGAGCCTGTAAGGTCAAACATGGCATTTGATTTGTTTATGTTTACAAGCTTTATACCATCCCCATCAAGGTCAATCACAAGTGGGTCAATGAGGCGTGAGCCTTCCTGAACATTACGCCGAACCTTTTCTTGATAACCAGGTATATAAATCTTCTGCCCTGGATAGATTAGGTTTGGGTCTTTTATAAGCCCTCTTATTCTATTTTCATTAATTAATCATTAAGTTTACTCCATACCTTCTTGCTATCTTTGAAAGGGTGTCCCCATGTTGAACAATGTAGTATGGGTTATTTGTATATAGGGGATTTGTATTAGCTCCTTTTAAATATGGATTTAAATAATCATCTATTGACGCATTCGGTAGTGTCTCATTAATTGGGTAAAGACTTGAGAGGACAGGAAGGGCATGATAGCTTCCCCAAGAACTATCGACCCAAAATCACTAAAAAGAAAGGGAAGCTCTCATGAAGCAACCAAGCAAATTAAACTTCCAACACTAACAGGAAATTTTTAGGCACCTCCCAACAGTTAGCCAATACATTAATTAAATTAGAAGCCCTAATGCTTGAAGAAAGAGAAAGAGGCATTTGCGGATGAGGCATCAGTGGAAAGATTATTATATTTGCTTCTGAAAGAGCTGAATGAGAGGTTAAAGTCAAGGAAGTTAAGGGGGTTTAAGGAGAATGAATCGGGGGAACTACCATGCTCTTCCTGGAGAATTTTTTACACAATAAAGAGTACACTATGGCTGATTACCTTTAATAGACCTATTTACATACAAATTTTAGTGTATAATCTATTTAGGGTCGATAAAACGAGCAGGTTCAAAAACAAAACTCTTTTATGATCTCCCGCAAACCGGAATGTTTAAGAGAGCAGAATTTGTAAAAAGCGTTTTTAACCTTTCTGACCTTCCTCCCCCGAAGTATCCTGAGGTTGCCATTTTGGGGAGGTCTAATGTTGGTAAAAGGAC
>Ga0080008_129610_pt1 | contig 12148 bp, 12 predicted proteins | sample ConCONMetagenome_FD_69211 | JGI IMG/M metagenome (GOLD analysis project Ga0080008, IMG submission 69211) | Hot spring microbial streamer communities from Conch Spring, Yellowstone National Park, USA - CON_C (SPADES assembly) (version 2) | ecosystem: Environmental > Aquatic > Thermal springs > Hot...
CAGTAAACTTGCATAGTGGTTTTGAGACTGCATTATCAGGAAGCGCGAGGTTAATGGCTTGGATTGTAGAGGGTTTAGTGGTGAATTGGGATCGGGGTTATGGTTGAGATTCACTGTGAAGACTTGTGGAAGATCTATAGTTCTGGGACTGTTGCGCTGAGGGGTGTTAGTTTTACTCTAGTGGACGAGCCCCTAGTTATTCTCGCTGGTCCAAATGGTAGTGGCAAGACTACTCTGGTTAGGATTATTGACGGGGAGATCAGCCCCAGCAGGGGTCTCGTCTTAATTAACGGTTTAAGCCCTTATGTTGCCAGAGCGAGGGGTTTCTTTGGTGTTATGCCCCAGGAGGCCATGCTACACGAGTACCTCTCTGTGAGGGAGTACCTGTACTACTTAGCCCTCATTCAGGGTTTGAGTAGGCATGAGGCTAAGAGAGAGGTTAATAGGATAATAGATGACTTCATGCTCCAAGAGCACGCCTCCGCGAAGATCGAGTATTTATCAGGCGGGCTTAAGAGGAGAGTTCTCCTAGCCCAGGCATTCCTGGGTTCACCGAGAGTACTTCTACTCGACGAGCCGACAGTGGGGCTAGACCCGGAGATGAGAGTCAAGCTCTGGGACGTAGTAGTGAAGTACGCTAGAGAGCGCGGTAGCACAATTATACTAGTAACGCACTACATAGACGAAGTCAAGGACATAGCTAGTCGCGTACTACTTCTCTACAAGGGCCAGCTAGTATTCAACGGCAACCCGAGAGAGCTCCTGAGCAAAATTGGCTACAAGTACAGAGTTCAAGTGAGACTGCGCGCGTCTAAGGCTCTTGAGACTCCCCCGCTGAGACTCCACTACAGGAGCGGCGATATTGTAGAGTTCTACGTTGTGAGCGACGAGGAGCTTATTAAGCTACTGAGCTACCTGGCGAGTGCCAGAGACCAGATCTTAGAGTTCAGCGTAGATAGACCTAGTTTAGAGGAGTCTTATCTCGCGCTCATAAGACTGCTGGAGGGTAGTGGCGGTGGTCAGCGTCTATAGAGTCTACGCTATTAGCATGATCTACGCTCTGTGGATACTCCGAAACAAACTATTCTACTTCTACTTAACAGTCCTATTCCCACTCACTATACTAGTGCCATTCCTTATTATCGCGCCAGCCAGGCTCGAACCCTTCATAGCCGTCGGTACAGTGATCCTCACTCTAATATACTGTTTCAGTACTGCGAGTCAAGACCTCGCCCTCGACAGACTCCTGAAGAGAATAGCTATTCTACTAACAAAGCCTATTACACCACTAGAGTACTTCTTGGGAATACTACTATCAAATGCAATGCAGACACTCCCCGCAGCAGTAATCGTGACTGCTGTTCTCTGGGCTGCGAGGCTAATAAAAATTGAGAGTGTGGCGCTACTACTACTGGGGCTCGTAGCCGGGTGGTATATACTCACAACTATGGGTTACATTACGGCGCTAATCCTACTCTCAAGAGACTATAATACAGTTATTATAGTGAGTAACTCCACAGCGTTCATACTAACATTCGTAGCCCCAGTCTACTACCCCCTAGAGCTCCTCCCAGAACAACTAATAATACTAGCTTACCTAATTCCAACAACACACACAGCTAACATTGTAGGAAAAGCCTGCAGTATAGAGTACGGAGTTCCTTTAACTATAACGTATACATACCTACTAACACTAGCACTCCTGCTCACAGCAATCACGCTAAAATCACTAAAACTCAAAGACATATACTAAAGCTTAGAGCCAATGTAACATACACCTACATCTTCAGCTACGGCTCTCTAGTAACAAGTACTCCTATAACGTAAATGAGAGTACACTGCGGGAGATCCCAGCGTTCTCGGGGAATTGATATATCTAACTATTCTACCCACCTCCGTTAAAGCAACAGGGGGTTTCCAAGTAGAGCTGGAGTCCACCTCAGAAAACCGATCGTGAACTAATCCTGCTGGAAATGCACCAGCTAAACCCGTGTGGGTTTAAATTACACCTCTGGTGTTTAGTTTCTTAAAAAACTCCAACTAGGCTTGTGTGTTGCTATTTGTTCTCTTAATTTCGAGGACTTCTAGTACCTTGTCTACTTCTCCTGTTTTCTTGTACTGTGAGAGTATTAGTAGTCCTCTAGCACCGTGTTCTGAGCTGAGTAGTAGTACTCCGCCTACTACGCTGATTACTAGTCCAATACTCGTAGTTATTAGCCCTACGAGCTGAATGAGTAGTATGGCTTCTTGAATGTGGTGAAAAGTCCACACTCTACTCAGCCCAGCTAGTATACTGGAGCTACTAACTACAAGCGCGATTAGCGCTACTACTATGCCCAGTATAATTGTTATTAGCCTCCTCAAGACAATACTTTGAAGTACTGCGTAGCTGTGCACTCCGCGAACTCTCGCTATAGTGCTCTCTATACTTAACCACGTGTACACAGCTAGAGCTACTAGAATTACACTAGTAGCTAGTAGTGCTAGTTCTGGGCGCCCCCTTAACATAGCTGTCACAACTCCGTGTAGTACTAGTAGGCCGCCGGCAACCCCCGCAATTTCGAGTGCTACTCCCACAATATAGACGACTCTCTCCTCTCCCACTATTCCCGGAGTTCTCGTTAGAATAGACGCTACTACTAGCAGTATTACTACGAGCAAGTAGAGCGCTAAGTATGGTGGTAGCGTCTCTGCAATGTACTCCATTAGAGCTGTTCTTACGCCACTAGCTATCATTAGTCCCGTTAAATACAGGTACACAACTAGCACACTTATTCTAACACCGAGTAGGTACCTGTCCGCTCTGAGACTACTACTCAGAGACAGCGCGTAGACAACTAGTGCTAAGCCCAGTACTAGTAGCGCGAATGAGGCCTCACGCGCTACTAGCGCGTAGCCCGCGTACTCTACTTCACCCAGTAGAAGTGACAGCGCATTTAGCGAGACTAGTGTAGCTATTACTAGACACAGCGAGTACACTACGATTCTGAGCGAGTTTCTAATCAGCAACTCGTACTTCAACAAACAACACCCCTTTTCAAGTTCTAATACCCCTAGGCGCCGTATTATAATATCTACGTGTAATATTATTAAACTCCGAGACTCGACTAGGAGTATGAGTCTCCTGATTTCAAGATAGAAGAGGAGGCGCTTAATTTTGCGTTGAGCACGCGATTTTTATGGGCGTGTTTGAGTAAAGTGTAAGTGTATATGTATAGTACTACTTAGTGGTTTAAAATGAGAGTGGCCTTAATTCGGAGAGAGTACATCACCTACCTAGATGGAATTAACAAGTTTATTGCTTGGCTTGGAGAGGGTCTCGTTAAGCTGGGCCACGAGGTCTTCCTGGCGAGCTGGTGTTATAGTGGAGATGTGGGGGGGAGCTCTCTATCCGCTTGGTTTAAGCGCATTCACGGCTTAGACGTCGAGATCCCAGTATACACGCTGGAGCGAGGTTCCTGCACGGGCACTCCGTGGTTTAGAATTATGAGCAAGTGGTGGAGTAGAGGCAGGTGGCTACTCGAGAGAAATAGTGCTGATATCGCAGTTGTTAATGGAGCACTCCCCCTCGGATTTAAACCAAAAGTCGCAGTTGCGCACGGGCCTATTTTAAAGTGGTCTCTGGCAAGGCGCCTAGTTCAGAGAGCGCTGTACTCTACATTTGATAGAGTTATCTGCGTCTCCGAGGAGACGAGGAGACAGTGTAGTAAAGCGGGGATTTTGAGCTGCCACGAGATAATACCTCTGCCGGTTAAACTAGACCTCTACAAGCCCGTTGACTTGTCTGCGAGGAGAAATATTGTTGTCCACATCGGGACGAGGCCTACTAAAAACCCTCATATAAGTGTTAAAGTAGTTGAAGAGCTCAGGAATAGGGGGATTAACGTAGAGTTAGTAATAATTGGGAGTAGGAGGCGTGAACTAGAGGAGCTAGTTAAGGAGAAGAGCTTCGTTAGAGTGCTATCTGCTATTCAAGAGCGCGAGAAAATAGATATTCTCTGTAGTGCAAAGGCGTTTATTCTGCCGTCTTCTGCTGAGACCTTTTCATACGCTACAGTAGAGGCTATGGCTTGCGGGACACCCGTAGCAGTCTCCGAGGCTGTGCCCAGTGAAGTAGTCATAAACGAGTATAATGGAATAAGAGTTAGTGGGTTAAACTACTCAGACTACGTCAACGCGCTTGAGAGAATACTCCGCGACGAGCACTTATGGAGTGATCTCAGCAGAAACGCGCTAAACCACGTTAAGCAATTTGACCAGCTAGAAATAGCCAAGAGGTATGAAAAAGCACTCAGAGAACTAGTCTAGACTAACTATACTCTTAAAAATACATGAACCCCGCTACTTCTAGAATTCATAGCCACGCTGTGGTGATTAAACGTAAAGCCCTACCCCGCTAGTAGAGAATCTCTCTTATTCTTCAACACTACACGCGGTAAACTACTTCTTTCTAACTAAAGTCTTGAGCGGCTTTTACCTCGTCGAGGAATCCGCGGGATTTACTGACTAGTGGCTTTTTTGAGTTCATCTAAAAAGCTCGTAAAGACGTCTACGACGTATTCAACTTCTTCTTTACTGTGGATTAGTGATGGTAAGTAGTGTACTCTAGTCTCTGATACGTAGAGGACTCCTTTAACTCTGCTATACATGTGAAAGGTCTTTTCAACTAGCCCACTCCACCTAAGCTCTTCTACTTCGCGTGCGTTTCTCGGTCTTCTCGCTGTGAAGTGAATACCTGTCAGCAAGCCCTCACCAGTACTCCAGCAATTAATACCGTATTCACTGCAGATTTGCTCGATTTTTCTCCTAAACCAACTCCACAGGTTATTAGAGCGTTCGTAGAGAGAGCTGTGCTCGCTGAGGTACTTTACCAGCGCGTGACCAGCGCGAATAACCACGGGATTAGCGACAAAGGTGCCTCCGTGGAAGACGAGATCTCCTGGAGGGGTTTTTGTGTGGTCCATTAAGCTCATGATCTCCTCGCTAGAGCCCACAGCTCCAATACTGCCTACACCTCCACCAAGAGCTTTACCGAGCACAACAATGTCGGCCTTTACACCAAAGTACTCTTGAGCACCCCCAGGCGCCAGCCTGAACCCTGTGATCACCTCGTCGAAAACTAGTAGTACACCGCGCTCACGTGTAAGCCTCCTGACCTCCCGTAAATACTCCCTATCTGGCTCTATACACCCCGCAGCGCCCATGACAGGCTCCAGGATTACTGCCGCGACTTTGTGCTTTCTAAGCACCTCTTCAAGTGCGCTGAGGTCGTTGAATGGGACTATAATAGTGTACTTGACCTGTTCATCGAGAATTCCGGCGCTTTCGGGTTTATCGTTGAGTCTTCTAACCCTGATGTGGAGAGCGTCAACACTACCGTGCCAGCCACCCTCCATCTTCACGATATACTTCCTCTTCGTGTAGGCTCTCGCTAATCTCACCGCGTACATATTGGCTTCTGTTCCACTATTAGTGAACCTGTACTGCAAGCTACCCGGTATAATCTTTGAGAGGAACTCAGCGTATTCAACTGCGTAGGAGTGCTCGAAACCCACGTGTGTCCCGAACTCTAAGACTTCTCTAACAGCCTCTACAACTACTTCGGGGAGGTGCCCTAAGAGGTGGGCACCGTGCCCCACCCAGAGGTCTATGTACTCATTCCCGTCTACATCCCAGACTCTAGTCCCCTTAGCCCTAGCGATGTAAATGGGGTGTGGGTAGAAGTGTCTAATAGCGTAGGTAACACCCGCCGGCATTAACTTCTTGGCTCTTTCATGCAACTCTCTACTCTTTTTAGTCTTCTCAGCGTACTGAGCAGTGTAGAGACTATAGAGCTTTTCTAAAACCTCCTCACGCATTAGAATCGCACCGAGAACTCGATTCTGAGTAACACTAGCTCTATTATAAGCTTTACTCCGGGTTGTGAGTTCTCAAGCCTATCAGCAAGGTTCACCGCCGCGAAGGACGTGCTTGAGTCTCCAGCGTAAATAGAGAGCACACCGTAGCCCTCCTCTAATAGCTGTCTCGAGTAGAGTCTTCCACTAGATCTAAAACCTCGAACTCATATCCTCAGAGGGTTCACCGGAAATAGTAGTTTAGTGTGAAAAATATTCTTTACTCATGGGCCGATAGCGCCTGGTAGTCTAGGGTGTGGTGTGGCGTACACTATGTGTTTGAGATTTAATATGTACTTTACAAGTCTCTCAACACCTAATCCCCAACCACACGTTGGGCGTATTTCGCCCCTCTTTGCCAGCTCGAGAAACCACTGATACTTCTCAATGGGCTCTTTGTGTATTGAGGCGATCTTCTCTACGAGCTTCTCGTACCTGTACTCTCGGCAACCTCCATCTAGGACTTCGCCGTGGCCACTAGGCAGGATCAAGTTGTAGTCGACGTTGTAGCCGGGCTTAGATGGGTCTTCTAGGTAGTAGAAGCCCCTAGCCCTGCTGGGGAACCCTACGAGCCATACTGGCGAGCCGTATTTATTAGCTAGTGCCGCCTCAGCGTTGAATGATAGTTCTTCTCCACTCCTAACTCTAAACCCCATTTTCACGAGCTCTTCGAGAGCCTCATCGTAAGTGACCTTGGGGTACGGTGGTTTAGAGACTTCTCTCTCTAAGCGCTCAATGCCCCTATGATCTAGGAGGAACCAGTACTTGTCTAGTATAGTCTTTACGGCGTAGTAGAAGGATCTCTCGCCGAGCTCCACGAGCTCGCGTGCACTAGTCGTAGCGACTTCTACATCTACTTGTGTAAACTCTACTAGGTGCCTCCCCGTGTAAGCGTTCTCCACAGGCTCGACTCTCAAGTTCCTCGCAACGTAAAACACTCTCTCCAAGGCGCTTGCATACAGCTGCTTGTACATTATCACACTACTCTGCACCTCGTAGAGCCCCCCGTAGAGCTCAATCACAGCTTTTCTAGCACCTCGAAGACCCGGGTCACTTACATGTCCAATTATGGGTGAAGGGAGCTCGACGAATCCGTTTCTGAGTAGGTATGATCTAAGCGTAGAGGTCGCGGCGGAGTAGGTCAATATAGACTTGAGCACTTGCGGGTGTTTAGTATACTTATAGTAGCTCCTCGCGAACTCTAGAGGCTCTACAGTGAACTCCTCGGGCTCTATGCAAGTACTGCTTAGTGGCGAGTGCAGTACTCTCAGCGATTTTACGCACAGCGTGCTGGGAGCGACGAGCTCTCCTTCAAGCTCTACGAGAGACTCGCAGGGTATTTCACGTAGTCTAGACTCCTCTACGCAGTCGATCTTTAACTTGTAGACTCCGTAATGACTCCACGCGAGGATCTCTCTGTCTCCGAGGTACTTATACCAAGCCTTGACTTTCAGGAGGGGTCTTCTCAGGACTAGCTGGCTTAACAAATCCTCAGGGCGAGTGTGTTTTAAACTAGAGCTCGTTAAATGACATCTCCTGCCACCACGAGTACTCAATATACAGTCTCACCCCTTAAAAACAGGTGTTTTTGTAAGCCACTAGGAAGCTAGTAGAAGCCGGCACACCGGTCACGCCAATAACTCTAGTACTAGTAGAGACCGCGGGTAAGCCGCCGTCTCTACGGGCTTATATGCTATTCGAAGTGAGTTGTGCTTATAGATCTTCACGGCCTCGTTCTCATTAGCAGAGGTCCGTGATGCCTACTGAGACCCTCTTTTAGATGAGCTTCTGTGCACTGTAATCTTGATTGGGTCTCCCTGCTTCAGCCCGAGTGCTCTCGAGGCGTCTCCCGTGTTGACAGCCACTTCGAAGAAGCCCCAGGAGTTTATGTAGCACGCCAGCTCCCCCACATTAACCCGGCTGAAGCTCGGTACGTACTTGCACTTGTACTCTCCGCTAGGAATGTGTAGGCTCAATTCATCGCCAACTTGGAGGCCTAGGGGTTTTAGGTCTTCGTGCTCGATATTAGTCATGACGTTTCCAAACACATCAATGTAAACTACTCTAGCTTCAACAGTGTTCAAGTCGAGGTTCACCACGGGCTTTTCAAACCCCGTCTTCACCACGCTACTGTAGCTTATCTCTACTCCCACCTCTTCGAGAGGAACTCCTAAACTAACCCACGCCGCGACCGGTGCAAATACGTCTCTACCGTGAAATGTCGCTGAGACCTCGGGTAGTCTGTACTTAGAGTTTGATATGTCAAAAACTCTCTTAACGCCATCGCGCTCAGCTAGAAGAGTTAGACAGCCATTATCGGGGCCTATTAGGATGTAATTGCTTGTCTCAATGAGAATAGCTCTACGAGCGCTGCCAACACCGGGGTCCACGACGACTACGAATATGGATCCCTTTGGAAAGTACTTTGCGGAAACAGCAAGCATTACAGCGGCTTCTAGTATATTGTGTCTCTGAATGCCGTGAGTTAGATCAGTAATCTCGGCGTCGGGATTAATAGACTTTATTACACCCTTAACAACTCCGACATAGGGGTCTCTGTACCCGTAATCCGTTATTAACACTATTAGCCTCCTCACGCCTGGAAACACCTCACTTACATAGACTAACAGAGTACTAGTTAATAGTTATTGACTGAGCTGAGGGCGTTTCGCATTTTATGTCAGAGGAGTGGGCCCGCGGGGATTTGAACCCCGGACCTCCCGGTTATCAGCCGGGCGCTCCACCAAGCTGAGCTACGGGCCCTATAACCCAACCATATCTTTAAGTCTGTGTAGGGTTTTAAACTCAACTACTTAGTGTTCAGTTATTCACGGCTTCACGGGAGTACCGTAGTGAGTAGTAAGAAGTTTAAGGTCGCTCTTGTGAGAGAGCCTAGAGAATCCGTGATTGCAGGTAGAGAGGAGTTTAGAAAAGTCGCTGAGGAGGTCTACGACGAGATTCCTCGAGAACGAGACCTACGAATTCCAGGGCCTTTATAATAAAGCTCTTGATAAGTACTAGTACCGTCACTACTAGCGAGGTGATTAAAACTAGACCTATAGGTCGTAATGCGCTCTTAGATCTCAATACGCGCTGTCTTCACCTTGACTAGTAGCGAATTAGAGTATGTACTTATGCGCCCGTGTTTACCTGAGAACTGGAAAAGTAATTAATTACCACTAGATCCAAGTCCTCTGCTCTATGTATTTCCTTATTCTCGGAGGAGTTCTAACTCTACCCAGTTCTCTGAGCACTATGTATATGAGCGTCGCTAATATCACTATATGAACTACCTCAATAAGCAGCGCGTACAGCGGTGTAGGTAGAGCTGCCTCGACTACTACAGCGTGGAGTGCAGAGACTAGTAGTAGTATTGATAGTGCTGACGCGGTGATCGTTTCAATTTTCATAACAGCTCTCCTTGAACTAAGCCCCCTAATAGCAGTGATCTCTCTGAATAGCCTGTCATACATTTTCCTCAAAACTCTAGCGAACAGTGCAACTGTGATCACGTAGCACGCGATCATGGATATCGCTAAACCCGGCGGGGGTAAGTAGGTGTGTATTGCTATTAGTGTAAAATACGCTGTGGAAATACCCGTTAATCTCACAGGTGTACTCGCGAGTTTAGACCCAAACAGACTACCAGACGAGATTACAGTTTAATGAGCATTAAACACGATCATTTAGTTCTCTGACCCCCTCATAGTAGTATTTATTAACCCCCATAATAGTAGTTGCTAAGGGGTGTCTCTAAATGAGAGCAACCATGTTCGGCATAGTAATAGCAGTGTACGGGCTAATACTACTAATAGGCTCTATCGCCGCGTGCCCAGCTAAATACGTCGCGATACCTACATCTCTATTCGTATTACTAACGGGCCTCGCGTTCTACGCGCTGGGAAAGGAGCTCGAAGAGATGAAAAAGAAGTAGTGCTGTAGCTATAATATCCCTCTGAGTTTCTTTTTACCTCGCTACTACGTCTTCTCCGGTACTTGTCACACAGCTCGGTTTTATTGAGTTATTATTTTCTAGTTCTTATTGCGTAGTGGTGCTCTGAGTGACAAGTATTCTCGAGAAGCTGTCTGTTAAGCCGTGGTCGATCTAAAAATAGTTGCAAGTAATTGTAATTAACTATAAATACTTTGTGAACGCTCTCACCGCTAGCTTTCGATGACTACTATTACTTTGACTTTTCTTCCATGGTATTTACTGAGTTTTTCTTGGTAGTTTCTCGGTGGGTATATTCCATACTTGTTTCCACTAATCTTTATTATTGACGCCTCGAATACGTACACTTGGCTCATTAGACCACCTCTAATTGAAAATACCGAAAAAGCTTTTTAAATCGGTCTAACTAGAATATAGAGCGGGATCTTCCAATGAATCTCCCTGTGAGGGTCACCGTGACCGCTAAGGTGGAGGCGGTCACTCCCGAGGAGGATGAGGATCTCCTAGTCGAGTTCTTGAAGACGTATCGGGATGCAGTCCAGCTAGTAGTGAATGAGATATGGAGTTCAAATCAAATACCATCTGAGAAGACTCTGCACAAGATGTTCTACAGTAGATTGAGGAGTCTCGGATTCAGAGCACACCACGTATCCGAGATCTACAAGAGAGCTAGGGAGATAGTGAAGTCGACTAAGAGGAATAATGGCTCTAAACCAATACTCAAGAAGCTGACGGCTAGAATACACCCACTAGACTACAAAGTAGACTTCAACACGAAGACTCTAAGAATAGCTGTTTTGAATGATCAGTGGGTTGAGCTGAGGCTAAAGTGGTACAACCACCTAGACAAGTGCCTCGATGGCTCTTGGAAGCTCGGAGAAGTGTTGGTGAGCTATAGAAGTAACAAGATACTCGTCTACTTGACTTTTATCAAACATGTTGCATTGAGAGAGCCGAAGACCGTTATGGGCGTGGACATCAACTTCAACAATGTAACCTACACTGTCCTCGACTTGGACGGGGATCCGGTCTCAATGGGCGTGATACCGTTTAGAGGTCTTAGGAGGGCGCTACACTTCAAGAAGTTAGCTGAGAAGTTGCAGAGGAGGTACTCTAAGAGCTGGAGGTTCCTGAAGTGGGCTAGGCGAGCTAGGAGTAAGTGGCTTAGAAGAGCTAGAAACATACTCGTAGACGCAGCACACTACGTAGCGAAGCGTATAGTCGAGGTAGCTGGAGAATACGATGCCTTGATTGTATTCGAGGACTTGAGGAAACTAAGAGAAAAAGATAATGGTGGTAAGAAGCTGTCCTGGGAGACTCAGTTCTGGTGCTACCGGAGGGTACAGTCCTACGCGGAGTACAAGGCGCTATTAGAGGGTTTGAGAGCCATCTACGTAGATCCTAGAAAGACATCAAAGACCCCACCAAATGGGAAGCTACTGAGATTTATAAATTATAGGTTTGTACAACTAGGAGAAACCATCACAACTAGAGATGTAGTCGCCTCGTGGAACCTAGCTTTAAGAGGCTTAAAGCGGATGAGGGGCTCGCGGGTTACGTGGAGCCCTGATAGCCCCGCAGATGAGGGGGTGAGAAACCGACCCAATGCGGGGAACCCCGAGGCGAGAACCACGTATTCACAAATATTTACAGCTACTCGCAAATAATCACCTCGGGGAAACCCTTTATAAACGATGTAAAGCCGGAGACGAGCCCCTTACCATACCCTCCGCCGAGGATCACCACGGCGCCTCTAACTCGCTCGCTCCTCACTAGCTCGTTGATGTATGACCCGAAGAGCTTGTAGGTGTCATCAGACGCCTCTAGACCCGTCAGCGGGTCTAGTTCGTGGGCGTCGAAGCCAGCAAACACCACTAGTACATCTGGCTTCGCGATGTCTACTACGGGCTTAACGACACGTAGTAGAGACCACGCGAACTCGCGATCTCCAGCACCGTGCCTCAAAGGCACGTTTATCTTGGTGCCCTCGGCGCCTGGGCCCCCCATATCGGTGACCCAGCCGGTCCCCGGATAAATGCCCCACTCGTGGATATCTACGTGGACGATGCAAGGCTCTCTCCAGAGTATCTCTTGAGAGCCGTTGCCGTGGTGCGCGTCGAAGTCGAGGGCCACGACCCTCCCTCCAGCATTTAGAGCCGTCAACGCGGCTATAGAGGTGTAGTCGAAGAGGCAGAAACCAAGCGTAGGTGCCCCCATAGCCCTCCCGCTCCTCCCAGCGTGGTGGCCGCCAGGCCTCGCTAGAATGACCCACACGCCACCTTCGTTTAGAGCCCTTAGCGCG
>Ga0080008_142247_pt1 | contig 12052 bp, 6 predicted proteins | sample ConCONMetagenome_FD_69211 | JGI IMG/M metagenome (GOLD analysis project Ga0080008, IMG submission 69211) | Hot spring microbial streamer communities from Conch Spring, Yellowstone National Park, USA - CON_C (SPADES assembly) (version 2) | ecosystem: Environmental > Aquatic > Thermal springs > Hot...
TAGGCCTCTCAGTAGGAATGAAAATAAAGTTGGTAACATAGGCGACATTAGCAGGAGAAGCAAGGTATAGGCCGTCGAGACCCCTAGAAGCCATAGCAGAGGTGATCCTAGAAATCCTCCCCTCAACCTCCCTCCTAGAGATCACAAGCAACCCACAACACCCCCGCCCCAACACGCTACAGCAGAGGATTAAACTCCATTTTAAAGCAATCTACCAACAAAACCCCCATTAAATAAGCCTAACCAGCGGGCCTACCGACGAATGTAGCGACCTAGCACTCGAAGTTTTCAGACACCACTTGCACAACAATCACAGACCCCTACCACTAACCCCCCTCTCGGTTATAATCTTTGGAAGCCGGGTAGCTTCGAGGTAACCTCGGTCATAGTCATCATAGGATGGTCTGTTTCAAATGGCTCGTTAGAACGTACACACCATCACTCATCGAAGCCCCCCACGTGGAAGCATCAAGAGCCCTAGGATCCGGTGTAACACACATAGCCCTGAAACACATCATACCAAACACGACCCCGATAATACTAGAATCAATCCTGGTGGGCACCACAGCAGCCACACTACTAGAACCAGGCCTAAGCTTCCTAGGACTAGGAGACCTAAAGAGGGTAAGCCTGGGGACAATACCATTCTACGCCAGGAGATCAGCAGCACTAATATCAGGAGCATACCAGCTCATAGTGTTCCCAGGCCTACTCATAATGCTAATAATACTAGCACTAACACTCATAACACTAGCAATAGATAGAAACCTCAAAGTAAAAGAGTAAAGTTAAAGTTCGTTGCATCCCTACTTTCAAAATTAAACTTCCTAAGATGGTTAAAATGCTATAGCCTTTCTCCTCATAACTCATGTCCTTATCAATTCAGGCTCGACTTTATTCTAGCCTTTCCCCCTTGTCCTATTACGTGTACCCTAGTATGTCGCCGAATACAATTCTTGTCAGATCATGTACTCCTTCGGCTTCTAGAACTTTCCTCTCCATTATCTTTATACACCCTGCTTTCAGCCAGTTTACTAGTCTTAGTGTGCCTCCTACGTCGTAGAACCTGTTTAGTGCTTGTTTTAGTGCTTCCTCGTATAAGAGTTTCTCCTCTGCGAGTTTTCCTGGTATTCTTCGGTATCCTAGGCTTCTTGCCATCTCAGTTGCTGTTAGGTATATGTAGGGGGATTTTGATGCTGCTTCAACTATTTTACCCTCGTTAAGGTTTAGTAGCCATTCTATTACGTTGAAGTTGGGTTTGTGGACGATGAGGAGCCCTAGGGGTTTTGGTATTGAGTAGATCACATTGCCTTTCGTTACCTCGGTCCACAACGTTGATGCTATGGTGTTGGCTATGAGGCCTCCAAGGGGGTAGAGGATTATTGTTGCCACGATATCATGTGGTAACATTTTTTGCTTCCTAAGCTTAGATGGTTTAATCCTGAGGGCCTTGGCTGTAAGCATGTCTACGATCATTAGCCTAGGGCTTGGGAGGGGCTTGCTGGTTGTAGTAACTAGCTTTCCAAGTGTATCCCTGGCATTCTGGTGAATCCTAACCTTGACATTTCCTAGCTTAACCTGCCCTCCATCTCCTATAACATCCCTTAATCTACCTAGTAACCTGTAGGCCTCAATGGCGATAAACTGAGGCGATATCACACCACCGCCCTTCCACACTGGTATCGAGAACTCATCGGTTGAAGCCGTATCAACAACAATCTTCCGTTTACTAACCTTCTTAACACTCCATACTCTCCCACCCAACCTTATATTACGGCCTTGACGGAGGAAGAGGAGGTTAACGGCGTCAATAACACCTATGGCATTACCATTATTATCGACGACCTTAACCTCACTTTTAGGGGGTATGAATGTAACAAACTTTCCGCGATCCTTGGAAGGCCAGATGATTTCAAAGATCCCACCTAACCTTAAGACCGAGTTATCTGCGGTCAGGATACCATTACCCACTAGGTGGCTCACGATATGTTCAACCACACTCTTAATCTCATCACCCTTACTTGGGAAAGCTTTTCGAAATACGTTAACTAAGTAGTCTAACTCAATGTTCCCATTACTTCTATTGGCTCTTAGAGTTTCTGCTAGAACCTCCCTGGCGATGACATCCCTAGAAGGCATATTAGTGGTAACCCCTGCTAGTTTACGTCTACTAGCTAAGTTCACTAATGCTAGCATCTCCAGTAGGTCAACTTCGTCTATGGTGATTAACGATCCAGATGATGCTCGGCCGGGTTGGTGGGAGCTCCTACCAAGCCTCTGGATTAGGTACTCGGGTAGTCTAGGTGAGCCTATGATGGCGACATTGTCAACACCGCTAATATCTACACCTAACTCTAAGGCTCTTGTCGCAACCAGACCCCTCAAAACCCCTCTATTGAACGCCTCTTCAAGTCTCTGCCTTTGAGCTTTTGAAAGTGAGCTATGATAAACCGCTATATCTCTCATACCATATGTTATAAGCTGGTGGTGCAGCAACTCTGCCATAGCCCTCGAATTAACAAACACTATGTAACCCCCACTCTGCCCTAAAGCTTCCGAGAGCTCCTGAGCTAGCATCCTTTCAGCATCAATAGCAAACCGTAGCACCACACTAAGCTCTCTAACGCTTGGATCCTCTACTACCCTGACAGGTCCATCGCTACCCTCCAATAACCTAACTATCTCACCGGGTTTAGGTATAGTTGCTGAAAGGTACATGCGTTGAATCCTGCTTATCCCAAAAAGGCTCTTAATCCTCTCGATGAGCACCAGAACCTGCTCCCCCCTCTTACTCCCTATTAGCTCGTGAATCTCATCTACAATAACGTACCTCACATTCCTCAGGATACTGCTACAGTGAAGATCTAGTATTGATTCCAGGGATTCAGGTGTAGTCACCAGGATTAACGGTGGGGTCTCGCATATCCCTTTCCTAACCTTCCAATCAACATCGCTATGCCATTCCCTAACAGGATCTCCGTACACTATCCCAAATACTTCGCGTGCATAACCCCTAAGCCTCTCGGTCACGTTCTTGGATAGAGCTCTCATAGGGGCTATGTAGAGGACCTTGACCCCCCTTAAAGTCTCTCTCCTCATCTTCTTCTCCTTCTTCTCCCTAGCGAGGAGGCTTAGTACTGGTAGAGCTACACTCTCGGTCTTACCCGAACCCGTGGGAGCTATTACTAGGACGTTCTCACCTGAGAGGATCTTCGGTATCGTAAGGATTTGTATGGGGGTGGGCTCTTCGAGCCCCCTCTTCCTTAGCAGCTCTTGGATCTCAGGTTCTAGTAGTGTAAAGGGGTACGAGCTCCCTCTCATAAGCTTTATCAATTTAATCCTAAGCTTGAAAGCATACTCTCTCAGCACGTTCGCTACACGAGAGGCTACTGGTTCTAGTTTGATGCCCAAATACCACATGGTAAAGTGTAGGGCTTCACGCCAGCTCAGCCTAAGGTGATCGAACTCGGAGGTATACACCGTACTAGAGCGCTCCCATATTGATTGAAATAATTCAAGGCCTCTATCTAGAGGGATAGGCTTTAATTTCAACACGCTTCCACTAAGAGATTTACAGGTGAGCTCGAGATCTCCGGTAAAAGCCCCATCATCAATAATGTGAACACTCTCCCGTAGCAACACGTCTTTAACTAGTCTTACATCAACAGGCAGACGTTGTATTACATCCCAGCTAACACGCTTGGATACCAGAAGTTTAACGTTAACACCTCTTGCACGGAGTTGTGTAATAAACTTAATACCACAATCGTCTATGGCACTTACAGTCATCCAGATGTGGTTCTTAGCCTTCTCAATAATGTTCTCTACCTCCCCCTTTAACTGGCTACTCGGCATACTTTTAGCTCCCTCGAATTTCCAGTTGGTTAAAGTTTTTAACCCCCCAGTTGGCATCCTATAAGTGGTCTTCTAAGGAGGTGTAATCTTGGGAGCTAAAAGTGTAGCTGAGGCCTTCACCATATGTCCCGTCTTCAGGCCGGACTACTCTACATTTCAAAAGGCTACTGAGAAACACGAAGAGTTGAAGAATATCGTTAAACAGTTTCTAGAAAAGGAATTTAAAACTAAATGTGGTGTAGAAGAGTCTGTCTCACTGCCCAAGGGCAAGCTTAGAGGCCGTATAGACATAGTATGTAAGAGTGATAAAGAAATCACACTCGTAGAAGTTAAATCCGTAATGCTATCGAAACTCAACATTAGGGATTTGCTTCAGCTCGCATTATATGCTTACGCCTACTCACACAATAACAACGTTGACTATGGAAGTATTAAATTAATGCTGGCCTACAGAGGGGATGGCGGTAAACCAATTCTTATCGAAATAAATGGAGTTCTAAAGCAGGGCTTACGGAGAGTTGCTGAGACGATAGAGGGGAGTGTTCCAAACGAGAAAGGTGCGGGATCCAAGCAGTTAAAGATACTAGGCCCCCTGTGTAGCCTCTGTGCCAGCGATTGCCTCTTCAAGCGGAGGTGAGGGAATGCCTATAGTTCACACCACAAGTACTCCGTCTTCCTGCAGGCTAGAGGATAACAGCGATCTACTAGCTGTATACCACGAGATACTTGTTAACGAGATTGCCTTAATGAGAGCTAACACCATAGTGAGAGACGGTGTTGATACTGGCGACGTTGTAGTCTACACTTCAAACTATATAACTCATAGCCCTAGAGCTGATAGGGGTTTAGACTATCTAATCCTAGCCTACTCTATAATCAATGGGTTTAGGAGGTTAACGTGTGGCTACGACATACGAGACCCATTAAACCCTCAAGGTCTAAGCGAGTGTAAGGATAAGATCATAGAGAAGATGGGAAGGGCTCTAGGATGGACTAGCGATAACCTTGCTAGGTTGGTTGCGATGACCGTGTTTAGGTTGATGGAGTGTGGATTAATCTACTTCGTACTCGACAAGGACGGTGATACGGTAAGCCCGCTTAAGGAGCACCTACGATCCTCCCCCCAGCAGATTGTCATACCCATAACGGATATAAGGGAGCTATACTCCCTCCGTTTATACCATGAGCTAAGGAGATACTTTGAAACCATAGGTACTAACCCGGGTATCCTCGTAGACGAGTTCAAGACGCTCTTTAGGGGGCAAACTGGAGTAGATATGGATAGCTCCTTCGACGTAACCAACCTCTTCTTCAAAACACTACATGGTATGCTCTTCAAATACGCTAGCCATGCATCAGCACTACCATCACATCCAGCGGTGTTAGAGGCGAACATACTACCATTCATGATAGAACCCCTCCCGTTCTCCAAGGATCACAGCGGAAATAGCTTAGAAGAACAGCTATCAAAGCTGTCAGAGAAAGCCGAACCCTGTATAGGCTCTGAAGCGTTTAACATCCTAAAGGAAGCTCTAGAAGCCTTAAACCACCCTCTATCAAAATTCCAGTACAAGAATCTACAGGATATGTTCGAGAAATGCTCAAGAGGCAAGGGGCTACTAGCGGTACTGAACTCTCCAACAGGTACAGGCAAAACACTCGTATTCTTCACCTACCTGCTAGCTAGGCTAATCTCAGCCAAGATCTCGGGTAAGCCTATGAAAGCACTAATACTATATCCAAGAAAGGCTCTAGCGAGAGACCAGCTAGGTAAAATGTTGGAGCTCCTAGATAAGGTTAATGAGAGGATGGCCGGTAGAGGGCTAGAACCTCTAAGGATAGCCATATACGATGGGGATAGGCTTAGGCGCGAGCAACAAGGGTTACATAGTCTCAGAGATCTCAAGCTCAGAGGGCACAAGCTATGCCACGGGTTTGAAAACGGTGTGTACAGGGTGTTCCTAGTTAAATCCGATACATGCGATGAAGGCCAAAGGTTAAAAGATATTGACTGGGTAATGGACGTGGATGATGATAGCATATTTGAGAAAGCAGACATAGTAGTAACGAATCACTCTATGTTAACCAAGCTTATTAACGACAACCTTGTGAAGGACGATAGCACTGCTTTCAACAAGTTCGTGAAGGGTATCGGCATTCTAATCCTAGACGAGGCACACATCTATCTAGGAAGAGACCTGGAAGTCATAGTACCTACATTGCTCAAACTACTCTACCTTAAAGCCAGGCTTACCGGTAAAACGCCTAACTGTATTAAAGAGTTGGCGGAGGGGCTAGATGTAGACTTCATTGTTTCAAGTGCAACTCTAACAGATTCGGATATAATAGTGAAAACGGTAAGTGACGGGAAGGTAGGAGTTCGAGAGGAGAGATTGAACTCCAGCAACGTTATAGGCTTCTTTAAAGTAAAAACGCGGTATAGGGATGTCGGGATTCCAGCATCCCTTGAGGAGTTCCTGGGAACCCTATTTACAAGGGAGGTTTACGATAAATTCAAGACTCACAACTTACTGGTCTACAACGATTACGATGCCATAATCTCTAAGGGGATAAGAGATTACATGTGGAAAGGTCAATTCAAGCTTAGGATAGCCATTGTATCCCACCCTCATCCCCAAAAGGAATCATGGACTAGTCTGGCAGAGACCCTGATAGCGGTGCTACACTGGCTAAACGCTATTAGGCTTCGTGGGCTATCGGAGAAGGCTCAAGCACTAGTGTTCATTGACTCAAAGAAAACTCTAAGACACATCTACAGACTATTCCTAAAGAGACAAATCCTAGATGCTCAAGATCATGCCGATAGAGTCCTGCTAACAGGCAAATACGATAAAAGCCAATTAAACAATGAGCCTAGGAAGAAAGCCATAAGCGCAATTATTGAAAGTATAAATGCTCTAATCAAGCAGGGAAGAGTCAAAAACACGTTAGACATCCTCCATCGTGAAACAACGTTTAAGGACTTCCAAGTCTTACACCTCTACATAACACTTCAAGACTTGAACAAGCTTAAAGTCAAGATTAACAGTTATAATGATTTAATGAAAACTATTGAGAATCTCAGGTCTTATGATGAACTGAAAAGACTGACCAATTCTCTAAACAATTTTGCTAATACCTTTAAGCAAGAAAGTTGGAATGCATATGATGATGAGGACAAGCTCACTAAACTCGTCAATAGCAGTGAACATGTAATTTTAGCTCATTACGGTGACCTAGAACCTCCCCAACGCGCTATTATAGAGGGGTGTATGAAGGGAGATATAAACCCCACACCACTGGTCACACTATCCACGTCAACCCTTGAATTAGGCGTTGATATTGAAAGTCTAGCATTAACCATCCAGTACGCGTCGTATCCTTACCCAGCTGATTTAGCGCAAAGATTCGGGAGAAGTGGAAGGCATGCATCCTCTTTCTTCATATCAACACTCCTACTGATACTTAGGAATACGGGTGAGGATATAAGATATGTGTCGGATCAGGATGCAGCAGAGTACGTGTATAACCTCAAAATACCTCCAATAACATATGTCCTAGAAGATGTCGACGCAATTGTTAGAAGCCTAGCTCCCACAGTTCTAAGCTACATCTTTTCATCTAGTCAAAAAGAAAAAAACATTGTAGAAGGGTTTTTAAGAATGTTAGGATGTGAACATGACAGTCGTTACATTAGAAGATTTAAGGAATGGAATGAACTCATCACTACAGCACAGTCTCGGATACAAGTAGTCAACCTCGACCAAGTTCTAGCTAGGGCTACTAGTGTTCTCGCACAAATAGGAAAATATTCTAATAATTTTGGTTTAGAGGATTTAGAAAATGAAGCGATTGCTCTAAGGCTAGAGCTAGACGCTATTAGGAACTTGAATGGACAAAGATTACAGGTCAATCTCATACCGTACATTGTTAGGTTGATAGTCTTATATGAAATGCTAGAGGATCAAATTCAGAGAATACCTCAACAACTTCTAAATATCATGATACAACTTCTAAATATCATGATAAGCGTAATACAAGACCTGGTGGGCTACATGCAGGCTACTTTAGAACCTCAGCTTCAAGATGAGGCATTAAAAGTCGTTCTATCCCACATACCCCCCGGAGCTACAGACATGATAGGTAGGGTGAAGGCAGGTCATCTAGTATACTCGCCTAAGAAGAAGCCAGGACTTTTAAGTACTGATGAGGCTTTTAAAAGGATAAGACCCTTACACACGGGTGCTTGAGGTGAATATCAATGCGTATAAACTTCCCCTTCTTCGCGCTAAGAAACGGCTCAGGCTACTATTGTGGAGAAATAACGTACGATAAGGATAAGAGTATCTTGAGAATAGAAGCTAGAAAAACCATCACCGACAATAACATCTTGTATCTACCTACTCTAAGTCCTTCGGGTATAGATACAGGGTTTCTTAGCAAGCTTGTAGATAGATGTAAGAAGGATGATAAGACCTCAAATGCCATAGTGACTCAACATTACGTACTCGAACACAATCCCACAAGAGGGGGATCCCAAACCAAGGTTCATAACATCGTTATAGCGTATGAGGCGACAGAAGAAGTTGGTGAGAGGAAGCTTTATCTTAATTACCTAAGAGCTTCGGAGGATCGTGCCAAGGGATCGGAGTATCATATTATTGTAATATTGCCTAATGAGTATTCCGACGTAAAGCACGTAATTATCAAAATTGGAGATCAGGAATCAAAGTTGTTAAGTTTAGGGCAACACCGTCCCAAGAGTACGACCGTCGATGATGTAGGCACATGGCCTGTAATAGCGTCTATTCCTGTGAATCTAAAGAAAAACGATATATCGAAAGTCCTGAGGCTTCTGGATGTGCACTTGCTAGAGGTGCTTTTAGGGAGTATAGTGTACTTTGGGGAAAAGCGGTCTCGTAAGAGGGAGCAGCTTCCTCAACTTATCCCAACTCCACTATTGTCAAAGTTACACCATACGGTTCAGCGGCAACCACGCTTATTACCTCATCCAACAGCTCTTCCCTCAGGGTCTTACATTTCTTCAGGAGGCTTGATGCTTGAAATTGATCTCGACAACCTGTTCGACAAGCTCTCAGAATACCTCGCAATAAAATTGTATAGAGCCTTTAACCTATTACCAAAATCAAAATTTGCGAGAGAAATTGTAATCGATATGTTGTGTAATGACTCTAGCATAGTAATTACCGGTAGCAAGATCTCGGGGTCTAGTATACACCTGGATGTGAGTCCTGAAGCCATACTTAAAGCTGTCCTAGATAGGTTCCTGGTTGCCAATGCTAAGGCTATAATACGTGGACATGAAGACGTATTAGGAAAATTAAGAGGGAAGATGCCTCACGGAATTTTCAGGATTAATGTGCCAATCCTAGCTCAAAGCTTGAGGTTCTCTCGGCTAAACATGGTTGACGATTATGTATACGTGGCCTATGAGACTATGAGGCGGAGGACTAATTATTTAAAGACTCTTCTTTCATACGTTAAAGAGCTAAGAGGTAGCGGATTTGATTATATTGACTCGATACTAGCATCATTCCTCCTCATGATTAACGATGAGGCGATAAAGTTCGGGAAACGTGTCTCTATTGACTATTGTATCTTGGCTAGGAGGATGGCAGTATTGCTCTTGGAATACGGTTTACACTCGCTAGCCCATCTGCTCTTAAGGTACCTTCAGGGGATTCTTAAAGCACCGAGGGAGAGTTTAAGGGAGCTAGTTGTCCTATCCATTGGCTCAGATGTTGAAGGTAAGATTAGGCCTTCAAGATACTATACAAACGTCGTTATAGGTGGGTCGAGGTACAGGTTGTTATCTTCAAGGATTAGCGGGGTCGTAGGTTTAATTGCTGTAGTTGATATGAGGCCTTATACGTATAGAACGTGGGAGTCAATTGTACGTAGATCATTTGATCTGAGAGAGTTCATAGACTTCGTTTACAGACAGCTAGGTAGGGATGTTGAGTCTGATGAGTGTTTAAGGTTGTGGCATGAGAAGTCGGAGAGGGTGAGAGCTCACTTGGGGTTATCCAAGCTCAATATTGGTTCAACTTCGATCACCCTGCTGGATGTTGCCGACGATCTAAGAACCTTTATGGGTGGTACTCGATCACATCCAGGTATATCGCTACCATTACTTGAGGTTAGGGTCATTATGGAGGATGTCATTGAGAGGCTTGCAAACAGGCATGGCGTAGACGCTAGTCTCCTAAAACAGGGCTTAAGGCCTCATCTTGAAGCTATATACATGGCCTCCACCCCCTTCTGTTTCGATGGCTGTTATAACTGTGTTCTAGTGGAGAGGAGTTGTCTAGGTAATCCTCTTATGAGAGAATGGGTTGTCTCTAAGTCTATGGCACGCCTCATACTAGGTGAGCTTGAGAGGGGGTTGTCCTAGTGGCCTACAGGGGTTATCCTTCAGGAGGTAGTCTTGCCGACCACTTCCTAAGACTTCTCTCGCCTGATCTAAGAAGCTCTCTAGAGCACAGGGTCTTCGAGTTTAGGAGGTTAGGAATTAAAGATGATGAGTGGGAGTTCAATGTTAAACCCCTGCTAACACCTCTTACCGTAAGGAGTGTTACAGCTAGGCTTGTTAAAAGGATCTTAAGGCCTTCTGAGGATGTAGAGGTTCAAGCTATAGCAATGTTCACACCTGTCATGCTTTCATCTCTCGATACGATCCTCACGTTCGTACACTGGGGTTCTGGTAAGTATAAGCTATTCTATGAGACAACCTTTGAGGCCGACGAGGTTAGCGTATCACCCTTCGGTATCCTCTGGTCTAGTGAGTTTAAAGACATTGATGTCACGAAGATTTCAGGGTTACCATTAGACGCCTACATAGTCAACACGATAAGGTTCCCTAAGGTTACCTCCCTCAACGAGATTGAACCTCTCACCGATACAACGTTCATGATCGTGGGTGATAGGGATGTCAGCATCTACACCATTTACAAGAGTGTGTGTAAGCTAGTAGGTGATGTTAGGGAGAGTAGGTTTAAGGGTAGGGATTACCGTAACGTGCTGGTGGAGTTTGTAGACAGGAGCTTCAGGGTTCGGAGATTGCTCATGGACATGCCAGTTGAGGATCTAGAGGTAATAAGAGGGCGAGCTGAGTCTTTCAACGCCTTAATTGTTAGGGAGGATTTATTAGTGGAAGGTGGTAGGAGGAGGGGGCCTCTGTACACGGTACACCTCCTGGACCTAGCTAGGGTGTCAGGCTTCCGGGTTGGCGATGTGGAGCTCCCCCTGGAGTTATTCGAGTTCCTCAGAGATGAGTACATGAGATCTGAGGGGCTGGTCAGCTTCAAGCTGGACATTCTTAAGCTCAGGAATGTACTATCAAACATTACACGTTACTTTAGAAAGGGAAGCAATGAGGAACTTTGGGTTAGAGTTCTAAATGATAACGAGTTTCTAAAGCTTATGATTAATAGCACCGGCATATACAGGGTTAAAGGTGATAGTGTAGTGTACTTTAACCCCCTCATAGCAGAGTTTATATTAGCCCAAGGGGGAGCTCTTAGCATAGACGTTAGGGCAGCCGATGTCCCCTTTGAGATAGCGTTAGCTATGGAGGAGTTCAGTAGGGAAATAAAAGCCTATGATCCAGGAAATCCTTTAAATATCCTTAGGTTAAAAGATGTAACTCGAAAGCTCAAAGACAGGTTTGAACATGTCCTAGGCATTAGAGTTCGTGACGAAGGGATCATCCATAAGCTTAATGGGTTACTCTATCACTCTAAAGTGTACAATGTGGTTGTTGAAGGTGTTAGTGGTTGAACCTTGAGGCTACATTGGGCAAGCTTTACAGTGTCTACATGTACCCTGCTAGGTTCCCCTCTAAGATATTCGATTCGTTCTTCTCGAAACTTGGGGTTAGAGGTGTCATCTTCGACCCGTTTGCTGGTAGTGGTAGTCTTGCTCTAGCCTCCTACCTTAAATGCTATGATTCCGTGGTTTGGGATCTGAACCCAATGATACACGTTATCGTGGATGCTAGTGTTAACGTCGTTAGAGGCTATAGTGTTGGGGAAGTCCTAAGGTTACTGGAGGATGCTCTACGTTATGGGAGGGGCTGGCTTCCCAGCGGTGCTGGGTACTGGTGGCCTGAGCAGGTTTTAGACATCATATCCAGGGTTTGGGGGTTCTTTAGGGATAACATGGCCTCCTTTAACGA
>Ga0080008_156601_pt1 | contig 12045 bp, 12 predicted proteins | sample ConCONMetagenome_FD_69211 | JGI IMG/M metagenome (GOLD analysis project Ga0080008, IMG submission 69211) | Hot spring microbial streamer communities from Conch Spring, Yellowstone National Park, USA - CON_C (SPADES assembly) (version 2) | ecosystem: Environmental > Aquatic > Thermal springs > Hot...
ACTTGCTAAGATAAGGCGGATTGTAAACTTATATAGAGCTCTAGGCTCCCACCCCGGTAAACTCGAGTTGAAGAGCCACGTTGTCGTTCTCGGCAAACTGCTGGTAGACAAATACGTGAAATAAGCGATGAAGACAGAGTTAAGCTGAAAGATGCACTATTATGAGACTTCTTTAGTTTAAAATACCAATAAATACGGGGGAGAAGGAGCGATTAGCCGATGAAATCTTGGACTACGTGGAGAGAGTGATCATCGATGAACTACGCAGGTCCCGTTGAAGAGATCTTAAAGAAACATACCGTAAATTACTCGACTGTAAAGCGGTGTAATGATTGTCGGCGAGAATAGAGTTCGAGGCTCCACTTTACTGGCTCTTTGGCGGAGTAGAAGACTTTGTTCCTACCATTTACTGGGGGCTTAAAAGACTAGAAATAGATAAACCCTATAAAGTGACTTTAAAGTATTCAACTCAGGAGTTTCCAAGAAGCCGGAAAAAGAACTCTTGTGTAGCTGTCTATGCATTACTCTACGAGATACCGAGCGAGAAAATAGTCTACATTAAATTCGGAAGCTACTCTTTATACTACAATACAGCTGGATTAATCTGGGCTCAAGCACCACTATATGCTAGAATTATAGGGGTTTTTCGCCTCGATAGATCACTAGAGAACGAGCAGATTGAATTACTAGAAAGAACGTGTGTTAAGCATTTAATCAAATTAAACAAAATGAAACTAGAAAATATTAAGTACAGCACTAAGTCTCCACCAATCAGTAGTATCATTAGTATGTGGATGAGCGTGAATAGTGTAGAGAAAAATCTGGATGAACTGATCGATCGCGTCGGGGAAATCTTCGACGAGTGTTTTGATCGATTGAGTAGAATTAAGTGGATCGAACCAATATACGCTAGCGATATGTGGTTTGCCCCACCCCTAAAAACTATAAACATGTTGGATCACACCATTGAGCCTGGTATACCCGTGAAGAAGCAGGAGTTGCAAAATAAAGAGGCCGTAGTACTAGAGGGGCTACTGACTATAACACCAATGGGGCTATGTCTATTCCAAGAAAACGGCGTTCAGAAAATATACGTGGATAGATGTAGAAATTTCTTTTATAACTTCGAAGTTTTAATGGAATAAAGGAGGCTTTATTATGGCTTATGAACGATATATTTTGATGGCTTACCCACTTATAGTTGGATATGAAAACAAAGACATTACTGTCATTAGAGTTAGTGAGGTCAACTTGGATAAGCTAATCGGGTTATTATCAAAGAATGACCTACTTTATTCGAAACCTCAAAGAGACCTTTATTCGACTAAATATGTAGTTCACGTGTTAGGCGGTGTTGATGCAGTATCTAACAGGCTCGAGGAGTTAAAGGTTGAATATGAGACAAAGCGGAAAAGCGAAATCCCCAACGTTGAGTATTTAATTGACTGGGCTGGCTACATCGCGCTACGTAGATATTTATACAAACGTGGCTATAGGCGTGGTGCGTCTTCAAAATTATTTGACCCCAGTAAAGTAGTGTATAGTAGTAAACAAGTTTTGAATGTATACAAAGCACTCACTACAAACATTGATAAAATGGAAAATGCAACGTACTTATTTATAGATGCCTCGAGAAAACTAGAGTTTACCAAAAGCATTCAAGAATTAGAATCAATGGGCGTAATTAGTGAGAACACCCCAATCGTCAGCTGGTTAAAGATAATAGGAACAACTATCTCATTCTACGTTGAAGATAGTATTCGTGTAGACAATCTCGTGAGGAGAGGATACAGTGAAGAGCTTCTAAAGCATTCTCGATCATTGATAGAATACTTGGTTGACACTGGTCGATTAGATGAGACTTTTAGATCGCTCGACTTCGGCGTGAAAGACCTATTTGAGTACGCATTAGTTCCTCGAAGCGCAAGACTCAAAAGAGAACTGCATGAACAAGGTTATTTATTCAGAGACTTAGAAAAAAGCATTGAGGTCTTATTTCTGCCAAAGTTAATATTGACTCCAGTTGCCTCACTAGATAATATTAAAAGAATACTCCCAGAGGAGCTCGAGTCTATTACTGAGAACTTACGTATTTCTCCAGCAAAGAGGTATGAAGAAATACAAGACTTCGTGGATACCCTCGTTAGCAACGGCGAGTTACGTGTGGGAGAACTACATATTACTCTAGAGCGAGAGCCTCGCGAAGTACTTAGCGTTGGAAAGGCGAAGTTGTCTTATATAGAGTCTCAAGGTGGTGAAAAAAGCTCGCTACAACCTAATCGATGGGATCACGAAGATAAAATGAAGCGACACGGGAAACAGATAAGAATTCTCGTCAATAGCATAGGTAAATTAAGCGATCTCGCTAAAAAACAACTCGAAAAATTGAAAAGCTACGAAGTAGAAGTGGAATTTAGAGAGTTTCCAGATCGCTCATCTCTAGAGAAAGCCTTCCTAGATACTATCAATGAATTAAAGAGCTGTGAAAAGCCCTATAAAGGTCTTTTTGTTATTGGCCCGTTACATATTGATAAAAACGAAGATGAAGAGATCAAGCGAGAGATAGAATACAAAGCAACATCACGGGGAATATTCTGCAGATATCTGTCTCGTGTTGATGGAGAAGAAAGGCTTCCCTATAAAATACATACTGTATTAAGAAGCTTCGCCATATTTGTTCTTGGTGAATTATCGCATATACTAAAACCCCTAGAAATTTGGGATAAGGATAAGAGGAAACATCGCGTAAACGTCGTTGTAGGCGTAGATGCTACGGTCATTGGTATGGAAAAAGGATCCTACAGAGTAGCCTGTGCAGTAACTATGATAAATTTAATGAATGGAACGTTCAAAATAATGCATCACACCTACCCAAGCGATGAAGGCGAGGACGCAGTTATTGCGAAGATCCTAGACTCTCTCGTTAATCAACGTGATTTAAGAGACTCCACTATTTTGATATATGTAAATAGAGCGAGACCTGAGGCAAGTATTCTAAATTACTTAAAACCTGAGTCAGTAGAGTCAATATTACATAATAATATTATTATAGGTGTGACAAGAACGCATAACTATTCGAGGATCTTAAAAATCATATCCAAGGGTCAAAGACGAGACATTATAGTTAACCCTGAACCATGGATTTACATACCACTGTACAAAAATATTGAAGGTAGACTGAGTCATGTAAAGTTTAAGGTTTCGAGATATATTATGTCTACAGTTGAGCCGCCAGAGAGGCTCAAATTTGAGCTTACAATAAGGCCTATTTTACTTACTATTCTGCAAGGCGAGCGATATATAGGTAGTCCTCAACTAGAGGAGAAGATTATCGACTACACAGCTTCGCTGGTAGCACTTAATAATGTCTCAATGGCATGGACGCAGTCTCTGCCGTGGCCTCTTCACGTAGTGGATAGAAAGCTCAAGAGGGCACATGAACTTGCTTCCGAGAGGAGAAAGAGTGAAATACTACAGCTCTTGCAGCGAGAAGACGTATTTAGAGTACTGTGAAAGAACTAAAAAGCATTCATTTAAGACTGTTTATTATTAACTCCGCGTCCTGTCTTGGTATTGGTCTCTTGTAGTTTCCAGGTGTCCCTATGAGTGGTGCTCCCGGTCTCTTCTTGTCTACTACGAAGCTTAGTCTAGGTGCCAGCTTACTGTAGTCTGCTACTCCGAGCTTTAAAGGCTCTAGTCTCATTCTCCACGGGTACTTGACTCTGCCCTCTCGGGCCTCATCAGGCCACAGCGGCTTATCCTCCCTGAACCACTCTGAGACAACTCTGTACGCGCCCACGAACTTGCCCCCAAGCCTCCTCGACCCCCTCTTAGTCACGTAGAATACGAGCACGTCGCCGGGCTTCACGAGCTCCTGTATGTGCCTACCGCGAGTAGCCTCTGGAGCACCATATATATTAGTCTCCTTGACAACCAGCCAGTTCTCCTCGGAAATAGGGATAATCCAGTAGTTCACCAAGACCACCCACTAGATCACACCTGTACATTAAAGCTAATAAGTATTGGAAGAGGAGTGGAGCGGGTAGTTAATACATTTTACATCTTACAGGTTTAAACTCGCAGGGTTGAAAAATATTCTGCAATTAATCTCCTGGAGAAAACTGTAGGAGGTAAAGCGCGTAGTTGAAGATACGTGGCTGTCCTACTGAAATAAAATTGCTCTTTGAGAATAGGATTTCAGAGCTCTGCTTAATAACAGCTAGTAGATAAGCAAAAGAAAAGAAAAATCTTAATTATAAGCTTTTACGCTTAAAGATATGTTCTTGAGAGAAGTGTAGCGGGATTGTGATATGTCTGTGAAGGTGCCAAGTGGCCTAGTTTTAATGGAGGGTGAGAGACCTTACTGGTATGGACGTAGAAGCTTAAAGTCTATATTAGTACCGTTTATTTTCGGCTTAATACTGTTACTCTTAGGGGTTATCTTAATACTGTTACTCTTCAGGGCTATGCCGGTAATGGGAATATTATTTATTTTATTTATTGTAATAGGAATTACAGTAATCCTCAGATATGTTCTCGCATTTGTGGGCGCTGAGTACTTTATTTCTAGTCGTAGAGTATACGTGAAATACGGAGTTATTGCGAGGAGAGTTTTCGAGATAAAAAACGAGTGGATTACAACTGTAGCAGTTAGACAGGGAGTTATAGGCAGAGTATTAAATTACGGAGACATTTTAATTAGTGTACCCGGTCACTACCTGGCACCAATAGCCATGTATGGTGTTTTAGACCCGCTACACGTGAAGGCAATACTGGATGATGCGCTGAGGAGGTTTAGAGAGGCTCAGAAAATAATAGAGGAGTTAAAGGTTCTTGAAAGAGAATATAATTATGGAAGAATTTCGAAGGAGAAATACGAAGAATTAAAGAAAAAGTACGAAGAAGAGTTAAAGAAGGTACTCTGAGCAACTTTATGTACAGAGCGTTTTTGCACGTCTTATCTCAGCGTGTTTTAGCACTAAGGGGCGTTGCTGTGTATCATGGAAGTTTCCATTGAATTCTTCAGTTGAGCATGTTTGTGAGGGTTAAATATATCTGTCTCAACGAGTTTAGAGACAATTAAGTGCCTTCTGAAGCGCCCATATGGTCTTCTCGCTGAAGAGCCTGTGGAACTTTCTCCTCGAGTACGCGTCAACTCCTCTACGACTTAGCAGTACGCACAGTACTTGTCGCGCGTTCTCAACAAGCTCTCCTCTCACGCGTTTAGACTCGTCAACTATCTGCCTAGCTAGTCTCCAGTCATCCTCGGTCTTCAAGCTCTCTAGGCAATCACTCCACGCAGCTAATACGACTGCCTCTTTGCCTGAGCGAGTACCCTTCTTGTAGCCCCAGAAGAGCTCTCCAAGAGTAGTGAGAACCTCCCAAGAGTCTCTATATAGATCTATAAGCCCCCTGTCCACTACGAGCTCTAGAAAAGCGCTAAAGGCTATAGAAGGAAGGTAGCTCAACGATGATGTGGAAAGCTAAGCTACAAGTCTACGATATCAAGAGTCGAGGCTCGCTCATCAAGGAGGTCAATTTATCGTATTTCGGAGACTAATCGTGGTAGACGTGCGAGAATTTGTCAGGCTAAGTGACATGATGGTGTGGCGAAGACCTCCCACAAGACAGATCAACACAGTTTAATTCGTGCATGGTACAAAGCGGTTTTCTCGCGCTAGCAGTCTCCTAGAAGCCACTTCACCTTCTGTATATACTCCTTAAAGTCGCTCTCGTTTAGGAGATACTCGATCTCGACGTCTCGAGCCCAGTCACTAAGCCTCCTCTTTTCATAGAGCTCATTTTTAATGCGACTAATGACCTCTTCCGGTTTGCTTCGACACTTTTCTCTCTTCCCTCCTAGTCCAATACACAGCCACGCTTCGTGCCTAGGCTCTACAACTACAACTTCAACGTTGAGCCCCCAGCCCCCGACCTCTTCTCGAAGTGTTTAAATATATCGTTGTATGCTGCATTCGTTTTGCCTTCTGAGTCGATTACGAAGAGTACTTTGAGGCTATCTACCCTTAGTAGTCGAGACAAGATCGTTCTAGCCAGTTTAGGATTACACTTACCAGCGTCGAGCCTCTCAATTAGTGGGTTGTGAAAGCTACCACTCAGTACTCCTCTTTCTCTAAGCTTCTCTAAGAGCTCTCTGTGAAAGCCCACGCCATGTTCATCTTCTACTTTAATAATTCTCTTCAAGTATCACCACGCGATCCCAGCGTTAGTGTTTAAACACTACCCTCTCGTCTTCTCGTAGAATATGTAGTCAGAAAACGCGACGCCGAGCTCTGATAGCTTGCTCTTCAACTCCTCGGGGTTCTCGAAGTACTCGAGCTTAGTAGACCCGTCATCACCCCTGTAGACTACAATTGTCCTCTCAGGGTTGGCTAAGTCTACGAGTATAGGTGAGTGCGTGGCTAGTACTACTGGGATCTCTAGGCTATTCAACAAGTCAAAGATGTGCTCGAGCGCCTTGATGTGAAGGCTATTCTCTACTTCGTCTACGAGTAGAATAAACGGCTTCAGCTCAACAGCCACACTAATAGCCAGCACTTTAATAACGCCATCAGCAATATTTGGAGGGGGTAACTCTACGCCTTTCTCTTTTACCACAAAGAAAACTCTGTTCGCGACGCTCCTCGGCTCTATCGATAAATCGCCAAAAACCTTTCTAACAGCCTCTTCAACTACCCTAACGCGCTTCTCAGCTGTAAGTCTATAGAGTAGCTGGGGTAAGTTCCTAGCCCTAGTGTCTAATCGATCATCACCACTAAACACTTGAGGCTCACTTATAGACGATACGTCTGGGTGTTTGAGTAAAACGCAGTTCTCAAATAGGCTTAATATTACTACAGGTAGTTCCACTAGATCAAGCCACTCGATTTCAGGGATGTAACCCTTAAAATCATTAGCATCAGCGACCTGCCACACGAATAAAGCGGGAATAATGGGTCTACCTGATACTATCTCTTCGCGGGATTCGTCAATTACGCCTACTCGGAATAATGTTCGAATGAGGTAAAACTCCCGTTCTCGCTCAGAGTACTCATATACAGTTAGCCCTATCATACCTCGAAATAGACCCCATATTACTGGTTCTTCATGCCTGGACACTATTGTGAAAAGATGTGCATATTCGCCCCCTTTATCGATGTGTTCTCTAATCCTCTTGAGTAGGTACTGAAGCTCTTCACTAGCAGTCTTAAAAGGCCCTGCCTTCACCATTTTTACTTTCTCTTCCCTTAACGCTTTCTCTACACAATTTACGTAATCACCCAAATATCTCCTGTTCAAATACACTCTCATGGTGTTTCCTTGTACATCCCACTTCGCTGTGCCCCAGTCGACTTCTAGGTGGACGGGCTCTACAGTTGACCTATCGCTTCTTAGCCCGAACTTCACTCCGAGGGCTATGTAGGTCTTCTGGGCTTCACGAGTAGTATGCATGAGGCATGTACGGTATCTTAAATAGCTCTCTCCTAGACAGGACCCTCGAGAGGAAGTAAATGGCTTCTAGCATATTGGTTTTTCCAGCTAGATTGGGCCCCACGAGTAGGTTTACTCCGGGCTTTAAGCGCAGGGTAACATTCTTTACGCTCTTAAAGTTCTCTACTACTATCTCCTCGGGGAAGACCTTGAACTCAGCCATTAACACACCACAATACACACTACGACTAATGCACCAAGACTTTACTCTCCAAGGATAGAATAATATGTTAAACCCCATATAGATGCTTTGTGTTAAAATCAAGTGGCTTTATAACTAGAAGTCCTCGTTATCGTCGTGTTTTTTATAAGCTATAATAACGTAATGGGCTAGAATGTAGAGCTATGAGTGTGAGTTACGCCGTCGCACGAGACTCACGTAGTCATTGGTTCTAGGATTTGTGGCTTCTACAATAGAGAGATCGACGAGCTTATCGATAAATCATTGGAGACAGACGTTGATGAGAAGGACTCCTCGCAACTATTAATCCCGGCCTCTTCACTTGGCGGTAGCTTAGTCATATATAATGCACCCAGTGAGAGAGGTCACGACGCTGGCAGGATATCATGTAGTACTCTGTTCTCTCAAGCCCGCCTAGTTCTCGAGAGGTTTGATGAAAAGAGTCTATGTTACTACATTTTACACCACTATCTCGACAAGCTCCTCAATATACTAATGGGGCAGGTACTTCACCCGTACAGCAAGCACAAGAATGAAGAAGACGCCTTTAACCGAGCTCTCCAAGAGCTGGTCTCAAACCTTAGCGAGGTAATTAGAAAGGGGTATGAAACTGAGGCGAGCGTGTTCAGGGCTCTAGAGCTCTACATATGTGTCTAAAGTACTCGCAGACCACGTTTCTCGGAAGCTCCTCTATACGCTTAATACACGCCCTCATATCTCCGATCAGCTCCTTACTAGAATCAATGCTCCTTTCAACCGGGATATCTAGAAGTTTAACGCAGTGATCTTCTAACACGTGCTTCTTCGCAGGTATGGTGAAGTCTCCATTTACTAAGATTAGCACTTTAAGACTCCGTCCATTAGATGAAATGTTCACGACGTAGACTTGGTCGTAGAGACCGTATTTCTCAAAACTCTCTACTACGATACCACGCGCTCTCAAACTATCAACTAGCCCACTAGCTCTATCCTCAGCCCTGTACTCATCCGCATCAATGGCTATAACCAGAGTCTTGAGTTTCCTCGAGTGCTTAGAGAGAGTAGCTATAGCGGTGGCTAACTCTGGGATGTTATCTAAGCCCTCAGCGTCGGTGAACCCTATGGAGACTTTACGCTCCACTCCACTAGTTAGCTTTCGAAGAACGCTCTTATAGACCTCCAAATCACTGCGACCTTCACAAATAATTATCGCATCAAGCCTCTTCACATTCATTAATATCTTCATAAATGCCTCTTGCCAGGGTTTAAGCTGCGTTATCGACATAAACACGCCTCCACAACGTCACTCACAATATGTGTAGTAGCCTGGGGTCTAAGCCGAGCTTCTCGAGTACTTCGAGGTCTACTCTCTCCAGAGCTCTCACGTCGACAAGTCCAGTCTCGTGATCTCTCTCGACATAGAGCACTCTAAGGTCAAGCCCATACTTACTAGTAAGCTCTCTCGCGATCTTAACTAGCTCTAGGCTATGAGTAGTAATAAACAATTGCAGCTTTTTCTCCTTAGCCATTTTAAGCGTGAACTTTAGTAGAGTTACTAGTCCACCTAGGTGTTGATGAATCTCAGGGTCCTCTATGAGGACGCCAGTATCGCTGAGAAGAGCTAGTAGAGACGCGTAAAACACAGCCATTCTAGCACCATCACCTAACCCATCAATCTCTACACTAGTATGTGGTAAGAGAATAGACAACACGAACCCGTCACCACTAGGCTTGTAGCTGATGCCTTCAGCGTTAGGCTCGTACTCTTCTCTAACTAGGTCTACCACTACTCTATCAAGCCTTCTATCAAGTAGACGCCTCCAAACTCTCTGCTCAACATCACTAGCGCAAAGTCTACTATTTAGAAAGACCACCCTACGTAAATAGGTAGCTTCCTTTTCAAGTATTGAGACTACGCTGTAGTAATCATAGGGCAAAATCCGAATAGTCCTACCTTCTAGCTCCTCTACGAGTTTATCTCTCCATACATACATAGGTCTAGAAGTCAATGTAATACCTGCCTTCCTAGCTACTTCTTCCGAGACTTCTAGTAGTAGTGGCGTCTTGCTAAATGGAGGCTCATAACGTACCTTGAACTTTAATGTGTTTCCTGTTCTAAACTTCAACGCTATTGTGATGTTTTCACTGGTGTTTTTCGCGTACCATAGGACATCCCTACTACTTTGCCAGCTCCCTCTACCAGTTCTCCTCTTCACGATATAGTCGAGTTTGCTCTCTCCTCTCAACAGGTCTCGCTCATTAAAGAGCGTCGACGCCAAGTAAATAGCTTCGAGGATGGTCGACTTGCCAGCCCCGTTCCTCCCTATAAATATGTTCACATCTGTTAAACCATCCACATTGAGCCTTCTAATGCCCCTCAAATTCTCTATTGCGAGAGACTCTATCACCAGGTAAACCCCATGCTAAGAACTCTCTCTAAGTTGTTATTAATTTTTCAAGATCGAGTTAGCGCGGCCCTAGAAGCCTATGTTACGCTGTAAACTAGTTTAAAGCCTCTTTCAACCGGTTTTGCTCTAACCACTCTCACTCTACCAACTTCTCGTGTGTTTTTGACATGCGTGCATTAACTTATTGTTATAGTTATAGAGTTGTGTTTGATGAAGACCCCGGTGCACTTGATGTTTGATAACTTCGTAGTTTTTAGAGAAGACTGGAGTGGTAGTAGAGGCGGTAGGTACTACTATGTTCTAGAGGGGCGTGTTCTTCGAAGAATAGAGCACTACGCTGTAAGGAAAGCGAGCGAGGGTGTGTATGTTGTTCCATTTGAGCGGATCAGCAATAAAACAATATATGTCTTTGATTTTAGCAATCGGGGAAATCTATGTGTTCACGAGTGCCCTGCAGAGGCGTTCTCTCAATCGGAAGACGCGCTGAATTATAATTACAAAATGTGCGAAACGTACATAGATCTCGGGAGACTGAGAGGTCTTGAGTTTGAGGTGAGAAATCCGCTCTTGCAGAGAGTAATTAGAGATGCGCGAGAGTATTTTAGCACTATTATTAAAGAGATATTAGACTATGGCGAATCCCTGGGGTTTAAAATAATCTTCGATAAAGCTAAAACCGTTAAAGCCTTCCTAGAAGATGTCGAGGCTGGGTTGATTAGGTGTCTAGTTCTCCCCACTGATAGTGGAAGACTCAAGTGTCTAGAAGTGGCCCTCGCGTGGATTTATGAAATGTGGGTTATTATCCTCGCAGCTAGATCTATAGGTATTCAGCGATTTGAGTATATAATCCCACTTGGCTCTCAATCTCCAGTCTGGTATGTAAAGCAGGGAAGTCCACACCCCACTACATACGGGGTACGTGGAGGAGACTACTACGCCTTCTTCTTCGAGCCGCAACCATATACCTCAGCACATGTAGAGCCACACTACCTTCCCGAGCTCGTCGAGATTAAAAGTAGAACTGGAAAACTGCATGTTAGACCAGACATCATTATAATCAAGGGGCGTGATGAACTACAAAACCCAGATCTCCTCGTAGAGTGTAAAGCAACACCACCAGTTCTACGGAGTAGCGAAGTACTAACACAGCTGAGAGAGTACAGAGCCCTCTACAAGCCAAAACACACAATGCTCGTCTCACTCCACGAAATAAGCGACCAAGACTTAAAGACAGCGCTGAAATCCATGGGAGTAATAGTAATTGACAACCTCAAGCCGAGTGATCCATCAGTTCAGGTGTTCCAGAGAACTATTCGAGACCTATTAAGCTAGTTCTCTATGTCCGCGCACGGTACAAGAACCTCTGAAAGACTCGAGAAGGCACCAGCGACTGTTTAAAATGTAACTTACGGAGACCATGTTAAAAGTGAGAGCAATTCTAGAAACTTACACTAGAGTCTGCTTAGACTTCATAAATAGATTAAGTAATTTATGGCTATGTCCTCGCTATTCTAGCTCCTCTAAATCTAAGTCAATATTGTTACAGGAATAACCTTAAAGCTCATCAATTCTAGAGGTTTAAGTCAACGAGGTCAAGAGGCTGGAGTGTCCAAGGTGCATGTAGTGTTTAATTACTATTTATAGTGTAAGTCCTAGGGATAAGAAATCAGAGTTTGTGATTATGAAGCGGCTTTCCTTATCGCGGCGAGAAGCCTCACGGCAGTCGACACTGCGTTGTACCTTTCGTACAGTGAGACGTCCGAGTTCAGCGCTATGTTGGCGTAGTCGACAGCAATGGCAATGGCCGTGAACGGCGGCTGAGTGATCCTATAGATGTACCTGCTGATCCTGTACCTCTCAGATATACCTTCCGACGCGGCCTTCCCCCGGTTTAAGAAATTTATCTGTTTACGAGAACTAGTAAACTGGGGATCGCCGTGCGCGTCGCGGTGTTTAACAGGCACATAGGTCTTGCCGGCGGGGGCG